>Ga0315296_10000529_pt1 | contig 34991 bp, 27 predicted proteins | sample YL17G14_18_MG_FD_203921 | JGI IMG/M metagenome (GOLD analysis project Ga0315296, IMG submission 203921) | Sediment microbial communities from Yellowstone Lake, YNP, Wyoming, USA - YL17G14_18 | ecosystem: Environmental > Aquatic > Freshwater > Lake > Sediment | place: USA: Wyoming | collected... | reverse complement strand
CAACTCAACTGTTGACACGGTGCCTTGTCGTTTCCAGAACTTGTAGTTGGGTTTGGCGAGGATTTCCTTGTAGCCTTCAATGCCAAGTTTCTTGAGTTCGGGCATATCGGCTGCGGGCAGTTCTTTGGTTCCTTTTATGGCTACTGCCTTTAGGTTTTTGGAGCCCATGACAGCGCCAATTCCGGGTCTGCCTCCGCCTCTACCTTCCTGAGATATCATGTTGGCGAATTTGACTTGGTTTTCGCCAGCCTTTCCTATAGAGACAACGCCTGTGACATTTCCGTATTTTTTCTTTAGGTCTTTTTCAGTTTCGAAGACTCCTCTTCCCCAGTAGTCTTCGCCGTTGAGAAATTCGGTTTTGTCGTCTTCAATCTTCACAACAGCCGGTGTCTCAGCCTTGCCCTCAAAGACGATTGCGTCGTATCCAGCCCGGCGCATATTGACGCAAGCCCAGGTGCCAACGTTGCCGTCCCCATAGCCTCCTGTTAAAGGGCTCTTTGCCGCGACCACTAGCTTGCCACTGCTCGGTAGCGATGCTCCAGTTAATGGTCCAGCTGCAAGAATCAGCCTGTTTTCTGGAGAAAACGCGTCTATGCCCGGTTTCAACTCGTCCCACAGCAGCTTGACTGCGAAGCCTCGTCCACCCAGCCAAGTCTGGGCAAAGTTAGCGTCGAATTCCTGTACAACGGCTTTTTTGTTTGTCAGGTTTATGCGTAGAATTTTTCCCGTCCAACCGTGCATCGGTTGTTCACCTTTGATGTGTAAATACAGGTATTCGAGTCTTCGGATATTAGCTGTTTTCCATCGGTAGAATAGCAGGGTGCATCTCCGCAAAATCTATTAGTGTGCTTAAGGAGAGTTTGCTAACTCAAATTTCCTCGGAGAAATGAAGGAGTTGGTTCTCGCTCAGTTTACCTACAAACTTGGAAAGGTTGAAAGAGGCTACAACAATCGAACCCTCTACATCGACCTTTCAAAACTAAAAATCGCCAGCAAACCCGTTTCAGAAGAGATGAAGGAGAAATTCACTGGCGGACGCGGCTTCAATCTGTGGCTTCTATGGAACGCGTTGCCCAAAGACCGCATCGTCAAATGGGATGACCCGGAAAACGAAATCTGCATAGCCGCTGGACCCTTAGGAGGCACCCCAGTCTACCCAGGAAGCGGCAAGAGCATTGCAGTAACAATTTCGCCGTTGACTGAGACTGTGGTTGACTCAAATGTCGGTGGATATTTTGGGCCATATCTCAAGTTTGCCGGTTGGGACGCGCTTGAAATCCAAGGAAAGCCCCAGTCCGAAGTTGTTATTCTAATTGACGGCGATGAAGGAAAGGTTCTGATTGAAGAGGCTTCAACACCATCCTCTGAAACTCATCTTATCACCGATTGGATGGCTAAGAAGTACGCCAAAGACAACAATCAGTGCATATCTGTGGTTTCTTCTGGTCCAGGAGCTGAACACACACGTTTTGGATGTCTGAACTCTTCTTGGTTCGACCCGGGACGCAAGATCCATCGGTTCAAGCAGGCAGGACGTGGCGGAATTGGCACTGTCCTGCGCAACAAGAAGGTAAAGGCAGTAGCTGTCAAGTACTCGGGCAGAATATCGGTGGAGGCTAACGGTCCAGCTGACCCTGAAGCGATAAAGCAGGTTGGCCACACCCACAGTCAGGAGATCAGAGCGCTTGATTCGAAGCAGAATGAAATGGCATCAATTGGCACAACGCACCTTGTCCTGATAATGAATGATTTCGACCTCTTGCCCGTGAACAATTTTAAGTTCGGCACTCACCCAGAGGCTGAAAAGCTAGGAAGAGAAGTCTACAGGAAGAAGTTTCACAAAGGGTTTGATGGTTGCTGGATGGGTTGTGCACTAGCGTGCGCTCATGGAGTCAAAGATTTCGAGCCGAAAACCGGTGCCTATAAGGGCCAGAAGGTTTTCGTTAGCGGTCCAGAATACGAAACCATAGCGGGAGTTGGTAGCAGCTGCGGTATTTTTGACGCTGACTACGTGATTGAGATGAACTTTTACTGTGACATCTACGGTTTGGACACGATTTCTGTTGGCACTGCCACGGCTTTCGCTATGGAATGCTACGAGATGGGGCTGATTGACAAGAAGGCAACTGGAGGATTAGACCTCCGATTTGGCAATAGTGCAGCAGCGCTTGAGCTGGTTCATCAGATGGCTAAGGGCGAAGGCTTCGGCGTTGTGGTAGGGCAGGGCATAAAGAGAATGAAGAAGCTCTTTGCTGAGAAATATGGCGCTGACTCCAAGATCATGCAAGACATAGGCATGGAAGCCAAAGGCTTGGAGTTCTCTGAATATGTCACTAAAGAGTCCTTGGCTCAGCAAGGCGGCTATGGTCTGGCTTCGAAAGGACCACAGCACGACGAGGCTTGGTTGATATTCTCAGATATGGTGCGCAATGAGATGCCAACATTTGAGCAAAAGGCGGAGAACTTGCATTGGTTCCCAATGTTCCGCACGTGGTTTGGCCTGAACGGTTTGTGTAAACTGCCGTGGAACGATGTCATCCCTCTGGATAACAAGCAGACGAAAGAACCTGCTAAGATCATGGGGCATGTTGAAAACTATATGAGATTCTTTTCAGCGGTCACAGGCAGGAAAGTTGCTGTAGATGACATCATCTTCATGAGTGAAAGAGTCTACAATCTGCAACGAATCTTCAATCTTAGGATGGGTTTTGGCACACGCGAATATGACAACATACCCTATCGGGCAGTAGGTCCAGTAACCAAAGAGGAGTACGAGAGTCGCGCAGAGCGTTATGACAAGCAGCTTAAGGAGAAAGTTGGCTTCGACCCAACTGGTAAGTCAACTGAAGAGAAAATGATGGCCTTGAGAAAATACCGAGAGGCAGAGTATGAGAAGCTCAAAGACGCTGTTTACAAGCGACGTGGCTGGAGCTCAAATGGAGTCCCGACGATGGAGAAGGTGAAGTCTTTGGGCATTGACTTCCCCAGTGTAATGGAAGTTCTTCAGAAACGTAAATGACAACTGGCTCAGAAGCTATGCCTTTCGAATCTCTATTTTTCCGAGTTCGTCGTCAACTCCAGCAAACAGGACAGCGCCGTGCGCTCTTACTAGTTCTGTGTACAGGTTGATGGAGTTTCTTGCCTTTGCTAGCATTTTGGCGTTGTAAGCACAGATAGCCATAATCGGAAGCTCAAGGACTCTGTGCAAGGACCTTTCGTATGCAACCAACTGTTCAACTAGATTATGCTCAAAGAAACAGCTCATTTCTCCGGTTACTCTTAATCCTTTGAGCCCTCTTGCTACGGCTTCATCGTGGAGTTTGTTCCATTTGCTCATAGTTGTCTTTATGTCGAATTTTCCGTTGATTAAGTAAATGTCCGTGTATCCAAAGATTTCGAGGGCATTGGTTTTCTCGTATTCTTCCACGTTGATGCCGAATTGTTTCATCGCTTCTCTTATCTGGCTTGGCGTTTCTTCTGAGGCAACATATGCGGCGGCTTCGCCCTTTTCCAAGCCAGCTTTAAGATAATGGAAAAGAACGCTGTGCTTGGCTTCTTGGGATTGATAAACGAATATGATGTGGTCTCTAGGTTTCAATTCCCCCACAAAACGTGCCACTTTCTCGGATACGCTGTTGGTTTGAACTGCGCTGGCGTTTATTGATGTATTCCATGATTCCTCGAAATTAGTTTGCATGAGCTCAACCATGTTCTCGTCGTCCGTCCACAGATATGGATTCTCAGCGAGCCTCCCTTCAGTTGAAGTTGCAACCATCGCTTCCTTGTAGTCAGCAATCAGATAATGACCTGAAGGCTGGCTTAAGTATTTGATCTCGAAAGAACCTTTGCGTGATGTGAATTCTTGCAGTTTGGGGTTGAGAATTCTTAAAATGGGTTCAAAGCTTTCGGGCATACCTAGGACCACCTTGATCCCCGCCCCCCGTCTCAGAGGTGCTTTGAAAAAGCTAGCGTAGTCTGTCAACAACTGCATTAGTTCGTCTGCGGAAGTGATAATGTTGACTTCTTTCTGAGCCCTTTTAATCATGTTCAACCCTTTGCGGAGTATCTGATCCGTCTGAGAAACCACGGCAAAATGCGCACCTTCCTCTACCGGGGGTTTGAGCCTCTGCGCATTGATATGCTTCAAGAACTCTTCTTTCTCAGCCCGTAGCTTCATAGCTTTCTTATGAGCTGCATCCTCTTCGCGTTTGATTAGTCCGGAAAAAGCATCCTCTAAAGGCGTTGCTCTGACTTTGTTGGGCGTGCCCAATATTCTCTCCGTCAAGCCAAGTTTTTCAAGCTTAGGAATAGTTCTGTACACATCTTCGCGACGCACTTTGGATGTTTTTGAGATCTGACCCACAGAAGCCAATCCAAGACGAGCTATAGCCAAGTAGACTTTGGCTTGATTGGCTGTTAGACCGAAATCTCGCAGCATTTCGACATTTTTGTCGCCGGAAGCTGAGAAAGACAATCAGTTCTCCTCCCATCGGGCATACCTGTTACTGTGATGCCACAGTCACACATACTTAAAAACGCATCGTCCTTAATAATATATTGCATGAAAGGCTTGGGGGAGTCGGAAGCATCGTTTTGATGTTTTCCAAGCTCCTTTCTCTCTCTCCTCTCGATAAGGCATGCTCCTCCAAGCCTCGAATCCTCAAGCAGAGTCTGAGCAACCGTGAAGGGCTTCTTGGAAAGAACGACTCAATCGTCGCTTCTGCGCAGAATAGCACATAGTTGTTGTCGGTTACTGGGAAGAAGGCTCAACGGTTTGCACACGAGCAAAGCTGTTGCTGTGTCGCCACAGTCACACTAGTTTTTATGCTTGCTCGGATGCCTTTGATATGATATCTAAACAGGAGAAAAAAGGAAATGAAAAACAAATTCGTGTTTACAGCACTAACAACATTGCTGATCATTGCAAGCTTAGCCGTTCTGGCAAATGTCAACTCGAGCCAAGCAATGCCGCTAGCGCCGACACTAGGTCCTAAGATGATACCCAAATTCGTCAATCAATTGCCTATCCCACCAGCTTACGAACCCACGGTGATAACAAACGCCACTGGGCACGTGATTCGTCACGAGTACACAGTGAACGTAACCGAATTCTATCAACAGATACTGCCGACAGTGGACGCGAAGGGCAAACCTACCGGATTCCCAGCTACAAAAGTTTGGGGTTACGAAGGCTATGTCAACATCGGGGGAAGCATTGTTCCGTTCCGGCACTCGCCATCAGGCACATTTGAGGCAACAAGAGGCATCCCAGTTCAAGTGAAATGGGTCAACAACCTAGTCGACTCTGACGGAAATCCACTATCCCACATGTTCCCCGTCGACCCCACACTGCACTGGGCAAATCCAAACATGATGCCAATGATGCCTCCGACGCCTTGGCCTATGTACCCACCAGGCTTTCCAGATGCACAGACACCAGTTCCAATAGTCACACACCTTCACGGCGGAGAAGTCCCCTCAGGCTCTGACGGTGGCCCCGAACAATGGTGGACCCCAGATGGAAAGCAAGGCCCAGACTACCAAACAGTTATGCCAACTGATTCGAACGCAGCAGTATACTACTATCCCAACACACAATTGCCAACTACACTTTGGTACCACGATCACGCACTGGGCATCACTCGCATCAATGTAATGTCTGGACTCGCAGGCTTCTACCTACTCAGAGACCCAACAGATCCAATTGCTTCATCCTTGCCCAGCGGCCAATACGAGGTTCCAATAGCTATACAGGACAGATCGTTCAACCTTGACGGGTCATTCTGGTTCCCGCCAGTTGGACTAGACCCCGCAATGCACCCATACTGGCAGCCTGAATTCTTCGGAAACGTCATTATGGTGAACGGCAGAGCGTGGCCCAACCTCAACGTGGAGCCAAGACAATATCGCCTAAGACTCCTCGACGGTTCAAACGCCAGATTCTACAGCCTATCCTTTGTAGACAGAAACACCGGAGCAGTGCTTCCTTTCACTCAAATCGGAAGTGACGGCGGTTACCTACCAGCACCAGTTCCACTAACCTCAGTGACGATTGCGCCAGGCGAGAGAGACGACATACTGATTGATTTCTCAGGATTGCCAGCGGGAAGTAAAATCTTACTCAGGAATAACGCCAAAGCTCCATTCCCAACAGGAGTCCCACCCGGCGGATCAACAACTGGTCAAATCATGCAATTCACAGTCTCGGCTGGAACACCAGTGGCTCCAACACCGCTGCCAAACCCGTGGCCAATAACCATGCCAACCTTCACTCCAGACACCACAGCAAAGCAGTTGACTCTAATCGAAGTCATGGGCATGCTAGGACCAACAGAGATTCTACTAGATGGCCAAAAGTGGCACGCTCCGACATCAGAATCCACAAGCGTCGGATCTACCGTAGACTGGGTAATAGTCAATCCAACAGCGGACACGCACCCAATACACCTGCACTTGGTGCAGTTCCAAGTTGTCAGCCGCCGAAAATTCGATGTCAACGCCTACATGATGGCTTGGATGGCAGCCAACGGCATGCCTCCCCTCGACCACCCAACAATAAACGTACCGCTGGCGCCATACCTCAAGGGTCCAGCGATGCTACCCGCACTAAATGAAATGGGCTGGAAAGACACTGTTCAGATGCATCCAGGTCAGGTTACGATAATCAGAGTTCGCTACGCGCCGCAGGATGCAGTGATAACAACTCCAGGAATCAACCTCTATAGCTTTGACCCTACGGTTGGACCAGGCTATGTTTGGCACTGCCACATCCTAGACCACGAAGACAACGAAATGATGCGTCGACAAATAGTCACGCCATAAAACTGTGAAACACAGATAGCATCTCTCAGTTTCCCTTTCTCTTTTTTTTGTTTCAAAGAATCGGTTACGCACGTTCTCCTTAAGACTGATTCTTAGGCTACGTGTAGGCGGATTCTTTGCTCTCCGAGATGAAAGATTTAATTCCTCGATGAATACAAATCCAAGCCCATCCGTAGGAGACGAGCACATTTGAGCAAGCTCAAGAAAATGCCCAAGGTGGCCTTAATAGGCGCTGGAAAAATGGGCGAAGGCATAATTGCAGGTCTGCTGAAATCAGGCGTTTACAGCCCAGACCAAATCAAAGCTTACGAGATTCTTGAAGACCGCGTCAAATACATGACCAAAACATACAAGATTGAGTGCCTCAGCGACGCCAAGAAAGCTGTGGCTTTCGCAGACATCAGCATAATTGCAGTTAAACCAGCGGATGTTGGAAAGGTTCTGCAGGAAATTGCGCCCGTAATGAGGCCTGGGAAACTTCTGGTCTCAATTGCTGCAGGCGTAACGCTTGACTTTTACAAGCAGCATCTGCCCAAACACGTGCCAATCATTCGCGTAATGCCAAACATGGCCGTGCAAGTCCGCGAAGGCATGTTGACGGTTTGCCCCTCTGAAAATGTGACTGGAGATCAGTTGAAGATGGCAACCGAGGTGCTGAGCCTGCTAGGACTCGTGAAACGTCTAGATGAGAAATACCTGAACTTGGCCACCGGCTTAGTGGGCAGCGGACCAGCTTACATCTACCTCATAATCGATGCCCTGGCAGATGCAGGAGTCAGGCTTGGACTGCCAAAGGATGTTTCACTAGTGCTGGCTGCACAGACCACGTTGGGCGCCTCAAAAATGGTGGTCGATACAGGTGAGCACCCGGCTAAACTGAAGGACATGGTAGTAACGCCGGCGGGAACCACAATAGAAGGCTTATTAGAGCTAGAGAAAAGCGGAATCAAAGCAACCATGATCATGGCTGTAACCAAAGCAGCCGAAAGGGCAAAAGAACTCGCACCGAAATCCTGAACACCAGACCATTGAAAAACATGGTAGAAGAAGGCCTTAAGGGTCAGTCACCTTCTTCTTTCGCATAGTTTTTTCGACGCTTATTCCTGCTCAGAGACATGTCTCGTTAACATTGTCGACGTGTCTCTCTTGGGAGATATATCAGATTCAGAAACCTTCCGTCTACGATAACGTTGCAGAGGCTGAAACAACTGCTATATTAAGTCTTCCTATATAGTTATTCTTGCTGCCAGCTGTTGAGGGTATGAGGTCGAGTCGCATGTACGTGGATATCTGGTCTATCGTTGCGCTGCGTCAAAGACAAAGTGACCAGATTGAAAAACTCTGCAAAATGAAGCTGATAAAGCGGAGCCCCAAGCTGACGCTCCTCGTGGCGTATTACAGAGTCAGCAACGCCACATTAAAGCATCTACTGAAAACAAAGGTTCAGGTCACATCCCTCCTCAGGAGAATAATGAAATAGAAAGGACGCGCGCTGAGAGTTTTTGCCCTCTCGACCAACCCTTCTCCTTTTCTCTGCCACAATCCTCACGACGCCCTTTCTTGTCCCTAGACCACCTTGCAGAAAGCTAAACTCAACTTCTTACCAGTATGAGCCGAACCGGTGCGTTTCAGCACTAAATCTATTAATCGCGCTAACATCACAATTTCAAAAGTGAGTCTAAGATGCCACACTCAGTTACGCCTTGGGAAATCAAACGCACGCTCTTAATCAAAGCTGAGGAGGAAACCGACCCACGCTACGGCTGCAAACCACAAGAACGCTCACCTCAAGACTACATACGATTCGGCGTCGTAAACCTAGACAAACCTTCAGGCCCAAGCAGCCATGAAGTAGCAGCGTGGGTAAAACGACTTCTAAACCTGAGACACGCAGGTCACGGCGGCACACTTGACCCCAAAGTCACTGGAATACTGCCCATAACACTTGAGGATGCCACCAAAGTAGTCCAAGCATTGCTGCTTTCCGGCAAAGAGTACGTGTGCGTAATGCGACTACACCACGAAGCATCTGAAAGCAAGATCAAAACATTGTTCAACGAGTTCACAGGCACGATTTATCAGCTTCCGCCAGTTCGAGCTTCAGTCAAGCGACAATTACGAACCAGAAAAATCTACTACCTCAACCTGCTGGAAACCAGCAACAAGAACGTACTGTTTCAAGTAGGATGCGAAGCAGGCACATACATACGCAAACTCTGCTACGACATAGGCGAAGCCTTAGGCGTAGGCGCCCACATGCAGGAACTGAGACGAACTAGAGCTGGACCCTTCTCGGAAAACAGTAACTTGGTCACGTTGCATGACATCGCTTACTACATGGAGCAGTGGCAGCAAACCAAAGACCCAGCCCTATTAAGCAAGTTCATTCAGCCAATGGAAAAAGCGCTGGACTCGCTGCCCAAAATAGTTATCAGAGACTCAGCTGTTGACGCCATCTGCCACGGAGCCAACCTAGCCGCACCAGGCGTACTTGCCATAGACTCAAACATCAAACCCAAAGAAACAGTGGCTGTAATCACACAGAAAGCCGAGGCTGTAGCATTAGCCAGAGCGTTGATGACAACCGAAGAAACAATGGAGCTAAACCGGGGCATCGTAGCCAAAACCACGCGAGTGCTTATGCCACGCGGCCTATATCCAAAGATGTGGCACAAAGCCAACTCCTAAACTCAAAACCTTTAAGCACACAGGCTCTTCTTTCGTAAACCTAGTTATCGAACCGCCGGGTTATCCTAGTCTGGTAGGGAGCAGCTAGGCAAAAACAAGCTTTAGCTCAAGCCTGGAGTCACAAAGAGACTGGGAAAACAGGTAGCCTGTGGCCTGAAAAGGCCGCGTGGGTTCAAATCCCACACCCGGCGCCAACAACATTCTTTAAAACCTACGGATCTCTTTAGAAACTGTGAATGCAGAGTGCGTCAACTCATGACACAGAGAAGAAACATGGTTCATTGCCCCAAATGCGGTTTCACATTTGACATAAGCTACGGCAGAGCCTTCGCCTGCAGCGGCTGCTCGTCAATTGTCCAATGCGGCATGGCTAGGTGCCCCAAATGCGGACTCGAATTTCCCTTGCCCGGGCAACATGGCGAAGCCTACAGAAAATACGTGAAAAGCCCACGCACGTAGATGATATAAGAGCTAGGCATACAACATTCTGTGATTTCAGAGGAAACCATTTGACAACATCCGAGACTGCATCGCCAAATATGCAGAAGCCTCGCTTGATCGTGTTCGACGTTGAGGGAATAATAATCCCAAAGCGACGCTATTTGCTGTTCGAAGCATCAAAACGAGTAAGCCTCTCGCATTTCGCGAAAATGCTGTGGGCAGGGTTCCTTTACGAAGCGGGATTGATCAAATTAGAAACAGCGCTCCGTAGAATCTATAGGCAACTCCACGGTATAGCCGCAGACAACTTGCTCCAGCTTTTCAAGAAAATCCCATTGATCCCAGGAGTAGAAGAGGTCTTCCATGAGCTTAAACAAGCTGGATGCAAAACGGCCCTGATCAGTTCGGGTTTGCCTCAAGCTTTCGTTCAGGAACTGGCAACTCAGCTAGGCTGCGACTATGCTTTCGGTTTTGAGCTAGAAGTTGCTGACGGTCGATTGACGGGGCTGATTGCGGGCGACACGATTGAGCTTGGAGGCAAAGCGGTTGTCCTAAAGAAGATCATGGAGAAAGAGGGCTTGAAGCCGCAGGACTGCGCCGTAGTCGCCGACGACAGAAACAACCTGCCCATGTTTGACCTCTGTTCCACAAGAATAGGCTACAACCCAGACTTTATTCTAACCCGCAAATCAGACATAGTGATCAAGGGTGACTTGACAGAAATCCTGCCACCTTTAATTGGGAAACCAACGCTTAGTGGGCATTCGCTTACGGGACGAGAGTTGCTACGCGAAAGCATCCACATTGCTGGCTTCCTAGTCGCATTGCTCACCATGTACCTAAGACTGAACCAGCTCTGGGTCGTCTTCGTAATCTCAATGATCACGCTTACATACATCGTCTCCGAACTGTCCCGAATGCTCGGAGTAAATATTCCTATAGTGTCGACTGTAACTTGGAACGCTGCTCTCAAACCCGAGATATACGAATTCGTGACAGCACCAATCTTCTTTGCATTCGGCATAATGCTCGCATTACTCCTGTTTCCAGCGCCCATCAGCTATGCATCCATTGCAGCATTCACGTTTGGCGACGGCTTCGCCACAATATTCGGAAAAACCATTGGCAAACATGCTTTTCCGTATAACAAAGGCAAGAAGATAGAAGGAACACTCTTCGGTTTTGTTTTCGCCTTACTCGGCGCCTTGGTGTTCGTGAATCCGCTCAGGGCTGTCGTAGGGGCGGCGACTGCAATGATGGTGGAGACTCTGCCAGCTCCAATTAATGATAACTTGATGATGCCATTGCTCGCTGGACTAGCAGTGCTCCTTCTGCCTTAGAGAACAACCCATTTGAACTGATGGATTATCCAATCTGCTTAAGTATCCGAATGCTTAACAAAAATAAGACCAGTACAGCTCATGGTCGATAGTCGTCAAGCATTTCAGCTGAAACATGGGAGAAGCGACAATTGACAGCAACCGAAAAGCGTGAGAGACGCCCTGTCCTCAGATGGGTATCAACAAGAGGTTATGCCTCCTTGATTCTGTTCTTAGCTTTGAGTCTAATCTTCGAAGTCACGCTCATCTCCGCCTTTCAGATAATGGGCCTAACCGACCAAAACGCCTGGACTTCGACCTTGCTCGTTCCCGGCACAAACTTCTCGTTCACGGTAACTATAAGCCCCTTGCTCCACCTATTGCCGATAAGCGTAATCACCGTTCTACTCGCAAGCTGGACATACTTGGCCAAGTCAACTGTTTTCCTTCCACGGCGCGAAGTCCCAAGACGCATCTCACCGCCTCGACGAGCAATTGAAACGGGTAGGTTCAAGTCGACGCAACGCTTTTTCAGGAATCTTGGCAGAAGACTCCAACGGCTGGGAAGAACCGTGAAGTCAGGCGTCGCAAAGATACCTGGAATATCCCCAATATCGCAGCGATTGTCCTCTGCTCGTGGTTCAGTCAGAAGCGCCATAGCGATTCTTCTGATCTTCATCTCACTAGCGGTGGGACTCGTCTTTGTTGAATACCCAGACTTAATCTACCATCTAACAGTGGATTTGTACCGAGGTTCTCCAGCTCTGGTCAGTTTTGCTTCTGGCACTGGATCTTGGCTCCGTGGAGTAGGAACACTTCTGCCACCATTAGGCGATTTCGGAGCCTTAATAAACAACGCGCTCATCGCGGCAGCGCCCGGGTTCAGACAATCACTTGAGGCAGCTGGAACATCACTTACCAAGCCCATCTTCCAATTGGATGTTGTAGGCAAATTTGCCCTGAGCCAGAATCTGGCCGCGTGGACTGCCGCCGTCCTTGCGCTCCTTTACGGCGCATACGCCTCTACACGTCGTCGGCGAGTTAAAGGTCGCTAGACAAAGATCCAACAATTCTTAAGTCGCGTTGTTATCAACTAAAATGCGCAGGCACTGGAGCGCATTCACGAATGGCAGATCATCCTCGTTTTGGCCCAGCAGGCATGCCCTTAGGATTCAAGCTTCTGAAGCAACCCGTAACTGAGATGCCGAGATATCTGCGATCCGAAGGCTTAGACTCATTTGAATATCAAATGGTGAGATGGGGACCAAAGCCGCAGATTAGACAAGAGATAGCTGAGAATCTGGGCAAGAATGCGGTCGAACATGATGTTTGGATGACCGCTCACGGTTCTTACTTCGTCAACCTGACTTCCATGAATACAGGAACGCTTGAAGCCAGCAAGAAACGATTGTTAGCTTGCGTTCAGGGTGCCAGTTGGATGGGAGCGCACATAGTCGTGTTTCATCCAGGCGCTTATTCGGGCAGGCCACGGGAGCAGGTGTTTGAAACATGCGCCACAGCCATGGAGGAAGTTATCGAAAGCATGCGCTCAATGAGCATCACAAAAGTGCATTTGGCGCCCGAGACGATGGGTAAGCCCTCACAGTTTGGAAGCGTCGAGGAAGTCTTGGCATTATGCGAGCGTATCGACTTGACTGAGCCTAATGTTGATTGGGCGCATCTGCATTCTAGAGAGCGCGGGAGATTCAGGAAGATTGACGACGTACGCAAAGTCATGGATCAAATAGAGAAGAGACTAGGAACTGAAGCCCTACGAAACCTGCATTGCCACTACAGCCACATCGAGTTCACAGACAAAGGAGAAAGACGACACCACAACGTAGATCGAAAAGAATACGGACCAGACTTCAAGCTGCTAGCACAACTAATAGCTGAACGCGACATGAAACCCGTTATTGCATGCGAAACGCCCAATCTGGACATTGACGCAGTGAGACTACGCGACATGGTGTTACAAGAGCTGAGAAGCAGAGGAAAAGCCTGAGAGAACGGAATGTTGCGCAATCCCATAGCCAAACTCAGCCCGCTTATCAGGCTTCATGAAGAACTGCTTCATCGTTCCCTGTAAACGTGCCAAAAACCTCAAAGACGATGAGATAGATAGCTTAAATTTCAGTTTGCTCAACACTGTCTTCCTAACTATTTGTTGGAGAATTGGGATTGGCTAGGCTCAAAGGATTCGAGAAACTCACCACCGTAGACAACGCGTTAAGCATCTTCCTTGATGCGCTAAAACCCAAAAGATTGCAGGCAGAATCAGTCCCATTAGCGGATGCAGTGGAACGAGCCACAGCAGATAACATAGTGGCGCCGATGGACTTGCCCCGCTTCGACCGTTCAGCAGTCGACGGCTACGCAATTCGAGCAGACGACGCATTCGAGGCTACGCAGTTCAAGCCAAGAACGCTCAAGCTGACTCGTGAGGAGATCGTACGCAAAGGGTATGCCAAAGAGGTTTGGACGGGCAATCCGGTTCCTGAAGGCGCCACAGCAGTCGTCATGTTAGAACACACGCGCAAATTGAAAAATGGTGTAGAGATAGTCATGCCGGTAACGCCTGGTGAGAACATTTCGAGAAAGGGTGAGGACATAAGGAAAGGTGAGGTGGCGATAGAGGCTGGAACCAGAGTTAATACCTATCATTTGGGGCTGTTAGCTGCATTAGGAGTATCAGAAGTTGGTGTTGTGCGAAAACCACGAGTCGCCATCATATCAACTGGCAACGAATTAGTTGAACTAGGCAAAGTAACTTCACCTGGCCAGATCATAAACTCCAATCGGTTTCTAGTCTCAGGCTTATGCCGAGAGTTAGGCGCTGAACCGGAATATCTTGGAATAGCCAGAGATGACGAAGAAGACATTCGTATGAAAATTGTTGAAGGTCTAGCAAAAGCTGATGCTGTCATAACTACTGGTGGAACAAGCGTCGGCACCGCGGATCTAGTGCCACTCGTTATCAGCGAATTGGGCAAGCCAGGGATTGTAGTTCATGGCGTGGCCATGCGACCCGGTATGCCGACCGCGCTTGGAATATTGAAGCGAAAACCAGTCTTCGTGCTGTCAGGCTATCCAGTTGCAGCTGCCTTTGGCTTTGAGGTTTTTGCGCGACCAGTAATCTTGAGACTGCTCGGAGTTCAGAACGAACCCCGTCCTTGGATTGAAGGAAGGCTCACCAGGCGTGTAGCTGGAGCGCTGGGTCGCCGCGTCTACTTGCGAGTCAAAGCCGTTGAGCAGAAGGGCGAGTTGCATGCAGAGCCTATTTTGGCAAAGGGTTCAGGGCTCTTGTCTTCATTGACGAAGGCTAATGGATACGTGATCATCCCTGAAAACAGAGAAGGGTTGGAAGAGGGCGAAACTGTGACTGTGCATCTCTTTAGCCCAATCGCTAGAAAGGAGGATTGAGCTCTAATTGTTTAGGAAGCTGGTCTCAGTGGATGAAGCTAAGAGGATTCTAGCCGGGAGTTTCACACCCAGACCAGTCGGATCGGAGGTAGTTGCGCTTTCTGACGCCTACGGTCGCGTATTGGCTGATGATGTGGTTTCGTCTTTTGATATTCCGCCTTTCAACCGTTCAACAGTTGACGGCTACGCTGTCAAGGCCTCGGACACTTTTGGTGCTGAGGAAAACTGCCCGGTTACCTTGAGGCTTACGGGAAGAGTCAACGTTGGTGAAGCGCCTAAGGCAAGAGTACAGAAAGGTACTTTGGCTGAAATCGTCACCGGGGCACCTATTCCAGAAGGCGCTGATGCAGTTGTGATGATTGAATACACTGAGCGAAAGGGCGATTCCGTTTTGGTCCGCCAAGCCTTTTCGCAGGGCGAGAACGTGATGAAGGCAGGATCAGACATTCGCAAGGGAGAGACCGTACTGAAGAAAGGCATAACGTTGTCGCCCTATGAAATCGGTGCTCTTGCCGCTATCGGCTCTGTCAAGACCAAAGTGTACGAGCGTCCAATAGTTGCCATATTCTCAACGGGCGCTGAAGTGATTGAACCTGGAAAGTCATTAGCTCCGGGGAAAATCTTCGACATCAACGCTCATGCTTTGAGTGCGGCTGTCGAAGAGTGCGGCTGCGAGTCGCGAAACATGGGCATAGTTCAAGACCAACCTAATCAGATGAAAACTGCACTTCAGAAGGCGCTGAAAACTGCTGATTTGGTGATCACTTCAGGCGGAGTGTCGGTCGGACCCACAGACATCATTCCCAAGGTCTTGAATACACTCGGTAAGCCTGGCGTAGTAGTCTACGGTGTTGCCATTCGACCTGGAAAGCCCACAACGATTGCATTGGTCAACGGCATACTCGTGTTCTCTCTGCCCGGGCATCCTGCTTCTTCGCTTATGATCTTCCACTTGTTTGTCCGACCCATTTTGATCTGTATGGCAGGACGAAGAGAACAGGAAGCCGTGACTGTGAAGTCAGTGGTTTCTGAGAGGCTGTTCCCCGCTCGTGGTAGACGAACCTACGTGACAGTGACGTTGCGGAAAGACCAGAGTGGCAGGATCGTCGCTTCGCCCGTATCCACTGGCTCATCAGGTGCAATCACCACATTGTCGAAGGCTGATGGCTTTCTGATCATTCGCGAAAACCAGCAATTCATTGAGAAAGGATCATGCGTTGAAGTGGAGTTGTTCAAGCTCAACACCTACAGCTCGCTGATGAGAGAGGAGGCACAGTGAAATCGGAGTGTTGGGCTGCGGCAAGGTGACAGGGATGGTAAAACCGTAGTCGCTATACTTGGCTCAAAACATGGGCTTCAACTTTGCCTACGCTCCCAGCAGCTCCCTTTCGCAGAACTTAGACGGCACAGTAATTGCTGTAGTTATTGTGAACAGCACAGACGATTCACGTCAGATACTTGAGGAATGCTTCAAAAAGCGACAACCGAGTTCAGTTCCTCACACGGAAGTCTCGCGGAACAAAGAACACAAAACGAACTTGTCGACCATCTGCAAACCGTTTAGTGTGTACTTTTCATCACAAGAAGCAATCCTGCTCAGACCCCCTATCGCCAAGATCGGACTAGCCGAAACTCCGAAATCTTATTTATAGACAGCGAAATCACTCTGGTAATCATGACATGGCGGACATGAGCATGAAAACGTGCGTTGTCGTAGCCTCGATCAACACCTTGGATAATATGAAAGCTTTCGAACTGGAACTGCTGGATCACGAGTGCAAGGTAATAGTGATCGATGAAGGTGACGCTATTGTGCGCAAGGAAAACGAGAAACTGCTCTCTAGCCTTCAGCACGAATACTATGGTCCAGCCGAGAGGACAGAGTGGTTCAAGAAGAGATTTGGCTCTTCCTACACAAATCTGCTATCTGTGATACCAGAGAGATGCCACGCAGAAACGAGCTTTGGCTTTCTTGTGGCTTATGAAGAAAAGCCAGACATTATTCTAGAGGTCGATGACGATGTATTCCCCTTCGCAGACCACGCTCTTATTGACGCTCACACCCGAAACCTACTCGGCAACGATGGTGTAACTGTAGACTGCCGGGGCAAATGGTACAACACAATGGAAAATCTAACTTTGACGCACAGCATGATGCTTTATGCTCGGGGACATCCTTACGGAGAACGCGCCGAGAATGAATATTTGACATGGAAAAACAGCGGAGACAAATGCGTCTTGAACATGGGGTTATGGACGGGATGCCCTGACTTGGACGCTTTAACCATACTCTATAACGGCGGCATGAATGGTCAATGCAGCATTGCTGCAACCGGATGCAAAAGGGACAAAGTCATTGTTGACAAGGGTATATATTTCCCAGTTTGCAGCATGAACACGGCTTTTCTCTGCGAAGTCGCTCCTGCTTTCTATCAATTGTACAGCAATTTTATGGGCATTGACAGATTCGACGATATCTGGTCAGGTGTTTTCATCAAGAAGATAGCAGACCACCTTGGACGAAAGGTCTCCCTCGGCAGTCCGCTTGTAACCCATCGCAAAAGACCTAGAGACACCTTCAAAGACCTGCGAAAAGAGTTTGAAGGCATGGTGATCAACGAGAAGCTCTGGGCGCTGGTAGACCAGATTGAACTAGAAGGCTCAGAGTATTGGGACGCATACAACTCCCTAATCGAAGAACTGGAGAAAAGGATTCCACAAGCCTTCACAGAGCCGCTCCACCGAGAGTTCCTTGAAGCTCAGCTCCAAAAAATGAGGCTATGGTTGAAAATCACCGACCGCTTAGACTGACAGGAAAGATGAACCTAGGAGTTCTCTGCCAGTCAGCGTTACTCGAAGCCGCATAAAGTATTCATCAAGCTTCAAAGGTCTTTCTTTTTGCAGCTACGTATATGAAGGAAGCTAGCGACAAGACAACGAATATGCCCAAAGACACCTCCAACAGTAGTGGGGTCAACTCCAAACTTAATGAGTACAGCGAAATCATGCCGTAAAGAGACCATATTCCAAAAATCACTTGGGGAAAGAACAAACCGATCACAAGCCAGACTGCCCACTTTCTGGCGGTGAGAAGACCAGACGCAGCGATGAGGCTGAGAACTGCCAAGGCGCCTATCCACACCATCCTAATGTCAAACAGAGCCAACGTAGCAAGTTGCAGAATCCCGACAACAGCATGGAAAATAGCAAGCAGCAGTCCGTCTCGACGTTTCACCTTGAACCTTGAAGTCAACGGCTTCATGCCTCTTTTTTAGCCTATTGCTAGTGCGCGCGAATTAATAAATCTATTACGGTGGCTCTACGTGGTTCACGCATTAAGATATGTACGGTGCAGAGTTCATCGCAAAAACGTGTACGAGAGGGCTGAAAGGAGAGAGAAAACCGCTCGCTTGCACCGTTCCCCGCCGTCGAGGATCAGTGAACATCGTTTGGACGTTAAGGTTGTTGTTATTGTGAGGGGAACTTGCGTTCACTTCAAAGGAGCACGCCTTTTCGAAGAAATCGCTGTGGGATCTTGTACTACTGGCCTCAACGGTTTCGGGCTGTGTTCAAGGTATATTATGACGTATGGAATATTTAACTCTTCTGCCCCAAAAGCCGACAGCAACCAAATGCAAAAAGTTTAGAGCGAAAGACACGGTAATATGACTGCATGAGTTACCGTGAGCTCTACACCTCATCGCCAGCCGCATTCAGCGGCCTTCAGAAATCATTCACAGAAGCTTCATACGTTATCTTGGGCGCTCCATTCGACGTGACCAGCACATACCGAACGGGCGCTAGATTCGCACCGCTAGCCATTCGGGAAGCATCGCTCAACATTGAGACCTATAGCTTTCGATCCCAATACGACATTGAAAATATCAACCTCCACGATTTGGGCGACCTTAACGTGACCAGCGAGACACAAGAGATGCTCAAACGCTTGGAGCATGTCACAAAAGAGATCTTGGCAACCAAAAAGACACTGGTCTTGATTGGCGGAGAACACACAATCACCCTGGGCGCGGCTCGAGCAATTGGCAAAGACTTTGCTGTACTCGACTTCGACGCCCACCTAGATCTACGTGACGAATACATGAATCTGAAGACTTCGCACACGACCTTCATGAGGCGAATCAACGAGCAAGCCAAGCCACGCAAAATAGTTGAGATAGGCACACGCGCAGTATGCAAAGAGGAACTGAACTACGCTAAGAAGGCGGGCATCAGTTTCATAACAACACAGCAGATACGCGAAGAAGGCGTGGAGAAAACAGTTGAGAAGATCAACCGATTGCTAGGCAACGTTAGGAGAATCTATCTCACAGTTGACTTGGACGTGCTTGACCCAGGGTTTGTGCCAGCAGTTCAGAACCCGGAGCCAGACGGTTTGTGCACGCATATGTTCTATGATCTGTTGAGCTCAGTTTGTGACAAGCGAATCGTTGCTTTTGATGTTGTAGAAGTTACGCCTCCATACGACAATGGCGTAACAAGCGTTCAAGCCGCAAAAACGATCTTTGAAATACTGTCAGCTATAGAAAAGGCTCGGAAGCAATAAGCGACGTAGAAGAAGACCTTGAGGGCTAGCCGCCTTCTTCTTTCACAAGCTTTGCTACGAAGAACCCGTTGCAGCTGTGAACCTGTGGATACAGTCTCTGACATTTGTCCAATCCTCTGAAGCCCTGAGCGCCGACTCTAGGCACGGTGTCTACAAGTGTGAACTCTGGGTGCCACTTCAAGAATTTTTCAATCAGCATTTCGTTTTCTTCCAGCGTGACGCTGCAGGTTGAGTACACTAGGTGCCCGCCTTCTTTGACATTAAGCGCACTAGTGTTAAGCATGTTCCATTGAACCGCAGCCATATTGAATATAGAACGTTTCGTTAGACGCCACTTCGCAGAGGGAGTCTTACCAAAGGCTCCGGTGCTAGTACACGGCGGATCCAGAATAACTAGGTCAGCGATCACGTTTATTGGCAAGGGCTTCTGTGCATCTGCAATAATAGCTGCTGCATTGCTGACGCCCATCCGCTTTGTTTCGCTTATCCATTCTCGAATCCTACGCCTCGAATAATCAACAGAGTAGACGATGCCTTCATTCTGCATTAGCTGCGCCATATACGTGGTTTTGGCTCCCGGCGCCGCGCAAACATCAAGAACGACATTGCTAGGTTTTGGGTCAGCTACCTCAACCGCCAAGCAGCTCGCTTTGTCCTGCACATAAAATAAGCCGTCGCGAAAGCTTTGCGTTCGTAGCAGAGGTTTGCGAGTTTCAACTATTCTGTAAGTATGTTTCAGAAGAGGCTCTTTCTTAACCGTCACGCCTTCCTCAGTCATTTTTTGCAGGCAAGTTTCCTCTGCGGCTTTGAGCGTGTTGAGGCGTACATAAGTAGGCGCAGGCTGAGATGTACTCTCCAGAAAGCTCAGCGCCTGGCTTCTTCCTAGCGTTTTGAAGCAGTATTTGACAAACCATGTTGGGACGTAGGTCTGAAGGCTGACTCGCTCTTCATCATTAGCACCCGCAAGAACTTCATTCAGTTGGGAACTCAGAATCCTGCCCAAAACCTCTTCAACGTCGCTCAGTTGCCGCCAGCCAAGAATCGAGCGACCAACTCCCGCCATTGCTACCGCCTGCTCATGATCAGCGCCCTCAAACAAGACTCTGTAAGTGTACAAACGCAGAAAGGACTGTAAGCCAAGCCGGTATTCGCTAAGCGATCTTGGCTTGAGAATGAGGTCCAGAGCGGCGTCAATGAAGTTCAGGCGTCGCTGAGTCTCAAAGACCAGTTTGTGAGCTAAACCCAAGGCCCCTAGGTCTTGAACCGCCAATTGCTTTATGGCTCTAGCTAATGCTAAACGCTCTCCAAGTCGCTGCAGTTCAATCCAGCTTAGGGCTTCTATTGCAAGTGCCCAAGCATCCTTCAGCAATGGTTTAGGCTCCAATTCACCTGATTATAGAAAGACCTGTCATGATATGAGTTTTTTCAAAGACTTGTTAGTGAACGTTTTTAGGCAGTTCGCTGATTATCAGTTGGGACACAGCGAGAAAATGAGCAAGAGTCAACTCGATCACTACTTCCAAGAACGAAAGCCCAAGCCAGAAACTAGAATGGAAGAGAAACCCCAGCCTTCACAATTCCCAGAAGCCGTACGAGCAGAAAGGCAGACTCGCAGGAGAGACTTTCAGGCACCATTAAACCTTCCACCGTCATATTTTGTGTCTGCTACGTATGATGGCGACGCAGGAAAGGTGCTAATCAAACTCTACGAACCCATGTCTCAACGGATTTATTTTTGGCGCGACAACAAGGGGCACAAACCGTATTTGTTGACCAACTTGTCGCCTCTAGAACTCGAAAAAATTGATCAGGTTGTCAATCATCCGGGTTTCGATCATTTCGAGAGCGCTGAGAAATATGATCCCTTGCTCGACAGAAAGGTAACGCTTACCAAGCTTGTGACAAAAGACCCCTTGGCTGTTGGAGGTCGCCCCCAAGGAACTCTTAGAGACATTATTCCTCAACAATGGGAAAAGATGGGCAGTGAACAACCGGCGAAGGTGTGGGAAGCCGCGATCAAATATTATCAGAATTACATTTATGATCGTCAACTGGCGCCGGGCATGATCTACAAGGTAGAGAATGGAGAGCTCTTGCCTGTAATGGATGAAAATGCAGAGCAGAGCGTGAAGAGAATTCAGACTCTGTTCACAGATGAACCAAAAGAGTTTCTTCACCCGATTGAAAGCTGGGCCCGGCTGCTTGAATATCCGGTTCCTGAATTTCGCAGAGTTGCATTGGACATCGAAGTTGAGACGCCGACTACTATTATCGAGGGCAAACCTACATTTCGAGTGCCTGATCCCCGCTATGCCGACCATCAGGTCTTCTGCGTTTCACTAGTCGGCTCCGATGGATCCAAACGAATTCTACTTGCCAAACGTCAGGGTGTCCGAGAAGGTTCGGTGAAGATTCCAGCCGACGTGAGCGTGGAATACCTCAACTCAGAGAACGAGTTGCTGCAAGCAGTTTTTGATGCGTTGTGGGATTACCCCTTCGTGGTCACTTTTAACGGCGACGACTTCGACCTGCGTTATCTTTTCAATCGAGCTATGAGATTAGGCTTCAAGCAGCGTGAAGTGCCCATCGAGCTTGGCAGAAAGAACTGCATGCTTAACTATGGCGTGCATATCGATTTGTACAAGTTTTTCTTCAACAGGTCAATTCAGATCTACGCCTTTGGACAAAAGTACAAAGACGTGAACCTTAATGACATCGGCGGCTCTCTAGTTGGAATGAACAAAATCGAATTGGCAAAGGGACTCAACGAACTAACGTACACTGAGTTAGCTCAATACTGTGTGCGAGACGCCGAAATCACTTTGAAGCTGACTACTTTTGACGACGACTTGGTTATGAAGCTGATTTTGGCCATCACGCGGATTAGCCGCATGCCCATGGAAGACGTAAGCCGCCAAGGCGTGTCCCGTTGGATACGCAACTTCCTTCAGTTTGAGCATCGAAGACTGGGCATGTTGATTCCGAACACCGAGGACATTCTGGCAGTGAAAGGCAAAACTGCAACTAAAGCGATCATTAAGGGTAAGAAGTACAAGGGCGCCATCGTGGTTGAGCCGGTTCCAGGCGTGCATTTCAATGTTGCAGTAATGGACTTTCCCAGTCTATATCCGTCGTTGATCAAGATCTATAATTTGGGCTATCAGTCGATCTTGTGTTCGCATGAAGAGTGCAAAGCGAACAAGGTGCCCGGGACTCCGCATTGGGTGTGCACTAAGCAGAAGGCGTTAGAAAGCCTCTTGATTGGTTCGCTACGTGACTTGCGGGTTAAATGGTACAAGTCGAGAGCAAAGGACAAGACTTTGCCAAGTGAGCTACGAAGCTGGTACAATGTTATTCAGGCTGCCCTGAAGGTGATTTTGAACGCAAGCTATGGTGTTTTCGGCGCTGAAGCCTTCGATTTGTACTGCCCGCCTGTGGCTGAGGCTACCGCTGCGCTGGGCAGGTATGCTATTACGCAGATCATAAATGAGGCACGGAAACTTGGAATCCAAGTTATCTATGGCGATACAGACAGCATTTTCATCAAGAACCCTTCTGAAAGCCAAATCAATGCCTTGGCCAAGTTATCTGAAAAGGAGCTTCACATGGAGCTCGATGTGGACAAAGTGTATCGTTATGCTGTTTTCAGCAGCCGCAAAAAGAACTATTTAGGCGTCACTTCAGAAGGCACAGTTGACGTCAAAGGCTTGACCGGCAAGAAAAAACACATTCCACCCATAATCAAAGAAGCGTTTGACCTGATGAAAAACCGTTTAAGCCAAGTGAAGACCCCGAGCGATTTTGAGGACGCCAAAAAAGAGATTCAGAGCATTATCAGAGACAGCTATCTGCAACTCAAGAGACGGGAATGGAAGCGAATTGAGGATTTGGCATTCAATGTAGTTCTCGGTGAAGCACCTGAGAATTACACTAAAACCATTCCGCAACATGTAAGGGCTGCCAAAATTCTGCAGGAGAGGAAATATGAACTAAAAGCTGGCGACTTGATCAGCTTCGTGAAGGTTGTTAAGGAACCACACGTAAAGCCCGTCCAGTTGGCCTCAAGCAATGAAGTTGACGTTGACAAGTACGTGGGCTATCTGCAGTCAACTTTCGACCAAGTCTTAGATGCGTTGGGCTTAGACTTCAATGAAATAATAGGATTAACAAGACTAGAGAGATTCATGTAGCACTGGGACTTGCCTGTATTCTCCTCATTATCTGAACTAATGTGTAGCCGAGGATGCTTATGCTGACCAGTGAACCGACGCCTATGCCTAACCACCAGACCCATAGTTCCATCTCAGTCAATATCGCTAGGTAGGTTCCAACAATGATGGTTACCGCCAACGTTGCTGCCAAGCAGCCAAGAAACTCGCTTGCGCTCTTGGCCATCGTTTTCCATCTGCCTATTCTCCATGCCAGTAGACTAGCGATGAGATTCGCTATTGAGCCAAAAGTGATGTCAGTCAAGGCACTTGGCATTGGGCTGGCGAGATTTGCAATCGCGCCGCCGACCGTCACGCCCAGCGCAACTGGCCACCCAAACACCATTGACAAGGGAATGAGAGCGTCCGCCACTCTCACCTGCACGAGCTGAAAACTGATGCCTGCCAAGGCTAGAACCAGAACAGCGTATAAAGCTGCAAAGACTGCTGTTAGGGCCAAGTCTCTACTGTGTAGTTTCACGTTTTTCACCTCTCACACCGGGGTTTGTACATAGCGGAACGGGTGGAGATGAGTCCCACTCACCCGCCAAACGCTCATTATTGTGCGTTAGTGCTGGTTAAAAGCATTCCGAGATGATCGTGCTAGTGTGTCCTTTACGCATCTATGAAGTTTGGGATTCGGTGGCAGACTGGTCGGGAAAACGTGGCTACGTTCTTCTTTTCCATCAGTTGCCACACGTGCACGCGAGGGTTTTCTTTGGGCAAGGGTTACACTCGATGTGATAGTCTTAAATTCCTGTTGTGCTGCAGAGAAAGATGGATGGTGAGGCAACGCAGATGAATCTGCCTGTGTTCTTCCTACTGTGGGTTGGGGTTTTTCTGGTGCCAATTCCGCCTACGAAGCCTCATCTTCGAGTCTTGCCACGCGTTGTGACCCTTCTGCTGGGATTGTTCCTTTTCCTGATTCTTGTGGCAGCGCTGACTCCGCTCAGCCTATTCGTGTATTGGCTTGTCTGCACCCGATTGTTCTTCGCCCTGTTAGAATACGCTTTCTCGCTTGTAAGGAGAAACGATGTTGAGGAGAAGGAGGAAGCTCTTCATCGTGGGAGTCTCGGATCTGGACGAAGACTGAGAATATCTGCTCGGGTACGCCCCAAGGTTTTTGCACTGCTTTTCATCCTATTCCTATTGTCCGCTTTCGTCGGAGTCGTTTTTTCGCAGGTTCAGCGTGTGAGCAACGCTTACTACTTCGAGAGTTTCATTCAGCAAAAATCAGGTCTGCCATTTAGTGGCTCGATACCAGACAGCAACGTGCGTTTGGTGACGCAGGAATTAGCCACGTCGGTGGCGAGAAGGCATATGTCAGAGTTTGGAAGCAACGTGAAGGTCATTGACACTCACGTCACGAAAACCCTTGAGGGCAAACTAGTTTGGCTTGCTGTAATAGGCTCAACAAACGTCTTAGCCGAAAACTACGTGAAAGGCTTCATAATAATCGACGCCGCTGACCCTGTTGCTCTTCCAGAAATAGTGCATAAGGAGTTCACTGTGGGCGATGGTCTGTGGTGGAATCGCAACATAATATTCCGATCATACTTAGATGATATCACGTATAGCTATGGCATTGCCTATCCGACGTGGAGCACTGAAATCAACGATTTAGTTTACGTAGTTGCACGCTACCAAGTTGGTTTTGACCTTATCCGAAGATATGCAGGACTTGTGGTCTATGACTCTGAAGGCAACGTAATCGAGAGCTACATGGAATTGCAGGCAGTTCCAGACTGGGCAACTCAAGTGTACGACGAAGACTGGATGGAGCACATGATAAACGAGTGGGGCACGTTTCGAAGAGGCGCATCCTTTGACTACTGGGCAGGCGGCTTCCTGTGGATTATCCCGCCTAGTCGAGATCGTGTTGAAATGTCGGAAGACACTCGGTACATCGTCGATCCGGAAACAGGTGATATTGTTGCCATGGTTATGGTCAATCCGATTGCGAGTCAGCGAACGTTGGCTGGAGTTTTCAAAGCCACAAAAGGGGGTCTATTCTTCTATGATTATCAACAGGAGAAATACATCTCAGGAATCACGGTTGAGAAGATTGTGGAGGGGAAACTGCCGAAGCCCGCAGCAGGCTACTATAATGCTGAGATGCCTCTTCTATATCCAGTTGAAATTTCGGAGGGCGTTTTTAGGCTGGCGTGGTACACGCCCATCTATTGGAGAGAGGGAACGGGGACACCTGACGAGACGATTTACCTAGCTGGCTTCGCAATTATCGACGCCTTGGACATAAACTCAGTAACGATAAACCTCGCAGGCGGAGGACTCTCAAGCGAACAGATTGTTCGCTCAACAAGACTTGATTTTCTGAAGCTTTTTGGCACTGTGACTTCTGTGAGACTCGACACTGTGGTTGCGGATACGCAACAATACGTTAAAGACGGAATTACTCACGTGGTCTTGCGGGTAGCTAACAGTACTTACCCTTGGATTGAAGCAACCCCTGATGATTTGCCTGGGCAGCAATGGTATGAGCTTCTTTCAACAAGAAAAGACCACGCTATTGCTGCAGATATTGAGAAGCGCGGCGAAACATACACGATGATAGGTTTCGACAACCTAGACATTCCGTAATTGCTTCGGCGGATTTCTCTTCCCTGCAACATTCATATACTGTCATGAAGCAATAAGACCGTACAATCAGTGTCAAACGTTGGGGTCAACGATGCCGACTATTAAGCGTGAACAGTGGAGTCGTCATTTCGGCAAGTGGTTTAGGCGTGTTTTGATAGAAGCCGGAATCATGGACTATCGATACCCAGTTAAAGGCATGGCGGTTTGGCTGCCTTATGGCTTCAAAATTCGGCGCAACATGCTTCAAACACTACGCAACCTGCTGGATGCGACTGGGCACGATGAAATGCTGTTTCCGCTGCTGATTCCAGACACAGCCTTAGCGAAAGAGTCAGAGCACATGAAGAATTTCGAGGGAGAAGTGCTCTGGATTACAAGAGGTGGACTGACCCCGTTAGATGTGAAGCTCGCACTCAGACCAACCAGCGAGACTGTTATCGCGCCCATGCTCAAGCTGTGGATTCGTTCCCACGCGGATCTCCCTCGAAGAATGTACCAGATCGTGAACGTGTTCCGCTACGAGACCAAAGCTACTCGTCCATTAATCAGAATGCGTGAAGTGGACAACTTCAAAGAGGCTCACACTGTTCACGCAACCGAGGAAGAGGCAGAAGCGCAGGTTAAAGAAGCAATTGAAATCTACAAGAGATTCTTTGACACGATAGGCGCACCATACAAGATTACCAAGCGTCCAGATTGGGACAAGTTTGCCGGAGCTGAATACTCGATTGCGTTTGACCAGATCCTGCCAGATGGCAGAACACTTCAAAATGGGACAGTGCACAAGCTGGGGCAGAACTTCTCTAAAGCTTTCGACGTAACCTACGAAACTGAAAAAGGCGACAGAGAATATGTTTGGCAAACGTGCTACGGCATCAGTGGGCGACCAATTGTTGGGATGCTGGCAGCTCACGGTGATGATAATGGTGCAGTTCTACCGCCGACCATAGCGCCTACGCAAGTTGTGATCATTCCGATTCCGTACAAAGATATGGAGGGACAAATCAGCGAAGCCTGCAAAATCCTAGTTGAGAACCTGAAGAGAGCCGACGTCAAGGTCGAACTTGATCAAAGAGCAGACATGACTCCGGGCGCGAAGTACTATTATTGGGAGCTTCGCGGCGTGCCGGTAAGAGTTGAGATCGGACCGCGAGACGTGAAGCAAAGCCAAGTGACGATTGTGCGAAGGGACACGATGGAGAAGCAGACCTGCAAGATGGATGATGCGTCAAAAGCTGTGGAGGACATGATCAAGACTATTATGGAAGATATGAGGTTGAAGGCTTGGCAATGGATGAATGAACATGTGCATCGGGTCGGCAATTTGGATGCAGCTAAACGATTGATCAAGCATAAAGCGGGCATAGTTGAAGTTTTGTGGTGTGGCAACGCAGATTGCGGACACAAGCTTGAAGCTGAAACAGAGGCAAGCGTCTTGGGCACTCCAGAGGACTTGAAAGAAAAAGCGAAGGGCAACTGCGTCGTCTGTGGGAAAAATGCAGAAGACATCCTTAGACTTGCCATAGCCTATTAGAGAGCCTGTCATCTCTAGATGCAGAGCAGGAGACAACTAGTGCGCTCGATTCGTTGACCGTTTGACACGCAGAACGACGGGAATAGACTTGGTTGGCAACGAACCTGAAAGGTACTGGGAAAGAGCGCTGAAAGAGACCGCTCATGTAATTGTGACACGCGTAGCTTGTCTCAGAAAAAGGCGGGGCGTTCTCGTTATTTGTGGTCCACATAACAAGATCCTTGCCCAGTACATCATGCTGGAAGCGCAGAGAGTTGGCGCGCGCCCCTTCATTTGGGAGTTTAATGAAGACTTCTTTCGGGACAGTTTTGAAAAGACTTCTGAAAACCAGTTGGGCGCTGTCCTTGATCAAGCGCGTTCCCTTGTAGAGAAGTCAGATGCGATCATATGGTTGAGCCAGTTCGAAGATGTGGAGAGGTTTCCAGCGAATACTCGAAAAGCAATCTACTCCTTTTGGGATGCCATTTACGAAGCTGCGAAGCCCAAGCCATGCTTGTTTGTTAACCTGCCCTCACCTAGAACGGTTAGGGCTATGAGAATAAACTATTTGGAGTTTCTTGCAGCTTTCATAAATGGAGTCAAGGTTGACTACAAGAGAATTAAGGAAACAGGGTTAAACGCGGCTTTGGAGCTTTCTGGAAAGAAGCTAATCCATGTCAGTCACACGAATGGCACCGACTTGGAATTCAGCATCGTGGGTAGACATGTGGCTGTGGAGTCTGGAACGCTGGAAGACTGCTATTCCACCGGCAAGGATTGCGGGATTGATGTTCCTGCCGGAGAAGTATATGTTGCTCCCATTGAGACCTCAGCGAATGGGATACTCGTGGTCAATGAACACAAGGAATATGGTTTGAAGGAGCTTGAACTTCGATTCGCAGATGGACGAATAACTGATTTCAAAGCGGAAAGAGGTGGCGACGCCTTCAAAAGATTGTTAGAAAAGGCTGAAGGTGGCAAGGATAGAATCGGCGAATTTGGCGTGGGAACAAACTATGGTATTAAGCCCGTAGGCTGGAGCATTTACGATGAAAAAGCCTTGGGAACAGCCCACATAGCCGTAGGCAACAATATTCACTTAGGCGGAGTCAACGAAGCATCAATACACGTAGACTTCGTCTTGGACAAGCCAACCATAGAGGCTGACAACAAGGTTATTTTGAGAAAGGGAAGAATCGCCGGACAGCGCAGGCGTTCGAGTTCTAGGGCTTGTCCTTAATCAGGCAACTCGGTATTCTTGACCTTCTTTGAGTATCATTACTTTGATGTTTGACTCCGCTTCCACTTTCTCTTTGAGTTCTGCTGGATTTGTGTCCCATCGGTGCATGGGAATTACGACACGGGGCTTGAACGCTAAAGCTGCTTCTGCGGCATCATTGTTGTCCATCGTGTAGGTGTCGCCGCTTGGCAACAATGCTACATCGATGTTTGTGAGTTGTCGCATTTCAGGAATGAAATCTGTGTCTCCCGCATGATAGATGGTCTTGCCTTCAGCTGTTATCAGATAGCCGACGCCTAGTCCTTTGGGGTGAAATGGGTTGCCTGGTGATCTGAAACGTTTGGTCCCGTAAGCTTCGACAGCTTTGACATGAATGTTGCCGACTTTTGTCTCCTCTCCCGCCTTGAGCGTCTTGACGTTTCCACCGATTCTTGGTACGCAATCTGAGGGCGCGATGATGACTGTGTCAGATTTGCAAGCTTCTTGGATCTGATCTGGGTCACAATGGTCTGTATGTAAATGGGTCACTAGAATTAAGTCTGCTTTTTCCGAGAACTCGCCGCACTTCTCCAAGTCGATGTAGATTATTTTTCCTTTCGTCTTGATTTGGAAGCCTGCGTGGGCTAGCCATTTTATGACAAAGGTCATTTGGACACCGTCCTCTTCTTCACTATTGGTTTCCTATATCTTTTGGCACATGTGAGGTCTCATATGCTGCTTGGCTGACAAAAAACCGTACTTGGGGCAGTCAACAGCTTTCAAGCGTTGCTCAGACATTGTTGGCGAAAACGCTGCTTTGTTCGAGTTCTCTGCCTGATTTGTCGAGTTTGATCTGTCCAACGTTAATGGAGGTGATGCCTTTCTTGACGTTTGTGTAGACTTTCAGCACTCGCCGCTCGTAGTCCATCTCCTCAATTATTCCTGTACCCAAGAAGCGACCATCTTTGTCATTCACCGCAACCAATAAGCCTTCTTCGTCGCCTTCCCAGACTATTTTCACTTTTCTATTCAGTGTGCCTTCAAGAGTCTTGGCAATTTCCTCGTCTGCCCACTGCTCTCTAGTGAGTGCAATGAAGACCGTGTTGGGCGTTTCTTCACAATAGAGTGGAGTGGTTCCGATCTGCTCTACGATTTTGTCCATCCGGTTTCTTGAAGGCGGCATGCCCGACCCGAATGGAACACCGGACAGTCTAACCCAGTTCAGTGGAAATGATTGGACGGTTGCGCCTTTCAAATACTTCTTGTATCCCAGTTCGCGTAGGAGTTTGCGTTCTTCACGGTCTCGTTTGCGCACTGCTGGCGAAGATTCGACGGCAATGTTTTGGATCTCGGCTAGGGCACCTAGAAGGAACGTTAGCTCGCTCTGTTCTTGAATGCCAATTAGCATGCTCGGCTTGATGCGCTTAGCTAGCGCCAGCTTGTATCGGACTGCGTCTTCGCCTTCAACCCAGCCATCAGTATTCACGATTACAAGGTCGACGCCAAGCTTCAATGCTTTCCCAGTCACTTCTGCTATTCCTGAAATAACTTCACTTGAGGCGCCGCTTGGGCTGGTCACACCGATAAAGCGGATATCTTCAGCTTCTATTTCAAACGGGTCTCGGACGGGTTTTGTTATTCGGCAGTAGCCAATGGTCGACGGTGGTCCCAGATCCGACTGGCCTAAATCAGCGTCAACGACGGTTACGCGGCGCTTCTCCCTCAATGCCATGTTAGCCAGATACACGCAGAAACTGGTCTTGCCCACGTCTATCGCGCCTACAATCATGATCACTGCAGGCTTGCTTTCGTTGGCAAGAACTGTGTTGACCGCTGCTTGCCAAGATTTAGGAATGCTGTTGCCTTCGATTTCATTTGCTGAGCCTTTTTCTCCCGCCATGATTTCGAACTCAGCTTTAGTGAGGGCGTAAAACGGGGCACGTTTACTTTTCCGAGTGATCATTTTCGAGCCAATTCTGAGTTTCGCGCCCAGAATTTCAACGTCCCCAGTAAGTAGTGTCACCGACGCAGGACCGTCAACAAGCAACGTCTTGCCTGCCTCAACCGTTCGTTTCATTGAGTTTCCATGGCTCCTTGTCTCCGGTATGCTTCGCCTCGCCTTTCTGCAATCTTGACTGCCGCAATAGCATGTCGCAATCCGCGTTTATGTATTGTTTGACGACCCAAGCGACTGGTTCCCTCCTCGTGTACCACTTCTATGGTTACATCCTTCGGCAAGACCTTGTCCAAAAGCGGCAGAAGCTCAGCTGTGTATTCTGGAGCCAAACTGCCCACTTTGACAACTTTCGCCGCAGCTTGATGCTTGCTGAAGATATCTGCAATTGTGTTAACGGTTTCCTCCAGACTGACGCACGTTAACGTTTCGAGTATGTCACCGTCGCGAAGGATGGCTATGCCAAAGGTTTTGCCGGGGTCAACACCTACAGCAATGGTTTCGAAAGTGGTCTTGCCCCTGACCAGTTTTGTGGCTTCGTCGACTAGCTCTGAGGCTGATGTGCCTTCTTGATAGACTAGCAGTTTCGGGTGTTTGATGAGTTCGCGTTCTTTCTCGGTTGTGATGACTACTTGGACGGTTAGCGGTATGGATTCGTAAGGGGTCAAACTTAGGAAGCCAAGTCCGCGGGCTTTCAGCTCATTGACGATCAAGTAGTAGGCTTTGCCTGAAACAGTGGCGACCGCTATCTTGGCTTCCATGTTAAAGTCACGTATGCATTACAACAGGGAAAATTATTAACTTTGGCTCTCGATATTCCTCCAAGCAGTGTGACAAGAGACTTGCAGAACACGGCGCGAGTTCTGCCAACGGGCTGTGGCGGACTGGATAAACTGCTGGAAGGTGGCTTGCATCAAGCCAGTGTTACGTTAGTCTATGGAGAAGCTGAAACGGGCAAGACCAGCTTGGCTATCCAGTGCGCTGTGAATGCCACAAGACTGGGCTACAAAGTAATTTTCATTGATTCCGACGGAAGTTTCAGTACCAGACGATTGGCCCAAATAGCAGGTCATGACCTAAACGAAGTTGCCCCAAAAATAACATTGGTCCAACCCACAACTTTCCAAGAGCAGGAGTTGGCAATTGACCGATTAGATCAGTATTTGACGCCGCAAGTTGGATTGGTAGTGGTAGATACGATCACGTCGCTTTATCGTGCGGAGTTTGAAAGGTCAAAAGAGAAAATGTTCAAGATGAACCGTGAATTGGGGCGCCAACTGGCCAATCTTGCTCAGATTGCTAAAACCCGGAAAATAGCTGCACTAGTAACCAGTCAAGTTCGAAATGTCTTCTTGGAAGGTTTTGTCTCGACTGAGCCTGTTGGCACGCGGGTCTTGAAGTTCTGGTCTGATTCTGTGCTGAGTCTTAAGCCAGCTGATCGCAGAAACACCATCAAAGTGGTCTTGGAGAAGCATGCGCAGCGCACTGGCCCTGTGAACTGCTATTTTTCGATTGAGGAAAATGGAATCTGTGACTGCCGCTAACATGGGATGGCTGAACAATAGAATGACGAATTGGATTTACGAAGTTGTCTACGCGTTTTTTTTCATCTTTCCAGCATATGCCGCCAATGCCATGCCAGTGGTTCTGGGAGGCGGTCCTCCTATAGATCTGGGAAGAAAATGGTTCGATGGAAAACCGATTTTCGGTTCTCACAAGACCATTCGAGGTTTCGCAGCTGGAGTGACTGCTGGTACGCTAACAGGGTTGGCTCAAGATTTCGTGCTGCATTCTGTTGCGCCTTCAGATTTTGTGCTTCCCTTTCAGTTCAGCGTTTTTGTTGGGTTTGTTGTTTCATTCGGCGCCCTGCTTGGTGATTTGGCTCATTCTTTCGTAAAGAGACGAATCAGCATAGTTGAAGGCGCACCGCTTCCGATCGCTGACCAGCTGGATTTTGTGGCGGGCGCGGTTTTGCTTTCTTTTCTTGCCCCGCCACCTCATCTTAACGTGCTAACAGTTGCCATAATACTCGTTATTACGTTGCCCACACATCTTTTAACTAATGTAGTAGCATATTTAGTAGGCGTGAAAAAGGCACCATGGTGATGACGGGTCCTTGTTTCAAAACTTATCTATCATGAAAGGCGCAAGAGTAGCCGTCGAAACGTGCATGAAGACTCAGCCGGAAGAGACCGTTCTGATCGTAACTGACACGAACAAGCTCAAGATTGCCGAGGCATTTGCTTATGCTGCGGCATCAATTGGCGCAAAGACGGTCACCACGGTTATGGAGCCAGCTCTAGAACATGCGAAAGAGCCTCCTAGACCTGTTGCTCAGGCAATGAAGACTTCTGAAGTTGTGCTTATACCAACCACTAAATCCTTGTCGCACACAGACGCGAGAAGAGCAGCCACAAAGGCGGGAGCCAGAATAGCCAGTATGCCAGACATAAATGAGGACATGATGCGGATAGGCGGCTTAACCGCAGACTACAATCAGGTCGCAACTCTAACCAACAAAGTATTGCATATTCTGGAGAAGGCTAAGACTGTTAGAATCACAACGCCTTCGGGAACCGATTTGACTATGAGTATTGAGAAGCGTCCGCCTATGCCAGACACAGGGCTTTACCACAAGCCGAGTGACTGGGGCAATCTGCCAGCAGGAGAAGTCTGCCTAGCGCCAGTTGAGGGCACAACTAATGGCATACTGGTCATTGATAGCATGGGCACCGTTGTGACGCATCCGTTAAAAGTCACGATTAAGGACGGGTGGGCAAAGAAGTTCGACGGACCCGATGCAGCCAAGCTGGAAGGCAAGTTGAAATCGGCTGACAGGAACGCCTACAACATAGGCGAATTGGGTATTGGAACCAACCCTAAAGCACGCTTAACAGGCAACGTCTTAGAAGATGAAAAGGTGCTGGGCACAGTTCACATCGCTTTAGGCGACAATACTTCTTACACGGGTGGTCATACGAAGAGCAAGTTTCATGAGGATGGGATTCTGTTCCAGCCCACAGTTAAGATTGACTCAGGATTGTTGATGCAAAAGGGAAAGCTGTTAGTTGGCTAGTTTGAAAGCGCTAGCCTTGTGTCGAAGTGGTCAGTTTCTGGTATATTAGGTTCTCCATGAGAAAGTAAGCTAGTAGGAAAAACATGGCTCCGACCAACAGCATCATGAAAGCTTGGCGTGGTCTGTAAGCGTATTTCGTGCTCTGATACATGGCTAAGATGCCCACGGCGCCGAAGAAGTACGACATCATGGCGTACATGCTGTCAAGAATGGTTTGTTCACTTAGGGTTCCGGGGTAGAAGAACAGGATTTTCCTGCCCATGGGTATACCTAATAGTGGTTGCTCTAGAATGTCGTAGATGCCGCCGCCCAGAAGGAATATTGAGAACCCGGCTACAATGATGGCTACTAGAAAGACTGATGGTTTAGCTGTTGTAATTTTCTGGTAAGCTCTTCTTGCTGTGTATCCGAGGGATATGAGTCGGCTTCTGAATCCAGGCATGTCTTTTTTGCTCCGTTTAATCGTTGATGGGTCAGTTAACGGATTTCTACGTGTAGTGATTTAAACGTTCCTTCTGCTGGCTTCATCAGTGTTCTTCTACGAGAAGGCTTTCAGCGACTTGTGGTGCAGTTCACAATAGCTGCCTTGGAGTTGTGGCTGAGCCTGTCGGCTGCAAACTTTGCATTTCAAGACGTTTCCTCCTCTCCTCTTTCTTTGGGCATGTTGGGTTGAAGCATAGGTTCCATGGGCGTCTTCCAGCCGTGCGCACAAATAATAGTGGCCAGCCGCACGCTCTGCAAGATCTGCTTGTAGGTTTCACTGTGCCTCTTTGGGGTAGTGGAAATGAGGTCTTGCAGGTTTTTTGGAAGTAGTTTGTGCATCCGATGAAGCGCTTTTTTGTGCGTTTTGAGAAGATTATCATAAGCTTGCCTGTGTGGCAGTTGGGGCAGGCGCCCACGATGCGTTCTTGTATGCTCGCTTTCTTTATGGCTTCGTTTAATGCTTCTCCAATTGTTTTCTCTTGCTGCTTCATCTCGGCTAGTACGGGTTTGAGGCGTTCAATGGCTTCTGTGAGCACGTTTTCTCTTTTTTCCGAGTTGGCTTGTATGCGTTCCATTTTTTCTTCCAAGTCGCGTGTCAGCTTTACCGAGATTACGGGCGATGCGTATTTGCGCAGGACTTCTGTGACGTCGAAGCCTAGGTCGGTGACTTGCATTCGTTC
>Ga0315296_10000528_pt1 | contig 35025 bp, 33 predicted proteins | sample YL17G14_18_MG_FD_203921 | JGI IMG/M metagenome (GOLD analysis project Ga0315296, IMG submission 203921) | Sediment microbial communities from Yellowstone Lake, YNP, Wyoming, USA - YL17G14_18 | ecosystem: Environmental > Aquatic > Freshwater > Lake > Sediment | place: USA: Wyoming | collected... | reverse complement strand
GAAGGCAATCTGGGCAGACATCAAGGCGCACCAATACGGAGCTAAACTCAGGCCACTGATGGATCCTAACCTGTGAGCCAAATTTGGAACAGAGGAATCACAGATCGCTCCTAGAGAAGCTTTCTAGGATCGCAAATACAAAAACCGGCATAGTTGTCCTTCTCATAGGCCCCATAACATTCCTCCTTTTTTTGATTCTTTTAACTCCGTTCCTGATTGAGATTTTCCTTAGCTTATCCAGCTGGGATCCCGCAAAAGGAAACTGGTGGATGGCCAAGTTCGACTTCGGCTCAGGTTTCCTCACAATATTGCAGGACTCAAGGTTTCTTATGGCGTTGGGTAGAACGGCCATGTTCGTTGGATTGGCCGTTGCGGCTGAATTTCTGATAGGCCTGTATCTAGCTAATCTAGTGTCAAAGAGTTTCCGGGGGAAGAAGGTCGTGTTCTCCGTTTTTCTGCTGCCAATGTTCGTTATGCCCCTGATAGTTGGATACACGTTTTGGATGATCTTTCAACCATCGGGTCCGATAGACCACGTGCTTACACTCGCCACGGGAATAGATTTCATGAGTACTTTTTGGTTATCAAACGGAATATTGGCATGGATAGCGTTGATTGCTACCGATATCTGGCATTGGACTCCCTTCATGTTCCTGATATTATATTCTGGTCTAGTCTCGTTGCCTGAAAACCCAATCAGCGCTGCAAAGGTACTTGGTGCATCGAATTGGCAAATCTTCAAGGACATAAAGATACCGATGCTCAGAAACATCATCATAATCGCCTTGGTAATCAGGGCCATGGAGGCAATGAAACTCTTCGATGAACTCTATCTGATGACAGGTGGAGGACCGGGCTTCGATACAGAAACGATTTCAATGTATACGTTCACTACTGCGATAACAACCGCTAGAATAGGGTATGGCTCGACCGCCGCCATCATAGTCCTATTGATTAGCCTAGTGCTCATAATCACTGCTGTAAGGCCCGTATTGTTGGTGAGGGAGAAATAGGGTGTCGAGGAGCGAACGGGAGATAGCAGAAAAAGCGGAGGTACTGGAAGAAAAACTAGCAAAGCATGGGTATGTTATCTTGGCGTTGGCAGTGGTATTTACCCTCTTTCCGCTATTCTGGCTGTTCATGACCTCGCTAAAGCCGCTGGGTGAATGGGCCAGTCGACCCCCAATATGGATCCCGTCGTCGCTGGAATTCAAGAACTACTGGATCCTATTCACAGGAGGCAACTATTCACCGCAGGGAGGCTCACAAAGCTCGATGATTTTGACGTTCACCTCCGTGACTCCCGCACTGATTGATAGTGCGATATGCACAGCCGGGGGAACGATACTCTCCATTGTTGTTGGTCTGCTGGCAGCTTTCGGAATAGCTAGGCACAAGATTGGAGGCAACTTTCTTCCCCTCTTCGTCCTTTCCGCTAGAATGATTCCGCCCGTCACTGCGCTGATTCCTATCATAATCCTGTATTCCACGCTGCACCTCATTGACACACATGTCGGCATCGTTATGGCCTACGCTGTGTTCACACTCCCTTACTCTGTCTGGATGATCAGAAGCTTCATCGACGAGATTCCCACGCAGCTTGAAGAATCAGCAATGGTAGATGGGTTATCCCCTCTGGCAGCTCACTTCAAAGTTACACTCCCTCTGATAAGGGGAGGAGTGATGGCCACAGCGCTCTTTATTGCAGTCCTCAACTGGAGCGAGTTTCTACTAGCCCTGACCTTGACCCATGAAGCGATCATAACGGTTCCTGTGAAGCTAACCTATTTCGTAGCTTCCGTGGCGGTACTCTACGGTCCTCAATCCGCACTGGGTATTATCGCGATCGTACCGCTAATCGTGTTCGGATACACTATTCAGAGATATCTGGCTAGAGGATTAACCTTCGGAGCCGTCAAAAGATAGCATCGCAGTAGAGACATGGATCATGACCGAGATCTCACTGGAAAAGCTACGGAAAGAGTACGGCGGGCTGACCGCTGTAAACGATCTTAGTCTGAAGATTGAAGACAAGACCCTCGTCTCACTATTGGGTCCGTCAGGTTGTGGAAAGACAACAACCCTAAAAATGATCGCGGGACTCCTGAGACCCACTAGTGGGAGAATATGCTTCGATGGGAATGATGTTACGGCACTAAGCCCCAAGGAAAGGCGAATCGGACTCGTCTTTCAAGATTATGCAATCTTCACTCATATGACGGCCTACGAGAACATAGCCTACGGTTTGAAAATAAGGAAGTTAAGCAGGGCCGACCTTGATAGAGAGGTAAGGGATATCGCGAAACTCCTGCGTATCTCGGAGATCTTGGACAAGAGAACTCTCCGGATGACGCAAAGGGAGCTTCAGACGGTCGCTCTAGCTAGAACACTTGTAACCAAACCCTCAATACTGCTCTTGGACGAGCCGTTGAGTAACTTGGACGCTGCGTTCAGGGTAAGGATGAGGGCTGAGCTGAGAAGGTTGCAGATGGAGATACAGCAAACTCTCGTATACGTAACACACGACCAAATCGAAGCAATGGCGATGTCTGACAAGGTCGCGGTCATGAGCAAAGGCGTCTTGCAGCAATTTGGCACACCAGATGAGATCTACAAGAAGCCCGAGAAGAAATTTGTCGCTGGCTTCATTGGAACGCCACCGATGAATTTCATTGAATGCACCTTCAGGGAAGATGGGGACAAAGCCTACCTCGATCAAGGAACATTCAGAGTGGACGTTACAAATCTGAGATCCATCATAGAGAGAAACGCAACAGGATCAGAGATGATCTTGGGTGTAAGACCCGAGGACATAGCAGTCCATGAAAGAGCCCCAACAAAGGACGCCGTTGAAGTTTCCATAGACTCATACGAGCCTATGGGCTCAGAGTCCATAGTCTACGCGAGATTAGGTAGCCATTTCATTCGGTTCCTAGCTTCTCCCACATTTGGAGCTGAACCTAATGAGAAGAGGTACATCACATTCGACATCGACGGTATTCATGTGATCGACAAGAAGACTGAGACATGCATTGTTTAGGAGAGAAGACCGTGGCCGGAATAAGACTCGAAGGAGTATCGAAAAGCTTCGGCAAGCGCCAAGTGCTCAAAGATGTGACATTTGAGCTAAAAGACAAGGAGTTTTTCTGCTTGCTCGGTCCCCCGGGAGCAGGAAAAACAACTCTGCTTAGGATAATAGCTGGATTAGAAAAGCCTGACAGAGGACACGTCTATCTCGAAGGCGAATGCATCGACGAGTCGCCAGTTGCCGACAGGAACATATCCATGTTCTTCGAATCGTTAGCGTTGTATCCTAACAAGACAGGATTTGACAACATTGCCTTCCCTCTTAGAATACAAAAAATTCCTGAGAGCGAAATTAAAAGGAGAGTAACCGAAGTTGCCAACCTGGTACATGTAGAACACATCCTCAACAGACTTCCTCGAACATACAGTGGGGGAGAAGCACAGAGAGTGGCCTTCGCCAAAACAATCGTGAGAAGAGCCAGGGCCACATTACTTGACGAGCCGCTAAGTAACATCGACGCTTTGCTAAGGTTGGAGATGAGAATCGAGTTAAAGAGAATTCACGAACAGCTGGGACAGACCTTTCTATATGTCACGCACGACCAGGCGGAAGCCATGGCAATGGGTGAGCGCATAGGCCTGATCGACAATGGGGAAATCAAACAGATCGGAACTCCTCTAGAGTTGTATGAGAAGCCCAAGAACAGGTTTGTTGCGAGCTACATGGGTAGTGCGCCTATGAACTTTTTCGATTGCACGTTTGAAGAAGACGGAGGCAAATGCCTGCTGAATGGCGGGTTTTTCCGCCTCGACATCTCCAAGCTTGGCAAACCAGTCAGTGAGAGGTTGAAAGGCCGAGAAATAACGCTGGGCGTGAGACCTGAGAATATCCGCGTTCTGGAAGAGCCCCGAAAGAACGCGATCGAAGCGAAGATTATGGTGGCTGAACGCCTAGGGGCAAAAGTTATCCTAGATATGGGCATCACTGGCACCGACTTTTTCAAAGCAGTCGCTCCTCCTGAACAATCCGTCAAGCCAGGAGAAGTGAAGTGGCTTGAATTTGACTTGGAGAAGATCCACATCATGGACAGAGCAACGGGGGAGGTGCTCGTCTAACGAACGGCAATGTTATCCCCACCATTCTGTGGCTTCTGATAGGCTTGATTTTGGTCGCCTATATTCTGAGGCATAATATCGGCAGGGTTCTCAGAGGGAGCTTGATTGTCTACGTAGTTCTAGGCGTGATCTTCGCAGGCTCGCTGATTGCCGTTAGTTATCAGGTGTTTACTACGCTATACCATCTTTGGGTAACCCTGTTACTCTTCATAGTCATCATGGTTGTCCTAGCAGTTGGAGGAAGATAGTCTAGGAAGCGAGCCTAGTTACGTCGGTTCATTCCCGGTTTGGGAACCCGCACATGGCGCTGCTGCTACCTCAAAGTACGTGCCAAACGCGTGGGATCTGCACAAAACACGGTATGCCTAGCGCAGTTGCGCCGTGGAGTGTCAGGCGGATGTGTTACGGTCTTCGCGCACAAGTATCTCTGCGACCCACATAGCGACGTTGCCAACTACGCCGGGACACTTATCCTTGTGAGCGCCTTCCCTCTCGAACTCCTCGTATTCCTTGGAGTCCCACAAGTTGAAAGATCGTCCGAATATCTTCATGTGCACCTCGTGGCAAATGCAGCTCCCGTACTCCTGGACGAATCGATCATGCAGTTCCTTCGCAAGCTCGAGGGGCTTCAGGTGTCGTCCCTTGGCGAAGTTGTCACGTGTTCGGCCATGCTTGCAGCACAGTGCCATAACGCCGCCGGCCAAGGCTCCACATGTCCCGTCCGTGGTGAGACCCACGCCACCGGCAAGAGCGTACCCGGCCTTGAAGACCTCGTTATCGACTGTCCCAAACACGTCTTGGATGGCGCCGAGAACAGATTGAGGGCAGCTCCCGTATTCCTGCTCGTATTCGAAAGCACGCACATAGACCTCTTCCAGTATCTTCCTGTTATTGGCCCCAACATCCATTCCGCAATCATCTCTTTCTGGGCTGGTACTAACCGTTCATTTCACGCCTAGATTGGCGCTAACAGTTAGCACTAGCCGGGATACTGAGGATTGCTGAGGCTGGGGTTCGTCATCCCTGTATGCCTGCCTTATGCGCGGTTACTTTGCGATTAGCTCAACGATCCCTTTGGTCCCGTCTACCTTTATTGTGTCACCGGTTTTGATCACTTCTGTGGCGACGCTGGTTCCAACCACGCATGGTATGCCGAATTCCCTTGATACGATCGCTGGGTGCGCGAGTATGCCTCCCGCATCAGTCACCAGTCCCTTGATCTTCGGGAACACGTTTATCCAAGCGGGGTTGGTCAATCTGCAGACCATGATGTCTCCAGGCTGAACCTGGTCGAATTCGTCTGGGGACCTGACCACCCTAGCCGTTCCCTGAACCACACCTGGTGAACCTCCCAGACCTTTGAGTTCCTTGGCTCCTCGAACTGCCTTCTTTCTTCTGTCAAGCTTCTCGGGGAATCCCCATAGGCCCTGTTTGTAGGGCTCCTCGTAGACAGCCCACTGGGTTGCCGTGCCGACCCAATCCACCAGCGTCAATTTGGCGGCGTCTTCATTTTCCTTTCTACGCGCGGAGACCTTTGCCTTGGCATCGAAAGCCTTGGGATTCGATGCGATCTCTCTCATTTCGTTGTATTTGAGGTAGAATATGTCCTCCGGGTCGTTGATGATCCCGCGGTCCTTTAGGCGCTTTCCTATCTCCTGGAAGACCCTCCTCACTCGCGCATGAGTTCCCTGGTCGAAGTAGAAGTGGTGATCAGGAGTGAGCGGCGCCATTCTCAAAGCAAGATTGACGGCTTCCTCAAGCTTTCTCTTGTCCTCAGCCTTCTGTACCCTTGAGACCATCCCTTTTACGGCCTTGTCTCTGCCGTCCTTGCATCTCTTGACGTCTTTAGGATAGTCATAGTCCATGGCGAGGTATGTTCGGATAAGTTCGATCGCAGGTACGGGATACTCTCGCCAAGTTGGGTAGATAAGCTCGTGAGCGAATATTGACTTGTGCCCGTAACGGTCCAAATACTTCTTGAGATCCCTGAGAAGAGTCTTCCCTCCCTCTGACCGTTCGAGATCTTCTAGAATAGTCCCTCCAGTCTTCTCCTTTGGCTCCTCGAAGATCTTTCGAAGGGCGCGGTTCGCCTTGACGCGTTCCTTCAGCTTCCATATGCCCTCGATCGTTTCCCAGTTCTTGTCTTTGATCGAGATCAGGATCCTGCCCACTTCGTCCTCGTCCATCTTTCCAAATACCTGCTGGTATACTGCTTTGAACTGCAGAAACGCTTGGAATTGAGCGAGGTTCAGGATCCAGTGAAGCTTCCAATGTCTTTCGAAAATGTCGAAGGCCTCCTCAAGCAGCCAGAGTAGCTCCTCCAACGAGGTCTTATCGTAGGGATACCTGTCTAGGTACGCTAGGTTGTTCTCCACCTCGGGCAGGTACCTCTCCTGCCACCACTTGAGGAAGTTCGCTGCGTAGACGGGCATAATCATGTTGTAGTACGGTCCAGCTCTCTTGGCCTCTTCAGGATCTCTTGGGACCACTGTCGTGAAGACGTAACTATTCACAATCTTGCCAGGCCACTGCGTCCCGAATGGCGCCCAGAACCTCCTGTACATGTACTCGCAGCACCTAGACATCGGTGGCTCGCCATCCCACCAACCGCAGAAGTCAGCGTACATCGGAGAAACAGGACGAGGAACATGAAGATCATCGTACCACCACAGTAGTTTCTTCTCATCCTCGTCTTTCCATTTCACAGGGAACTTGTCGTCACCGAGGAATCTGTCAAGTACCTTTGAACCCAAAACGTATTCTTCCTTCTCAGCCACCCTTCGTCCCTTCTTCAAATGAATGTACTTGGTTCGTAGAATTCAAAGATATTTAATACTTCTCCATCTCTGACCACGTTAGTTCCATGTTGAGCTCCGCCTTTGACTGGGATCCTCTATTGTCGGTGGGTCTGTCGGTGGAGCCCTCCGGATTTGTCGCACAGACCTCCCAAGCCATCCAGCGGCACCTGGATTCCTTCCCACGGCCCACGCAGACGCTGCGTCTGGACCGTGCAATGATATGTCGATCTCGAGTTTGACGGAAAATCTTTTTCTTTGAGGCATCGCCTATGCGTTCCACCTGGGTAGGAGCTGGGGTCTAGGGTGTCTATGACATACGTGGCTTGGTTTGAGGAGTTGACGAAGAAGGACATCGGCCTCGCAGGAGGAAAGGGTGCAAATCTTGGTGAGATGGCTGGCGCAGCTATGCCAGTACCTCCGGGATTCGTCATTACTTCACAGGCGTACCAGCACTTCCTAGAGGAGAACAAGTTGCGCCGAGAGCTTGCAAGACTTCTGACAAAGATACAGACTGACAATCAAAAGCAGCTAGAACTTCAGTCCAGCAGGATTCGAGAGATCATCATGAAGTCTCGAGTCCCAGGAGTAATAAGAAACAGTATCCTTGATGGCTACAAGAAGCTCTCGGAGCAGGGGAGTTCCCCAATGTTCGTTGCAGTTCGAAGCTCAGCGACGGCGGAGGACCTCTCTAACGCGAGTTTCGCGGGTCAGCAGGACACCTACTTGAACGTGTGTGCGGAAGATCTGGTTTCCTGCGTCCAGAAGTGTTGGTCATCACTCTTTACCTCGAGGGCGATCTTCTACAGGGAGAAGCAAGGATTTGATCATAATAGACTCTCGATGGCCGTCATAGTTCAGAAGATGATCAACGCGGACAAGGCTGGCGTAATGTTCACGGTGAACCCAGTAACATGTGAAAAAGGCCAGATAATCATAGAGGCCGTTTGGGGGCTCGGAGAGGGAGTTGTTTCAGGGACAATTACGCCCGATCACTACGTGATGGACAAGAACACGGGAAAAACCGTAACGGCGGCAGTTGCGTCTAAGCAGATCATGTTCGCAAGAGATGAGACGACCGGAAAGACGATTGAGACGAAGGTTCCACAAGAGAAGGTTGATGCTCAAATCCTAACTGAAGAGGAGATCAGGATACTTATGGAAGTAGGTAAGAAGGTTGAACAACACTATGGCCTACCACAAGATATTGAGTGGGCCATTGAGAGGGAGAACGTGTACCTCCTGCAGTCCAGGCCCGTGACAGGGCTGAAAAAGGCCTGAAGAGACCATTCAGCAGCCTAGAGTTCGTGAGGGTTCCGGGGCGTACTCCTTGTTCAATATGTGTCGTAGTGAATACGCCTGCTAGGTCCCTTCTGAAGTCCGTTGGATCGCTTCCTCACCACAACTCTTTTCCGTATCTGCGCAGATCGGTGCGTTCGCTGCAAGCGGACGCAGGCACCCGTGAGATGTTCGTATGCGAAAACTCTCTGAAGAACTTACGATAGAAAACGCCAAGATTCGAATAGATGCATTTTCTGATGAAGAGATTCGAAGCGCTGTAGGTGACCCAAGCTTTCTGACTTACAGACTCGGCCAAGTTGAGATCTCAACAGAGCTGACGAAGGCCGAGCCTGACATGATATGGAGAATGACAGGGGAGAGGAGCCTGAGCTACGAGAATGGCAAACTGCTAATGAGTGGAGCTTATTCGGAGGGCGAAGTGCAGAGAATGCTCATCTCGCTGCTTGTGAAGGCCCTCGAAGACATCGGTTTGTTCACGTTTCATGCATCGGCTTGCTACTACGGAGGCAGGTGTGTAGTATTCATGAGCGGGGAAGACAACCACGGCAAGACTATGTCTCTATTGGAGGTTGCTAAGCGAGGCGGTGAAGTGGTCGCAGGTGAGAGCCTCATATGTAACCAAGAGGGGCAAATCGTTTCTGGTTCCAAAGACGTGTTCTTGAAAAGCAGGCCAACAGGAGCGGAGAGGATCGATAAGCCTCCTGCCATGCAGGGGGTGAACAAATTCTTCGACACCGTCCCCGTCTTCAAGTATCACAAGGGACCAACGAACGCTGATCTGATAGTACTTCCAGACATAGATGGTAACTTCGACGCATTCGTGGGAAGAATGGAGAGCTTTGAGAAGGAGTACCAGACTTTCCATTGCCTAGGGGATTTCTACGTTTTGCGAAGTCTCGTATCGAGTCGAATCCCCATGCCAATAGTCGATGATAAAGACCATAGGCATAGGAGAGCTGCGTTCATAGCTGACTTTGCTAGAGAGAGACCTTACTACTTCGTGAGAGGCAGATCACCTGGAGTCATCCTTAACGAGCTGGATAAAATCTTAGGGATCGCTCGCTAGTCTGTACTGAGCCAAGGCAGGCTCGGTATCCCGCAGAGGCTAATGCGAGTGTAATTGCCGAGCTTCTATTCGACGATTTGAAGACTTATTATGAGCAGAATCCGATATCAACGGCTTCCAACCGGTAGGACCGCAAGGTCCATGTTCAAGAGACATGAGGCTTGCAACTTTGACTCCACAGGATGATCTCGGCGTGAAAGTCGTTAGAACCATTTGCGACAGATGCCACTGCGCATGCGGCGTCATGGCATACGTGAAGGATGGGAAGGTGTTGAAGGTTGAGGGAGACCCTGATTTCCCACAGAATGAGGGGTTCATGTGTCCCAAGGGGCTTGCAGTCACCCAGTTTCTGTATCATCCAGACAGACTGCGATACCCATTGAAACGTACCGGCGAGCGAGGAGAAGGAAAGTGGCAGCAGATAACGTGGGACGAAGCACTCGACATCGCGGCGCGAAGATTTAGAGAGATCATGGACAAGTACGGCCCCCGATCGGTCACCTGGTCATGGGGCGACGCTGCATTCCATTGCTCGAAAGTCACAAAGCAGGCTTGGCTTCGGGCAATGGGAAGCCCCTTACGATTCCACTCGGACGCTCACTATTGCTATCACCCGATGATGATCGCGAACAATCTCACGTTCGGTGCATCCATCACTTCAGAGACCGGACCTGACTACAGGAACAGTAGATGCATCATGGTGTGGGGAGGCAACCCTGTTAGCTCGCACCCCACACGGGCGAGGGACATAATGATAGGCAAGAAGCACGGAGCCAAACTGATAGTAGTTGACCCAAGGTTCACGGAGATCGCTTCCAAGGCCGATGTATTCCTTCAAGTCAGACCAGGAGCGGATGACGCGCTAGCTCTTGGAATGCTGAACGTCATCATCAACGAGGAGCTATACGATAAGGAGTTTGTGAGTAGATGGTGCGTAGGCTTCGAAGCGCTCAGGAAGCGGGTTCAAGAATACCCCTTAGATAGGGTCGCGGAGATCGCTTGGGTCCCGGAAGACGACATACTCACCGCAGCGAGAATGTACGCCACTCTGAAACCCGCGTCATTCCACAATCGAATAGGTTTGCAGATGAATACAAACGCGATTCAGACGCTCCGCGCAGTAGCTTTGCTTGTGGCGATCACGGGCAATGTGGATGTGATGGGCGGAAATCTGCTTCCGAATTGGCCGAAAGGATTCAAGGGGCTAGGCGACCTACTCAAGGACATTCGTCTCCCAAACGAGGATGAGGCGATTGGTGCCAAGGAGTACCCCCTCTTGACGGGGTCAAAGTCCCTTGCGCTTGATCCAGCTCATCCGCCCTCAGTTGTCCATGCAATGCTTACCGGGAAGCCCTACCCTGTCAAAGCAGTTTGGGCTCTGAACAATCTGCTTCTTGCCCTCGAAGACACAGAGGAGACGAGGAAAGCCTTGCTTAGCTTGGAATTCTTCGTCGGCTCCGACTTCTTCATGACACCAACGTTGGAACTGTGCGATCTGATCCTCCCTCCATGCACATACCTCGAAAGAGAGGAGAATGAGCATCTATTCTACCAGAATTTCGTGGCTGCTCGACAGAAAGCTGTCGACGAAATGCCCGAGACCTGGAATGAGCGTCGGATGGATTTCGAGATCATAAAGAGGATGGGACTCGAGCTGCCCAAGGAGTTTCATGATGACAAGGAATACAATGACTATCCACTGAAGGGCATGGGTGTGAAGTTCGAAGAGCTTAAGGCGAGGAGATGGATCGAGGAGCCCATCCGCTATAAGAAGTATGAGAAATCGGGATTTCGAACTCCTTCGGGTAAAGTGGAACTGTACTCAAGCATCCTCGAGCGATTCGGATACGATCCCCTTCCGTACTATGAAGAGAACCCGGAGAGCCCAATATCCGCACCTGAGATCGCAAAGGACTATCCTCTGATCCTCACGGGGGGAAGGCACGTCGTCTACTGGCATGGCATGAACGTTCAACTTCCTTGGTTGAGGGAAATAGTCCCCGAACCAGTTGTGGAGATCAATCCAGAAACTGCAGCACAACTAGGTATCAAAGATGGCGATTGGGTTTGGATTGAGGGATCGAAAGGAAAAGGACGAGTGAAGCAGAGGGCATCGCTGACTGAGGCGGTGCATCCCCGCGTCGTGCATGCTCCTTCCCACTGGTACTATCCTGAGAGGAATGTCGAGACAGGGTCGCTGGACGCCAACATCAATCAGATCTTCTCCAACGAGCCGCCCTATGATCCGATATGCGGCGCAGTTCCTATCCGAGAATGTCTATGCAAGGTCTACAAGGCGGAAGCGTGATTGTGCATGAAACGTGTCGCGTTGCTAGTCGATACAGACCTCTGCTACGGCTGCTACACTTGTGAAATCGCGTGCAAGCAAGAGCATAACCTGCCTGCTGGGCCTCGGCTGATACGGGTTACCAAAGTTGGACCAAGAAGAGTGTTAGGCAGGTTGACTATGGACTTCTATCCCACCCACTGCATGCACTGCGCGAAACCAGCCTGCCAAGAGGCGTGCCCTGTGGATGCCATATCCAAGCGCCCAGATGGAATTGTTCTCTTTAGTACTGAGAAGTGCATCGGCTGCCTAGCTTGTGTGGAAGCCTGCCCATTCGGGGTACCTCAATACAACCCCATCAACAATGTCGTACAGAACTGCGACCTATGCGTTCACAGGATCGACAAGGGGCTTAAGCCCGCATGCGTACACCACTGTCCGACAGGAGCTCTCTTCTTCGGAGATGCTAACACATTCGAGAAGCAAAGGGGACAGAGACGAGCAGAGTTGATGGTCGCCGAACGGTATGAAGAATCGAGCACAGAGTTAGGGTAGAACTCTCAGATTGAGCTGCGTGCTCAAGTGGGCTTCGTCGGCTCCTCTTCAACCCGCCTGAGTTCGAACACTACTGGGCGCTGAGGGTCGGGGCAAAGGTGGTCCGCCACTCCCTTCTTGTGCCAGGGGTAGTCAAATCCTAACCTTAGTGCGCAGATCTTGTACATCATGGAGGCTACCGCCCCGTAGCATACGGTGCCCTTGATCTCCGACTTGTCGAAAACGATCCGGTCACCCGGCCTGTAGTATTGGCAGGGACCTTTTCCCCCTGTTTCCTCTCCTCTCAGCCCATGAACGGACTTGACCGTTGCAACGACCTTGTACGCCGTGTGGGGTGACTTAATCTCTTTCATGTAGCGCACCTGTTCAAGCTATGTCTCCTATCATATGCAACTTCAGAGGGAGTCTTCTACCGCTTCGCAGGAGCCCAAGGGGGGATTGGCTTACTCAACTTAGTTATCTCCTCGGTAGGGACGTATTGCACAGCTTTCCACGGACATTGTCTGACGCACTCAGGGTCGCCGCCACAAAGGTCGCAGTTGAGCGCAAGCTTCGTTGTCGGATCGATGAAGACTGTGTGGAAAAGACACGCATCTATACACAAGCCGCATGCATTGCATTTCTCTTCAAGTATCACTACGGCCCCAGTCTTTTCGTCTCTGAATATCGCTGAGGTTGGGCAGACCGCGATGACAGGACACTTGCTACACTGTCGACACGCTTGGGGCACATCTAGGCCCGTCTCATCAGTTCGGGCGACCCATATCCTTGCCCGCGCAGGATTATATTGCCTGTAGTGACGAAAAGCACATCTGATCTCACAGATTCTGCAACCAGTGCATACTTCCGGAATCGTTACAAGGATGCTTCGCGAAACATTGGCTGTCAAACTGTTCACCTGGTGACGCCTTCAACCTCAACCATGCGCTTTCAGCGACTCAAGATCCTGAGCGATATCCTCAAGGCCTAGCCTTGTGAGCGTCTCTCGGGTGGGTATCCCAGTCTGGGTATCGCACCCACTAGCCTTGTAGAATTCGTCTAGCAGAGGGTCAAGAATATCATACATGCTCCCCTTCTTCGGGCCCTCTGGCAAGGGTTCTTCCAAGAATCTTCGTGGGAGCGTGTCATCTTTTCTTCTTATCCCAAGTCTGGCGTTGTGGGCTCTCTCGGTGGCAGCAACCCTCTCCGAGACCGTCAGGACTTGACTTTCTGTGAGATGGATGCCTGTAGCTGAGGAGTAGAGCCGAGTGGCGAGCGTCAGAGATTTTTTGACAGTGATTTCAGGCGTGCCTGAGAAAAAGATGTACGGGAACTTGCAGAACCCCATGGTGTCTGGGATCGCAACTATGTCCTGCCAGTGCTTCAATCTCCTTGCAGCTTCATCTAAAGGAAGGGAATCCAGCCCATAGGCGCCCATGACGGATATTCTGAGGTGGTCCGCCCCGCGGGTGCCGACGGCGTACCTGAGGTTATAGACCTTCAAAGCTCGCGGATCAATAGTCACGCAGTCCATCCCCTTGACATGGATCGCATACCTTTCAGCTCCTTTCCCTATCGCTTTTGCGGCCTGCTTCACTCCATCCGCAAGAACAGCGCCAAACCCTTCTCTGAAAGCGATCTTCCTGACGAGTTCGAGAATCGACTCGTAGTTGCCCCAGCTCAGATCGAGTCCATCCGTGTCCGTCTTGTCTATCAGCCCTTTCTCATAGCATTCCATTGCAAACCCTATGATTCCGCCCGTCGATGCGACGTCAAGCCCATAGAGATTTGACAGTTCATTGGCTTTGAGTATTGACGCTAGATTATCGTTGCCCAACTTCGATCCAAATGAAACTATCGTGAAGTATTCGGGTCCGCCAACGTGAACCCCCTTGAACTCGCCGTCTCTCACGACCGTGTACCTGTCACACGCGCCAGGGCAGTTAAAGCATGCCCTGGCCTTAGTAACATACTGTTCGCGCAGGGCGTCTCCATCGATCTTCTGAACACCCTCGAAGACTCCCGTCTGCCAGTTCCTGGTAGCCATTCCACCAAGGCCATTATGTATTGAGACAAGAACAGTCGATCCATACCCAGGGAGTACCTTTGAGCTCTGATCGTCAGAGTTGAAAGTTTGCATCAGATCCTTGATCGCGTTCTCGAAATCCTCGACTTCAGTGACCTCTACACCCTTCGTTCCACGAACAGCTACCGCCTTGAGCTTCTTAGATCCCATGACAGCTCCGACGCCGGATCTAGCCGCTGCGTGGTCGAGATTCGCCATGATGCTAGCGACCCTGACAAGATTCTCCCCGGCCTGACCGATGGTAGCTATCTGGACCTTCTCGTCGCCGAGATCTTTCCTAATGATCTTCTCCGTTTCCTTGGTGCCCTTGCCCCAGATGTGGTCTGCGTCTCTCACCTCCGCGTGCCCGTCGTTTATTGAGAGATAGACAGGCTTCTTGGCTCTTCCACGTGCTATGATCATATCGTATCCGGAGAACTTCAGTTCAGGGCCCCAATTTCCACCACAGTTCGCATCTCCCAGAATCCCAGTCAATGGTGATCGGCATCCAACAACAAATCTACTTGAACACGGAACACCTGAACCTGTTAGTGGGGCGGTTGCAAAGATCAGAATATTCTCTGGGCCAAGAGGATCCACACTCGAGCCTATCTCCTCATACTGTATCCTGGAGGTGAAGCCCCTCCCTCCTATGTAGTCATCCACAAGATCACTACGCAGGGGCTTCTCAGACACCAGTCGATTTGTCAAATCGACTTCTAGAATCTTTCCCGTGTATCCCCCTTTGAATTGCATGTGAAGAGCACTTTTTTCTAGGCCTTCTGCTACCGCGGACCAAGACTCAAAAACCTTTCCTACATACTGTGTGCGGCAAGGATTCTACCGTGAAGGAGACTCTTCGCATGACACACGTGATCGCCATCATTGGTGCTCTAGACACGAAAGGAGCCGAGCTGCTGTATCTGAAAGATACGATAGCCAAGAGAGACAAGACTCCGATTCTCATAGATGTTAGTTGTAAGCCGCATCGGCACGAGACGAGCGAAACCGATGTCACATGCCATCAGGTGGCAGAAACCGTTGGATCGGCCATGACGAAAGTATCGATTTCTGCCAGAAGGGAGGCCGCCTCTGTGATGGCTCAAGGAGCATCTCTCATAGTGCAAAGGCTGTATCGGGAGGACAAGTTGCATGGGATAGTTGGCCTGGGCGGAAGCGTGGGCACTGAGATAGCGACCGCTGCCATGAGAGCGCTGCCGCTTGGGGTGCCGAAGCTTTGCATCTCTACTATACAGAATACGGCGCCTTACGTGGGGACAAAGGACGTAATGATGCTCTATTCCGTAGTTGATTTGGCAGGCGGCCCCAACCTCAACAGAGTTGAGAGGAAAGTCCTGACGAACGCTGCAAACGCTATCACCGGGATGGTAGAAGGCGATGTTCCTAGCGGGGAAGAGAAACCTCTGATAGCCGCAAGCATGATCGGAATCACTGCGCCCTGCGTCCAAGCCGCTAAGTTGTTCCTCGAAGCAAGAGGATACGAAGTAGTCGTCTTTCACGCTAACGGTGCCGGCGGAGTAGCACTCGAGGAGATGGTGCGCAGCGGATCTACAGTTGGTGTCTTAGACATTACAACCCATGAACTTGCGGACGAGCTCGTCGGAGGTGTGGGGAGCGCAGGGCCCAAGAGGCTTGAGGCAGCTGGAGAGCGGGGAATTCCACAGGTTCTATGTCCAGGCGGGTTGGAGCTCGCTATGTTCCACAGATTGGACAGCATTCCACCCAAGTTCCGGTCGAGGCACTTCATTAGGCACTCGGAATCTTACACACTAATGAGGCTGACAAGAAGCGAAATCACGAAACTCGGACAGATCATGGTGGACAAAGCTAACAAAGCAACGGCGCCAACAGCAGTGGTTGTTCCGTTGAAGGGGTGGACTGCCTACGATCAGATTAACGGGCCATTCTGCTGCGACAGTATGGGCAAGACGACCAGTTTCAGGTGGCACGACCCCGGAACGAGCGAGGCTTTCCTCGCCGGCTTGGAGAAGCAAATGGACATGTCAAAATCGAATCTCGAAGTGCTCAAACTGGACGCTCATATCAACGATCAGGAGTTCTCGAGTGTGGTTGTTCAAACTCTTCTTGGGATGTTGGAAGGAAGATGGAAGAGGGGAAATATCGTGTGATCGAGGTTGACTGCTTGATCTCGAATACCTGTTCGCGTATCAGCTACGGCCGAAATTCAGTTCGAGTGTCCCCCTTCTCGGATGCGGGAGCCTAGTCATTTCCATTCCCTCCAGCTCCGCGATCGCAACCTCGACCAAGAGATAGGTGATGTTTCCGTTGATGAGATGGCCTCCTAAGACTACTATCTCCCTATCGAACACCGATGATACGACGATATGGGCGTGTACCACTGGACGACCAGACTGTCTTGAGATGTTTCCGGAAACAGAGAGTATTTCCAATGGCCTTTTGTCGATGACCTTGAAAAGGCGCTGCTTGTCTGTAGGTGGAGGATCCTTGGGGAACACTTCGAGTTGCCTCAAAGTTGCTTTCTTGAGGCTACCAATGCAAGAAAGGACTATTCCGGCACGAATCCTTTGTCTCAGCGCGATTTCCTCAAGAGCCAAGAGAAGATCACTTTCAGGCTTCACCTTTGCGACTATGACTTTCTTGACTGAGCCTGAGGCCAGGTCCTCAATCAGAGCCGCCGTGTTTCTCTCCTCGGTCTTCATGTAGCACAGTAGATGCGCACAACTTGATATAATCTCAGATGGCGCATTTTCCAACCTGAGGATTCAAAGGATCCCCACGCAGGGTACTCGGTGTCTGGACAAGCTCATTATTGGACGAATCCGTTCACTGTTCGTTGCATAAAGGCGCGAGGACTAGACGCTCGAGGACGGTCTGAAGCCTTTCCAAGCGATCCGCCTCTTCTTTCTGCCGGTACTTCTACCGCCGCGGGCCTTGATTATGATTCATCCGGAACCTGGTGCGGGGGAGGTTGGAGCCGCCGGCTACCGGTGGGAATATGGCGACAGTATCTCCGTCTTTGAGATTCGTTTTCACGCCTTTGAGAGCTTCTATGTCAACGCCGTTTAACGCAATCACCACGGAGCTACTCACTTTTCCGGTGGAGGTATTGATCAATGTTCGCTTGAAGTCGTCACCGTATTCTCTAGTCATTCTGTCGACCAACGCTTCTACCGTGGGCTCGGAGATGTCAAATGCCTGTTCACGCGTTCCAGTGGTCTCTCGTATGTTGCCTAGAAAACTGACAACTATCTTCAATGTGTTAACTCCAAGAAGGTTCTTGTGCTCTGTATGTCGGTTAGTGATAACTCAGCGAGCTTGGTATCTTCAGGCCTGCCTTGGGCGTTCCAGCCTCTCAGCTCATAGTACTCCTTGAGCATCGGCTCAAGTGGCACCGTCTTCCCGGCTGTCGGTCCCTCTCTGAGGGGCTCGTCAAGGAACCTCCTGGGGAGGGTGTCATCCTTTCCAGTCACTCCCATCTTGACGTTGAAAAGGCGTTTTAGATTCCAGATGCGCTCGCCTAGCTTCAAGAGGTTCCAGTGATCGGTCTCCAACCCCGTAACCGCGGAGTAGGCAGCTGCGATTATCGTCCACGGGACAACTCCACTCGACACGAACGAGCACATACCCAGAGCCGTCATGACAGCACCGAGGTCTTGATGAAACTTCGTGGCCGCGGCCTTCCCCTCTGTAGTGAAGGGGGTCAGCTTCTCAGGGTAGCCGAATTCCGGTTGAAGCAATCCCCACTCCAGGTAGAGGGGGGTGCCCTGAAGGTGGTCGGCTCCTCGATTGGAGGTACTATATGCAAGTCCCATGCTCCACCACCTGCGCGGCTCGTGCAACGACATCTCTAGCCCTTTGACGTGCATCGCGTAACTCTCGGCACCTCGACCGATCTTCTCAGCTGCGCTTCTGACTCCTTGACCGAGTATAGCTCCGAAGCGTTCATCGTTGCCTATCTGTCGCACCATCTCGATGACCGCGTCGCCGTCGCCCCACCTCAAATTTGAGCCCCCGGTATCCGTCTTCGTTATGATTCCTTTCTCGAAGCATTCCATCGCGAAAGCGATTGAAACCCCTGCAGAGATAGTGTCGATTCCAAGCCGATTGCAGAGGTCGTTGGCTTTCGCTATGGATTCCAAGTTTGTGTTCATGCAGAGAGAGCCCAGAGCAGCGCAGGTTTCGTATTCGGGGCCTCGACCTGAGATAGGCGCATATTGGCCCGACTTGACTTCGATACCTCTCCAGCAGGTGATCAGACCGCACATAGGGCACATCGACCTGCTCTTCAGAATGGTCTTGCTCATCGTGCTTCCAGTGATGTCGGTAGCTTCAGGGAAGGTGCCTGTCGTCCAGTTCCGAATTGGCAGGCCACCCATCTTCTCCAGCGATTCGACAGATCTCGCGGTTCCATCAGCTGAAACGCCTTCTACTCTTGCTGGTGTCCAGCTCCACGCTTTCGGATCCTTCACACACTCATGGGCTTCTTTCGTAAGTTCTCTCAGCTTCTTCTCATCTGCAACCGGAACCTTCTTTGTGCCCCTTACGGCTACTGCCTTCAACTTCTTCGAGCCCATGACGGCTCCTATGCCTGCTCTTCCGCAGACTCGAGATTCATCCGTTACGATGGATGCGTATCTGATCAGCTTCTCGCCAGCGGGTCCTATGCACGCAACCCGAGCCTTTGGATCGTTCAAATCCCTCTGTATTTCATGAGCAGCCTCGATAGTCTCCTTACCCCACAGGTGACTTGCTTTCTCGATTCGTGCTTCTCCCTCGTGAACATTTAGCCAAACAGGATTGTCAGCCGCCCCTTGCACAACTATGCTGTCGAAGCCTGCGCGTTTCAGTTCGCACCCCCAGAAACCGCTTGCGCTAGATTCGCCCCATATCCCCGTCAATGGTGACTTCGCGCAGACCGTCCACTTCACGCCCCCCGGAAAGACTCCGATGAGTGGTCCCGCAGTCAGGATGAGTCTATTAGCTGGGCCTAGGGGATCGACGCTTGGCTGCACTTCATCCAATAGTATCTTAGCCGCTATCCCTGCACCGCCGACTAGACTTCTCTGAATTCCCGGGCTTACACGCAGTACGGAGATTCTTTGATTCGTGAGATCAACGCGAAGAACGTTGTTCATGTGGCCTCCTGTGATTGACATATCGATCATCTGGGAAGGCGAAAGGCGGCGTGATCTGCGTCTGCGTCTAGTTAAACATTGGCGCACGCCGAAGCCCGAAGGATGCTTGACGCGGTTAGCTCAGCCACTCGAACGAGGACGCAAGGACTAAATATGTTTGCGTAAGCGTACTTTCGGCTGGATAGACTATGGCTGTCAAAGTTGGCGTCGTTGGATACGGGACCATTGGATCACGCCTGGCCTATGCCGCGTCTCTTCAGAAGGATATGGAACTCGCTGGGGTAGCTGATGTTGCTCCGACCTTGACCGTGAGAGCTCTTAGGGCAAGGGGCATGCCGTACAAGCTTTACTGCATTGATAAGCAAAGAATCAAGAACTTCGAGGACGCTGCGATACCGGTTTCAGGTACGCTTGAAGATCTGCTGGGAGAGGTTGATATTGTTCTGGATGCCGCCCCGGGGGGAATCGGCGCCAAGAACAAGCAACTCTACGCGAAATACGATCGTCCAGCGATTTTCCAAGGCGGAGAAAAGGGGGAGGTCGCAGAGGTTTTCTTTCATGGTTACGCGAACTATGAAAAAGGCCTTGGTAAGAAATACCTGCTACTGACTTCCTGTAACACCACAGGTCTGATAAGAACTGTGGATTGCCTGGATAGAGCTTTTGGAATAGAGAAAGTTGTCGTAACAATAATCCGGAGATGCGCTGATCCGGGCGACACGCACCGTGGATACGTTGACCTGGCTAGGGTTGAGCCTGTTCCAACGCATCAAGCAGTTGACCTAATGGAAATAATGCCTCACGTCAAGGCCACAGGGGTTCTGGTCCATGTTCCCATAACACATGGCCACATCATAACCGTGGTAGCAACTCCAAAGAAGAGTGTCACAAAAGAAGAGGTCTTACGGGAGTTCTCTGCGCATCCAAGAATCCAAGTTGTACGAATCGCTGACGGCTTCGCTACGAACACGTCCCTGTTTCAGTTCGCTCGCTTCGCTCATAGGCCCGCAGCTGACATGTATGAAGTTGCAGTGTACGAGGAAACCATCGGATTCATCGGCGGCGACCTGATATATGCCATATACATACCGCAAGAAGCTGTAACCATACCTGAAACAATTGACGGAATCAGGGCCTCTCTGAAAATGCAGACGGATCGACTTCAAGCAGTTTCCTTAACGAACAAATACTTGGGAATGGAACCGAAGAGGCCTCTGTGAGTCCGCGCTTAAGTCGTCGTGCTACTAGGGAAACGTTTCGCCGCCTTCTTTAGGGCAGCTACCGCGGGCAGCTCCTCGCCCGAAAGGTACCTCACAAGCGCTCCTCCACCCGTGCTTACGTAGGAGACTTTGTCTAGAACGTCATATTTCCGTAGAGCAGCCATCGAATGTCCGCCTCCGACTACGGAGAAGCTCCCAGATTCCACGATCGCCTTCAGTATCTGCTTCGTGCCAGCTGAGAACGGCTCGTTTTCGAATACACCCGGTGGTCCGCTGAAGAAGACCGTCCCAGAGCCTCGTATTACTGCAGAATATCTGTCAGCAGTCTTCTTGCCCACGTCCATTATCGGCGCGTCTTCAGGAAGGGAGGATACATCTATTTCCTTTCTACCATTATGGTCTATGGCAACATCTGTCGGAAATTCTATCCTATCACGCCCATAGGTGTCGAGTAGCTTTTTGGAGATCGGCAGAAACTTGTCGTAGTGCATGTCTCTGATGAGCGATTCTGTCGCGTCGCCGAGCTCAACTCCAGAGGCTTTCAGCATGAGAAGGCCGATGACTCCTGAAGTCAGCAGCTTGTCAGCTACGTTGTTTCTAAGGACGGGTTCCATCATTTCGTACTTGTCTGATATTTTTCTACCGCCGAGACAGAAAATGCAAGGTTTTTTCGGGCTGTCTCTAATCCTGATTAGCGCGTCCAGCTCTGCCTCCATGACTCTCCCCGCGCATGACGGAAGTACTTCTGAAAATCCAACGAGGGAGGGCTGAGATTTGTGCGCAGCAGCGAAGGCATCGTTCACGAACACGTTTGCCAACGGGTAGAGCTTCTGCACAAGCAGACACTTGGCTTGCTCTTCAGGGGACCTCTTCATCGTGTCCTCGAAGAGTCGTGTATCTTCACTGAAGTATCTCGTATTCTCCAGCAATAGAATCTGTCCTTCACCGAGTTTTCTTATCGCTTCTCTGGCAGCCGGTCCGTAAGTGTCATCGATGTATTGTACCTCTCTTCGCGTCAGTTCAGAGAGAATCTTTGCGTGCTGCCCTAGCTGCGCAAACTGGTCAGGAATTGTTGGATCTCCTTGATGGGCGAGAAGGACTACCTTCGCTTTTTTGTCAGAAAGTTCCTTCACGGTTTTCGCGTGCTCTCTAATTCTTGAATCGTCTAGAATCTTCTGTGTCTTTGGATCGAGCGGGCTGTTCAGGTCGAGCCTGCATAACACTGTCTTGCCGCGAAAATCAAAGTCGTCCATTGTAAGAATGCCGGATGCTTTCATATTTCTCAGGCATCGCCCAATAAGAGGGCGATCCAGTATTGACTCAGCGCTATAAGATGTTGTCGTCGAAGCCCTCGACGATATTCTTTGCGTTAGCATCGTTTTCGGATTTGGTTTCAGAATAGGGCCTCTGAATTCTCAAAGTGTGCTCCTGTTTCAAGGGATCCAATTGTCATGTGAATTGAGGAGCCTGCATCTGTTTATATCCACGGCCGCGCGCTACGTCACTGTTCTACGGGGAGTCATGGATTGAGTTCTCGAAGAAAGGTCGCGGTGATCGGTTCAGGAGTCATGGGGCATGGCATCACCATAGCTTGCGCGTTGGGAGGTTATGATGTGAGTATGGCAGATACAACAAAGGAAATCCTTGCCCGCGCATTGAACAGGATAAGCACTGATTTCAGGGGGTTGGTGAAGAACGGACTCGTGACCGAGGAAGGGGCGAAGAGCGCTCTTGCACGGATAACGACGACCACCTCCATCGCTGACGCCGTAGGTGGCTCCAAACTAGTCACGGAAGCCATCACTGAGCAGATAGCTTCCAAGAAAGAACTGTTCAGAGATCTTGACCAACTGTGCCCCGAAGACGTAGTGCTGGCCTCGAATACGTCAACCTTCAGAATCACGGAGATCGCATCTGCAGTTAGCAAGAAAAGTAGGGTCGTGGGGACGCACTGGTGGAACCCACCGTATCTAATGCCCTTGGTAGAGATAACCAAAGGCGCTGAAACGTCGGAGGCGACAGCCAACAAAGCGAGACAGTTTCTTCTCGATCTGGGCAAGGCGCCTGTGGTGTGCAAGGATCATCCGGGTCTTATCGGTGTCAGGCTTCATGCGGCGCTTAACACTGAGGCGGTTAGAATTCTGCAGGAGGGCTTGGCTTCCGCTGAAGACATCGACACCACCGTAAGAATGTGTCTGGGCCTCAGATGGGGGATCGTAGGGCCCCTGGAGACTCTGGACTTGGGAGGATTAGATGTCTTTCACGACGCGTATGAGCATCTGTCCGGGGAACTCGGCGAGAGGTTTAGACCTCCTGCGCTATTCAAAGAAAAAGTGGCAAAAGGCGAACTGGGCGTCAAGACGAAGAAAGGTTTCTACCAGTACACACCCGAATCCATCGAATCACTTCTCAAGCGAAGAGATGAATTCTTGGCCAAGCGCGTTAAAGAGATGCACCACAACGCTCACTCCTGACTCGGGAAAGCGTTAGCCGAGCGCTGTCGGATGAGACGCATCAACCACGTACGGTGGATTCCGCTCACACCGGCGCGCATGCATGATCAGACTAAGAACATTGTGTGGACTACATAGGCCTAAGGAAGAACCTTCGGCTCGATAACTGGTAATGTGTCGTTTCCTCCAGGAAGAACTAGAATCTGCGCATCTCCTCCTAGATCGTGCAGAGCTTCGTCGAGAGCTTTCTCCACCGTAGGAGCTGCCTTGAAGTGCATACGGTTTACAAGTTCCGCGGACATTGACAACACTAGGTACACCCGATGCTCCCGCATTACCGAGGCGAAAGCTGCGGCCTTATGGCCGCCAAGAACGAACCTCTTACTTATTCTGTTTACCACTTCGTTAGGGGACGAGGCTTCGCTCAGCCATTCTTGAAATACAGGATCTCCTGATCCTTCCCTGCACTCTGCCACGAGGATTATGATTCCGCCAGGCTTGATTGCTTGTCGGGCGTTCTCCAATGCCTTTTGCGCTTGGTAGAGGTTTATGTCCCTTGGATAACCTCCTGGAGTTGTTATCACTATCTCAGCTGGCTCAGGCACCTTCACTTTGTATATCATATCGGAGTATTCGGCTCCCTTCCTGTGCGCTGTGACTGGGTCGCCCGCCACGACCTTGACGATTCGTCGTTTTTCGTTTTGAATCGCGTTCACGATCATATCCACATTGACCAGCTTGGAAACATCATCGATATCCTCCCGTAGCGGGTTGCCATCGATCTTACCAGCGCGTGATCCAGGCTGTGTCATCATCTGGTGGTTCTGTTCGATGGTGTTCCTTGAACAGACTCCGGGTAGGACTGCCTTCAATCCTCCGCTGTAGCCAGCCATGTAGTGAGGCTCAATGTTGCCAGTGCAGACGAGAACATCGTTCTCCAGGATATCTTTGAAAACTTCTACTCTGGTGCCTGATTTTGTTTGACCCACATCAACGCAATTGTCGGCTTGATGATCCAAGCACGTGATTCGACTGAATACGTTCTCGCCCACGAGGCGTCTCATCTCCTCGGTTGAGTGTTTGCGGTGAATTCCTAGTGCAAAGATGACTCTGATGTCGCCTGGGCTTACTCCTCCTGCAGAGAGTTCCTCGATAAGCGGTGGTAGTAACTTTGAGCTGGGGCTAGGTCTCGTTATGTCGCTGGCTATGATTGCGACTCGGTCGCCTTTCCCGGCAATCTCAGACAGTCGCGGGGTTCCTATGGGGTTCGAGAGAGCGGATTCGATTTCACGAGTCTCGTCAGTAGATATTTCGACATCATTTGGTTTGATAACGCCGAGTAGGTTTCGTTGAGGAACCCTCACGTGAAGAACGCTCTCACCGTATCCAAAATCAAGAATCGACATACCTAATCACAAACGCTGATTGAATCCGCCGTCTGTCTTGCAGGCTCCCGTTGTCGGATCGAGGCCAAGTACGTCCACTTGGTGGAAGTTCAGCTTCTTCTTCGAAAGAGAGTATGGAGCTACTCCTCGAGAATTGCTACGGCACGGCACCAGCCGGCTCCAGCCTTTGAGATCTTCACGGGGAAGCACGCAACCTTGAAGCCATAGGGCTTGGGTATCTTGTCCAAGTTAGCCATCTTCTCTATATGACAGTATTCCTTTCTGCGACCCACATCGTGATGCGATGGCCAGAGAGCACCCTTCACACCCTTTTTGAAATCTTCAGCCATTTTCTTGAATGGTCTGTCGAAACCAAAACCGTCGATACCAATCACTTTCACACCTTGATCAATAATCCACTCCGTCGCCTCCGCACTCATGCCTGGAGAAGCATTGGGGTAGTCAGAGAACTTCCATCTCTTGTCTCCGCCAGTCTCAATTAGCACAATGTTGCCTGGCTTCAGTTGGTAATTGATCTTCTTCAATCCTTTCTTGATGTCATCCAAGGTTATGTATTCGCCTGCCTTTCTGTGTCTGACGTCAATGACCACTCCGTCACCGTAGCACCATTCGAGCGGTATTTCGTCGATTGTCTTGGCAGGTTTGCCCGCCACCGTCGGCCCGTAATGCCAGGGAGCGTCCAGATGCGTCCCGGCATGCGAGTGTATAACCATCTCCTCGACCGCCGGCCCGGTCTTGTTTGGGAAGTCATCCGGGGAAAGTCCCAGAGGGCCTCCGACGTATCGACTGCCCTCTTCGTGATCAAACCGATAGATCTTGACGGGCAAAGGCTCCCATCCAAAACTCACGATCGGAAGACTCAAGTCGATTATTGTTGTTTTTGTCAACGCAACTCAAACCTCGCGTGGCTATCAGCCAGACGGCCAATATATGGTTTGATCCACAGTCTCGCGACATATTTCCACTGTTGTAATGTTCACCTGAACAACAGGTGATCTATTACCTACGGACATTCGCCTCGTACAAGACGAGTCATCTTGGTTCCGGCATTCCGGCGAGAGCGCGTGCCAAATAGACCAGTCAGTCCATTAGGTTGTGTCGGTCTCGCGCGTGCTGTGTGTCTCTTCGATGCCAAAAGGCGCGCACAGAACAATTTTCCCTACCCAAGGTTCAAATTGAGATGCCACGCCAGTCTATCCACGCGCACAAATCCACTCCGAAAACGAACGACCGACGACGATTCAAATTACGATGCTCGCACCAAGGTACCCACACACAAATACCCAAAACGACGGTTCAAACTACGACGCGTGCACCATGAAGAGGACACTCCTACACAAAACGACGGTTCAGGTTCGAATGCCCCCACCATGAGGCGCGCACAAAATCACTCTCACTGGCAAACACAATAACAACTAGATGGAGCGCATAAACGCAGAAATCCGGGGTCGCGAACGACCCATGACCCTAGGACGCAACAGAGTCCATGAGAGGTCCAATGTCTCGACCGTTTACCGCGTTCTGCATGTCCCGTGGATTGGACAGAACCGCCTACGCTTCGCCGCCTTTCCTTCCCAGATACTTTGTCTCGAATCCTGGTGGAGAGAATGCCCAGAGAACACGGAGGTCTTCCTTGCCATTGTTTATCAGTTGGTGAGATTGTCCAGGAGGACAGTATATCGCTGTGCCTTCCGCGATTTTGATGGTTTCTTCGCCCACCTTAGCTTGGCCTGTTCCGCTCAGCACGAACCAAATCTCGTCCTCTGTTCCATGGCTGTGGGGACTGCTTGTCGAGCCCGGCTCAAGGATAGTTAGGCCCAATGAGAGGTTCTTTGTATGATGGATTTGTGGGCACATCAAGACCTTGAGGGTTCTCTTGTACGGTGGCAGAGCTTTGAAGCCCTCAACCTGAGATTCTATGGAGTACTCCATTGCGCGATCGCCGTTTTGTTCGACTAGCCCTCATAACAGTCTTTCGGAACGGAGAGGATCCTAACGAGTCCCCACGCTTCGCATCACAGGCCTATGTTCCGTATGGGAAAGGGCATTCCAGTTTTGAGGGTCGGATGATACTGTCTCGACGGAAATTACGATTGGTCTTTTCTCGCCTGCGAAGCGCGCAAGACCTGCTCAAGTGGAGGGATGAAGATGTCAAGGCTCACTGCATTCTCGTTTCCGACATTCTTGATTTCGTGCTCTTCGTTGCTAGAGAAGTGGTAGAATGCGCCAGGTTCTAGGATTTGGCTGTGGCCGGGCGTGACGTATTCCGCTTTTCCTTGAAGGACGTAGCCCATCTGCACGTTGGAGTGACTGTGTGACGGAATCCGCGTGTCTGGGGATCCCTCGAACAGGCTCACCATTACCTTCTCGTCTACGAAGAGGATCCTTCTGTTGGTCCCGGGGAAAGGAGATTCTCGGTCTATTTGCTCGGGACGGACAACCCTCAATTGTTTTCCTCCTAGAGAGCCACGGCGGCTCTGCCGAACAGCTTGTTCTCATTGATCATGATGAGGAGTTTTTCCACGTCTTCCAGTCCGGCTGTCTTAGTAACCACCGGCTTCACTCTGCCTGTCCTGACAAGCTCCATCGCGTCTAGGAACTCGTGCTTTGTTGTATAGCGAGAGCCAGTTATGATGAGTTCATTCATAACTAGCTGACCCGCGGTTACCTCGAACTTCACGCCCGGATGTGTGGCTAGATTGACTAGTCTGCCTCCTCTTCCAAGGCTGTTAACGCTGTCCACAAGCGACTTTGAGGAGCCTACGAAATCAACAACCACATCCACACCCTTGCCGGCAGTGAGTTTCTTCACCTGTTCCGGAACATCAACGCTCTTGGCGTTTATCAAGAAGTCAGCTCCGTATTCCTTCAGTCTGCTCAGCTTCTCATCATCTGTGTCGACAGCGAAGGCTCTTCCGCCAAGTACCTTTGCAAGTTGAACGGTGTGAACTCCAACGCCTCCTGCCGCTCCGACGATCATCACGTCATCCTCGAGCGTGACTTGGGCTCTGGATCTTAGCGCATGAACCGTCGAAGCCACAGCCGTGTTTATCGTTGTTGCTTCAACGAAGGGAATTTCCTTTGGCAGTTTGAACAGGCTGCTGTCCGGAATAGCCACGTATTCCGCGTATCCGCCGTTCCTGTGCCTGCCGATCCACCCACCGAAGTTCACGCAGAGGTCGTTCCTTCCGGTCAGGCAGAATTTGCATTTGCCGCAAGTTACGAATAGGTACACGATTGCACGATCGCCAACCTCGAAACCCTGCACTTGAGAGCCAATCTCGGCCACCTCTCCTGTAATCTCGTCTCCGGGGATTTTCGGAAGGAGTTTCGGATCTTTAGACATCTCTCCCATCATGAAATTCGAGACCGTCCCTCCGACCCCGCAGGCTTTGACTTTGACCAAGACTTCATGCGGTCCCGGAGTTGGAGTTGGTAGTTTCTCAAGCTTGAGATTGTCTCCCCACTTCTCGACCCAATTGTGGAGGACCATCGCCTTCATTTCGCCTTTCATTTATGCTCGCCTTGCTCTCGACTAAGCGGTTTCGAGACTATAATATTCTTGCCTTCTAGTTGTGAGTTATCAACAGCGACGGCATTTAGGCCGGCTTCCGTTGCCCAAACAAAAGGGCGCCGATGAATCCTAAGATTGCAATGATGCTGATGGTTAGGAACCCGATGTCATATCGTCCCATCGTGTCGAGAATATACCCGACGATTATTGGGGTGATGGAGGACCCTATGAAGCTGGCCATGTTGAAGACGCCGAAGACAGCGCCCGAATGCTCTCTGCTCGCCGACAGCGATACGCTGGCGAAAACTGGCGGAACGTAGAAGCTGCCTGCCCATCCGACTGCTGCCATTATGAGAAGCACCGCCCAAGCTGAAGGCGTGAAGATAAGTGCGATCGGAAGCACCACGCACATGGCCATGGATATGATGACCACTTTTCCTCCACCGACCTTAGGCGTTAGGGCGCCCCCTGCGAACGAGGATACGATCATCATCACCCCAAGAACCGCTACCATGAATCCGACCTCGACCAAAGAGATGTTCAAACTACGAGTGAGGTAGAGAGGCGCCCACGTCGTAATTCCGACGACTACCGCTAGGCCTGTGAAGTTGATCAAGATCGAATAAACCAAGTTCTTGCTGAACAGTCCTTTGAACGTGCTTCCGGTTGGGTCCATCTTCCCTGTGGGGTTTACTGTTTTCGGTCTCCCTAAGATGGCCCAGCAGAGAATTGTGACTGCGAGAGTGAAGATGCCCGTGAAGACCGCGCCCATCCTCCAGTTGCTCGCACCGAGAATCCACGGAATCGCGGCGAACGAAACTATGAAGCCGATGCCGAAAGCTGATCCGAAGATTCCCATTGCACCGTCTAGGTCTCGTGCGGGAAAGGAGGATGAAAGCAGCTTTGTCGATGCGGGGAGTATGAATCCCGCGCCGGCTCCTATCATCAGCCTAGAGAATAGCGCCGTGCCAAAGCTGGATGAGAAGCCGAATCCGAGGCAGGATAATCCCATCAAGAGGGTCGATAGGGCAATGACTCTGCCGCCTCCGAACTTGTCACTTAAAATGCCTGAAGGTACCTGCATGAGCGCGTAGAATATCGCAAAGATAGTCATCATTAGCCCGGATTGCGTATACGTCAAACCTAGTTCAAGGGTCACTGGACCAGCCAAGACGGGGTAGCTTACATAGTCAAGTGAGAGAGCGACAAACGATAGCGTTGCTGCCATCAGGATCAAGCTGAGAGATCTTGGATACATGACTTTCCTGCCTTTGACGGTTAGCCGGCTTCTGTGGATTTCTGCCTTTCGCTGACGATTCGACGCGCAATCGAGATGGCGAACAACTACAAGGCATCGCAGCCCATCGTCGAAACACGCGGGCTACCTCCACTTTATACAAGGCGTTGAATTCGTTGTTACAAGTCGAGTGGGAGCATGGATTTCAAAACACTTCTAGATAGTGCAGCGAGTTTTCACGGCCACCTGTGTGGAGGACAAGCCATAGGTGTGAGAATGGCCTTGGCGGGGCTTCGAGAATTGGGAATGAATGATCCTTCGAAACGGGAGAACCTGGTGACTTTTGTCGAGGTAGAGCGATGCATCGCCGACGCAATACAGATCGTTACGGGTTGTACGGTCGGACGCCGCAACCTCAAACTCGTCAACGTAGGTAAGTTCGCAGCAACATTCGTCGACGTTTCCAACGGTAGAGGTGTGAGGATTTCGTCTCGTAAGGATGCACGTGCCTCGGCTATGCGGTTCGCTGAGAGAAACGGGTGGGTCGCTTCAGGAGAGCCGATTGAGGAGTTCTCGGAGCGTGAGAAGGAGATGATCGTCAGAGCATACTCAGAGATGCCTGAATCAGATATGTTTGCAGTCGAGAAGGTTCGAGTTAGCATGCCCAAGAAGGAGCATCGCGGTGGGCCAAGGGAACCTGTGGTTTGCAGCTCATGTGGCGAATTGATCTTTGACCACATGGAGATCGTCAAGGAGAAACGTGTCTTGTGTAGATCGTGCGCGTCTGGCGCATATTACGAAAGCCAACCGGACTGATTCTTGAGCGTAGATGGCCTCCTCTTTCCGAGAAGCAAAAGGTTCTCCTTCATCAAGGACCAAAATGCCTCAAGCCGAGCGCTCCTCGAATTTCAAAACGGCCGCGAGGGGCTCTCACGTCAGCGATGAATCTCGCACAGAAGCGAGGAGCGATCAACTAAACCTTTTTTCTTCTTTCGTATGGCTTTCTGCAATGAAAGGCTTCATATGGCATGCTTGTCCCAAGCTTTGGATGATGAGCAATGTTATCCAACGCGGTTTTGAAAGCGATTCAGGAAAGGAGAAGCGTATTCAGGTTCAAACCTGACGGCGTTGACCAAGAGAAGATCGATGCAATAATAGAAGCCGGCAGATGGGCGCCATCCTTCGTTAACTCCCAGCCCTGGAGCATCATAGTCGTGAAGGATAAGGAGACAAAACGGAAGCTCAGGGAGCTCGCCATAACAATAACAGGCATCGGAATTGAGGAATCCCCGGTGACACTGGTCATAACCGTCGACACTCAGAAAGATCCGCACCACTACGTGGAGGACGGAGCCGCCGCGACTCAGAACATGGCTTTAGCGGCTCACAGTTTAGGTCTCAGCTCATTCTGGGTCGGCGTCTATGACTCTTCAGGCGCTAGAGCTTCCAGCGAAGAAAAGACGAAGGCTCTTCTGAATATTCCGAATAGGTATCGGATCATATCTATGCTTCCCATCGGGGTCGCTGCGATCACATACCAGAAAGATAGATACCCAAGCTCAGAGTTTGTCTACCGTGACAAATTCGGAGCGAAATAAGTGGAGACGAGAATCCTTCACTGATTCCATAAGCTGAGATGACAAGTGGCGCCAACACGAGCGAGCGGATAGATCTCCGCTCCCGGCCACGTTGGTGATAACCTTGTGCGTTTCTCGACAGTTGCCCGCGTCCTTCCTGCCTAGTCTGGATTCTTCATCTTCACTATTTCTTTCAAGGGCTTTGCCTTCGCCGTGTACCTTTCTATTGGTTCAAAGAACTCGCTTGTATAAGGCGGAAGCTGTAGCGGGATCGGCGACTTGATCAGAATGTACTCCAAGGGCTTCTGCCCGGTGTTCTTAACGGCGTGGTATCCGTTAGGTGTTACGTAGATGAAGTCGCCACGCCTTATCTTCCTTTGTGAGCCGTCACAGTCTGTCCAAGTAGCCTCGCCGTCCATGATTACCCAGATTTCTTCTATGTCATGCCAGTGTCCGGGCAGCTTAACCCCTGCTGGAAGCGTCTGCCAGCCTAGATACATGTGAGCTTTCAGATCAGGCATTTTCTTAGAAGCCATTCTTCCGACGAGACCGCCGTGAAGAGTTGTTTCCTGAACGTCTTCGAAGCAGTTCACGATTACGCAGGGCTTATTGCTTAGCTTCTCCCTTCTTACACCTAGAACGAAATCCTCTTCGCTCAAATTTATCAACACACGAGCTGTAGGTTCACTTTTTGACCAAAGCCACAGCCCTGATCGGCGACCCCGTGGCGTTATGAAGCTTCAAGGGTAAAGCGATGAACCAGAACATGTGCTTTGGTATCTTATCGATGTTGGCTACGTTTTCCATGTTCAATATTTCCCTTTCTCTGCATACTATGTGCATTGGTTGAACCTTCACCTGCGTTACCTCGAGGTATGTGTCCGTACTTGGGGCATCCGCGCCAATGTTTATGGCGCCGGAGTCTGCTAGGAACTCTGTTGCTCCCCGGTCGAGTCCAGGGTAATTACTCAAGTATTCGAAGGGGCTGTTCCACTTCTTGTACCAACCGGTGTAAATCAATACGACCGAATTGGGTTTTATCGTTGCCCCAGTGTTCTCTAGCTGCTTCTGTACATCCTCTTTTGTTATGTAACTGCTGGGCGCCTTCTGGGAAAAATCCAACCAAACTCCGGGCGCGAAGAACCACTCTAGCGGGAGTCTGTCGATCGACCTAGCGTTTGGGTCTTGGACAACATGATTGATTGAATCCACGTGTGTGGAGTTGTGGTCGCATGTGAGAAAGCCAACGACCCTGTAGCTGTAGGGGGCCTTGGTTAGCCCTGATTTCATGGTTTCTTCATGAGTCAGATGGTCCCACATCACCGTTTTCAAGTGCCCCGTAAACACGGGGTTCTTCGGGCTTAGGTCGTGGCTCAAATCCGTTAGGACATACTTCTCCGCGAAAATCTCCACTTCGGTTTGTTCTCTAAATTCGGGGCAAACTGCCTTCAAAGCAAGCACAACCTCGAAGAGTTCTTCAGTTAGGCTGCGGTTTTGTTCCATATATATTCCTTTCCAGTAGCCTGCGCGACTGGCAGTCATCTTTTGATTTGAGGCAACGCCAAAGCATTCGCAACAACGGTCGGTTAGAAGAAGAAGAGCCGTGTCCAGAGAAGTTCGTTCTCTGCATCGCGAGGAACATGGGGACCGATAGATGCCCGGTTTACAATGTCATGATTGATACGGGCATAACGGAGTTTTCAGCAATAGCGAAGCAACGAGCCTCGAAAGAGTATAAGGAAAGAGAACCTAGTCCGATGCGATAATTCTCTCCGAATTCACGGCAATAGACAGAATGATTTCAACTCTCCCCGAAAAGTTTCATCGGACAGGGATGCGCCATGAAGAGACTCGGTCCGTGGCAGCAAACGCTTATTTGGCGGAGCTATCGGGAAAGTCCGTCGAAGAGAGACAAGAAGGAATTATCATGACCGAAAAGATGAATGCCTTAGTTCTCTACGGGCCCAACAACTTCAAAATAGAAAAGGTAAATGTACCAGAGATTGGCTTCCAAGAAGTGCTTTGCAGAGTCAAGTCGATAGCCATATGCGGCACGGACCCTCACCTCATTGCAGGAGAATACCCAGGTTTTTGGCCCCCAGCATACCCGTTCACACCAGGTCATGAATGGGCTGGCGAAATAGTCAGAGTAGGACCGGGAGTCGTCGGCTTTAAGGTGGGCGATAAAGTATCCGCCGAATCCTCGAAGGGATGCGGATTCTGTCAGCGATGCCTAGAAGGAAGATACAACATATGCGCCAACTACGGAAAGAAAGAAACTGGGCACAAACACTACGGGTTTACTGAAAGCGGAGGATATGCTGAGTATTGTGCTATATCCATTAAGAGTATCCACAAGCTCCCCGACGGCATTTCCTTCGACGAAGGAGCACTCGTTGACACAGCAGGGATCGGACTACACGCAGTAAACAGAGGGCGCATTCACCCCGGGAACATAGTGGCTATCATAGGTCCAGGGGCCATAGGACTAATGACACAGCAATTTGCTCAAGCAGCTGGGGCAGGCAGAATAATCATGATCGGGTACGGAGATGTAAGCAAACCAGGGTTAGAGCTCTCTCGAAAACTAGGCGCGGACTTGACCATCGATAGTCAAATCGATGACGCTGCAAAAATCATCAAGAACCAAACCCGGGGGTTGGGCGCAGACGTGGTCATAGAAACCAGCGGAAGTCACGGTGGATACAAGATGCTATTAGACTTGGTCAGGCAGGGAGGAACGATAATCTGCATCGGGCTCACTGGAGGAGCACAGATCCCGATACCCATGGACAGAATCGCCCTAAACGAACTCGACGTGTACGGCGTTAGAGCGAACCCGAACAGCTGCGACGAGGTCATAATGCTACTCGAAAAGGGAAAAGTGGACTTCAAGCCTCTGATAACTCATACTTTTCCCTTAACGGAGTTTGAAAAGGCGCTTGAAGTCTTTTCGAAGAGAATGGGAGGGGCCATCAAAGTCATAGTCCACCCATGACTTCCGGAGTCACGCATTATCCTGACAAGAAGCCATCTCTTAAGCCGCCATTAGCTCGACCACCTCAGGAACACTACCCACAGGGGCCTATGTTCGTTGCAGTCTGCCCGATCTTTTCAAAGCAAAGCGTGTGTTCATGAGCCCTGCCATCTCACCATCTCCATAGGTATGCTCTCTAGCTAGTTTGACCAAAGGTTTCTTGATGAGTTTCGCAGACACTTCGGTGCTTGTTCTTTCGAAATTGGGTATGCTGCTGACTTTTTTCAACTTCTCCATGTAGTCCTTTCCAACTTTTGTTGCATTTACTTTGGCTTGATCAAGTTGGCGTGTCTGTTCTATCCACTGTGATGTGTCAGGTCTCTGAAGTATACGTCTGCCGGATATAGATAGCCTATCCCTTGATGCGGTCTCTCGTAATTCCAGTTCATTACCCACCTCTGCCTCGCCGCCTTCGATTCAACTCTAAACATTCTTATCACTGACACATGTTGGTAGCTAGAACATCAAGTTGACGTGTCCGAAAGCCTAATAGCTATTTGGATCGGTTGCAACTTCCGCGATCGGATATGGCACAAGTGACAAAGATGATGGAGCACAAGGCCGAAGTCCAAGTCTTGAAGAACTATGTCAACGGTGAGTGGGTTGAGTCCAAATCCACTCAAACCTTAGATGTCGTCAATCCCGCCACGACTGAAGTGCTCGCGCGGGTTCCTCTGTCCACAAGAGAAGAGGTTGAGGAAGCTATTCGCTATGCTGTGGAGGCATATGAGGAATGGAGAGAAACCCCTCCGCTTACCCGTGCGCGGTACATGTTCACGCTCAAGAATTTGATGGAAGAACATTTCGAAGAAGTGTCTCAAATCCTGACGAAAGAGCATGGGAAGACCCTCGACGAGGCGCGTGGCGAAGTAAGACGGGCCATAGAATCCGTTGAGCATGCAGCAGGTATCCCTACGTTGATGATGGGTTACAACTCGGAGACTATCGCGCCCGGCCTAGATGAGGAGTGTATTCTTCAACCTTTGGGGGTCTTCTGCTGCCTCCCACCTTCCAATTTCCCTGCGATGATCCCCTACTGGTTCATGCCATATGGCGTTGCATGCGGCAATACCTACATCATCAAGCCTTCTAGCGAAGTTCCGATGTCTCAAAACAAGATGTTCGAGCTCATTGATGAGGCAGGTTTTCCGCCTGGCGTCATCAATCTCGTGAATGGCTCAAGGGAAGTTTCTGACGCACTGTTGGAAAGTAAGGATGTCAAGGGCGTATCCTTTGTGGGCTCCACTCCTG
>Ga0315296_10000527_pt1 | contig 35036 bp, 30 predicted proteins | sample YL17G14_18_MG_FD_203921 | JGI IMG/M metagenome (GOLD analysis project Ga0315296, IMG submission 203921) | Sediment microbial communities from Yellowstone Lake, YNP, Wyoming, USA - YL17G14_18 | ecosystem: Environmental > Aquatic > Freshwater > Lake > Sediment | place: USA: Wyoming | collected... | reverse complement strand
GATTTTTTAGTCGCAAGTCACCGCAGGGCAATAGTTGAGACTATTGAGCAGGCTTCTGATGCTTTGAGCATGGAGGAGGTTGTTAAGCTTTTCAGCACGGCTTTTGAGCAGATTTACGGTTTGAGTGTGGTTGATAAGCTTGTGCTTGAGCGTTTTCGGATAATCTTTCAGGCTGCGAAAGACTATGGACCGTTGTTGGCTCATTATGAGAAGTGGGAGAAGATTGAAAAGCATATTGAAGAGCTTGCTGCTGCTGTGGCGAAATATATGGTTAATGCAAGTAGGCTTAGGATGATTGGGGTTAGGCGTATGCCCCAAGGCGTGTAGTTTAGTATCAAACCGACTATGGGCGTGAGGGCTAGGCTCATGCCTATGCTTAAGGCGATCCGTTCTATGTTGTCCAGGTTCTCGGAGCCTGTTTTTAATGGGACGCTTGTGGGGTATAGTGGTTTTATGAAGGCGTAGCTGGGCAGGAAAAGGCACGAATACTAATCCCAACGCGGAGCGCAGGTAAACGAGTTACCTGTGGACTCCATCACGACCTTGTCCTCATTTGTGAGGGAAGATACCGGAGGCTGACGATGATGATTGAGGAGCATAGGAAGTACATGAAGGAATGGGGATATGACGTATGGGCGTTGATTTGTGTGGGCAAGTGGAACCTTTCAGGACTTGAACGATTGGTTTTTGATGTGTCTTAGGTGGGTTTTTCCAGGAATTTTTGTACCACCTTGACTAGATTGTCTACTGCTATTTTGAGTTCTTCCCTCGTTCTCAGGAGTTCTGTTGATATTGCATCGTACCTTTCAGCCATTTCTTTAAAGTTTTGATTCATGTCTTGGTGCATTGACTCTATGCTTGTCTTTAGGTCCTTGTGCATTGATTGTATACTCCCTTTCAGGTCTTGATGCATGTTTTTCATGCCTTCATGCATGTCTTTGATTTCTTGACGCGTCGCAATGGCTATCTTTACGGCGGCTACCATCCTTTCGCCTATTTCCTCTTCCATGGGACCGTATTTTATGTCGAAGTATTCGTATTCGCCTGTTGCTGGTTGAGTTTTGACTGTTTCTATTTTTTCTACTGTGATTAGGTCTTGTTTTATGTTTATGAGTTTGATGAAGTTTTTCAGGGTGTCTTCATCGGCTTCGCATACGATTCTGATGGATCCGTCTCTTAGGTTTTCCACGTAGCCTTTAACGTTTAGGCTTCTGGCTTTTTCTTGGACGTAGTCTCTGTATCCTGCCTTTTGAACTGCGCCTTTGACTATTATTTCGGCTTTGATCTTTGTCATGTGTTGGCGCCTTTTTGTCTGGTGTTTATTGTGTTTGAAGTGTATATATAGATTTTAACCTTGGGGTTGCTTTATTTATGGCGCTTTATTTATGGCGTTTCTGTTCTATTTCCATGTCAACAGAGTTTAAGCATCGAGTTTCTTTTTTATTCTGCTATTTCAGGATGAGGTAAGTTGGAAGGTTGTGGGAATTTTGATGATCCCCTATAGGTGTTGACTAGCCGCCAGACTTTTGCTGGGCAGAATAGCTATCAACACTGTTTGGGCAATTATTTGCCTTTGAGAGTAGAAGGGATGATGCGAGACCATAAACAAGCAGCTTGAACGTCGTAGATTAGTCGTTTCTAGGCAGAAAACTTTTGTCGAGACAATTGAGCCGTCTGAGGGGTCGTCTGTTATGCTTTGGTGTGTTAGGCTTCTGTCGCCACGCGTCCCTTCCCGCAAGGGTTATGGCTTCCGATTCAACTCAAGCTTAATGTTAAGGCTTATTGTTTGAGGGTGAAAATGTGGTCTTTTTCGTTGGGTTTTAAAGTTAAAGCGAAGATCATTTGAGATGCCTTGTTGATGTCTCACTTGTTTTTGCTTGGTTTTCTCTTATTATTGCGGCTGTGGCGAAAACTATGGTTAATGCAAGTAGGCTTAGGACTATTGGGGTTACGCTTATGCCCCACGGTGTGTAGTAGAGGAGTAAACCAATTATTGGAACAAGGGCGATGCTGGGTGGGTTAAGAAAAAGGTGGAGTAGATGAGCGCGTTGAAGCATGGGTTCTTCAGGAGAGGGCTTATGCTTTGTGACCGTTGTGTTTTGAAAGGGAAATGCGAGTTTCTTGTGCCCAGCGGCGAGTGTGCTATAGAGAAGAAAGCGTATGATCTTGTTGTTTCCGAGTTGATGGAATAGTACGGTTTGGAGGAGTTGGCGGATGAGATTTTGGGTGGGTGGTTATGTATCTGATTCGCATTGCAAGGGAGGAGGTTTATGAGGCTAATGTGGGTGTTTCCTGCGCTTTTGTGGCTTGGGGCAAGTATATTGCTAGTTTCCAAGTTTGAGCTTTGGCCCAGCAATGAAGAATCGAAATTCGTTGAAGACAGTGGAGGATATGAGGAGGAAATAGAACGTGAATTCAGGGAGTGCTCCGCAGTTCTGGTTTGAGCGTGCGCGGTGACATATTGTTGGTTAGGAATTCTAAACCCATTTGTTGTTGATTATTACATTGCAGAATATCGGTCTTTTTCCATATATCTAATGATATAGTTCTGAATATCATCGAGATTTCGTAAAACGATATTATGATGTGTGGCCATCGATCTTTGATAATGATGCCGGAATGACGCTTGAGCGAGTTTTCTGAAGACGTTTCCAAATGTCAGACTGACAAAGCTCCTAATTGGAAACGAGAACGCGCTGGGCTGAAAAAGTGATAAACCAGACCGTAGTGCAAGTTTCAATATGACTCTGTCTTTACAAATCTGAATATTGGTCAACGTTTTACCCGCGTGCCTCGTATAGGAATTTATAAAATGTTCACCTAGATCCAGTTTTTCACGCTCTCTGCCAATTCTCAGATAGTGGTACGCCAACGCAACATCAAAAGCAGGGTCACCTACTACCACATCCGTCCAATCAACTATGGCAAAACGTCGATTTGAGACGACAAAATGACCAGGTGTATAGTCCATATGGAGTATAGCGGGTTGGAATTTTTTCGGCTTCAAATTCTCCAGCCTCTTTACAGCCGCCAAAAATCTCAGTTGCCGAGATGAACAGTTTCGGAAAAAACGCCTCGGGGTTTTTTTCATAAAAATCTCTGCCGTCAGAAGGTTCCGTTGTTCAAGCTCGTATTGCTCTCGCAGAACGCTGGATTCTGGAATGCAATTTGGGTCCAGTTTATGCAGCCTCGACAAGATTTGAGCCATTTTGTCAACGAGAACTTTAGCTTTTGCCTCATCATTCAAGAAAGATAAGGCACTTTTTCCAGGAATTTTCTCCATGATGATGAAGGGCTTTTTATTAATTGTATTGCTTATATTAAGATAGTAAGCTTCTGGAACAGGGAAAGAGCACTCCTTAAGGGCTTCGAGTATTGCGAATTCTTTCGATGATAGCGCACGCGCGCTCTTACCCCTTTGTCTATAAAGCTTTAGGGCAAATTCTTTTCTTTGATTTAGACCTTTTGACACGTAGGTTAGAATGAAAGAGTATACCTCAGAGTCTGCCCCTTGTTCTTCAATCATTTTAAACTCGTTTAGACTAATAGCAGTAGCATCAGATGGCAGAAAGGTTTTTGAATACTTTAATAGCTCGTTTAAAAGACCTAAGCTTTGTATTCTCATTAGTTTTCCCGACTCAAGTGATTAGCGTCTTCGTATTTATTTCAAGAGTTAGTTATGGTACGTGTTAGCGACATATATACTTCTCGCTTTGCGATTTGTAGGTGTGAACAGCAACTTGGCTTCAACAGCATAGGACGCAATGGTAAAAAGGTGCGCATGCCTGTTCCGAAAATGGTTAAAAATGGTTTTAATTCCGCTTTCAGACTCCAGAAGGACTGGTTGCTGCAAAGAAAATATGAACTTCGCCCAAGTTCAAAACTGCCTCTAAACCCCAAAAGGAGAATAAAAACCATTTTACACCAATTTAGGAGCACCCATGCGCGCTAATGATCATTTGGCATTTGAGAATTATGGCTTTGGTGCGAGCACATGCGTGTGTACAATCATTGAATCTGTATCTCAATGTCGTCTATGTAGTAGGTCATATGGGTTTCCCAGCGCACTGAAATTCCAACAGCAACCCACAATCTATCGCTGGAACCAGTGTACAGATTTGCCATAATAGCATATTCTTTCCATCCTGCGACTTCATTGGCAGGTCCAAGAACAGTGAAATCTGCTTCGACTTCAGGGTTAGCTACGTTGGCATATGCGCATACAACCGCTATTACTGCGTCGCTCTGTTGGGCGGAGTAAAACCAAAAAGAAAGCATAACGTGGATTAGCGAGTTTTTCGGTATGTCTGTTCCCTTTTCAACCCAGATTGTCCCATCATCTTGACTTCCGTCAATGAAGAGCCTTAATGAGTTCCGGCCCGAATGAGAAACGTTCGAAACAAGTGATATATGCCATTCTACAGGCTGACCTGGATTATTGGGATCCAAGGGAACATCCGCGTCTGAAACCCAGTCACCGAAACCCTCCTCAAAGCTTTGGTATTGAATAATGTTTGTTGTCTGGGTTATACTAAAGGAAGTTTTTGAGGTTCCCGTATTTCCAGCAGCATCTGTGGAATAAACTGTCAGAATGTGTAATCCGTCAGATAATCCAGTGAGAGTTGTGTTTCCAGCTATTGTAACGTTGGCTTTTCCATCCAAGCTGTATTTTATCCGTGAGGTTGCTTCGTTAACTTTTAAGGATAGCAGGATATCGGTTGTGGTGTAGGTTTTGTTTTCGGGTGACAGGATTGAAATGTTTGGAGGAACCGTGTCAATCGTGAAGTAGAGAGTGTTGGAGAACCATGAATTTCCAGATGAGTCGTTTGCATAAATCACTATGCTGTGTGAGCCTTCGGGCAATTCGGCTATTGTTGTGTTCCCGATTATAGTTACGTTTGCCTGTGCGTCTAGGCTGTAACCCACCCATGATGTTGACTCACCCACAAAAAACGTCAAGGAAACATCGTTTACAGTGTACGTTTTGTTTTCTGGCGAAGAAAGAGAAACAGTGGGTGGATTCCCGTCGGGCGGTGGCTCACTTCGGGGATAGAGAAGCCATGAAAAAACAAAAGTGAACAGGACTACTATCACAATAGCAAAATAAACTGCATAACGTGGCCTCATCTCGGCATTCCTTAGAGAACAGAATACCAACGGTTATAAATAATACTATACCTTAGAACACTTGCTAGGTTGCGCTTTGAGATGAAGGGAAAAGTCTGTTCGACATTGTTGATTCTCGTGTTTTTCATTGGCTTAATGGCTATTCAGAAGTCTGAAGCCCTGACAGAACAGCCTGCACTGGCGAAGATTCACATAAAGAACCAGAGTGACGTTGAGGAAATAGTCGCCATGGGCTTCGACGTGATCGAGTTTAATCCAAGTTATGTCAAGGTCCTTGCTTCACGCGAGCAGTTTTCATTGCTGGAGAGAAGCGGGTTGAAAGTGGAGTACCTGTCACTCTCAGAGCTCGTTGACGAGTCTATCACTATGAAAGCGTATGAGGGTCTTTACCACACGTACGCTGAAGCTCAATCAGAACTATACCAAATTGTGCAGGCGCACGGCAGCATCGCAAAAGTCTACGTCATCGGAAAAAGCATCGAAGGAAGAAACATCACGGCCATCAAAATCTCCGACAACCCACAGACCATGGAACCCAACGAAGCCGCAGTGCTGTACATGGGATGCCACCATGCAAGGGAATGGATATCAGTTGAAATACCCATGTACTTGGCTAATTATTTGGTGAACAACTACGGCACGGACCCGAACGTGACCAAACTGGTCAATGAAAGAGAAACCTGGATAGTTCCCATCGTCAACCCTGACGGCCTCGAGTACTCTCAAACGCAGTACACGATGTGGAGGAAGAACAAGAGAGACAACAACAACAACGGCGTGTTCGAACAATTCTACGACGGTGTCGACGTGAACAGGAACTACGGTTACAAGTGGGCATACGACGATGTAGGTTCAAGCCCCTACCCAGGAGACGAAACCTACAGGGGGACATCAGCCTTTTCGGAGCCGGAAACCCAAGCGATCAGAGCGCTGGCTCTTCAGTGCAACTTTGTTTTTTCGATTTCCTTCCACAGTTATGGCGAAATGATGATTTTTCCATGGGGCTACGCTGACTTGGACACGCCTGACGACGCGTTGTTCAACGACATTGGAGAAAAAATGGCTGTCTTTAATGGTTACGTTTACGGCAACCCGAAAGACGGCGTAATATACAACACCAACGGAGACTCAGACGACTGGCTCTACGGCGAAAGAGGCACCTTAGCCTACACGTTTGAGGTCGCCACCGCGTTCATTCCGCCCGAAAACCAGATTGAACAAATATGGTTAAGAAACAAGGGCGCCGCTCTGTACTTACTAGAGATTGCAGACAACCCACACCAAACCTACCCTAACATTAAAGTTTACACGGACAAAACCAACTACCACATCGGAGACACGATGAAGGTATACGTCCGCGTCAAGAACCTTGGCGCAGCCCTTCCAGCCAGAGCTACGATAAAGCTCACCCTGCCAAGCGGAAGCCCATATGGCCCACTGCTGGACATGACAGTCACAATCCCCGCTGGCTATGACTCAGGCGAGTACCTGTGGAACCAGTTCACGATTCCTAACGCGGCGCTTGGCAACTATAAGTGGGTGGCTGAATTGAGAAATCCCTCTACTGGAGGATTAATAAGTCAAGGCAACTGGCACTGGCAATTGTTGCCATCTTGAGGAACTCTACAATCAGCCTGTGACTATTACACTTATATCCAGCAGTTACAGATATGGCAGCCCGACTGGGCAATAGCAAAGCGTTGTGGGTGTTCAAAATGGGCTCTGACTGACGAGCACGGGCGTTGACACCCTCTTCCGAAAATGGTAACGACGAGGATTTCTAGTCTTTTGCGTTTTAGACGACAACTGCGAGCGCGACATGCGACCGACGTGTGTCTTTGAAAACTTTGCTTCGATAGGCATTCGCGAGGCTTAAAGAAAAAAAGGAAAGTTGTTGGAGATTATGCTGATTTAAGTCTGCGCAGTCATTAGCGCACGCCATGAAACAAGTTTTTATAAGTCGCATTTCCCTCTCAGGTTACCCGCACAAAGAGATGCAGATCTCAACCTATTATGTTTTAAACCCAGATTTATGAACGCGCATACACGCAATTAATAAAAAAAAAGGGGAGATTATAGAAATTTCGTCACCGTGGGTTATACTGGCACAAGTGTGACTGCGTCAACGATAAAAGACATTCCGTCTATTGTCCTGTACATCGTTCCGCTCCTCGTTGATACTGTTCCGACAATGTAAGCCAACTTGTAGGTTTGCCCCAAGCCGATAGCCATATAGAAGTTGTTGCCGCTGTAACTGCCGAGAACCGGCGCTGTGTAGGAAGCCGTTGTGTCTTGACCGTTAATCACCCCTCCGCCAGCATATACATGCATCACATCGATAAAGGGGCTTATTGTGAAGTGGTAGTTTGCTGGCCACCCTTCTGGCTCAGGACCAGACGCGCCCACCGACCCCATGCTTGGTTTTTCTACTACTTGTTCTGTAGACGTTACTGGCACAAGTGTGACTGCGTCAACGATAAAAGACATTCCGTCTATTGTCCTGTACATCGTTCCGCTCCTCGTTGATATTGTTCCGACAATGTAAGCCAACTTGTAGGTTTGCCCCAAGAAGATAGCCATATAGAAGTTGTTGCCGCTGTAACTGCCGAGAACCTGCGCTTGGTAGCTAGGCGCTACGTCAATACCGTTAATCACCCCTCCGCCAGCATTTATATGCATCACATCGACAAAGGGGCTTATCACGAAGTGGTAGTTTCCGTAAAGCGTGGGGATTCCGGAAAGCGTCACGTCGTCCACGTATGCTCCTTCATATGTGATTATATAGTCGCTTAAGAAGTAGAAGCCAACAGCGTTGGCAGTATTAGGAATTGAAACGCTACGGTACACCCAGAAGCCGCCACTGCTGCCAGAATGGGGATCAATGTAGTACCAGGTTGCACCGACTCTGTACATGACCTTAAGGTAGTCGTAGCCTGATTCGCTGTCGAGCCAATACCAGTAGCTAAGCGTGACAGAACTGTAGCCACTCAGGGCGACCGTTCTATACATGTAAGCTTCCATGTCAAGATCATATTTATAGAGGGGGTGAGCTCCATATCCTGCGCACCAGCCACTCCAAGATCCCGAGTGAGCTCTGTAGCTGACATCATCCCAGTAGTCAAGGCCGCTAGTAGGATTCCAGTCGCCAACAACCCAAGCAGCTCCAGGGAAAGCACCCTCAAAACCTTCAGTGAAAATCGTTGCTGCGGGCTGAACATCTGTTGTTTCAACTTTAGATTTCCCTGCACTTTCCTCTGCCTTTACTGAAAGAGACATTAGTGGCGCCACTGCGAAAAGCATCAGCAAAACCAACACAGAAACCAGAATCATCTTTCTTCTCATTCTTTCACCTCCCTTCATACTCATTTATGAAACAGCGTGCGCTTGTGCTAAAGATACTGTAGGGTTAATTGCAATTATCAGCAGACTGACACACAAGGCTAACATTGTGACGCGAGATTTCAACATGAATTTTCCTCCTTCTTTCACGCTGTCCATGTAGTCTTTCCTCTCTCCTTTTGTTTAGCCGCATGCGCGACAATTATAATACGATATAATTAGTAATTAAGACTTGTGAAAATCTTCGCATAATGTTCTATAACATACATCTATTGCACTAAATATGCTTGCGGCACTTGATCAGTGCTCTGTTAAAGAACAATTGGAATGGTCATTTCAAATGATGCTTTACAGACTGCACTAGAATTAGAATAAGCTTCTTGCGAAGACTATTGTAACTCTGGAAATATCGTGTCTACGCGCTATTATAGCTCATGCTATGTTCTGTGGTTTCAAAAAAAGATGAAGGGTTTGAATGGTATGTTTACGGTGTTGCGCTTGCAGGCTTCGTTTTTCCGTTAACGCTTTAAGCGAAGGGAACAAGCGTGACGCTGGTGGGGCCAATCCATGTTACGCCGTCAGATGTTCCGTAGATTTTGCCGCTTGCAGTGGAGATTGTTCCAACTAAGAAGCCAAGCTCATAGGCGCCAGAGCCAATAACAGTCCTATAGTCGAAGGGCATGTAGAAGTCGTTGCCAACTCCCCAGCCCAGAACTGGCGCAGGATAGCTTAGGATATCCCCTGCTTTGTTGGCTAACCCGTAGATCAGCATGCCGCCTGGCTGATAAGTAACGTTCGCGTAGACTTTGTCGATGAAGGGTGACATGGTGAAATGGTACTGGAAGGATTGGCTGGCTACCGTTTGAGTTGGGTTCAGTTCCTCAACATATTGTATCGCTGCAGATTCGACTGCAGTAGCCCCGTTGGGCTGCTCTTCTGTGCTCTGGGCAAACGAAACAAGTGTAACGCTGGTCGGGTCATCCCATGTTACGCCGTCAGATGTTTTGTAGAGTTTGCCGCTTGCAGTGGAGATTGTGCCCACCAGAAAGCCCAAGTCATAGCTGCCAGAGGTTTTTCTGTAGTCGAAAGTCATGTAGAAGCTGTCGCCAGACGCCCAGCCAAGAACTGGCGCAGGATAATTTGGTGATGGAGATGTCAAATTAACCTTTCCATTGATTAGGTAGCCCCCTGGTTGAGGTGTGACGTTCACCCAGACACGATCTGTGAATGGCGACAGTTGGAAGCGGTGCTGGTAAGCTTCGGGGCTTGAAATTATTTTTTGACAGTTGATTCTCCCGTAGCCGTAGAAAATATCTTTTCCAGCCGCACCTTTGTCATCGACGGCCATGTGCAGCGCATTCCGTACTTCGGTGTTTGTCAATTGCGGCGTGTAGCTCCAGATGAGCGCTAACAAGCCAGCGACGTGGGGACAGGCCATCGAAGTGCCAATCATATAGCCGTAGCCGTTGCTCAGGACTGTGGAGTAAACGCTTGTTCCAGGTGCCGAGACTTCTATTTTGGTGCCGTAGTTGCTGTAGGACGAGTCAAAGTTGTCGGCGCTGTTGGTAGCTGAAACGGCTATGACCGTGCTGAAGGATGCAGGATAGAACGAGAACGGATATGTGTCGATGTTTACGTTGTCGTTGCCTGCAGCTGCAACGAGTACCACGCCGTGGTTCCATGCGTAGGTGCATGCACTGTCCAATAGGCTTGAGTAACCGTATCCTCCCAAACTCATGCTAATCACGTTGACGCCGTTGTCAGTGGCATGTATTATTCCACTGGCAAGGTCGTCCCAAGAACCGAAGCCCTCGCTGTCCAGCACTTTCTCTGCCCAGAGTTTGCATTGAGCCAAGCCTGCAACGCCAAGGCCGTTGTTTAAGACGGCTGCTGCTATGCCTGCGCAGTGAGATCCGTGAGAATAGTCATCCATCGGATCAAAATCGTAGTTGACCCAGTCGTAGCCGCCGCTCTTGTAGTTTGCGGCTAAGTCTGGATGGTTGTAGTTTATGCCTGTGTCTACTATTGCGATCACAACTTCGCTCGAGCCTATGTAGGTGTCCCAAGCTGCGTTGGCTTTGATCATTGGCATGTTCCACTGAAGGGGCCAGTAAGGATCGTTTGGAACTATTGCGGCTTCACATATTCCGTTTTGTTCAACAAACGCAACTTCAGCTCTTCCTCTCATGCTCCGCACAAAACTTTCTTCAGCACCGGCGGTGACTCGAGCTACAACAGCGTTCAGCGCGGGTATCTCTCTTTTTACTGTGGCTCCGAGTGCGCTTATGACTGGACGAAAACTTCCAATTGAAACAGCTTTGAGACCGATGATAACCTCGCCCGGCACGAAACTGCGCGAAGGTGCCGCTAAAGATACGCTAAGATTTGGTAACATCAATGCAATTAAGAACGAAAGTATGCACAGGCAAATCAAAAGTTTCGATTTTCGCATAATCTGTTCTCTCCTTTCTACTCTTGTTTAGTCGTTACAACAATAGCGATACAATGTGAGTTGCAAATAAGGTTTATGAACCACTCTACACGATGTTCTAGAAGACGCATCTATTGCGCGTTCGCGCATGCTTGTTCTAAACTAGTTGACGAAGAATTCTGTACAACTGACTTTGTTTGATGCGCGCGCTAACATGCATGCGCGCTAAAAATGGAAGCATTAAAAATGGAAGCCTAAGTAGGCTGTTTTATTGCGAATATCACTATTCCACCCCAATCGTATCCATACGTCTTTCGTATTATCCGTGTCATCAATTGCAACAGATTGAAAATTCTGAGTTTTGGAGCAACAGATTCCAAATCATAACCCATACCTGTTTTAAAGGTTTTAAAGCCATGTTTTTCAAAATCGTCTGGCAACCATCCGCTCAAATGCTCTTCATATTTATTGTCTCTGATAACACCTTGTCTAAAATAGCCATAAGGAGTGCTAACCATAATTTCTGAGCGTGCGCAGTTTTCCAAGTCGCAAAGAAATTTTAGAACATCAGACTTGCTTAAATGCTCAATCATTTCAAAATAAAACTGTTACAAACCTAAAAGACGATGTTGAAAGCGCATATAACATTAGCGACTGTTCCGTGGGCGAGGAGCCTCCAAATCATCCAAAAAAGGAGTGTGCACCAGTCGCACGGAGACGCTTCTAGCGTTTTTATTAGGAAAACTGTTGAAAGTATATCCTGCTCGATAATGATAAGGTCGTCTTTTCCCAATATTTTGGCGAGAAAATCGTCATAACCATAATCATGACTTATGTACCTGTCTGCCACATTATAACCGTTCAAGCGGAGGTCGGATTCGAACAAACAGAGGCCAAATTACAACCTTCATTATCACCTTGTTGAAATTTTTCACAAAAAGAAAATATGAGGTCATATAACCCTAACGAAAACAAACTTGCAAGCAAAAGAGGTATATGAAGCGGATTCTTGCGCCAACGTGTCCAAAAGGCAAATGCAACGCTAAAAAGGTTCCAATGAAGGTTGTGACGCCAGAGCCGAAATCTTTTTTCTATGATTACCCTTTCAAAAAACTGAGAAAGTAGAGCGTACAGTTTTTTTTGAGTATAGTGACGAATGTGCTCTTCTATTCCATACTCCAATGGGATTGCATCCTGATTAGGCGTAGTGAAGAAAGCCTTTCCATCAAGCTTTAAAACTCTGGCCATTTCAGAAACTGCTGATTTATCGTTATAAATGTGTTCTAGAACCTCAGTACAAATTATTTTGTCGAAAATTTCGCCTTTGAACGGAAGAGCCTCGCCACTAGCGATTACGGCGCTTAAATTTCTTCTTAGTCTAAGGTCTTTCAAAACTTCCTCTGAATAGCCGAAGCGCCCATTCTGAGGAAGGTCAATTGCTACTACAGTGTTAGGAAAATAGACCGTATAGGGAGAATAAAGAGATCCTACGTCGAGAATGAGATCCTGAGATTGTAGCAACTTTTTCAGCCTCCTGTAAGTATCCCTATGAAAGGTATTAAGGAAAAAGCGTAGGGATACACGCACTATCATACTAACGCGGGTTTTCACTTTTTCGAACTTTCGAAACATATGCTGCACCACAGCAGAGATAGCGATTTCCGGAGCCGTTTCATACGGGAGAATTAGTTAGGCTTGGTTCGTTCATTTAAAAGACTTGCGTTCAAGAAAAAGGCTAAATCTCGATTCATCCTCAAATGCAAATTGCGCAACCGCTAAATCGACCAAAGCCACAGTAAGAGAAGAATACCGGCCCCGACGAGCGCTGCCCTCCATAGTACTTCCAACAAGTCCACAGCTCTTCACCCCATGTTCTTGAAGAGGAAGCCGTCGGCGGCGGTAAACCGATAACGGTCTCAGATTTTGGAGAAACCTGTGCAGTATCGACGACGGCTCTCCACAATCTCAGCTTTACGTAGAAGCTTTTTAAGACTTTCCACGGAGCCTTTTTCATGAAGCCGAAATTTTTTCCATGCCTAGCTACCTGGAGGGTTTGCGATTTGGCTTGGGTAAAGCCAAAGCATGGGAAAATGATGGAAGAGTCAACAAGTAAACCTTATAAACCCTCCACGTTAAGCGGCAAACAGAGTAGATTCATATGAAAAAAACAACCAAAAAGCACACCAAAAACTGCGTCCTTGGGAAAACTTGGAATCCCAGGCTGAAGAAATGCGTTTTGAAAAAACACCCATCGCCGAAGAGGTGAGACAAAAATAGCCAAGAAATCAGTAACCAAAGAAGTCAAATCGCAGATCGATAGTGGCGCCTTCCTCCTCGGCGCAGCCGTTGGCATTGGTCTCTTGTGGACTTTTGAATGGTGGCAAAGAAGTCAAGCCGCTGCAAGAGCTGCAGCAGCTCCTACGAGACACCCTCAGAGACTTGGCATGGTTACATCCATCTCGACAGTTCCGCGACCGCCAGCGATGCTTTCGAGCCGCGTCGTCGCTCCAAGTTTGCCATCACCGAATACATGCCCGTCGTGTGCATTGGTGGTTTGAGATGGAAAACAAAAACGCATTAATATCCGTCAAGGTCGAACCCAGCGTTAAAAAAGAATTTGAGGATTGGTGCTTTCGAAACCATTTCACGCCAGCAGAGGCCATCCGGTTATATCTGAAAGCACTCTTAGAACATCAAAAAACTGGGGATGTCGTCGATGTCAAACCTAACTGAAGCTGAAACGCAGCACTGCGAACAGGCAGCAACGCTATCGTGCTCATGCATCTATGGGACTCGGTTCAACGAGCAGTGCGCCGTCCGCGTCGAGCTTGCTAAGCGCCAAGACGTGGACGTGAGCATAAGCAAGTGGCTTCAGCAACCAAAAATCCAAGCGTTTCAGGAGGCAAGCATGGTGCTAGATCAGCTCAAGGAAACTTTGAAAATGGACAGAGACCTGCAGTTGTTGTCGGCCTTCTGCGCTTCATGCCCAGTGATAGGAGAGAAAAAGAAATGACTGAAATGATACCCGAAAGTGTAAAACGCGATTTTGGCTAGTCCTCTGAGGTTATGCTGGGTTAAGCCTGCGAGGTTCTTGAGTCTGCTGAAGGCTCGTTCCACGGTGACTCTTTTTCTGTAGGCTCGTTTGAGCTGTTGAGGGCCGTGGCTCTTGAATTTCCCGTCGATCCTGAGAATGTCTTTGACGCCTTGCATCTGGTTTCTCGGGTACGGTATGACGGGCATCGTTCCCTGTTTGAGGGCTGCATCTCGCAGGTTCTGGGAACTATAATGCGGATCAGCAACCAGCTTGGTAGCCTTCACGTGGAGTGAAGCCTCCTCGAACAGCTTGAGAATGTTCCTTCTCGTTCTCGTTTGCCGTAGCCACTGTCATGGCTACGGGCAACTCGCTTCTCGTGTCCACTGCAAGGTGAGGTCTGTAACCCAGGTCTCTCGTCTTGACCGCTCTTCCAACCCTCGATTCAGGATCGCTATAGCCCGCCCGATTGTCAAGGTTTCTGCGGCTGTGAGCCTTGATTAACGTTGAATCTAGAGCCAGGGCTTCACCCTTGATCCTTCCCTTTCTGACGAGCACGTCGATGGCGTGGTCACCGATACGCATCAGCCTTTCAGGCCCAACCCTTTTCCTGAACTTGGACAGAACTGTTACGCCGTATGGAGGTTCATTCTCTTCTATGTCGTGGATTCGTCTCAAACGCGGGTTTTTCTACGGCTGCCTGACGAGCATCCTGTCGCTCGGAACGTGCCTCAACCTTTGCAGTTCTAGCTTTTGAAAGCTGTAGTTCGCGCTAAAATTTTCCGTACACAAGAAGGACGATGAAGAGCAGAATGAAACTTGAAACTATTTCTAAGCGGTGGAATACTGTCTCTAGAGCTGGAGGAATATAACGAAGCCAAATCTGTGGTACAATAGTTGCGAACACATAAAGGACGAAGAGAAACAGCAAAACCATATTCAGCCAGCCCAAGATGAAGAAAGCAGCAAACTCGGCGACTCCAACAAATGCGCACAATCTGAGAAGCATCTGGGCAGTTCTTAATCCTCTAGTCACAGCAACCGTTTTCTTTCCTGTTTGGACATCGACTTTATAGTTCTCGATTTCATGTTTAAATCGCTGAATCATAGCGAGGACGGCAAAAACGGAGGATATAATTATTGTTTGAAACGTCACGGTGCTTATGAAAGCGACCCCTGCGAGAAAAGGTAGAAAGCATCCAGCAAACTGTATCAAGGTGGAAAATGGGTATACCATTTTGAGCCTGAACGGAGGAGCTGAGTAAAGCGTTCCGAAAAGTGCCATCATACAGGAAATTAGAAAAAGACTTAATGAACCCATCCAAGTAGACAATAGTCCGATCAGGAGGATCAAGAACGTTATTGTCAGCGCCGTCCTCTGCGATATGACTTTCGACACTATTAACTGCTTGCCGCTGAGTTTTTCCTTTACTTCGTCTATTTCGACATCAAAACAATCATTAACGGATTGATTGTAGCTTAAGATCAATGGCACTCCCAAAACTAATCCTTGAAGCTGGCCTAGCGAAAAACTGCTGTTAGAGTTAAGTGCAAAGGCAAAACCCAAAACGGCAGCTCCAAACCACTTTTGCCACCCATCTATATCTATAAGTCTCAAAACGCCCTTCGCAAAGCCAGCAATTTCATCCTGTCCCATTCGATTCAATCTCCTCTGCAATCAGTTTTCAGGATACGAGGCTAAGACTTAACATATTATGAAGTTGGCAAGCTAAATGAGTTGCTGCGAGTCAAGAAAGGGCAGACTAAGGACTTGTTTGATGGAGTTCTTAGAAAATGTGCATTCGCAAGTTATGTACACAAAGCTAGGTGCATGAAGGTTAAGTATTTGGTTTTCCTCTTGGAAATCTTTTTTTGCTTACACAACACAAAGTGAGGTAACTATTATAAGCAAAAGTAGAACGGTGGCTGACGGAAATTCTGGCGCCGCATTAGCAGCTTTAACGATTATTTTATGTGTTGAGTGATTATAAATGAAGTATAAGAATGTATGAGTGCTATTTCCTCCGACTGCAAGATAACCTATAGGAGAACCATCAATAGTTACATCCCATTGGCTTGGAGAGTCGGACCACATGAACGTTTTCGGGATGGAAATGTTACAGTAGCCTACTGTCGATCGTAAACCCCTCAACGCAAAAACTTGTTTGTTTTAGGGATTGATTGAAATTGGTCAGTTAGAGTTGAGTTGCTCACCGGGAATATGCATAGTTTAAGCCATTCCACGGAACATTAAACAGGTAAATCGTTCTTGCACTAACCCATCTTAACCAAATATCGCTTTCAGGATTCAACAACAAGTGTACGCCCAAAGCAGTTGCCTGCGGATTAGGATACTGTTCGGAGGGGTTGCCTGCAAAACCCGCGTAGATCGTGTCTCCATACTCAAGAGTTTTGTAACATTTTCTAACAAAGCTGACGCTTTTTCTATGGCAGAGTCTATTAGAGTCTCAAACTTTCATTCAAGAGTCTTTTTGCATGTCTCAAAACTTGAACACCTTTGTGCAAGATCGATCTCAGCCCATTCCGAGATTCAAAATATGCAAGATTGTATCCGCATATGGTGAGTTCCCTGCTTTTTCCTGCATCTTTCACTAAATCCCTGAGCCTCTGAACACTCTCTGCGTGCTCACTTTTCAATATCGTTTTGTAAGTGAAATGCGTGGTAAAGGGAATCCGTTCAACATTGCTAAAAAAACCTTCAGACATGTACTCTCCTATATGCTGCTGGATATCCGAACCAAGTCTTAATTCGAAGTCGTGTATCTGTACACTGTCTATGTAATCAATATTTTTCCTCAGAAAATTGATAGTTTCTTCTACATCTTCAGTGGATTCGCCTGGGTAGTAAACTACCCAGCTAGTGCGAACTTTCAACCCAGTCTCATGTGCGTCTCTAATGATGCGCTCATTTGTTTTTACGGTTGTTCCCTTGTGCATTCGCCTTAGGAGGCTTTGACTGCCACTTTCAACCCCAAAGGTAATTGCACGGCATCCGGTTGAATACATTTTTTCAAGCACATCTTTGGTTACACTGGGCATTGAGTAGATTTCGCCCGCCCAGTAAATGTCTAGATTTGACTTTTGCATTAGTGTCATGATTTTTTGGAATCTGGGAAGGTTATAGCACATTATTTGATCATGCCAAGGGAAAACCTTTGTTGACGAGTATTTACGTTTAAGGTAATCAAGCTCCGCAACAACATTTTCTGCTGATCTTTCCCTGTAGGCGCGCTGGCAGGTTCCGCCTGCAATGTCATTGCAGAATTTGCATTTTCCCCAAGGGCAACCCCTGGTGGTAAGGACTGGCAAAGCAGGTGAGTATTTTTTAAGATTGAAGTCGTCATAGCAGACGTAGGGTAACGAATCAAGGTTTTCAATATAACTTCTTGTTCTAGGTCGGACGATTTTTCCATTTTTTGCTTTTGCCCAAAGCCCTGGTACTTCCTCCAGTTTTTCGCCTCGATTTAGAGATTCAACTAAATGAGGAAGTGTCAACTCTCCTTCTCCACTTGCGACGAAGTCCACAAAAGGCAACGAAAGGTACTCTTCACACAGTTCAGGGTGCCCGAAAAGTGCACCTCCAAAAACGACATGTGGGCCACAACAAGCCTTGACTCTCGTTGCGAGGTCAAACGCCATTTCAAAGCTTTTCCTATAGTCATTCAAGGAGAAACCAACAAGAGAGAATTCATCGGTTGCCAACCTGTCTAGCAATATCTTCCGCCCTTGAATAGCATCCTTGACAAAGGCGAGGTCTAAAAACTCTGCTTTATGTCCTGCCGATCTTAAAGAAGACAGTAAGTAGGCACATCCCAGCTGGGGATACGTTGAAGGACCCTGAACGTTAACTAGCAAAGTTTTCATAACTGTTACTCCTTGCATCCATACATCGGTTTTATGGCTAGCGCGCGCTTTTAAGCTTGCTTTTGCTAGCCTAAGATGAAGAAAGCAGCAAACTCGGCGACTCCAACAAATGCGCACAATCTGTAAAACATCTGGGCAGTTCTTAATCCTCTAATCACAGCAACCGTGTTTTTTCCCGTTTGAAGATCGACTTTGTAGTTCTCTAGCGCGCGCCGTGCTTAATCAACGCTGTGGTGGTGTTTCAAATCGAGAGTTGCAGTCTATTCGTCTAAGAACATTCTGTGCCAAAGCTCAAAGGTCACCAAAGCGCCTAATGTATCAGCCAAGTTCTTTTTTCCTGTCATATGCGCCCTGATAAGTTCTGCAATGTACTTGTGATTGAAGTAGGGTCTAGCCAGAGTTTCATCGTCCAGAAGTATGCTTTCAATAAAGTCTCTTAGTTCCGTTCGAAACCAGTAATCAACATCCGTGATTAGATGAGGATCAACGAACTTGAGCCTTGCTGAGCTTCTCGATTGCAGGGTCCGGGCAAACATCGTCCATGCTCGGGATAGCGCGCGCGCTATCTTAACTTCAAGTTGCCTAGAGACTAAGCGTCTTGCTAGAGGGACATTGCACAACCCTAACTTGCCCAAAGGAATATTGCCTAATTTAGGGTAGTGCGTCATAAAGATTTGCTTGATAACGCTATTGTTTACCTTGAATCGTGGTGGCACCGTTTGAATATAATCAATAAGATCATAGTCAAGAAATGGTGTTCTACATTCAAAGTAACTTCCCAAGTGGACAAGGCCGAGATTTACAAATCTTCTCTCACGGTTTCGCAGGAAAAAATATTCCACTTTTTGAGCCATAAGTAAGCCTCGAGCTTTCGCAATTTCTTCCTGCAGATCAAGAAAGGAATTTGGTACTATATTTCCATAGGCATGGGAGAAAAATTTATGTTGTTCACCATATGGCACTAATGAATTAGTTTTTCTAAACAGTAGGTCAATCAGCTCCTTTTCGCTGGAGAGGTTTAGAATGGTTCTGCTCAAATAAACTCCTTTAAATAAAGGGCCTGATATTCCCACCAACACAATGTCGAAATGTTTTTTCAATTCTCGATATATAGGATACGCACCGTGAGAATGATGAAACATCCACATGCCATCAGTCAAACTCACCACTTTTTCAGCATGATCGCGGAAATTTTCGGCCGTCAGTTGATAGAAATGATGTTCCATTTGCAGTTTGTCGCATACCTTTTTTGCGATACGACAGTCAAATCCTTCTTTCATCCCAACAGTAAATGCAAAAACCTGATGTAGCAAGTTTGGTTCGATCTCAGCCAGTATCGTCCTTGAATCGACCCCCCCGCTCAGACCCAGCCCGAATCGCTTGTTTTCGGGTATTCGTCTCCTCACAGAGTCCTTGAGAAGCAAGTTTACAGTATCGGCAATTTTTTCGAAGCGGATGCTTTTATCTTCTACGAAACTGAAATCCCAGTATCTCTCCATATTCACATTCCATTCGCGGGCATCCACTACGCAAATACATCCTGGTGGCATTAGTGTTATGCCTCTCAGGAAAGTCTTATCTCCCAGTATATATCCGAAAGTGAAGAAATCCGCCATTGATCTCTCATCAAGAATTCTAGGAAAAGACTTCAATGCCAATATACTCTTTACTTCCGAAGCAAAAAGAAAGACGCCATTAAAACGGGCATAATATATGGGATGCAAGCCATACCTATCATTAGCAATAATTAACTTCTTGGTTTCCGAATCCCATATAGCCAATGAAAACGAACCATTTAAGAAATTGACGAACTGTAGACTATACTTTGAGAAAAGATAGAGAATGATCCTTGGTTCGTAGTTTTGTTTAAAAGCAACCTCATTCAAATTTTGAGGCAGATTCCTATAACTGTATACTTCCCCAATCATCACAATGCATTTTTTCCCGTCTTTACTGAAAATTGGCTGACGTTGAGAATTTTCCAAACCAAGGTGTATCCTGCCTATCCCAAATGGGGGATCAGAATATGACTCCGTCACGAAAAACTCTTCGTGTTTCATTTTCTCCAGCATGTATCGCAACTGGGTCTTCGTGTCAACTGTTTCTCCTATATCGATAAACCCTGCAATGCCTGGCAAATTGTTCACCTCTTAGCGGGTTGAAGATCACAACTTTGGGGTAGGAAGCTCAAGATTTTTAATGTAACTTCCTCTTCTAGGTCGAATTGTTCTTGCATTTCTTGTTTAGCGCGCGCCGTCTTCTTCTAAGCAAGAGTGTTACGCCAACTATTACTGCAGTGCCGATTGCGACGGCTACGGGGTAGATGATTTCCGTTGGTGGGGGCAGGGTTGGTTCTTGCGTCGGGATGGGTTGTTGCGAGGATGATGGAGAAGGTGACGGGGAAAGACTTGGAGACGGACTAAACGGACTTGGAATAGGACTTGGGGAAGGAGTTCCGGTTGGTGGTGGAGTCTCGTCATCGCCGGTCGAAATCTGTATTCTATATTCTTCGCCGATCCCAGAGGCATTTATTACTGGTACTGAAGTGCCATTCGGCAAGGTTACTGTACCATTCCACAGCACAATTGGACGCAGAAACACCTCGTTAACTCCATTGCCAAACTCGTACATGAATCTGATGACTTTCGCTTCCAACTCGACGCGGCCAGATGCACTAAACTGTCCACTAAGGAAATATTTTGCGGGATACAACGCGTTTGGAGCATCGTCAGTGATGGTGAAGTTATCGAACCTAAATGTTTGGCCCAAGGATCCAATGTGAATTATTCCACTCTGAGAGAGAATCTGTTTTCTAAAAGGATCATAAGCCTTCCATGTTACCACGGAGATTTCTTGGTCTAATACGTATGGACCAGCAGTGTACGATTGGGCCAGATCGGTCCGAGGATGAAGATATGGAGAGTTATCAACCATTCCATGCCATTCGCGATCAATCGCGCATGATCCAACATATGTAAGTTCTTCAGAGCTTCCGGGTGTCTTAACAGTTGCTATGAAATCGCCTAATACGACAATACCTCCCCAATATTCTGTTCCACTTGGATTGTTAGGTATAAAGTCCATCCAAAGCAGATTGTTTAGCTTTCTTGCGATCCAAAATGGCGTTCCTCTCGGAGTCACCGTCATTTCTAGTGCAGAGCCAGTTTTTGTCGCAATGTTTACATAATATACAACATTTTGTTCATCGTAGGATTGAAAGCAAACATAGTCACCGTCTATGTTGCTATGAAGGGTTGGAAGATCAGGTGCTGGTAGAGGAGGATGAAGCGTGAAATAGAGTGGGCTCTTAAACGAGAAAACCTGCTCTGCGCCCTCATCTAGAACTAGGTGAAAGCTGCCACAATCGCCCTCTGTTGTGCCAGCATAGAATCCTCCAATCAAGAGAAGGCTGTGCTTTTTGTCAGGTGTTTGGCCAAAAGAAAAGAACAACCACGTATTCGTGCTGGTAAATGGCGGTCTTTTCAACACAGTGCCTTCTGGGCTCAAAACTGTGGCAAACGAGAATTTGTATTCGTCATCAAAGGTAGGATAATCCATAGTATCTGTGTTACTTGCAGGAACATACTTTTCACCGATCGTTAATGGCAACTCTTCACTTGTCACATAGGGATTAGTGATGATTGAACGAATGTGGTATTCTCCGCGCTGCGAAACGTTTCCTTCGACATAGTATCCGCCATTCTTAGTTGTCGTCTCGTAAAGTTTTGTCCAATTCGAGACCTCAGAGCGAATTAGAATCTGAACAGGAACCCCTGTCGGGAGATAATCATCGATTCTTATGAAACCAAATATGATTATGAGATCATGTACCCGAGCTTCTTTGGCAGTACAGCTAATCGTCAAGACCGAAGCTTCGCTCATGACCTGCGGCGTAAACCAGGCGGAAACCAAGCCAACCAGAACCATAACCAATGCAATTGCAGTTTTGCCCTTCACAGTAAATGGTCTAATCATGTAGCTTCGCTTCCTTTTCTATTAAGCACACCGAAAGATCGATATCTGTGCTTCGAAGGTTCAAGTGTTCATAACTGATTCTTTCTATCTCGCGTTTGTATTTTTCCGTACAGCGTCAAAACGATTACAAGCACGACGCAGCTTGACAATTATTGTTGGAATAGATGTTGTTTTTGCACGCAATTGGTAGGTGAGCAAGCTCAGTTTCTGTCATAATAGATGTGTAAATGATCAGGCAATAAACAAAGAGAAACAGAAAAACTTGGCAAACCAGCTGAAAATGAAGAATAAGGCAAACTCCGACTTCGACAGGAGCACACAATTTTCGAAGACTCTTGGCAGCTTTTAGCCCTTTCGTGGCAGCTCCGGTTTCTTTTCTATTCCAGAGATCTCCCTCATGATGCGCTATTTCTCACGCGCTATATGTGATCTTAACTCAAGACTGTTTTAGCTCAATGCGACAAGCATAGTGGTAAAAAGTGTTAAGCGCAGATTTTTCCATACAAAAGAAAGACAATCAAAGCGCTCTCTCTCAAAACGCCCTTAGCAATGATGGCAACTTCATCCCTTCTCATTCGATCCAATCTCCTTAATTGGTGAGACAATATACTTGCAGCGCGTGCCACAAATATTTACAAGTCCGTTCTTCAAGGTCAGAATCTGCTGTATCGAATTCTCTCCACCATTTCTTCAGGCTTCAGTGACGCCACAAACTTGACGGCTGAGTCCCATTCTTCCTGATTTCTGAACCAAGCATTGTAGCCGTATTGCGCAGTTCTGGAATACAGTTTTCTGTTTCTGAAGTCCCACAATTCTTGATATTTATTTAGATTCTTCGTGGAATAATCCTTCTTTTTGTAAGCATTGACTATTGCTTCTGCGCAGAGTTCTCCTGCTTCCAGTGCTGGCCTCATTCCTTCACAGTACCAAGGCGTTGCCTGTCCAGCTGCATCTCCCACAATCATTATGTTGCCATACACAATTTTCCTCAGGGGACCGATGGGAATAGAACCAAGTTCACATCGGATTCTTTGTGACTTTTCCAGCATTCTGTTATATGGGTGAAAACTTTCAAGAGCGTTCTTGAAATTCTGCCTAGTAATCTCTTCAGGATGGTCGGCCGAGGTTGTGACTGTGGCAAACCCAAATCTTGCAGTTTTTTCGTTCAGAGGGTATAACCATCCTCCGCCATTTCCATATTTTCTTCCTGTAAATATTCGCATTCGCTCAGGGTCTTCAATGTTACAATCAGTCAAAAGTTCACCATAGGCATGACTATAAAGTGAAGGCAAGCGAACTCCGAGTTGACGTGATGCAAAAAAGGCTATGCCAGCTGCGTCAACAAGTACGTCGTATGTTATTTCTGCCGAATTAGAAATAACCAGCTTGTGTTTTGAAGGTCGAAACAGAGCTTTTTCGTTTTCAAACTTGATCGCCTTAGTATTCTCTAGGACCTCTATGTTCCCATCTTTCTGTGCCCGGCGAAGCAGTGTGCGACAGGCTTTTTGGTAGTCGATTGTGACAAAAGGAACATAATCGTATTGAAAGTGTGCGGATATCCCTGCTGGAGATTCATACGAGAAACGGGTGTACTTCTGTAGAATGGCACTGTGGAGCTCATACCGTTCCACAACGTCATGGAACGTGAATGGAGAAGTCTTTCTAGGATTCCCGATTGCGTTCTTATCAATAAGAAGAACCGTTGCATCGACTTCGCGGCAAACGTGCAATGCTGTGGACAAGCCAGCAAAGCCGCCTCCAACAATGACCACATCAAATTTATCCAAAATCAAACCTCCTTGTGTTTATAGAACAGCTCAGAGATAGGGAAAAGCAAGGCGCGCAAGTTTTCTATTAGTGAGGAAGAACTCTGGAAAAATAGCAAATACTCAATCTTTGAGATTGTATTTTTGTCAAAAGCTGTGAAGGGATGCAAAATCTTGGCTCTTTGCTCCTTCTTTTTCATTTGCCAATAGCTGGCAGATTCTTCCCACAAGGTCTGATATCTCGACAGGTACCTCTCCGAAAAATCATTCCTCGCTAGGGCTTCGACTGCGATTTGGCCAGCTAGCCTTCCAGCAGCGACTGCATGAACTATGCCACATCCTAGCAATGGATCAACCATCCCAGCAGCATCTCCTACGACCAGACATGAAGGAGCAAAGATCTTCGAAGATAAAGACAAGGGAATCAATGCTGCACCAAATTCCTTGATTTTTTTGCCTTTTGGAAGCTTGTTGGAATTTTGAACGAAATTGGCATAGAAGCGATCTAGGAGGTGTTTTATATTTTGTCCTGATTTTCTGAGATCGGATAATAAGCATCCAACTCCGATGTTCAACGAGTTTTTTTTAGGAAAAATCCAACCGTATCCCCAAGGTGAGATTTGCGATCCGTAATACAATTCGTAATGTTTCATGTTATTGTTCTTAAATTCGACTTCATAAATCGCTCCAAGGGCAGTGTTTTTTGGATTTCCTTTGAATCCAACAGAAGGAAATGTTTTTCCAGCTATTGTTGCAACCCCATCTGCAAACACCACGATCTTGCATGGTGTGCAAAAGACTTCTCCTTTCTTGGTCTTTGCGTAAACAATAATTTTCTTGTTTTCTTTCCTCACTTTAACTACAATAGTTTCGTAAGTCAATTGCGCTCCGCTTTTTGCAGCTTCGCTGGCTAGAAAGTGGTCGAATTTTTCTCTAAGCACGGTCACATGCTGTTCCGAATTGATCCTTGTTCCCCATGGAAAATGATGAACTTCGTACGAAACCTTTTTTTCAACAACGTGCTCAGGGAGAGACAACAGTTCAAGAAGCCTGTGTGAAATGCCTCCTCCGCAAATTTTTGTCTCTAAAGGTTTTCTCTTTTCCACTAGTTGTACGTCAAATCCTCTGCCCGCTACTATTTTTGCAGTTGTTGAACCTGCCGGACCAGCGCCCACCACTATTACATCTCTCATGAGGGACATCTGCATATAGGGTAACTGACGTGTTTATCTATGCGCATTTTGATGCGGAAGCACACGATTCACCATCTTGTCATGAGGTTAGTTGAGCACCTTTTCTGCGCACGCTTATAACTTTGTTCGCGAAGAGCACTTTGGCTCCACAGCTGATTGCCATGTCTATTGGAATCTTGTCAAAGTTCTCTCTTAACACAATCACATGATTAAATAGTGCACGCTTCATCATTTACATTCTTTTAGAATAATGATTTACTCGTGCCTTATATTGTTAAGGTTCAACAGTTATGACTTTACTGTTTGATGTCAGCATTATTCCAGCCTGAGAAAATATCTGGAACGACAATGTGTAATCATCTGGGAATGGTTGTACGGTTCCGGCAAGAAGTGTCACATTGAAGGTTTGCCCTGCCACTATATTTCCAGGCCCATAATTTTGCTGATAAACTACTCGATTTAAACTATTTGTTACAAGAAACTTGGCCATGAGACCCGTCAAATTGTAATAGGATATTCCAGACCCAAAGAAAGCAATGTAGTCTCCAGGAGTGTATAGGTCCTTGTTCGAGGTTACTGAACACTCCATCAAAAGCGCGACAGACGGATGGTCTGCATAATAGCTTGCAAAGTCTTGCAAAGTCTTATCATTCACAGGCTGATGCGTAAAATTAACAAGCGCATGATAGACGTGGGTATAAAAGTTCTTAGCCTCACGGAATTCATACACTGGACCTGCTTCTGTTATTGCGTTAGTGTCGCTATGATAATTGTCTGATCTCCATTCGTCCACTCCAATGAACTCATTATACTTATAGGCAACGAGTATATTGTGAGTTCCGTCTCCACCGATACTTGTGTTGTAGAAAGGCGCTGCAACTCCAAAAACGCCCTTGTTATCGTTAGGTAGGACGGGATAGAAGTCAAAGAAGTTACGATATGTAGCCTCATTCACGACCGAAGAATAGGCGTATGTGGTGTTGAAAAGGTAGAAAGTTGCATCAGAACCGAAGCCTGCTCTTCTTGTCAAGTAGAATGGGTACCACCTCCACCCAGAAGGAACAGTCGCATAGGTTGGAAGAAAAAAGGTCCTCTCAACAGAAACAAGGCTGTCATCACGTATTATCCATGTTGAGTTAACATAAATAACATTCCCATAAGCATCTTTGGCAACTTGGCCAAACCTGCTCATAATCCTCGACGAAGCTTGTAAAATGACATATTGGCTAGTGTTAGAAATCAACCTTAACATAGCGTTACTGTCTCCCCCAGTCGAAAAAAATTGTTCTGGATATATATGAGGTCTATAGAACAGAGATGCAAACAATGGCAGAAGATTATTCCACGGGTTCCAATTCAGATTCACCAGATTCCTCGAACGACCAGGATCTACCAATAGATCGTAATACTCCGTTATTTCTCCACCGTTGGAAGCGTTGAAATACAGGTGAACATCATTAAAAACAACCCGTACACCATCGTCTTCCAAAAAAACCGCGATCTTAGGCTCCGTAGCATAGGAAGCTACACTCTCGGAAATAAGGGTAGGTAAAAACGCTGAAAACAGAAGGGATGCAATGAGTAAACATGCCTTAAGCGGCTTCAATCACATGCCTCCATATACCTTAATTTGAACGTGACGCAATAATATTAAAACATTATTCCGAATGCGAGACAAAGACACAAGTCCAGAGTTTGGTCCTTGGCCCTAAAACAATTTTTCAGAATTTTCGTTCAATTATGAAGTCAGCGATGCACACAAGAGTGTGTTTTGCTTTTGAAGGAGGAATTCGATCTAGATTCGACTTTGCGGTCGCTATAAAACTCCTGGACTTCTTGTATGCGCATTCGATAGCGTCTTTAAGTAGAATGGTTTTTATCGTCTTCTTTACATCGGAGTCACGGATAAATGGCGATTTCAGTATGGCGGTCAATTTTTCTCTGTCATTGTCTGATACTTCCGCGAGAGCGCGTAGCAGGGCTAAATTTCCAAGCTTGTGTTCTTTAATGTCTTTTCCAACCTCTTTGCCAAAATCACCAGAGTCGCCTACTATGTCCAGTATATCGTCTTTAATTTGGAATGCCATCCCACAGTTCCGGCCAAACTTCGACAAAGCGTCTACTTGAGTACGAGGCCCATTTCCCACAATGCCACCAGCTTTACATGACGCCTCAAACAAGACGGCAGTTTTCGCTTCCACCATTTCCAAGTAATCCTTCTCAGAGATTGATGTACGCCTCATCTTTTTTATGTACTCTGATTCTCGCCCAGCCTGCTCGAACAGGACATCCAATCTTTCCCCTTCAATGATTCTCTTAAGTGCAACACTGAAGATTTTTTCAATCTTTCTCGATTTGGGAGATCTGATTGCCGCTTCAAAAACAGCTTCCCTATAGTGCATGCCTGCCAGAACAGCCATTACATCACCGTATTTTGCTCTGACTGTAGGCAGGCTTCTTCTCAATTCAGAGCGATCTATAATGTCATCAAATATGAGCGTGTAATTATGGATTAGCTCTACACCTGCGGCTGCTGGAATAGCTAACTCGCTATTGCCGCCTACAGCTTCACATGACAAAATCGCCAAAGCAGGTCTAACTCGTTTTCCGCCAGACGCCACTTGATGCACAAGTATTTCGTAAAGCTCGTCAGATGTACATATTTTCAGAAGCTCCAACATGAAATCGTCAACTAATCTACCCTTGCTCGCAATTTCCTTAGAAAGATCCACCGTTGTACTCCTCCATTAAGAAACCAAAGCCGAGCTCAATTATAATTGGGCAACGTAGAAAAGACTTTCTAGATGAGACTGCATCCTTCGTGACTGCAGTACTTTATACAGTCTTTCTTATTTCTTCTGGGGACACCGCGCACAAGTGTACCACGCAACTTCCTCAAACCTTCCCAGCAAATTTGCCCTTCTTCCAACAGTAGTGTCTCGATTTTTCCGTCCACTTCAAGTGACAAACTGAATGTTCTTCCCGTAGATGCAGAAAGTCTGCTCTTTTCGTAAACGTCTTTCTTTGTTTCGCAGTGGGCCACTACCGTGCTGCTGTTTGCCGTTTCGCAAGTCCCCCAATAAGTGCTTTCTGAACCTTCCTTATTAACATGAAAGTAAGTTTGCTCTATAAGAGACTTCTATATGCTTAGGTTGAGACCAGCCAACATTGTGCTACTGGCTTACACCTGCTTTGCGTGAAGGCATGACGAACTTGCAGAAATAATGATTTGGGACTTGACTTTTTCGATATTAGTTGTGTACTCTGTGTTCTGGCTTCATCAACTCATGCCCTATCTATTCTTTGTCAAATCAAGAAAACTCTTTCCTTTACGCACATATCCCAGAGGTTTAGACGCTCGTAGATTAGCTTTATGTAAACAAATGGGAGGAGAGTAAAGTCATCCCTTGATTTATATTTATATTCTCCCAGTAGACTTAATAAGATTAGGGGTGGAAAGATGATTCCCAATAGACGTTCTGGATTGACTATTCTCCAATGAAGACGAAACATCTCCCTGTCTCCAAATTTCTTGTAAAGCAAGACTCTGCCCCTTATCTTTTGACCTTCGCAAACGAATTCTTTTGGCTTTAACTTGACTTTCTGATGGTAGACCAGCATTTTAGGATTGAAATGTATCCTGCCGAACTTGATTGCTCTAAGGCCAAGATCTCTGTCTCCATGATGCTTGTATCTCTCATCAAAACCTCCAGTGCTTTCAATGAACCTTTTCGTGTAAGCAACATTGCAAGTCATAAAATGCCCTTTTCGGCTTTGTTCAATAACATGATCTGAATAAGTCGGTTTATATTTGTCAGAAACGTAGTAGGTTTTGCCCTCTACGGCTATGCAATCCTCATTGTGAAAGGATTTCAACCCTTGTTCAATCCAATCTTTAGAAACAATGCAATCATCATCGGTAAAAAAAACATATTTCCCTCTAGCCTGTTGTATACCTAGGTTTCTACTTTTGTAACGTCCTAAACGTTTTGGGTTTCTGAAGTATTTTATCCTTCTATCTTCGAACGCATCAATTATTTCTTTCGTTCGGTCATAAGGCGGATCTTCAATTACAAGAATTTCGAAGTCTCTGATATTTTGAGCCAAAAGAGACTGCATACATTCATGCACGTACTTTTCGGAATCATAGACTGGTACAACAACAGTGACAATGGGTTTCATGAAAACAACCTCGCTAAACTAGAATTTTTGCGTAGTCGGACGCATCTGTTTTTGTCTATTCGCTCTCAATGCCTACGTCATAAGCAGCTTTTAACAACTTACTATCGTAGCCCTTAGTTTCTAGGTAACGGATCAGACCTGACATGTCTTTAGGTAAACAGTGACTGTTTCTTGGAATAGGACCTTTAGATGGGTCCAAATGACTTGTGCCTATGCGACTGTCCAGACAAACAGCATCCATAACTTTCTTCGCATTCAGGCCCAAAACTTTGCAGAAGCTGGCTACTTCGCAGGAATAGGCAACTTTGAAAGCCAAAAAACAGTTTGCGACAAGCTTGATTATCTCAGCCGTATTTAAATCGGTAATTATTATTGGACAGTTCCATCCCTCATAGGCTTTCGCAACTTCATTAGCAATTTTTGCGTTGCGAGCGCCGATCACAATTCTGCCTGGATGAAGGAAATCACAACGAGCGTGTTTCATTCGCAGAAACTCGGGATTAAATGCGAACTTTAATGTTGGAAATTTGTTTGCCAATCTAAGCGTTGTTCCAGGAATAACTGTGCTCCTAATCACTATTATCGGATTATTGCCCTCGTGTCTTCTTACGTTATGAAGCTCCTCAACGGCTCGCTCAACATAAGCGGTATCTAGGCTTCCATCAAGTCTTGGAGGAGTTGGAACGCAAACAAAAACAAGGTTACACGTATCCATCAAAAACCTTTTGTCATAGATTTTCTCTTTCTTAAAATGCTTTAGGTCGTTAATGTAAACATCGTGCCCTTTGAACCTGAAACCTAATGCAACTGCCTTGCCGACAGCTCCACTCCCCACTATTCCAATCTTCATACAATAACTCTCCTTCATATTGTCGCCCAGTACCAGAGGGCCTGCCCAGTTTTCACGTAGGTTCCGAGTTTTGAAGCTGGAACAGGCTGGTTTTTCAGTCTTATTTCTCCCTGATTCTGTAGCTTCAAGATAGTGTCAAGTTTTTTTCTTCTTTTATAGGAATTCTCTCTTTAACGAAAGCTGTGAGTTGGTTTACGTTTTGTGGTTTTCTTTCGTTTATGGTTTTAATTATCGTTTGGGTCAACTCATCAGCTTTGATGTTGTTACTCAATGGAATTTCGCCTCAGGAGTGGAACGCATCTTGACATATATAAAAATAGTTACGAAATCGGAAATAACAGCGCGCACGCCAATCTGTGAAAGAAAAGAAAAAAAGTTAGTTCTACTGCTTTCCTATCTCTGCTTTTTGGAGGCGCGCGCTACGCGTGTTTTTAGTGGTTTCTCAACCAACGTTAACGGTATTTCTAGTAGTTTTGATACTATGCCTAAACCTGAGAATATCGCTCTAATGTTGTTAACGTCTGTTTGGTTGATTGCGCCGATAAGCGGAGTGGCAATCAGATATATTGCCAGAAAGAGTATTACACCGGTTGTGAGCATAATCCAAGCAGCGGCTACAAAAACGCTTTGGAATAAATAAGTTACTATGGCTGCAATGGAGGATGCAAGAAATATTTTCCCGGACGTTCGAAAGTCGACTCTGATTCCGTAACGCTTCCATATCCAATAGAGGGCGATAAACAAGCTTGGCAATCCTGCGGTTATGCTAGCAAAAATCTTTCCGGGTATGCCAAACTGTGGGATTAGGAGAAAAGCTATAGGAATTCCAATGGCGAGTTCCGGCATGTACAGTTTCATTAGCATTTTTGTTTCTCCTAGCCCAGTAAGAAGGCGTGACAAGCTAAGGCTTCCGAAAATTACAAATAAGTTGCTTATTACGACTAAGGCTAAGAAAGGCGGTGCATAGAACCACTTTTCTCCGTACAAAGTGCCTATAATTGGTTTCGATAGCACCATCATGGCCATGGTCGCAGGCACCAAGAAAAGAGCAGTATATTTAACTGATGCCGTGAACACTGTCTTGAGAAGCTGCTGTTCATTTCGCGGATCAAGTTTTGAGAAAGCGGGAAATAGAACTGTGGATATTGGAACCGTGAAGAGAGCAAACAAAAACGGGAAATTAGTTGCAATTTTATAATTGCCTATCATTGCGACATCAACGAACGAAGCCATCATAAAAGAATAAAACTGAGCTAGCATACCTCCCAGAATAGCTGCTATGGCAAGGGGAAACCCATAGCGAAGCAGTGGCTTCAAGGTTTGACGTACATTCGAGTTGCTTGTGATGTTACTGCCAAGTTTTCTGAATATGGCAAAATAAAGTAGGGCTATCGCGACTACGTCAACAACCAAGAGTGAAAAAACGTAACCAAGTACAGCTCCACATGCACCATACCCTGCATAAACTAGCAGCGTAGGCAACACACACTGAGCTATGGCTTGACAAATCACACTGCAACTAATGAGCCTCATGCGTTCAAAACCCACAAAGATAGATTGGGATGCGCCGTAAGGAGATCCGAAAAAAATGGTTAGGGATGCAAGTGCGATCAGAAATGCCGATTCGGGCTTGCGAAAAATCGCCAACGCTATAGAATTTGCCATTAAGAATGATAATACGGTCAAAATGGCGCCAGTTGCAATCTCAAACGTCAAGCCAGAGACGATTATTTGCCGTAGCTCTCCCTCCTTGTTGGCGGCTCTGTACTGAGCACAATATTTTGTCATGGCGGCGCCGACGCCCCAATCTTGGAAAAGCCCTATGGTCGCTGCTGGAATCAATGCAATAGCGTATAATCCGTAGTCTGCTTCAAGGATTAATAGGCCAAGTATTATTGTTCCTGCAGCCATTATCACAGTTGATACTGTTTTTCCAATGAATAGCTGGAAACTCCCACTCGCTGAGTCCTTGCCCATTCTTAATGCTTTATCCATAATTCTTCGCCCGTTCACTAAATCGAACTTAGGAATGAAAGCAGGTGCTCAAAAAGATCAAACGGCTTCAAGTTTTTAATTGCCCTTGGTTCATGTTCCATCTTTAAATTCTATTGTTCAGGATTTTGTAATGGAGTAAGCTTGCGTTTTGGTTTTGGTCTGATGCTCTCTTGCAATTGCGACCGTAGCGAAAACGAAAGTCAGTGCGAGCAGGCTTAGGACTATTGGCGTTACGCTTATGCCCAACGGTGTATAGTAGAGGAGCAAACCAACTATTGGAACAAGGGCTATGCTCATACCGAGGCTCAGGGCGATTCTTTCTATCGTTTCAAGGTTTTCTGTGGATGTTTTCATTGGCATACGCACTGGGAAAAGTGCTTTTATGAAAGTGTAGCCTGGAAGCCATAAAACGAATATTATGCCTAGGACATTTCTCAGATAGCTCCATGGGTAGAAGTCTTCTGGGACTGTGAAAACTATAACTACGGTTATTGTGGCTATTGCTGTTGTCACCCAGTACCAGAGAGCTTGACTGGTTTTTAGGTAGGTTGCAAGTTTCAGCGAAGCTGGTAGAGGCTGGCTTTCAAGTTTTATTGTTCCTTGACTTTGCAGTTTCAAGATGGATTCTAATATTTTTTCTTCAGTAGCGGAAAGTCTCTCTTTTACAAGAGCTGTAAGCTGTTGCACGCTCTGCGGTTTTCTTTCGTTCATAACCTGAATTATTGTTTGGGCTATCTCATCAGCTTTGGAGTTGGCACTCAACGGAATTTCGCCTCAGGAGTGAATGCACCTTAACATATATAAGAATAATTACGAAATCGGAAACAACAAACGGCTTCGGATTGTTCCTTCGAAACCTTTTTCGCATTGAGCCTGAAGCGGTTGCAAGGTCTATATGGGATTAGTGGTGAACATTAATCAATTCTCCAATAGTTGAGTCTTTCAAGGGTCCTGATGAGAATTGCTGTAATCATAATCCAGAACGGCTTTATGGCAAGTTCTGTCTCTCTGTTTGTTAATGTTTGAGGATTATGTCGGCTATCTTTATGGCCACGGTTATCAGAAACAGTATTGAAACTGCTGTTGCAGTGTTTCTTAGTCTTCTCTTGTTGATGAGTATTCTTACTTTGCCATAGTGTGGCAACAACTCTGAGGTTATGAGAAGTATTATGGCTGATGTGGCAAGTAGGAGGCTTGTGTCATCAAGGTTTAGGGGAAACATCATGATTCTGTTTGCGCCTCCTCGTCTAGTATGCGGTATTCTATGGTTACGTCTTTACCATCGTTGCTGTTTTGTTCTTTTTCTATTATAATGGGTTTGCCTGTTGCTTTTGCGAATACGCATGCAATTGCGCTGCTGAGCGGAGAGCCTAATCTGGAGTAGATAGTTGCCGGCTGTTCGGTTTCCGTGTTTAGAGCTTTGTATACGGAGTTTTCTATTTGGATGCGAATCTTGTTAGCTTCGGTTTCCATTTCTAAGTTTTGGGCGATTTCCAAGTCCTCGATAAAAAGTTTTGGCAGGTTTTGCTGAAGGTATCGCAGATCTACGTTCTCAAAGCTTGTTTCAAGGGTTCTTTCAAATAGTTTTGAGAGTTCAGCGCCTGGTGGAGTAAATAATACGCCAGGTGGCTTTTCGATGAGAAAGTCTTGTTCCTGTTTCTGTATTTGTTCTGGTTTTGGAAGCGGCGTGTTTTTTTGTTCTGGTACGTAGGCTTTGTTGGTTTCGGGGTTTCTGAAGTATTTGGGTGGCAGGTATATTACGTCACCTTCGTATTGTAGTTCGTGTATTATGTGGTTTAGCGTTGCTTGTTGGGAAGATGCGGTGGTGTCCAGTAGAATTTTCTTGGCGTATTCTTCGGTACGAATGTAAGTGAATGTTATCCCCCAGAAAAGTAGGCCTAGGCCTATGAAGGCGAGGATTGGCGAAGTGTAAATTATTGAAGTGAATAGGGCTATGGCTCCTGTTGTGATTAAGGTTGAACAGGTTAGTTTTGCAGGGTTTATTCTAACAAGTTTTCGTGCGCCAAGGGAGATTAACGTGATAGATGTGATAGTTGTTGCGCTTCCAAAGCCGATTAACGCGAGCATTAGCCTAGCGTATGTCCAGTAATTTTCAGCCCAGTTGATGCTAAAGTGGAGACCATACAGGTAAAGGTCATTGTGGACGATGTAGTCTATATTGTAGAAAAGGTAGATGGAAAAGAACGTTAAGACTGTTCCCACAGTGAGAAACACGTAGCAAGCGACTCTGGAAACGGTGCTATGTTTTCTGACGTAGAGTGAGAATGACGCTATTGAGATGGCGGTGAATATTATGGCGATTGTTAGAGAGTCTATGAACAGGTAGGAGTAAGTCCAGTATTGCCCAGCCCATGCATAGTTAAATTGAAGACCATATTGGTAGAGGTCGCCGTGGACGATTGTGTCTATGCGCGTAAAGAACAACAGGGAAAACGCGTCCATTACGGCTACTGCGAGTAACAGCGCCAGAATGGTTTTGGGTTTGAAGGAAACTTGTATTCTCAGTGGTCATCCCTCTTGGGCGAGAGTTTAAACTTTAACGAGAGGATTGATTTTTCTATTATTAAGGTTGATCTCTTAGATTTGCGTTTTCCATGTTTGTATTGGTCCATCGTGTTTGTTAGCTATGTGGCTTTTTATTACGCCGATTTTTTCTAGTTCTGCAAGTTTCTGCTCCAGTTGTTCTGCGTCGATTGGTTTCGTAGTCACTTCCAAATAGGTCCTCTGCAATTTATCGATTGTTGAGGTTGCCCATTTCTCTGTTTTCTGGATGATGTTTACAAGTTGCTGATAAGGTGCGGGAAGCTTCCTATAAGTGTTGGCGTTTGCCCTTTTTTGTTTTCTTGCCATCCTTAAGCACGGCCAAAATACGCTCGTCAAACAGGTCCATAATGGTTCTAAATATGCAAAAACGGACTTAAAACCATTTTCAACCATTTTAGGGACAAGCCAGCGCGCTAACTCATCAATTAGAGACTGTCGTTGTCTTCTCAAATCAGGAAAACTCTGTATCTAGCGCATGCTTTCCAGAGATTAAGACGTTCAAGAACCGCATATACGTATGTATATGGCAACAGCTCAAAGTCCTCCTTTCTTCTAAATCTGTTGAAGAACAAACTCACCAGTATGAGTTCTGGGGCGAATATTTTGGCCAAATTAAAGGGGTTCACTATGCGCCAAGAGATTAACTCTTTATCTCCGAATCTTCTGAATAAATATGCTCTGTCTCCAATGCGACTGG
>Ga0315296_10000525_pt1 | contig 35160 bp, 30 predicted proteins | sample YL17G14_18_MG_FD_203921 | JGI IMG/M metagenome (GOLD analysis project Ga0315296, IMG submission 203921) | Sediment microbial communities from Yellowstone Lake, YNP, Wyoming, USA - YL17G14_18 | ecosystem: Environmental > Aquatic > Freshwater > Lake > Sediment | place: USA: Wyoming | collected... | reverse complement strand
AGCCTTGAAAAGGAGCTCCCTGATCCTCATCATCGCTTCCTCCTCAGATGGGGGAGGATCTATAGCAGAGAAATCAAGATCCCAAAAGCTCTTTATTTCCATCTTTCCATCCCCCTCAAGCATTAAAAACGATGCTGGAGGCTGCTTGAAGATGTTCACATAAAATGTCTCCGGGGTGGGAACATATCCATAGGTGAGGTATAAAGGGATGGCTCGCAGGGATATTTCTTTTTTAATTTCAGGATGTTTCAAAAGGGCCTTTATCTCAGAGGCAAATGCAAAGAGCCTTTTATCCCAATAATAGTAAAGGGGCTTCTTCCCAAGTCTGTCCCTTGCCAGAAAGAGCCTCTTCTTCCTCTGATCCCAGATGGCAAAGGCGAACATCCCATCCAGGTCTTTCACACAGGATGGACCCTCTTCTTCAAAAAGGTGAAGGATGGCCTCTGTGTCAGAAGCCGATTTGAAGGTATGGCCCATGCCCTTTAGCTCTTTGGTTAGGGCTTGAAAATTGTATATCTCGCCATTGAATACTATCCAGAGGCTCTGATCTTCATTAGGCATGGGCTGATCTGCCAGAATGGATAGGTCTATGACCTTGAGCCTTCTTTGTCCCAGGCCTGCGCTTCCTGACGCATAGACACCCGAGGAGTCAGGTCCCCTGTGACGAAGGGTCTGGGCCATTTCAGAAACAAGCGCCTCTGTCACAGGTTTCCCATTGATATTCACAACCCCGCATATGCCGCACATATATTTTAATTTTAACAGATTTATTTTATGGTGGGCAAATACTGAGACTCCTGAGCGTCACATCGGGGTTTTTATTTGTCAGGCGGGATATGATATTGTCAAAGTATGGCAGCGAGGACAAAAAAGTATTTAATCTATAACTTGAACAAGAAGGTATTGGAGCTAACCACCCTCTACGAGATCAGCAAGATATTGGTCTCATCCCCGGACCTGATGAAGAGCATCCACTCTATCCTCAGGCTCCTCTCAGAGCTGCTTGGTATGAAAAGGGGGACCCTGACCCTGTATCACCCGGGCACAAAGGAGCTCCGCATCGAGGCCGCCTATGGCCTTACTAAGGAGCAGCAGAAGAAGGGCCGATACGGGCTCGGTGAAGGAATCACTGGCCGCGTCATGAAAGCAGGAATGCCCATGATCGTGCAGCATATCGGCAATGAGCCTTTGTTCCTCAACAGGACAGGGGCACGTAAGGATCTCAGCAAGGAGGATGTTTCCTTCATCTGCGTTCCTGTGAAAGTTCAGAATAAGGCCGTCGGCGTCCTGAGCGTGGATCGCCTCTTCTCCAATGAGGTGTCCTTTGAGGAGGACATCAGACTCCTCTCTATCATTGCATCCCTGATTGGTCAGACCGTAAGGCTACATCAACTCGTGGAGAAGGCGAAGAAGGACCTCGTGGATGAGAATGTTGCTCTGAGGCAGGAGCTGAAGGAACGCTACCATTTTGAGAACATCATTAGTCTGAGTAAGGCTATGGAAGAGGTCTTTGATATGGTGGGGCGGGTTGCAGGGACAAAATCCACTGTGTTACTGAGAGGAGAAAGTGGGACAGGGAAAGAGCTTATCGCCAGGGCTATTCATTATAACAGCCCCAGGGCAGGAAAGGCGTTTGTGAAACTCTCCTGCGCGGCACTCCCTGAGTCCCTATTGGAGAGCGAGCTTTTTGGCCATGAAAAGGGGGCCTTCACAGGGGCCATAGCGGAGAGGGTAGGAAGGTTTGAGTTCGCTGACGGCGGAACGCTCTTCCTGGACGAGATCGGAGAGATCACACCGTCCATCCAGGTCAAGCTCCTAAGGGTCCTCCAGGAGAAGAGATTTGAGCGTGTAGGCGGATCGCGGACCCTGGAGGTAGATGTGAGGCTGGTGGCCGCGACAAACAGAGACCTTGAGAAGGCTGTCTCTGATGGACATTTTCGGGAGGACCTGTATTATCGCCTCAATGTCATCCCTATTTTTATTCCCCCCCTCAGGGAGAGGCGGGAGGACATTCCCCTCCTCGTTGAATATTTTCTTGATAGGGCGAAGAAGGAACACAGGAAGAGTCTTTCTCTAACCCCTTCAGCCCTGGAGACGATGATGAGGTACCCATGGCCAGGGAATGTCCGGGAACTGGAGAACTGCATCGAGAGGATGGTCATTATGTTCAAAGGAGAGACAATCGATGTGGATGATCTGCCACTCTCCATCCGGCTTGCTCTTCAGGAGCCTCCAGTCCCGAAGGATGCCCCTCTTCCGGATCTCGTTGGAGAGATGGAGAAGAGGAGGATCGAAGATGTCCTAAAAAAGTACCACGGCATCCAGGCAAGGGCCGCCCGGCACCTGGGCCTTACCGCCCGCCAGCTCGGCTACAAGATCAAAAAATACCACCTTAAAAATCTTGCCAGATAGTCATATCTTGAAAAGTAAGAAACTGTATCATGCCATCTCCTCGAAATTACACAGAGTGTGATATATTAACCGGAACAAGGAGGGTGCGATGCATCACAGGCTCTTAAGGCACATGTTTCCATTTATAGAAGAAGAACATCCGCACATCCATGGGGAAGAGGAAGTGCTTCTCATCTTTCAAAGGCTTTTCTCCGATCAGGAGGCGGAAGTTGCATCCGAGCTTTCTTTTATACCCATGGACATCAAAGAGTTTTCTGCACAAACCGGAAAACGCGAGGATGAGCTCTTGCCCCTTCTTGAAGGCATGGCAAAAAAGGGGCTTGTGTATGCAGATGAAAAGAACGGGCAAAGGAGATTCTCGCTGCTCCTGCTTGCGCCTGGAATCATGGAACTCCAGTTTATGAAGGGAGAGGTGAACGAGAAGAAAAAAGAGCTTGCAAATCTCTTTGAAAAATTTTTTGATTCAATGGGGGAAAAGTTTTATGACGTGGAGACCCCGCTGCCAAGGGTCCTGCCCGTAGAAAGATTTATTCCACCCATTGCCGAGGTCCTTCCATACGAGAGGGTCTCAAGGTATATACAGGAATCCAGCGCCATATCCCTTTCAATCTGTTATTGCAGGCATCAGGCAAAATTGCTCGGCAAAGGCTGCGGCAAACCGGTTGATGTCTGTATGACATTTGGACCCTTTGCAAAGTTCACGGCCAAATATGGATTTGCAAAAGAAGTTTCAAAGCAGGAGGCAACAAAGGCGCTTGACCGCTGTGAGGAGGCCGGCCTTGTTCATCTTACGGAGAATTGTCAGAAAAAGATCAGCTTCATCTGCAACTGCTGTGGATGCTGCTGTTTCTTCATGAAGGGCATCACAAAATATGACAAGCCCAATTCCATTGCAACATCCAATTACCTCTGCAAAGTTGATCTGAATTTATGCAATTCCTGCAATGTCTGCATAGAGCGCTGCCAGGTCAAAGCGATAGAAATGATTGATGAGGGCGTTAAGATTAACAAGGATCGCTGTATCGGATGCGGTGTCTGCGCCATATCCTGCCCCACGGAATGTCTTACCCTTGAGAAAAGGGAGACAATCAGGGAACCCCTGCCGGATTCGAAGATGTTGAGAGGAGCGGTTGCAATGGAAATGGCCTCAAAAAAGAGATTTTAGAAAAGGAGGACGAAATGAAGATAAGCGAAGATACATGGAAAATGTTTCAGCAGCACTTCGGCTACACTGATAAAGAGATGAAATTGTTCAGGAAAAATCCAAGAAACCGGGATGTTCTGTCAAAAAGCCCTGCCCTGATGAATAAAACCATAATTGCCGAGGTTGTGGAATCGCACGGGTGCAACAGTCAGCACAAGGTCGGTGACAAATTTTATTTTGACGGGGCAGGCAACCTGATTACAAAACTCCACCCTAAAAGGATCTGTATCTATGCCTTGAGCTCAATCGCTGCTTTGATCTTCACATCCAATGAGTTGTTTTATGCAGGCGCTGACCCAAACAAGATGAGGTTCAAGAGGACCGGATGCTTTGATGTGGGTGTAGAGTGCGGCGGCTGGGGTCACATTGTATTGGAATTGCGAATAGAGGAGCGCAAGAGAAATAAGAAATAGCCTTTTTAAATCAATAGGTTATACGACCCATTAAATACGCCCATCTGCGCCAGGGGTGGTATATCCCTCAATAACTACCAAAAATGTAAGACTTATGATAAGTTAATAATCTATTGGTTTGCACGTAGAATAAGGGTTAAAAACGAGGAGGAGTGTATGTTTGAGCTTGCCGAGATCGGGAATTCGCTTTCAAAAGAGGAGCATAAAAAGCAGGAGCAGGAGCTAAGGCCAGCCCTCATTGAGGCCCAGCAGGAGATGAAGAAGCAAAAGAAATTTGCGGTAATCGTCATAATCGGGGGGGTAGAGGGCGCCGGCAAGACCGAAACAGTAAATTTTCTATCAAGCTGGCTGGACCCGCGCGGCGTTGAAGTCAACGCCTTCGGCCCGCTCTCGGAGGAAGAAAAGGAGCGTCCGAGGCTCTATCGCTTCTGGAGGGCCCTGCCTCCAAAGGGCAAGATCGGCATCTTCTTCGGATCGTGGTACACGGACCCAATAGTCGCACGGGCATTCAAAACTATTAAGAAGGTGGAATTTGTCAACCAGCTCCAGCAGATCAATTCGTTTGAAAGTCACCTCCATGACGAAGGTGTCCTTATTATAAAGTTCTGGCTTCACCTCTCAAAGAAAGCGCAAATTAGACGGCATAAGAAACTGAGCAAGGACCCCAAGAAGAGCTGGAGGCTGTCTAAACTGGACAAGGAATACTTCAAGCTCTACAACCGGTTCTACAAGGTCTCAGAAGGGGCGCTCCGGATCACAAGCACGGGCGCTGCAGCATGGAATGTCATTGAATCTGAGAATGATGAATACAGGGAGATCACCGTGGCAAGGACCCTTCTTGATGCCATCAAGAACAAGCTCAAAGAAAAGCCCAGGGAAGCCCCTCAACCGATGCCTATCCCGAAGGTGCAGCCGCATTCACCGCTCGACAATATCGATCTCAGCAAAAAGATGTCCAAGGCTGAGCACCTCAAGAAGGTGGAGAAACTCCAGGGGGAGATAAATATCCTGTCTAACAAGGCGTTTGAGCGCGGCATAAGCTCGGTCCTGGTCTTTGAGGGGTGGGATGCCGGGGGAAAGGGAGGCAACATCCGAAGGCTCACTATGTGCCTGGATGCCTGGCATTACAGGGTCATCTCCATTGCAGCGCCATCCCAGGCGGAAAAGGCCCAGCCTTATCTATGGCGCTTCTGGATGCACCTCCCTCGCGATGGCCGGATTGCTATTTTCGATCGATCATGGTACGGCCGTGTTCTTGTTGAAAGGGTGGAGGGCTTCTGCCAAACGGAGGACTGGCAGCGGGCATACAGCGAGATCAATGACTTTGAGACGCAGATCGTCGGAAGCGGGTGCGTGCTCGTAAAGTACTGGCTCCATGTCTCAAAGGAGGAACAGCTCAGGCGTTTCAATGAGCGGAAAAAAATTGCGTATAAGAACTATAAGATTACGGATGAGGACTGGCGGAACAGGGAGAAATGGAACGCCTACCTGGTTGCCGTGGACGAAATGCTCGCACGAACAAGCACCGATGTGGCCCCGTGGACAATCATCTCGGCTAATGACAAATATTATGCCCGTGTCCAGGGCCTCAGGAGCTACAGGGACGCCCTTGCGAGGGCATTGAAGAAAAGCGGGAAGAAGGTGAAGAGCCCGGAGGCATTGAAACTGAGCTGACATCCGTCAGGTATTTTTATGCAACAAAATGTTGTCATTGCGAGGAGCGTAGCGGTTGCGAGGCAATGCCGAAGCAAACCAGGAGATTCCTCACTTCGTTCGGAACAGGCTCCGCAATCTATGAGATTCTTCGTCCGCCTAAGGTGGACTCGGAATGACAAGTTTGTGGTGAATTCATATGAGAGAACCCTCTAACAATGTCCAGAAAGCGCCCAAGGGGTCGCGCCAGACCTTTGATCTCAAGGATCCGCTCCTCTACATAAACCGCGAGATAAGCTGGCTCAGGTTCAACTGGAGGGTGCTCGAGGAGGCCATGGATGAGCGCCATCCTCTTCTTGAGCGCGTGAAGTTCCTCGCCATATTCTCAAGCAACCTTGATGAATTCTTCATGGTCCGCGTGTCCGGCCTCAGGCGCCAGGTGCTTGCGGGAATACAATATGCCTCAGGCGACGGCATGACCCCAATTGATCAACTTGTTGAAATAAGAAAGATTATCTTGAAAGACCGGCAGAAGCAGGCCGAGTGCTGGAGGAACGACATTCTTCCGAAGCTGCGCCAGGCCGGGATACGGGTATTTGATTGCAAGGCCCTTCGTAAAAACCAGAAAGAGCTCCTTCGCAAATATTTCGAGAGGGAGATCTTCCCGATCCTCACACCCCTGGCCTTTGACCCGGCCCATCCCTTTCCTCACATCTCCAACCTGAGCCTGAACCTGGCAGTGGTGGTGAAGGACGAAAACGAGGGGGAGAGATTTGCACGGCTGAAGATAGCGGACAACCTTCCGCGGCTTGTGCCGATACCCGACGAGGAGCAGGCTGATGGCTTTGAGTTCGGCAACCTTCTCAAGGCGAAAGCCGGCAATTTTGTCTGGCTTGAGCAGGTGATTGCCGCCAACCTGGACATGCTGTTTCCAGGGTTGAAAGTTGTGGCCTCGTATCCATTCCGCATCACGCGCGATGCGGACCTCGAGATCGCCGATGACGAGGCTGAGGACCTTCTCTCCACGATAAAGGAGAGCGTGGAGATGCGCCATTTCGGCTCTGCTGTCCGCCTTGAAATTGAAACCACGATGCCCGAGAAAATCCGAGACATCCTCGTCCGCAACCTGAACCTGGACCCTTATCTGGTGTATTCCGTGGACAGCCCGATCGGTATGGCAGACCTGTGGGAGCTCGCCCGTCTCGACCGCCCCGATTTGAAAGACCCGGTATTTATTCCGAATGTCCCTACTCATGTTGCGGCCTCGAAAAGCCTGTTTGATGCTATCCGCCAAAGGAATACCATCCTCTATCATCCATATGACAGCTTCACGCCCGTCATTGATTTCATACGCGAGGCGGCACAAGACCCAAACGTACTTGCGATCAAGCAGACCCTATACAGGGTGGGGGCCAATTCTCCGGTCGTTGAATCTTTGAAGGAAGCACGGAGAAACGGAAAGCAGGTGGCCGTGCTCGTTGAGTTAAAGGCGCGCTTTGACGAGGAGAACAATATCGCATGGGCGCGGGCGCTGGAAGACGAAGGGGTGCATGTCGTCTACGGCGTTCTCGGGCTCAAAACCCATGCGAAGCTCCTCCTGGTTGTTCGCCGCGAACACGACGGCATCATGCAGTATGTCCATATGAGCACCGGAAACTACAATCCGGTGACCAGCCGCATATATGCCGACATGGGCCTCTTCACCTGCGACCCGGATATTGCCTCGGATGTCTCCGACCTCTTCAACTTCCTTACGGGTTATTCCAAGAAAAACAGCTACAGAAAGCTCATCGTTACGCCCGGGCCGATGCGCGATGAAATCATCTCCAGGATTGACCGGGAAATAAAGCACCAATCCCGACACGGCAACGGCTATATCGCCTTCAAGTTGAACTCGCTCGTTGACAATAAGTGCATAAGGGCTCTCTATCGCGCATCACAGGCCGGTGTAAAGATTGATCTGCAGGTTCGGGGTATCTGCTGCCTCAGGCCGGGCATCCCCGGATTGAGCGACACCATTTCGGTTACCTCAGTCGTGGGCAGGTTCCTTGAACATACAAGGATCTATTACTTCAGAAACGGCGGGAACGAGGAGATATACCTTGGGAGCGCAGACCTGATGCCGCGCAATCTGGATCGGCGAGTTGAGGTCCTGTTCCCCGTGACCGACCCCGGGCTTAAGAAGATGATCGTAGAAAATATCCTCTTTATTCATCTCAAGGACAATGTAAAGGCAAGGAAGCTTCTGACCGATGGAACATACGAATGGGTGAGGCCGGTGGACGGCAACCCTGAGCTTAACTCGCAGCTGTGGCTTATTGAGCACAGGGGAAGTTCGTGAATGGGACAAAAACAAATTTCATGCTCTTCATGGCTGACTCCCTGCTGGAACAGGTCTCTGCCCTCCAGCAGGAGATCGGCGGGGTACTCAGGGCCGACGACATAGAGTATGTCCACAGGATGCGCGTGGCCTCACGGCGGCTTAGGACAAGGCTTACCATCTTTGAAAAACACCTGCCCAAAGGAAAGGCCTCCGAATGGCAAAAAGACATCAGGCAATTGACGCGCGCCCTGGGCGATGCACGCGATAAGGATGTGCAGATAAAAATCGTGAGAAAATATTTGAAGAAACTCTCAAACGGGGAATATCGCCCTGGCATAAGGCGCCTGCTTTTCCGCCTCAAGCAGTGCAGGACCGGCCTCCAAATCAGGATTGTGAAAGCAATCAGAAGGCTGAGGGAAAACAATATTATTGAGGACATTGAAACCATCTCGCGCCAGATCCGCGCCCGCGCCCTGATAAAACAGACCACTGATACTTCTAACCTGCTCCTCCAGGTGGCAAACCAGGCAATATCGGCAAGGTTGGAAGAAATGCTCGGCTGGGAGCTGTATGTTGACCGGGTGGAATGCATCAAGGAGCTCCACGCCATGCGCATTGCAGCAAAACATTTCAGATATACGATGGAGACCTTTGTTCCCCTGTATGCATCCGGCCTTGAAGATTATATTGCTTCGTCCCGCCGCATCCAGACCATGCTTGGAGACATCCATGACTGCGATGTATGGGCGCAATTCCTGCCCGCCTTTATAGTGGATGAAGGGAAAAAGATGGAGGAGTATTTCGGGCACAACAACGGACTTGCCAAGCTAAAGCCCGGGATAAACTCCTTTAAGCGGGACCGGTCAAAGATGCGCAGAACATGGTATCGTAAATTTACCGCTTTCTGGCACGAGATGAACGCCCAGGGGGCCTGGAACAAACTCCTGAGCGACATAGGCGCTGACTTGGCCGCACCTGAAATCATATGAAGATCGCTCTAATAGGAGATGTCCACGCAAACCTGCCGGCCCTTGAGGCCGTGCTAAGCCATGCAAAAAAACAGGAGGTTGACGAGATCTGGAATGTCGGGGATTTCGTGGGTTACGGCGCCTTTCCCGACGAGGTCGTAAAGAGGATCAAGAAAGAGAAGATCTTGAGCATCATCGGCAACTACGATGACAAGGTCCTGCAGGTCAAGAAGAAGCAAGAGGAGTGGGGGAAAGGCAAGCATCCGCTGAAATGGTTTGCGTTCAAGTGGGCATATGACCAGCTTTCCAAGGAGAGCAGGGACTATCTGCGCGGTCTTCCGGTGGAGCGCCGGATGGAGGTCAAGGGGAAGAAGATCCTCCTTGTGCACGGCAGCCCGGAATCAATAAAGGAGCATCTGACCACCGACACCCCGGACCGCAGGCTGAGGGACCTCCACAAAACAGCACGGGCGGATGTGATCATCTGCGGGCATTCACACAGGCCATTTGCGAGGGAGGTTGAGGGCGCCTTCTTCATCAACCCGGGCAGCGTTGGACGATCCGACGATGGCGACGCCCGCGCCTCCTATGCCGTTTTGGACATCAAACAGAACTCCTTCCAGGTCCAGCATTTCCGGATAGAATACAACATTGAAAAGGCGATTGATGGGCTCAAGCTGCACAAGCTCCCGGAAGAGTTCGCAAGGATGGTGAGCCAGGGCCGGAGCCTGGATGCCGTTATGGGAAGCGGCAGGAGTGGTGGGAAAAAGACCTTGCGGGATCGCCAGGCCAAGCTCAGGGATGTCCTGCGCCTTGCAAAGAGCTGCTCCTATGAGGTGGACCACACCCTCCATGTCACGATGCTCGCGCTCAATCTGTTTGATGAGCTAAAGCCCCTCCTGCCTGGCGGGCAGACAGGGCACACCTTGGGCCCTGAGGAGAGGTTCCTTTTGCAGTGCGGCTCCCTCCTCCATGACATCGGCTGGGTGCGCGGGAGGACAAAGCACCACAAGACATCCTTCAGGATGATCATGAAAGAAAAGCTTCCTTTCTCTGACAAGGAGAAGCTTATAATTGCGCTCATTGCCCGCTATCACCGCAAGAATATCCCGGACCGGAGGCAGAAGCATTTTTCGTCTCTTGACCAGAACGAGCAGAAAACCCTCAAATCCCTTGCCTCAATCCTCCGTGTTGCCGACGGGCTGGACCGCAGCCATCAGAGCATCGTCCAGGCGCTGAGGGCCAGGGTGACACCAAAAGAGATCGCAATTGAGTGCGATGTGAGCGCCCCTGCGGAGTGGGAGATTGGCGCAGGGCTGAAGAAGGGCGACCTGATGGAGCGGACTTTCAAGAGGAAACTCTCCATCACCCCAAAACAGATATAACCTGTCATTGCGATCCGCCTTGCGCTGGAGGCGCATCTCCGCCAGAGGCGGATCTGCCTATGGCATGAAGCCTCAGATTGAGAGGCGGAGAAGCAATCTGACTCAAGGAGTCATTCCTAGCAAAGCGAGGATAAGATTGAACTCATCGAAATCTATTACAAAGGCGACAAAGAGAACGAAAATAGAGTAGGAAAAAGTAAAAGTAAGCTATTTGGTCATTGACATATAGTTAACCCTGTGCCAGACTTTTATATATGAATTTTGCCTCAATTGCCTTTCGTATAATACTTTCCCATTTTTCCCCTGGTATTGTATTGGAGTTTGGAATTCTTTTTATAATGATGGGCAAATATAATCTGACTGTGCAGGACATTGTTAATTATTTTAAATCATTTCCTTCAAGCCTTCTTGGATTGGTAATTTTCCTTGCGGTTCCTATCGGGGTAATTATTGACGAGATTCAACATATATGGATTGAAGACAGGGTCGAAAAGTGTGTAATTAAAAGATTTAAGGGAAAACCCGACTTTAAGTATTGTTATGAATTTTATAGGGATCTTAGACCATATAGTCCCGAGAAATACTTTCCCGTTTTAGGAGAAGAATTCAGTCGTTTGCTGCTTGACCGATACTATTATTTTTACGAATTCGATATTAATATGTTTATTGCATTTTTAGTCGCCGGAGCAATAGCGATAATCTTCCTGCCGTTCCCTGAAATATTAATTATAGGACTATCATTTCTCATAGTATGTTTGTTTTTATTATATTCCGCTTTCGATTCATACAAATATTATCTTGTGGCGTTGACCAATATGGTTATTGGGGAAGAAAACAAACCAAAGAGGAAATAGCCGATTTATGAGAAATATCGGCACAAGCGAAATAGAAATGAGATCTGTCCTGCCCAACGAATGGGAAAAGATAAAAGATTCTCTAATTGTGTTAGAAAATATGACCTTTTCTCCTTCGATACAAGATTCTCCTGAAGTGTTGAAGGAAATCCTTGCGCATCCTGGTTCTATATTTCTTATCGCAGAATTATCTGGAGAAATTATAGGGAATGCATTTGGAGGACCGATAGAGGCGGAAATTTATTCAGATATTCCTGGCATTAAAGAATTCCCACATTATGGGAAAGGTATTGTATGTTATGTCGAATCCATTGCCGTGCATCCTTCCTATCAGGAGAAAAAACTCGGGGCGCATCTTTTATCTAAGTTTCTCGAAAATTGTAAAGAGAAGAGATTTCAATTTGTTGCAGGTCATGCATTAGAAGGCCCTTCTCATCATTTATTCACAAAAGCAGGTTCTAAGATAATTCGCTATCATGAAAACTGGTATAACACTGGGAAGAAGAGCTACGCATTCATCCTTCCTTCTTCTAATGACATCCAGATAGTAGTATGAAGACAAAAAATATTACAGCCTTTGTCGGACATAGCTTTGATGAAAACGATAAAAGTCTCATCAGAAGGTTCTTAGATTATTTTGATTCTATTAAGGGCATAGTGAACGAGTTTAATTGGGATCATGCTGAAAAAGCTGAACCCAAAATCCTTTCTAAAAAGGTAAGAGAAAAAATGGAGGGGAAAAATCTTTTTATCGGGATTTTTACAAAAAGGAAAAAAGAAATAGATGATTCAAAGCTTAATAGGAGGGGATTATTCAATAAAAAGAAAATAATTACTAACGAAGAAGACTATTATTGGATTACATCCGATTGGATCATTCAGGAAAGTGGTTATGCACTTGGGAAGGGGATGGATCAAATATTTCTCCTGGAAGATGGGGTAAATTCAGTTGGAGGTCTTCAAGGTGACATAGAACATATTAATTTTTCTCGAGAATATCCTGAAGGATGTTTTCAAAAACTCCAGGAAATGATTGGTGCTCTAATACCTAAAGAGAAAATTGAAAAGGGGAAAGAAATTTCAGATATACCTAAGGCCTCCGAGAAAGAAAAACCTGAAATCCCAATGAAAGGGGAGACCGAAAAACTAAAAGCCGAATGGAATCGTAAAGATTATGATATAGCTTTAGTCCAGGCCATAATAGATAAAAATGAGAGTAAAGAAAAAGAGATTTATGAAGAATACCTTTCAACGCTAACAGAAGAGAATATCGAAGAAATAGTAGATTGGAAGGTCAACTATTTACTTGCAAAGAGCTTATTTAAAAATATCGATGTTAGTGATGAGATAAAACGGCTGGTAGATGAAAACCCGGAGCATGCTTTAGCAAGGTGGCTACTGGGAAATATATATGAGAAATTTAAAAATTATAAATTGGCTTCAAATGAATATTTAAAGTCAGCACAATACACCAAAGATCCAAGCATTAAAATCTCAAGATTATGTCAAGGAGCTATTTCAAAAGCAAAGGCTGGAGAATATGAGGAAGCAATCGAAATTGTTGGGAATATCTTTAATGAAAAATTTACCAAAGGCGATTCTGATTTATTTCTTTTATTAACAACCCTGGCTGATATAACACTCGAACGAGGAGAATTAGAGAAATATACAGCTTTTTGTGAAGGAGCACTTTTGATTAAACCCGAAATACATAATTTAAGATTCTCATTAGCATATAAGTACTCTGAAATGAAAATGAATCCTCTGGCACTATATCATTATAAGATTCTTACGGAAAATGAGCCATCAGAGACAAACTGGAATAATATTGGTGTCGCATACTCACGATTAGAGATGAATGCTAAAGCTATTTCCGCGTATAATAAATCTGAAGAACTAAATGGAACACTTGCTATGAGCAACTTGGCTCATAAACTGATTTCTGCAGGATTTCTTGATGAAGCACAAGGAATATGTGACAAGGCTGTAAAGATCAAAAACTATGACAAGAGAGTGGGATCAGCCATATTGAAGATTGGGGATGTAAGGAATGAAGAGAATGAAAAAGAAAATAAAGTGCTGGAAAATATAAATGATCGGCGAAAATTCAGTATTGAATTTGCGATGGCTTTTAGACCAAATGAGAAGGTGGAGCTGCCTTCCAAATGGAAATCTTCACTTTGTGATTTAGATATAAAGATACAAGACGGTCGGTTTTTAGCAAAGGGGGAATACCAATCCCAAGAAGAAGATGATTCTGCCTTGTTCAGGGCGTTGATAATGAAAACACAATCTTCATCAGAACCAACGCATCTTAAAAGAATAGTAACCTATGAAGGTATAATAAAGGGCAGGGCTATTGAATATAATCTTTCAATTTCCCAAAGGCCTGGAGAAGGGCCTGCGGAGAAAGAGATTATCCATAAAAATGGCTTAATGGCTATTCTTAAAGATAAAACAGAAATTCTTGTGCTGGAAAAAGACAAGGATAATAAGGAAGAACTTTATTCCTTAAAGCCCATTGGCAATAAATAAGTCTATTTCTACCGTGAGCGACCTAGAGATTGGTTAGGAAACGGAAGGGATTTTTGGATGGGGTGGGGGTTCGAGGTTCAGGTAGATGACATTCTTCAACCTGTTTGACGAGCTAAAGCCCCTGCACACCCTGGGCCCTGAGGAGAGGTTCCTCTTACAGTGCGGCTCCCTCCTCCATGACATCGGCTGGGTGCGCGGCAGGACAAAGCACCACAAGACATCCTTCAGGATGATCATGAAAGAGAAGCTTCCTTTCTCTGACAAGGAGAAGCTTATAATTGCGCTCATCGCCCGGTATCACCGCAAGAACATCCCGGACAGGAGACAGAAGCATTTCTCGTCCCTTGACCAGAACGAGCAGAAAGTCCTCAAGGCCCTTGCCTCAATCCTTCGTGTTGCAGACGGGCTGGACCGCAGCCATCAGAGCATTGTCCAAGCACTGAGGGCCAGGGTCACTCCAAAGGAGATCGCCATTGAGTGCGATGTAAGTGCCCCTGCGGAGTGGGAGATCGGCGCAGGGCTGAAGAAGGGCGATCTGATGGAGCGGACTTTAAAGAGGAAGCTCTCCATCACCCCAAAACAGATATAACCTGTCAGTATGTTAGGGATTGCTTCGTCGCTTACGCTCCTCGCAATGACAAAAAAAGGACTTTTTTAAATACCTCTAAAGAAATTACAGACGACCAACCCCCCTTTGAGAGCGAAATAAATCATCAGATAATCGTCAGGCAATCATCGGGTAAGAAACTGTTCTCCGCTTTCCTTGAACTTTTAGAATGCCTTTGTCCACCAGTTCAGATAAGTCCTCCAGTCATAAGCTTTATCTTCCCGGAGTAAGAAGGCTGGCTATCTGTGGGCGGAGCTCGTCAATGACAGTCTTATAAGGCGGAAGCTTGGGAACCAGTGGACCGAGCCATTGCCTCCATGTCTTTTCTACGAACGAGAGCATCGCTTCTGGGAAAAAATCTTCTGGCCCTGCAAATGTGACATCCCGTATTGCACATTTTTTACGCAGGAAAGCAGGGAAATCTGAAACATCCAAGCGATCTCGATTGGAAAAGAGAATCCGCCAGAGGTCATAGTAGTCACGAGCGCGAGAGCGAACCCATCCCCGCTTTTCAAGAATCTTTGTATGTTGCAATATAGCCCGAAGTTTCTCTGCTACAATCTACTCCAGTGAATAAACATGGGCTTGTAAATCAAGCGGCTCTCCGTAGTCGTGGAGAACTGGACATTTATTGCATGGTTTGAGAATTTTCTCATCCACTGCAATTTCAACCATGATAGTGGTCTGAGGCTGTCTATGCCATGGAAATCGAGCCCGGATATCAAAGGTTTCCTGGCCCCCTGGGTGGGGATCACGCTCGATATGGCGTTCGCACAGGACTTCCACAGGGGCATATGGATCAAGAAGTTTCACCGCCTGCAGGCAAGCCTCATTCATGGCGTCCTCCATCGATCTCCCGATTGGCACCTTGCCCATTGCGGAAAAGTCCAGGTCTTCGGAGAACCGATACTCACCAAAGTAGCATTTCTTAAGTGCTGTGCCGCCCTTAAGGACCAAGGTGTCGTGGAATGCCTCCACGCCTGTAATGCCCGCCAAGGCCCACGAGATGAGGTAATCCCGCTCGAGGACTTCCCAGGGAAGTCCGAGACGCTTGCGGGCCTCTTGGAGTCTACCGTGTAATGGCTTCATACTCCCACCTTACCAGGCAGATTCACCTGAATCATCCATCGCTTGTCACACTGCCCACGGCGGGGCCCGGTTGGATCGAGCACCCGGTAGCCCTTTATGGGGATTGCCATGAGACGCTTAAGATGAACTGAAAGAATCCCCTGTTGTTCAAGGATCCATCCAAGTCGCTTTGCGGTAGCTGAGTCAATCTTAAAGGCGTATTCGATGATCCGCTCCACATCGAGCTTTTGCCCTCGCACTTCGAAGGCATGAAGGACTTCGGCGAAGTCCCCACAATACTGGGGAGCGATCAGACCGTCAATGAGAGTTCTTTCAGGGTCTGTCATCCTGATGCGTGCCTCGTTTACCCACACGTCTTCAATACCGAAGAAACGCTTCGGCTCTATCTGAACGAACTTGTAGATCGTGTCACCAATTGAATATCCCTCTGTGGTTCTGTTTTCTTGTCGGTGGCGGGGCACCGACCTAACAGTTGTCGTCACGAACACCCAGCGGGGAGTCTGCTCGGTCAAGCCATGATAATTAAGCGCAGACCAGTGGCTGATGGCAGCAGGATTGACCAACGCCATTGCAACCTCGAATTCATGCAGTGGTGAGACCCCAGGGACAGATGAAGATAGCGAGTAGAGTCCATTCCGCACTCTCACTACCCAACCCGACCTGGCAAGGTGGTGGAGCGCCTGTCGAAGGTAACCTGTAGACAGCCCCACAGATGGAGCCAGTTCCAGAGCCCTCTTGCTCGTAAAGATGCGGTCACCTTCTTCAGTTAGCTTCCTGACCAGTTCAATTCCTCCTGAAGAGTATCTATGGTTCTTTTCCATTGCTCTTCTTTCTTTTCATAGATATTATATGGCAATTGTTAGCAAATGTCAAACAAATTCCATGAAAGGTCTAATTTGAGGAGCATGAGGAGCCTTCTGGGCCTTCTGTTATTAAATATTTTACTGCAATTGTTATATTATAGCGAACAATTGCATGACAAAATCTATATAATAGGATGGTGAACCAGGGCCGGAGCCTGGATGCCGTTATGGGAAGCGGCAGGAGTGGTGGGAAAAAGACCTTGCGGGATCGCCAGGCCAAGCTCAGGGATGTCCTGCGCCTTGCAAAGAAGTGCTCCTATGAGGTGGATCACACCCTCCATGTGACAATGCTAACGCTCAAGCTGTTTGATGAGCTTAAGCCCCTCCTGCCTGGCGGGCAGACAGGGCACACCCTGGGCCCTGAGGAGAGGTTCCTCTTACAGTGCGGCTCCCTCCTCCATGACATCGGCTGGGTGCGCGGGAGGACAAAGCACCACAAGACATCCTTCAGGATGATCATGAAAGAGAAGCTTCCTTTCTCTGACAAGGAGAAGCTGATAATCTCTCTCATCGCCCGGTATCACCGGAAGAACATCCCGGACAGGAGACAGAAGCATTTTTCCTCCCTTGACCAGAACGAGCAGAAACTCGTCAAGGCCCTTGCCTCAATCCTCCGTGTTGCCGACGGGCTGGACCGCAGCCATCAGAGTATCGTCCAGGCGCTGAGGGCCAGGGTCACACCAAAAGAGATTGCCATTGAGTGCGATGTGAGCGCTCCTGCGGAGTGGGAGATTGGCGCAGGGCTGAAGAAGGGTGATTTGATGGAGCGGAATTTCAAGAGGAAGCTCGTTATTGAACCAAGACAGGTATAAAGACAATACAGACAGCCAGCGGCATTGCCCTGTGGCTCATGTGAGTAGCCTGCAGTGTGTGCGATTCGTGACTCACAGGCTGCGTGTTAAATTACCTCCCAATATCCGCTTTTTGCAGAGCCAATGCGCTTTAGTTTTTCCCCTGCTTTCAGTTTTGCAATTTGTTTCTCCACTGCCCGCTGGGAAATTTCTAAAATATCAGCCAATTTTTTGGCACTGATATATTTATCCGCTTTTATCGCCTTCAAAATCTTCTCCGAACTTTTCTCCGAACCTATCTCCGAACTTTTCTCCGAACCTTTGGTCTCCTTTAAACTATATGCAGGACGTTGGAAGGAAATTGTAAAAAAGAGGTCGCTTTTGATTTTTGGATAGGGAAGACTTGCAGATTTCATGGCATCACGCATACGTTTGATGCCGGTTCCAATTCGCTCAACCTTATGCATGCGGGCGAACATGTCAGCGATAAGCTCGTTTCGTCTTACGGAGATATTTATAAGCGAACGGGGGCTTAATCCTTCAGGAAGTCCTCCGGGATTAGTCACTACAACTTTATCTTCGTGCACCTCTACCATTGTGCTTGTTCCTCGCATACTGTAATCACGATGAATAATCGCGTTAGTGACCGCCTCGCGCAAAGCCTCAAGCGGTATTTCATAAATATCCTCTCTGTTGACACCTTTTATCTCGCTACGGATATTTAGATGTTTTTTAAGAAAGATGATGGCTTCGTTAAATTGCGTCAATAAGTCATCCTGAACATCTTTTCGGTCATAAATATGAATCCTATCTCTGCCCTTAAAGGCAACAAGTGTCATCTGACACTGCAGAATAAAGTCCCTTGGCTTTTGAGCAAAGAATAGCACCCCGGCATTCTTGATTGAAGTTTTCCTGGATAGGGCAAGACTTGAAAGAATATCCTGTGGGACGATTTTTGTTACAGAGATGTCTCCTTCCTTGAAGAAGACCCTTATCTTTTCTCTGGAAATGTCATCGAAGGATACCTCTTTATTTATCCTTTCCTCAAAGGGCACTGTCGCCGCATTCTTAAACAAAAGACGGATTTCTTTCTGCGTCATCTTTTGCGACACCGCATCAAGGCGCCTGTAATAACCTGATGAGCAACTGTATGGTTTTTCATCACCTTCAGCAACTTCAATAACAACGGCCTTATCAATTTGCAAAATCCTTTTTATATGAATGTTTGGATCGCAATTTCTGGCGAGGTCGGTCATCTCTGCTTTCATTTTATTGGTCAGAGTCTCGCCGACCACCTTGCCAGCGTCATCAACGCCGAGCAGAATATATCCACCCTTTGTATTGGCAAAAGCGACAAGGTCTCTGTCGATCTTAGGAGAATACCGCTCCTTAAACTCAACAGTAAGCCCTTCCCCTTCTTTTATCAAAAGATGTAATTCTTCAGGTTTCATAGGATGATTTTAACTTCCATGTCCCTCCACAGTCCGCATCTCTTCCTTAGTCAACCCGTAAAGTTTACAAACCATCTGGTCAATCCGGTTTTTATATTCATTAAAATATGCCCTAAATTCTCAAAAAATTCAATAGCTTTTCCGTATAAAAACAGGTGGTGAGCAATGGAAGGGGACAGGAAAAGTTATTGATCTCTCTCATTGCCCGCTATCACCGGAAGAACATGCCGGACAGGAGACAGAAGCATTTTTCGTCCCTTGATCAGAACGAGCAGAAAGTCCTCAAGGCCCTTGCCTCAATCCTCCGCGTTGCCGACGGCCTGGACCGCAGCCACCAGAGCATTGTCCAGGCGCTGAGGGCCAGGGTCACACCAAAAGAGATCGCCATTGAGTGCGATGTGAGCGCCCCTGCGGAGTGGGAGATTGGCGCAGGGCTGAAGAAGGGCGACCTGATGGAGCGGAATTTCAAGAGGAAGCTCTCCATCACCCCAAAACAGATTTAATTTGCATGTCGTTCTCTGAAAGGCAAGAGTATTCACTTAGGGATAAGTAAGATTTACGCCTAATACAAAGAAGAGGACAGGATCGAACTCGAAAAGGATTAACCAAATAGGGATCAGTGGTAAGTCGGCCGATCAGCGATATCTATTTTCCCAAAGTTTTGAATGATCTCCTCTTTCCCTTGTTTCTCGCTCCCTTTTTGGAAATCACGCAATTGTTCGGGAGTGCCTTCTATTGTCCATTTTGTAGTAATAGTTATTTTCATTGAATGCTTATCTTTTTCTTCTGGTTTATACATATCTTCTGGTTCTTCTATAGGAAAGAATTGTCTGCTTACAAATACCGATCGCGATGACATTGGTTGAAGAAGGCCGTTAAGAGCGCCTACATTATGTTTTATGGATTCAACCATCTTCTGGAGGTCATGCCTAGATGATGTTAAGTCCGCAATTTTATTGTGCATTTGCCCCATAATATTGCGTGTTTCCCTCCAATGGGGCTCGAACGAACGGGCCAGTTGTAAAAACAATTGATCGAATACCCTTCGCGATGCCTTCATAGAAATAATAGCGGTCACAAAAATCGCCACGGGGCCGAGGAAAATCATTAGGATGAAAATAAATGAATTCATTGCCTTCTACGAAATTCCTGTTCAATATTCATTAATGTATCAGCAATATCTTTCATTGGGGTGACGATTCCGTCTATCAATCCTTTCAGGGATCCAATTTCTTCCGGAAGGGGTCGAAGGAGGTCATTCATTTGACGGATAGTGTCCAATGTTGGCGTGGCAACCCCCTGGATAAATCTGTTGAGAGCATTGTCGGTTTTTCTCCCTACAAGATAAGTCGTGGCTATGCCCACTGCTGTCAACAGAACTGGGGTGAAAACGGACAATGCACAATCATTCATTTTCCACCTGCTCCCTCATATAGCAATGCTATTGCGTTTCGAATTTTCTCAATTTCCTCTGGAGCAATCTTGTTTGTTCCTTTTCCCTCAGAAAAGGCTTTTAGGAGGTTGCAAATGAATTCTGGAAAAAATTTATAATCAATGACAACATCAAATTTTTCGCCATCTCCTCTTTCTAATCGTAATACGGTTCCTTTTTCGTCGTACCCGAAACCGACTCGATAAATGAAGAGCGGTTTCTTATCTCTGGCAATATCCTGACGAATAAGGTCCCCAAAGCGCTTCCTGAGGTCCTCCAGCCACTTCTCAAATTCAGGAGTAAGTAATTTTTTTGCCTCTGGATTTATCAGGCTTTCAGGAAAGGCGAGAATCCAGAGTAGGTTTGCTCCAGAGTGTTCGATTCCAATGAATCTATCCAGAGCAAGTTTTAATTTAACGATCAAATTATTGTCGTATGGTTGGCTCAGCCCCAGTGAAAGAATAGCCTCTATCTGAGGGGATAAGTGACTCTTTTCCAGAAACCATTGAACGAGGTTAGCCAAGTTTTGTATAAAAGTGTTTATTGTCTGTTCTGTTTCCGTGCTCATGGGTTTTAAGTGATTATGTCAGTAAAATTATCCCATAGAGCCCACTGGAATACAACTAAAATAGTTGAGATTGGCATTTGCTCAGCGTAACCGTGAGCCTTTGGGAAAGGGGAGGGGTCTTTGGATGAGGCGGGGTGGTGGAGGAGGTGAGGGTTCGAGGTTCAAGTAGGTGACCTCCTTTGAGGGAGGTGGAGCGAGGTGGGCGCTGAGGGTCTCAAGGTATTTCCCTACGGTCTTGCGGGTATAGGCGGGGATGCCGATCTTGTGGAGGTAGATGTTGGATTCATGATCTGTGGTGAAGATAGGGATGCCTGCCTTGAAGACTCTCTTGGCCATGGGAAGTGTTTTGCTTCCCTTAATGGCTCCGGGAACATAGACCACATCGGCCAGATTGCATGCGATCCAGTTCCTGAGCCGGATGTTTTTCCCCGTCATCCCGCCCTCCTGGGGATCGGTAATGGAAAGCATCAATAGCTCCCCCTCTTCTGCCCGGCGAAAGTATTCCTTTCGTTCCGGGAACTCATGCATGGGAGGGGAAAAGCGGGTCAGGAGGAAGGATTCAAAGGTTTCTTTCCCAAGCCCTCTTGCCGTGAAAAGTGAAACCGAAGTGTGTGGAAAATAGAGTCCCAGGCGGAATATCTCCATCTCAATGACTGAATGGTGCCCTCCGATGTAGTTGATCTCATAGTCTCTGATTGTGAAGAAAAGCTGATTTGATGCCCACAGTGCCGTGCCAGGGCTGTAATCTGCGGAGATCGCGGCCATGGTAAAACGCTGAAGAAGATTTAGAGGGCCCCGATAATACAATCTCTCCGGGGCTTCGGAACCGAGCCGCTCCTTGAGCCGTGCGGGATAGGCTGGATCTTGTGGGGTCAGGACTTGATATTCCATAGCTTCTTCACTGTTTCGTCTATCTCTCTGTCCAATTGAGAAACATCCTTTCCGGCGGCCACAAGTCTATGGGCCTCCTCTGAAAGGTCTGCGAGCTTTTTATGGATCGGGTTTCGCAGGGCAAAACGGGGAATAGCAAGATTATTCATTACCGATGGTGCCCCGAACCCCCGGCCTGCCGAGGAGAAGCTCTTGATGAAGGAATCCACGATGCTTGAGTTCAGGATACCACAGAGGTAATGGGCCGCTCTATGGTCATCAACGGCAATGAAGGAGGTTGTATCTGTGGAGATAACCGGCTTTATCCCAACTTTGGTTTTGATTTTTGAGAGGACAACCGCCGTCATCCTGGACGCCATCCGCTTCCATGTTACCCTGTAAGGAGAAAAAGAAGATTCGCTGATATTATACATTGACCAATAAGGAGCAATGGCTTCTTTTTTCACAAACTCACCTTTGACTTTCACATCCTTATAGTAATACTTCTTGTACGCTGCTCTATTTGTAAGGACATTCTTGAATTGGGTCAAGTAGCCATATGTTAATGGCAGGTTTGTAGATAACCAGTCTGTGTCGTAGCCTTCACGTTTTCTAGGATCTTGGGATATTAAGACATAAAAATAAGAACATATCCCGAAACGGTTGATGTCTCCTCCGCTCACGGCAGGATATACAATGTCGGATTCAATAACTGTGGTAACACTGGATATTTTTCGCTTTCCTCTATCATACATATTTTCAATAATAATCTTTTTATCGGGCCTCACTTCCTTAAGCCTGAGCCAGAAAACTCCATAAGGTTCTGCCCTTATTCCTATGACAGCTTTGTAAGTATTCACACCCTTCATCTGCTTTGTGGTCCTTAAAGCGGGGCTTGAGGCAGTTTGCCATGAGGAGACGGGCCTGTTGGGGTCAACAGGGATGGCCTTCATCTCAATGCGATCTGTGCTGGATAAAACCTTTTCCAGGGGCCATTCGGGAGGGATGCGGCCTATCCCCTTCTTTCTCGTCCACTGGATGATAGGGACAGGGTAGGTTGTGGCCTCGCCCTTTTTCAGGACGAAGAATGAGGTTTTGTTGGCCGCCTGAAAGGGCATGAGATGGACGAGGTCTTCCATCAGGATGACTTTGAGTGGGATGCCGGTATCTTTGAGCATAAATCCCCTGAATCCCTCCCCGGCGCCCTTTGACTTGAATACCTCCAGGGTGATGAGAAATGCCAGGATTCCTTTATCTTTGACATATCGGTCTGCACAGGCATAGGTGAAGAGCATGGAGAAGTCCTTTTCCCCTGCGCCCAGGCGGGTCTCATGGCCTTTGAGGGAGAAGAGGCCGTAGCGGTGCCAGAGGCTCAGGGTTCTCTTCCTGTACTCATCCGACAGGTAGCCCCATCGTATCCACGGAGGATTTCCCACGACAAAATCAAATTGGCCCACATAGACTGGGGCAAAGGCATTCTTGATGTACTTGGCCCAGATGCCGTTCTCTCCCGCATCATCAAGGGCCTTGATCTTTTCATAGATTTTGACAAGGAGCGCTTGGTCTATTTCTTTCAGGTTCATATCTTTTTTGAGGAGCTTTTCAAAAGCCTTCAGGTCAAGCTTTCCACGAAGACCGGTATCCACAAGGCCGGTGAACCGGTCAATGCTCTCCTTGCCCTTCACACTTAGGGGAAAGGTATAGTCGCCCTTGGTTGTCCTGAAGATCACGGTGTTTTCCAGGGGAAGCTCGCCATCCTTCAATTCTGTGCTCGGCGGGACCACGGAATCGCAGAGGTAGACCGGGATGGAAAAGGGCAGAGTGCGGACATAAGGAATGAGACGGGAGAAGGCGATGAGGTAGTTTGTCCTGGCTGCAAGGACTGCCAGGGGGTTTAGATCAAACCCTACGATGTTCTTAAGGATCGCCCCCGCGATATTTTCCATCTCAATCTTCTTCTTTGATTCCATTTGTGTAATGACCCTGTGGATGGCCTGGACAAGGAATGTCCCTGACCCGCACGCCGGGTCAAGGAAGCGCACTGCCGGGTCCCCAGTGTAGCCGCCTTTCTCAATGAGGTAGCCTGCCAGCCAGTCTGGGGTGTAGTACTCCCCCAGGTCGTGGCGCAGATTACGGGGGACGATAAGCTCGTAGAGCTTTTGAAGCAGGTCCCGGGTCCACTCCGGCTCAAGCACAGGGGTAGCGGACTCAAACTCCGACAGGGCCCGGACAATATCCCGCATAGCCCCTGACAAGGCGGGGGCCCATTCGTCCAGATACCAAGAGAAAAAGTCTGCCTCAAGGAAGTTGGCGATACCTTTGTTCGTGAAATCCCTCCCGCTCTCCAAGTCACTCAGGCGATCCCTGAAGGTTTTATCGTCCACCGCCCCAAGGCCCTGAATAAAGGATGCGACGGTGCTTTCTTTTTGCATGGAGAGAAGTTCGATGGCAATGAGCTTCATGAGAAAGGCGAAATAGGTGTGGATGGAGAAGAGGAGGTATTTGAGGCGCACGCCGGTAGGCATCTGATAGAGGGTGGCAGTCTCCTCGGCTGCCTTCTCGGCCTTCTCCAATTCCTGGCCGTACACAACCCCGAAGATGCGATCCCATTCCCTGAAGAATGCCTTGACCCGTGTGGGAGAGCTTGGTCTCTGCCCCCGGTTAAGCGCTGAATACAGCTCGGCGATGGCACGCCTGGCCACTTTGCTCTCCGGCCCGAAGACCTGGGAGAGGTCCAGGGCTGTGAGGGGCCTTCTCGCAGTGGCCCTGGCAAAGAGAAGGAGGTTGGCAAGGCTTTCTTTTGAGACCGGGTAAGGGCCCATGACCTGAAAGCCCGTAGCAACCGGCAGCTCCGGGAACAGGGCCTCCTGTGATGGAGGGATTGGCAGGGGCATCATGAGAAGCCTTTCGCTACGGGTGAAACGGACGAAGAATACCTGCTCCCCATCGATGGCCACGCCGACTGCCTTTTCTAAGAAGGCCTCACTGGAGGGTTGTCCTTTGGATTCCCCTCTGAGGTAAATCTGAAGCTCCCTTAGAGCCTCATTCCGCCCGGCTTCTCCGGAGAGCCTTCCCGGCCTTTTGTACTCAATAATGAGGTAACCATAGACAGTATCGGCCCTTCCTCGTAAGGCTGATGTCTTCTCGTAGCCCACAAGGTCAATATCTATTTCCATGTTCTTGAAAACTTTCCTGAGGAGGGGCTCCACTCGCATTTTAAGCTCTTCCTCGGTAGGGTTTCCCTTGGCTGCCTCACGGATCTGTGATGCAAGCTTCTCGGTATCGAGCTGCCAGATTTCTTTTTTAGTAGACGGCATTAGGGGCACTCCCAGTCTACCAATTCAAAAGATTCAGGGCAAATCCTTGTTCTGCCTAAGCTCCCTCCTCGGATAGAATACGACATCAAAAAGGCCGTTGACGGGCTGGACCGCAGCCATCAGAGCATTGTCCAGGCGCTGAGGGCCAGGGTCACTTCAAAAGAGATCGCCATCGAGTGCGATGTGAGCGCCCCTGCGGAGTGGGAGATTGGCGCAGGGCTGAAGAAGGGCGACCTGATGGAGCGGACTTTCAAGAGGAAACTCTCCATCACCCCAAAACAGATAAAACCTGTCATTGCGATCCGCCTTAGGCGGAGAAGCAATCTCGTGTTCAGAAAATTCAATCTGTTAGGGATTGCGGAGCCTGTTCCTAACGAAGTGAGGAATCTCCTGGTTTGCTTCGGCGTTGCCTCGCAACCACTTCGCTCCTCGCAATGACAAAAATTAGTAATCGCAATAAAGTTTATATGCTTAAAGGGGTTTAGGTTGACTACGCCGACTTATAAGGTGGCCAATCAGCATAAGCACTGGAGAAATAATAATGGCAGAGCAACTTATTAACAACATCCATAGGAAGACACCAGAGTAACTTATATGAATAGCCCCATCTAATATCGCAATCACTCCTATTAATATTCTTCCTGCCCGTCCAAATAAAAATCCAATCAATTGGATTCTCGTAAATTCACGAAAGGCATTTTTCACATAAAATAAATATGTAGTAAGAATACTCATACAAATAATAAATATCCCAAAAAATATAAAAATAATTTGTTCCACGGATGTTGTATTCATTATGTTGATCTCTTTCTTCGCCTAATATATTCGACCCTAATCAGGAAATGAGGTCACGAATTTCTTTCCCTCGTGATGGCAGAGGATCTGGATGACTTTTCGTCCTGACCATACGGCTGTCGGCACCCCTCCGCCAGGCTCTACCCATTGGCCGGCAAGGTAGAAATTTTTAAGCCCGGGCAGCGTCTTTTCCACAGGAGACACCAAGGATTCCTTGGTCATCAGCCAGCCTTCAAAGGCCCCCTTATGGTTCCGCGTATACCACCAGAATGTATAGGGAGTCGCAATATCTGTCATCTCAACCTTTTCAGTGATGTTGGGGTAATAACCCTCAAGCCTTTTCAGGACCTCTCTGGCAACAGACTCTTTCTCTTTGTCATATTGTTCCTGACTTGTATGCAGCCCGTTCCAATAATCAAATGACGACTCAAATTCTGCCTGGATCACGGTCTTCCCCTGGGGAGACAGGGTGCTGTCATAGCTGAAATCCCTGACAGCGATCATATCCACGGCCTTCCCCCCTACATTGAGCGGCTGTTTGAGAAAGATGACATTGGTCGGTGGATACTGTTTTATCTTCCCATTGATTCCGAAAGTGGCGAGGATAACGGGCGTGAACATCTTCCAGCGCTGGAACATATTCTCGAATCTTTCGGTAATGTATCGTCCATCAAGCATATTGAACAGGGTGGAATGGAGGTCGGCTGCGGAAATGACAATGTCCGCCCTGTGCGTTGACCCATCGCCGAGCTGAATCCCCACTGCAGCATCGTTCTCCACGAGAATTTTCTCAACTGTGGCATTGTAGGTGACTTTTCCTCCCAGGCCCCTGAAGCGTTTTTCAATAGGAAGGGCAAATTTCAAGGAGCCCCCCTCAACCGTGCCCAACTGCCCCTGGAATAAATATCCCAATATCATCATGACGAACGCCGTGGGCATGTCCTGAATGAAAAGATTGAGGATGATCTTCTTGAGCCATTCGCTTTTAAATCTGCGGACATAATCTTCAACTTTCATGCCGTATTTCATCGCGTATATCGCAACACGCCCCATTTTCCACAGGGACACAATTTTTTCAAAGAAATTCTGGATCTCAATTGGCTTTTCTGCGGATATTTCAATCCTCCCAAGGGCCTGGCATCCCCGGATAAACTCCTCAATGGCTTTTCTGTCTTCAGGGGAGGCCTGGATCAACCTTTCTTTTACCTCTTCCATGTTGGGGGTGAGATGGAATTGGTTTCCTGATCTCTCATCAATATAATTCGCATAGGAAGTCACATCATTGAACCTGTTCGCCTGGGCAGTGCCGAGTTCCCTGTAAAAGGTGTAGAGCGAGTTCCCGGGTTTGTGCCCCATGAGCCAATGGATACAACCGTCAATCATGTATCCCTTCCTTTTCCACGAGGTACACACACCACCGGGAATTGAGCTGTGCTCAAAGATGTTGGCCTGATACCCGTTCATCCGGGCATAACACCCTGCCGACAGGCCGGCGAGCCCTGCGCCGATAATGATTACGGATCTCTCAGGTGACATTCTCTGTGTTGCTGTTCTGCCGTGGACGGACGGCCATGACGGCGCTTCCCCGCGCAACGACCTCGCCCTTCTCCGTGTTCACTATTGCCTCAACGAAGACGATGCGCGACCCCTTTTTCACAACCTTTCCCTCTGCGACAAGATTCTCCCCTGCCGCTGCACTCTGGATATAGTCCACATTCAAGGAGACTGTGATGGGCATCTCCGATGTATCAACGACCGATGTCGCTGCAGTCCCAAAGGCAACATCCAGGAGGGTGGCGATTACCCCTCCGTGGACGGTGCGGCCCCTGTTCGTATGCTCCGGCCGTATCTTCAAATGGACACGGGAGCGCCCGGAGCCAAGCTCAATCTTGTGGACATTGAGATACCCAAGAAAAGGGGATATGACCTTGACCTGGTCTTTATCGAGTGTCTGGAATGATTCTTCCATATTCGGTCGGCGATTCTCCTAATGGCTTATGATGTGGAATTGAGGCTTCTAATTGCCAAAGACCTCGTGCTTGATCTCGTTCTTGCCGGTATTCTTTACAGAATACATCAGGGCATCAGCCAATTTTATCATTTCATCAACGGTAGAGGGTGCAGTTACAAATGTCACTGCCCCTATGCTAAATGTCACAGGCCATTCATTCATCTGCATAGAATCCAGAAGACTCCTTTGAATTTTCCGAACTGCAACTTTGGCCTGATCCACGCCGGTCTCTGGAAAAAGAATTGCGAATTCATCGCCGCCAAGACGTGCGATGACATCTGTTGCCCTGATGTTTTTTCTAATGGTGCTGACAACCGTGCTCAGAACACCATTACCTTCAATATGACCAAAATGATCATTGACGGTTTTGAAATTGTCAAGATCAATGTATGCAAGTGTAAAAGGGTGTCCATATCTTCCGGCCCTGGCTATTTCGTCATTGGCCAGCTCAACGAAGTATTTTCCATTCACAGCCCCAGTTAAAGAATCTACCCTCGCCATCTCTCTTTCGGTATCTAATGCATTTTTCAATTCTGCAAGAAGATATGTAATGACCAAAAAGAAACCAAGCCTGATAACAGCATTCCAGTAAGGAACAATCCATTTTGAATAGGTTGCTCCCGCCATTGCGTCTGCAATAAACCATGTCATGGCGCTGGAAACAGATATTATTGCCCCAATCCACCTATCCGTATACCAGGTAACCAGAATAATGGGTATCAAATAAAATAACGAGGTAGAATACTCTGGACCTGTTATTTCATCAAAGGCTCCAATAGCAATAACCAATACAAATCCAATTGCTATGAAGAATAACCTGGATCGTCTGTCAGAATGTTCTCTTGTCCTCATCGTTGGTTCCTTACAGCGATGTCACCTAATTTATCCGAACGGATTGAATTATACCATATCCTAAGAATATTTTTAGTCTGGGCATCATTAAGAACTTGCCCAGCGCGGTCATCTGGCTCGCTATTAATTGGGCTTCCCTCATTTTCGCTTCGCCCAAATTGCGCAGATCGCGACCTCGCATTACAGTTGAAAGTTAGGCAAAATGGTGGTATAAATATTGAATACAAAAGGGGGTAACTATGAATATCTATGTAGGTAATTTGTCACGGGAGGTCACTGAAGAGGTTTTGCGACAGGCTTTTGAAGCCTTCGGGCAGGTCGCATCCACCAAGATCATCACGGACAAGTTCAGTGGCGAACCAAGAGGATTCGGGTTTGTTGAGATGCCTACCCAAGCCGAAGCCCAGGCTGCTATCGCCGGCATGAACGGCAAGGAGTTAAAGGGAGGGACGATTACCGTTAACGAGGCTCGTCCCCGCCCAGAAGGCCGTCAAGGTGGAGGAGGAAGACGAGGCGGCGGGCGGTAATTCAATTTAGTTGTCCTCAGACATAACAGATTCACAATAGAACTGCGTCGTAAGTCCTAAGAACCCGGGACTGAAGCTGGATTTTGAGGGTGTGGTCTACCGGTATCAGATATGCCTTCCTCGGCAGGCCCAATCAGGTCCCTGTAACAGCCCTTAAATTGCCTGACAGGACCAATTCCCTTTCGGAATCCGGCAGGGGAGCACGGAGGATTTCTTTGAGTATGGCTCCGTGGTCAAAGAGTCCATCCGCAGGGTCCGGGTAGGCGTATGGTCCATCGCTCCCGAAAATACACTTCTGCGGCCCAAGCACTTTCAACACCTCAAGCCGCAAAGGTTCGTCAAGGTAGGGGCTGGATAAATCCACAAAAATATTTTTCTTGCCCTTCGCATAGTCCCACAATTCTCTATAGAATGGGATGCCGGCATGGGCGTAAATGATTTTCAACTTTGGATGCCGTTCGGGCAGAAGCCTGTAGTCTCCCTGCTCCCTGGTGCCGCCGAGGTGCATTAGGAGCGTCAGACTCCGCTCGGCGCAGCATGCGGCAACATCATCAAGCATCTTCACAGGATAGCGATGCCAGAATGGGTGGGTTTTGACCCCGATCCAGCCCGGTTTCCCTGCCCATTTTTCGACCTCGGGGACAGAGACACCAACCCTGGGATTCACCAGTATCCAACAATAGAATTTATCCGGGTAAGCCCTCATCATCTGTGCCGTGCTTTCATTATCAACCTTGCTGTAAATAAGATAATTTTTATTGAGGATGACAAACTTCCCGCTGCCCGTCACGGTTGTCCAGTACATGAAAAGGCCCACCTTCTTAAACCTGCCGATGAGCGCACCGCGCATAACAGCAGACATTTTATTTGCAAAATTTCCCACATGAAAAGGTTCCACCAGGGTCGGGATCAAAACGGTTCGATCAATTCCGTGTTTGCGCATCTGGTCAAGGAGACGCTCAACGGTTTCAAGCCTCTTTTCAAAGTGGTAATGGGCATCAATAATCATGTCTTATAACGCTCCTTTAATGGCGCAGCCCATAAAATAATATTTTATCATAAATGTGTAGTAGACATCGTTAGCTACCAGCATGGCTATTGCTTCATCAGTGCACGTGGAAGGCGTGACCGGCGGCCAGGAACAGTGCGACCAGCACCACGATACCCGCCATGATCGCCTCCCGGCTGACAGATGGAACCTGAGATGCAATGCCCTTCATGTGAACAAGCAGGGATCGGCGGTTCAGTATGATATGCCAGACAGCGAACAAAACGAACAGGATGCTAAGGATATTGTGGCTGGCCATCCAGGCATGGCGTCCAACGGTCATTGGGGAGAGCTGGTAGATGTGGTTGGCAATCCCGGTTATGGGGAGTCCAATGCCGCTGAACGCTATCATGAGTGCGACAAACGCCCGTGTGTTGAACCTCTTTGTGGTCTTTTCCATATAGTGCTCCTTTCAAAGGAACTTTGCCAGCAGGTTCCAGCCCGAACGCGGGGCCGGCTTGTATTCGGCGATGAGCTTGCAAGCCGCATGGGGATTGAGCCAGATAAAATACGGCACATGGTCCACCGGCTGCCTTTTGACAGTGGCCCAGACCCGTTCCCGGGGCGTCATTGCGAACCCTCTCTCTCGGGATACTCCTTGCCTGTTATCGTTTTCCAAAGTTCTCTCCCATAACGCTGCGTAACCCTGATCCGGGTTGTCTTGTCGGGCATACAATTGGGGTCCGTCTTCATCACCGTCTCAAGGAGATTCAGCGCCGCTTCCTTGTCGCCGTAATAGGTGTACATGAACCGGGCCTTATAGAGGTGGTTGTCGACGATGCACGGCCATTCCTTTATGGCCCAGTTGATTCCCTGTTCGACCTCAGCCACGTACTTCTGGCCTGTCATTACGACCAATATTTTTGGTACACGCGAGACAACTTCGGCCCAGAGCCGGCCCGGCGCGCCGTAATCGTAACCCCGGTCATGCTTCATGACATACTGGGTATGTCTTAAAACGTAGGAGAAGGCACCGGCCTGGGCGAGAATGGAACCGAACTCCTTGATCGCGCCCTTGCTGGCCGCGCACCAAAAATGAGCGGCCGGGGTCTCTTTCAGCTTCAGGGATTTTTCTGCGGCTTTCAGGGCTTTTTCATAAAGCTCTACCAAACTTTTCTTCTGCTCCGGGGTCTGCTTGGGGAGTAGGTCTCCATGCTCCCAATAGTAACGGGAGAGGTCAACGAGGATCTCGGGATTGTTGGGATCGAGCTTGTCCGCCTCCTCCATCCAGGAAAAGCATTGTTTGAAAATCTCGGCGCTGTAATCAGTATTTTCTAATACCCAGGCCTGGTCGATCAGCTTCTGCGCCTCGGGATTTTTCGAGGTCGCCTTTACCAGGCCGCCAGCGAAGGCCGGCAAGGTAGCCGCAAGTAAGGAAACCACAATTGTCGCTGCTAACATTACTCTTGTTTTCACAGCATTACCCCTTCTATAAAAATTACTTTAATAAAAGTAAACAAGTATTTCAAGCCGCGGCTGAAAAGCACGGTAAGGATAGTGAAATGGTCTATCTGGCTCCACGGGCAGGACTTCATAACAAACTTGACCTGTTCAAACTTGCTTTTGTCAAAGACGATGCCAATAAACTCCCTTCTGCCTTTGTGGACGAGTTCAACTACAGCATTATCAACATTGATTAAGGTCAAAAACATCTTCTGTAAATAAGTATATATAATTCGTACGAAGATTCATAAATCAAGCAAGCAAGGTCTGATACCTTAATTGAGTAGGTGTTTTATTTTCACCAATAAATATTGACTAATGTTGTCTAATGTTGTACAATTTGTAAAAATTGGCGGTTATCATATATGACTTTAACAAAACAAGAATCAAAGGAAATGCTAAATACAAAACAAGCATCTATTTTTTTAGGTGTAAGCACCAAAACAATTTACCGAATGGAAGAAAAAGGATTGATACATCCTGTCAGAACACCTGGAGGGCAACGTCGCTTTTACAAGTCTGCCCTTCAACAATATCTCAATAAAAGTCGTGAATTTACTGCTCCTCAAAATCCCAGCAAATTCCTCGTAAGAGAAAATGGTAATACTTACTCTTTATTCAAGGAATCAGAATTAAAACAAGAATTTCCGACTCGTCAACGAATTGATCGTTTAGAACAATTTATTTCTTTAGGTACATCACGTAATCATCAGCAACATTATGACAAAGAAGTTAATCCTAGGCGATGGGTAGAAGAATGGGATTTTAAGGCCTACCATACTAAAATCTATACGCACGGTTTCCATAATTATCCGGCAATGTTTATTCCGCAAGTTGCTCGTAAACTAATCTTAGCTTTTTCAGAAGAAGGAAATTTAGTCTGTGATATATTTTGTGGTTCCGGTACAACATTGGTTGAAAGTAGTCTGCTTAATCGTAACTCTATTGGGATTGAACTTAATCCGTTAGCAGTTTTAATTGCGCGGGTTAAGACAACGCCGATTGACCCATTAACCTTGACGACTAAACTTAAGACTATTATCAACAACTATCAACACAGCAAAAACATAGAGCTACCTTCTTTTACTAATATTGAATTCTGGTTTAGTAAGAACGCTATTAAAGACCTTGCGCGTTTGAGACAATCAATCTGGAATATCTCTGAAGAAAATATCCGTAATTTCTTTTCTGTTTGTTTTAGTGAAGTGGTTAGAGTTGTTTCTTATACCAGACATGGTGAATTTAAGTTGTTCCGTTCGCCCGATAAAATGACTGATAATTTCAAACCAGATGTCATGGGCGAATTTATTAAAATGTGTGAAACTAATATTATAGGAATGAAAGAATATGTGCGCGATGTCTTGCCTCATACGAATTCTAGGATTATTATGGGCGATGCAACTAAAGATAACGGTATTCCAAATAATTCGGTAGATTTTATTATTACTTCACCGCCTTATGGTGATAGCCGAACAACTGTGGCTTACGGACAATTCTCCAGATTATCCTCTCAATGGTTAGATTTACTTCCACCCAACATTAAAGATATCGATAAAGAATTAATGGGTGGTAAGAATAATGTTGACCTTAAGGACCCGATTTTAGAACAATCAGATACTCTTCAGTTTAGTATCAACTCCATTTCGGACAAAGACAAAGAGCGGGCAAAAGACGTATTGAGTTTTTATATAGATTTGAATAAGGCATTAATCCAAGCCCATAAGATTCTTAAACCACAGAAATATTTCTGTCTGATCGTCGGGAACAGAACAGTAAAGGAATTAGTTTTAAAAACTGATGCGATTATCTGTGAATTAGGTGAGAATATTGGATTTTCACAACAGGGAATTCTCTATCGAAATATCCCTAATAAACGAATGCCTTCAAGAAATAGTCCGACAAATGAAGCAGGAAAAACTGGTTCTACAATGTTAAAGGAGAGTATCATTTTGTTAAGAAAGGTTTAAGTAATCTACTTTTAATACATCTATTTCAAATATAAGCTACAAATCTACTATTTTCTCAAATAGATACGACAATTTATTTTCATAGGTTCTAAATCCAGTTCCATGATTGCGTGCCATCGTACCTTTGTCGTGCAATCTTAAATCTACAAGAATATTCTCCGCCTTGAATTGGTCTGCTAATAATTCCGGTGAGGTTCCTTGCAATAATTGAGCACGGTAAAAACGAAACCATTCCTTGCCATTTCTTTCTTCAGTAAAAGCAGACACAAGAACTAATGCAGGTATCTTCTTTATAAATGTTTCGGCTAAATTATCCAATGACCATATTGCTATTACTGTTCCTGAAATATGTCGTACCGATATATCTTTATTTGTTATATGTAAGAACAAGCCTGCACTATTAGGTGTTAGTGACATGGTATAATAAAGACCTTTTCTTCCATTTTTATCCAGACTTCCATATTTCATTACTGCTTGAAGTGGTGGTACTTGCCATACCTTCCGATTGAAAGTAAATAGAGTTATCATGTTGTTACTATCAGAACGATGTGCTTTAATCTCTGCATCTACAAGATCGGATAAAGCAATATTATTTTCTTTTAGTCCAAGATATGTCTCTAATGTATGCCCTATTCCTGTAGAACCTTTTCTGGTAGATGGAATAAATCCTTTTTTCTTTAAGTTGCGGAAACGTTTTTTAAATTCTTGTAAGTTCATATCCTCATTATACCTTTTCTTATCCATAAATAATTTGTCAAGATAAATATAATAACTTTATAGTTAACCACTTTTATATTAACTCAACCAGATCGTTGATTATTTTAGAAAATAACTTAATATTACCGTATTCTTTAACATCTTCATTACAAACATATACTCCATCTAACTCTTGAACTCGTTCCCGATTAGTTCCGCTTTCAAAAGTATCCCATGCGGTAATTAAATATAGTTTGATATTTCGTAAATCATCTGGTAATCGTTCTAAATACCGATGCCAATTGATAGTTTGCATCACTCGTTCAGCTAAGGTGGTCTTAGCAGATAATATCACAATAGGCGTTTTTGTCTTCTTATTGATAACGATGATATCAATATCCGGCTTATAATCCCGTGTCCCGCTTTCTGTAGCTTTTGCCTTTAACACCAAACTTTTTGTAAGTTTCTTTTTTATATTACCGCTAGTAACGCATTCTAATGGCAGCTTCTTGTCCTTAAAAGTTAGATTTAATACCTGACAAATCCATTGGGTAAAGGTATTACCGGCTAATGGTCTTAAGGTGTTGGCAATACTTTTACCAATCTCGCGTAACTCTGCAAGCATCTGTTCATCTTTAATAATCTCTCGCCATTTATTAACTGTTTTTGGTGATGCCCATTTTTGAACGGCACGTGGAGTAACTAATTTAACTGCCTCTATTTCACAATTCTTGAGTAGTTCAGATAATTTATTACCGACAACCAATGGGTCTTGATACTTCTTCAGAGCATTATCTAATTGAGTTTTAAAGAACTTCTCTTTTGAAGCGATATATTTTATCTCTGCTTCCCGGACCCACAAATTGGTATTATCTTGATCAGTCATTAATTAAATTCCTTCTTTTTTCTAAGTTGTTTAATCATCTATTTAATAATATCAGGGTTTATTATACATTTTATGGCTCTTATCCCAAAAGTGATCATAACTCTGAAAGGATAAATGTCAAGTAGAAACGCACCGGGACATCTGGTAAACCTCCATCTGCTGACCCAGGAGGTTGGCAGACAGGAGGCCAGAGACCGATG
>Ga0315296_10000524_pt1 | contig 35218 bp, 47 predicted proteins | sample YL17G14_18_MG_FD_203921 | JGI IMG/M metagenome (GOLD analysis project Ga0315296, IMG submission 203921) | Sediment microbial communities from Yellowstone Lake, YNP, Wyoming, USA - YL17G14_18 | ecosystem: Environmental > Aquatic > Freshwater > Lake > Sediment | place: USA: Wyoming | collected... | reverse complement strand
TTTTGCATTAAACTCTCTCAAAGGTGAGTATTCATTAGAAGAAATTAGAGCTAAACCAATGGCAGGAGTTAATAAGGATAGAATCGGAGAGTACATAACATCATATGTTAAAAACGGATATTGTGAGCTGAATGAAAGTACACAAAAGATCATGATAACAAAAAAAGGAGTACATTTTTTTGAACAGTTGAGAAGCTCGGCTGAAAGAAAAATGGATAAAACCAAATATGTTAGAGGTATGGGTGTGAATTGATTGTTTTCTGCAGAGAAGCTTTATATATAAGTTAGAAGGAAATATAATTCACACTTCGGTGAAAAAATGCCTAGATTTAACAAAATCTCAGAGAGAAGGGGTATGATTTGGCTAGACTTTAATAGAAAATGCCCAAAATGCGAGGGTTATGTCCCAAAATATAAAAGAATTTGCCCTCAATGTGGAAAACACATTAAAAATGTCCAAGGCAAAGTTTTCATGGCAAAATAGAGTTTTTGGATAAAAAGGGATTTAAAGCTTTCTATGTAATTAGAGTTTATGCAAGAAAAGATATTATTAAAATGTTTGATAAAAGATGCGAGTACTCATCGTGCTATAAAGGCTCTAAAATCGAATGGAGGAGAAGTAGATTTAGAAACACTTGGAAGTGAATTAGGAATTTCAAGAAATGATGTATTTATCATATTACGTAATCTTTGCCCCTCTGTGATTGAAAATAATTCAAAAATTAAGATTTCAAAGGATTATGAATTTCTGATAGTTGGAAAGAAAGGTTTAGCATCTTATTACAGTAACAGATGCATAAAATATAACTCTAGATTTGATTCTAAAAGCGGTTTAGACGGTTATGAAGAAACTGATGGTATGTTTTAACTTTTTAAAGATTGTTTGATTTCAAGAATAGAATCATGCCATACTCTTTTCAGTATTTTTCTGAAATTCTTTTTAAAGAATATTATATTTTCTTTAAAATCTCCCCAAAATATCTCTTTAATCCAATTTGTCATAAAATGATTATTAAAATAACATATTTAAACTTAAATGATATCATGAAATTTTAAAATATACTTAATGTTAAAGATTACCCGTCTGTTTCTCTTCTATATCCATTTCAAGAGCTTCTTCTGACCGTGTCCTTTCCCTTTCAAAAACTATTTCTTTGACAACGGTTCCACAGTTTTTACAACCATCATTTCTACAAACATACTCTCCGTGTTCTTCACCGTCAACGATACTATCAACAACAAAAACCACATCCTTAGAGCTACATTCTAGAGAGCATGTTTTGGCTCCTGGTTCTGGAGAAAGGTAAGTGGGTCTTGTTTTTACTGTATTTCTTTCAAATATTTTTCCATCTTTAGAAAAAAGACTCTCGTAAAAGTTTTTTGGATCAGGAAGTGGATATACTAATTGGCGTCTTAATGACATTTTAACTCACTGTATCAAAACAAATAAATTAATAATAAAACTAGGATTTAAGCTTTTCGGAATTACCAATTTGAATGAAAGATGGAGAAAAACAATCTGAAAATTAAATTTAAAATTCTCAAACTGTTATATTTTAATATGGAAAAAAGCAGAAAACTGCTTATAATAGATAATTATCTTAGTGTTGACAGACATCATGAAAGGTTTAAGAGGTTTGATGAAATTTTGAAAAAAATTGAAAATCTTCAGTATGAGATTTTGCATTTTGAAAATTTAAAAAACAGAGACTTGTCCGAATTCGACCTAATCATTCTTACTGGTTCTGTAACCAGTCTGCATATAAAAGAGAATGTAGAAAAATATTTGGATGAAATAGAACTGATCAAAGCTACCGAGAAACCAATTCTAGGAATTTGTTTTGGGCATCAGTTGATTGCTAAAGCCTTTGGGTTCAACATAATAAGAATGAAAGATGAAAATGTAGAGTGGGATAATAAAGAAATCGAATTAAAATTAAAACCTTTTGAACTTTGTGACAAAGAAAAGATTTGGGTTGAAGAGTATCATAAAGAGGAAATAGAATATACACCTGATTTAGAAAAGGTTTTTGATATTCTAGCGAGTACAGAAAACTGCCAAGTTCAGATAATAAGGCATAAAAAAAAGGAAATATTCGGAGTACAATTCCATCCTGAAACATATCCGGACTCGAAAATAAAAGAAGGTGGTGAAGAAATAATTAAAAAATTCGTAAGGCTTGTGTAGTAATATCCTTAAATCCTGATTTTAACATATGTTATCCTATGGGTACTCGAGGCGGGTCTAAGAAAGCTCAATTAAAATATTCTCATGAGAAGTGGAAAAGAAAGCTGAAGAGATAGAAAAATTAGGTTTTAGTCCTTAAACTTCTCTTAACTAAGATGACTATATATGTCTATTCTCCCAATAATAAAGAAATGTCTGACGCAAAAAAACAGCTGACAACATATTTTAGGCTTGTTCTGAAGCTTGGATATTTTGTGAATCTGTTCGGATTAAAGGCAATGGGTGATAAGTTTGGGTAATGTTTTTGTGATGAGGGAGAAGTTTTTAAAAGAATATGAAGATAGCAAACAAGAGGCAGAATTAAAAAGAATAAAACATATTTAGAGCTAATTCATCTAAATTCTATAATATTTTAAAGAATTTTATATTTATCCGATAATATGATATTTATTGATTTAGATGAAACAACTATCCCATAACGGCATCTTGATACCAAAATATGAGCCGAAAGGCTTTCATATAATATTCAAAGATAAGAAGATTGACCTTAAACCTGAACAAGAAGAAATGGCTGTTGCCTGGGTTAAAAAAGTTGAAACAGATTATGTAAAAGATAAAGTCTTTGTTGGAAATTTCTTTGATGATTTTTGTAAAGCTCTTGGCGTCAAAGGCTCTGTAAGTGATTTTGATTTCTCAGAGATAAAAAAAATTGTTGACAAGGAAAGGGAAGTAAAACTGAATATGTCAAAGGAGGAAAAAAAGAAACTGGCTGCAGAAAGAAAGGCAATCCGTGAAACAAACAAAGAAAAGTACGGTTTTGCCACAATCGATGGTGAAAGGGTAGAATTAGGGAACTACATGGCAGAACCCAGTAGCATATTCATGGGAAGGGGAGAGCATCCTTTGCGAGGAAGATGGAAAAATGGTGCAAAGGAAAGCGATGTTGTCCTAAACCTTTCTCCTGACTCAAAAGTGCCTCCTAGCAAATGGAAAGCCATTGTGTGGCAGCCTTCTTCTATGTGGATTGGTAAGTGGGATGACAAATTAAGTGATAAGGAAAAATATATTTGGGTGTCTGATTTCTCGCCAATGAAACAGGAAAGGGAAATAGAAAAATTCGAAAAAGCAAAGGAGCTTGAAAAGAAATTCGGATTAATTAAAAGTCATATAATTAAAAACCTTGATTCTGATAATGTGAAGAAAAGAAAAATAGCAACTGTCTGCTATTTGATTGATGCCTTAAGCATGAGAGTGGGCGATGAAAAAGATGAAGATGAGGCAGACACTGTTGGTGCAATTACTTTGACAACTAAGAATATAGTAATATGCCAGAACAACCTTGTTAAATTTAATTTCATTGGAAAGGATTATGTAAAATGGGAAAAGGAAATTGTTCTACCTGAGAATATTGTGAGGAATTTGAAGGAGTTCATTAAAAATTCTGAATCCTTTGTTTTTGACAAAGTAAGGTCAGAAGATGTGAATGGATTCTTAAGCGAGATAGTAGGTGGGATTACTGCAAAAGTTTTTAGAACTTATCATGCTTCAAAGGTTGTGAAAGAGTATATAGGGAATGTCAAAGTCAAACAAGATGATTCTGAGGCTTATAAAAAATACCTGGCTACTATGGCTAACCTGCAAGCAGCTATAGTATGCAATCATAAAAGAAAAATGCCAAAAAACTGGAACGAATCACTTGAAAAGAAAAAACAAAGACTTGAACAACTAAAACTCAAAAAAACCAAAAAATCTGAAGAGGCTGTTAAAGCATTAGAAATGAAAATCAAGCTAATGAAAGCAGCAAAGGACTATAACCTTAACACATCGCTTAAGAGCTATATTGATCCGAGAATATATTACAAATGGTCGAAAAAAGTAAAGTTTGATTGGAAGAAATATTATTCAAAGACTCTGCAGCGCAAGTTTTCTTGGGTTGAAAAAGAAAAATAACCCTTAAATTCTAATTTTTCTATATTTTAGTTATGCAAAAAAGAGTGTTTATCATACATGGTTGGGAAGGTTATCCAGAGGAAGGTTGGAGACCTTGGTTAAAAAATGAATTAGAAAAGAGGGGTTTTGCTGTTTTTGTTCCGGCAATGCCTGACACTAATCATCCTAAAATGAACGAATGGCTAAAACATCTAATAGAAGTTGTCGGAACCCCAGAAGAAAATTGCTATTTTATTGGTCATAGTTTAGGATGCATAACAATTCTTAGATATATTGAAACCTTGAAAGAAAATCAGGAAATTGGTGGTGTTGTTCTTGTTGCAGGTTTTGCTTCTAATTTAGGATATGAAGAACTTGGAAGCTTTTTTGAAAAATCTATTAACTGGGAAAAAATAAACTCTCATTGCAAAAAGTTTGTTGCTATACATTCTGATAACGATCCTTATGTTTCATTGCATTATGGAAAAATTTTTAAAGAAAAACTAAATGCAGAAGTAATTATTGAGCACAATATGAAACACTTCGGTGTCGATGATGGAATAATGGTATTGTCTGTAGCATTAGAGTCTGTTATTAAGATCTCCAAATAAATTAAAGTTTAATTTCAAATACCAATGTTTCCATTAATTCTTTATATCTATTCCTTATTGTAACTTCTGTTACCTGTGCTATCTCAGCGATTTCGCGTTGAGTTCTCCGCGATCCTCCTAATACAGAAGATATGTAAGTTATAGCACCAGCTATGCCAGACGGACCGCGGCCTGATGTTAGTGGAGGTTTTGTTTTTCTTGCTGCATCTAATGTCTTAATAGCTATCAAACCGACATCTGAAGCATCTAACTTTTCAAGATATGATGATATCAATTCTTCATGTTTTATCAGAGGAATTGTTTTTGGGTCTAATCCCAAATTCCAATAAAGATTACGAAACTCCCTTGCAATATCCTTTTTCTTTACTTCGGTATTATCTTCACCTGCGATTTCTTGAAGAGTTTTTGCTCTACCAGATTGTCTAGAGGCAATATAAAGAGATGCCTTTGATACACCACCTCTAGATCTTCCTCTTATGTAAGATACTTTTTTTCCATCCTCGTTTACTTTCCCCTTAACAGCTTTTCTGTAAATAACTGCTGCACTCTCTAAGACCGGTCTTGTAATATTCATGTTTGGTCTTTGAGATGCAAGGCGTATTTCGTTGAATCCGAGTGCAATGCTTTTATCTTCGCCGCTTTTAATCCTTGAACGCTGATTTTGTATTCTTAATCTGCCAAAAAGAGCGCTGGTTTGTTTGCTTAAATAACGACCATAAAAATCCTCGTTTCTTTTATCGATTTCTGACCCAAGACCCATATCATGTACTGTAAAGTCTAAGGGAGCACCAACTCTTACTCTCTTTTCATACTGTTCATTGTCAAATGCGTGCCACTCAGGATTGCTTGATATTTCTTTACTGGTTGAATAACCGCAACTTGTACAAGAAATCTCGCCTTCAACATGTATAGAATCTCTAACTATATGCGTCTTGTCAGCTCCACACTCCGGACAACCTGTTTCAAATGGGTCTACCAACTCTTCAGAAGATTCTTTGTAAGATTTTTGTTTTCTCATGTAAAAAGCATGTGACTTGACGTCAACAGGAATCCATTTCTCCAGAGGATGATGTATTTTATCAATCACTACACCATCTCTTAACTGTTTCTCTATATCCGAGTTCTTTGGAATTTTTACTAATAGCTTGTCAGGATCGTTCGAACAAAATTCAGCTGAGAATTGATAATTGTTCAAAAAAGGAAGTTCGATTGTAGAATTTGAAGGTAGCTCTAATTCTACAGACAATTTACTGCCCTCTTCAAAAATCCTATAACTAAATGCCATTCTAATCAGACGTTTGATAGATTATGATAATATTGTTTGGAGTTTATTTTTCTGTGCCGGTAGTTGTTTCATTAGGTGTGGTCTCCGTATTTATAATAGATTGTGGAAAATGATATTTGCGGTCATTATCCTTTCCTTGTTCTTTAACAATACCTGTTCTGGTAAGGTGTGCTATACTACGCATTACTCCTATCATTCCACCTCTTGTTGGAAAGGCACCTTTAATTTCTCTGAATGTTACAGTGTCTTTAGTAGGTGATAATAAACCTGCTGTTTTCATTGTATTTAGGTGTTTCTGAGCATAATCTGATATAATTATTGGCTTTCCTGATTGAAGAGCAGTCTCTTGTTGAGCCAGATTTGAAAAGTATTCTTTGTCTAAAATTCTGTAATCATTTCCAACCCTTTCTACTGGTTTATCTGGTCTTTTTGTTGCCCATATCAAAGCTTGTTTTGCTCCAACTCTGGTTTTTCCATCTTTGAATGTCTCGTTTATTTTATTTTCTCTTATAAAACCATCAGGACCTATTAGACTTTGTAGTTTTGAAGCATATTTTATAGACCTGTCATATTTGGGAGGAAGTTTTTTTTCTCTTGGTTTTCTAGATTTTGTTCTAACAGGAGTTGGTTCTAACTTGGCTTCTCCATAAGTTCTAGATTCTAAAGAAAATGGCTCACCCTTAATAGGAAATGACATTGAAACCTGATTTAAAGGTTTTCCGTTTTCGCTCAGAGTTCTGTAAAGTAGTCCAAAAGTTCCTCCTTTAGTATCAAGAGTAAAATCAGCGCTGTGTGTAATATTTTCAGGTCCATCCTTGTTTTGGTATTTGATTTTGCATACTCCGCTTGTAGGGTCTGTTACCACTTCCAAAGCCTTGTTAAGTTCTGTTGAAATAATTTTCAATCCATCTTTATCTTTAGAAACCTTATAGTAAATGACTGGTTCTTTCTGTTCTTCCGCAACCATAAAATCAATAATTATATCATATGAAAAGAATTTAAGCTTGATGATATTTTAGAAGAGACATCCTATATTAAAACTCTTGTTTTAGAAATCAGGTATAATTTGAGCTTGAGGAAAGAGATTTAAATGTTTTTTATAATTCTCAATAAGTTTGTCTTTCTTCTACATTTGCTAACGCTTCTAATGCTCTCGCACATTTATTGTTTTGAGGAACTCCAAGACCTACTGGTTTTTTTATAGTATCGTAAATTGTTGTGTTTGGTTCCTCTAACTGTGGTAAGGTTTCTAAACCTTTAAAATAGCTGGTTAATCGTCTAGCTACTTTTCTCCTTGTTTCAGGAGATAGATCATTACCTACTAAAATCCTCTCATCAGGCATAAAAAGTAATTGTTCCAACAGAAATTTAAAGTTTAAGTAGAATTTAAATTTTTAATGGTGGTATTAATTTTATGGCTATCTTCAAAATATTTGACAAAGATTCTAAGGAAAAAAGAATATTAGAAATTTTGAGAAGTAAAGAAGCTTTAACATATGGTGAAGTTTTGGCAGAATATTGTGGGTCTGATCCATATTTTGCCAGCCTGACAACAAATGTTTACTATTCAAAACCTGATGTTTCTAAACTTAATTTATTTTTTGATAGTGACCTTGAAAGTGCAGAAAAAGTTTATAGTTGTTATGCGAGTATTCTGCCTTGTATAATGGGTCTAGAAAAAAATAGATTGATACAACATGAAGGAATTGCTAATGAGAAGAGATATGAAACTCATACAAATTTTATTTCAGACTCTGAAGAAAAGGTAATGAAAAGATTTGAAAGAGAATTGGAAAGAAAAAGAAGTATAAACCCAACATTGATATCTGTAGTTGAAGACGTTGTGAAAACTTTTTCAAATATGTATCAAGGACCTCATTCTGCAGTTTTTTCTGGTTCTGGTTGTATGAAAAATGGCAGACCTTTCATATATTATGGAGATTCTAATGAAATAAAATCTGTTTCTGATTTGGATATTGAAATTTTTTCTTTAGAGCCAATTAGCTTGAGAGGAATGATGCCACAATTTAATGAGATCTCTAGAAAAAAGAAGGTTGTCTTAAATCCTGTTGTTAGAGTTTTTAGAAATTCAAAAGAAGACAGAGATATAATGAAAAGCGGTGTCCCAATTATAGTATAGTGTTTTAAATTCTTATTTCTTAGAAAATATCAAAACCTGAAACATTTAAACTTGGAATTATGAGTTTAAATCTTTTTCTATTAATTATAAGTTTATGAAATTGGAAGAAACTTTAAGCATCATCCAAGAGGAATTAAAACCATCTTTAACCAAACATTGCTACGGTATCTTAACTTATGGTTCTGCTGCTAGAAGAAAGGATTTTATTCCAAGGTGGAGCGATGTCGATATTTTGATTGCTTCTGATTATGATTTTGAATGTCCTAAAGAATTCTATTCTGAAACTGCTGATTGGTATACAAGGATAAGAGAAAAGATGGAGAAGAGAGGAGTTAATTGGGGGATAGAGGATGAAGTAGGATTTAGCCTTTATGATATTGGTTCTATTACTTCTGGTAGACTTTGTTGGATGTTGCCATCGTTTAAAGAGCATCTTATGAGATCTGCTAGGGTCCTTTGGGGCGGTGATTTTAGAGGCGTTATGTCTGATGAATACCACAAAGCAAATGAGGAAGCTGGTGTAGCCTATTCATTATGGAGAACGAGAGTAGCAGCTTCTACTTTAGATTACAATGAAAGACATGATGAGAGACAATTAAAGTATGATTTCAAAAAGAGTACAAAGGCTTTGGGTAATTTCTTTAGAGATGCTGTTGTACTTGAAGGTGGGAAGCTGAGAGAAGATACAAAACCAGGTATTGCTGAACAATTTGTTGAACTGTTTCCAAAAGTAAATGCAAAAGATGTTAAAGATATTTTAACTGTTCCTTCTAGATGGCCTAATGTAAGTCATAATGAAATGGAGGATTTATTCTTCAAAGGTTTGAGAATTAGAGAAGTAGCTGTCGGAGTTTTAACTAAAGATAAAAGAGTTTAAATATTTTAGTGTTCTATTTAGAAGTGTGATGGGTATGCCAGAAGAAGGTAATGGTGAAGACAGTCCAGAAGAAAGTTTTGGTATGGGTACTCCACGTGATTTACCATCTATTAAGTTTCTTGGAGAATATTTTGGTACAGAATATTTTGATTATAGAGGGAGGGTTGAGTGGAGACAGGGTTTTGCTGGAACTACACCTTTAGAAAAATATTTGATTTTAGTAGATAGAAAAACAGGCGAGCAACTTTGTGAAATCAGTAAAAGCCATGAAAACGAATTTACTGATTATGTTGGCAGAGGAGTAAGTTTTCGAGGTAAACTTGAGCACGGAGTAGTTATTCCACATAATAAATAAAAAAAATTAAGCTTTGTAATTTATAGAAAAATCAACTTATACCAAACTTTTTATCCAATTCCTTTTCTTTTTCTTTGAAAAAACCACCGACAGCACAAAGGGATGGAGATTCAGGATTTAAACTGTACACAACATATCTACCTATGCGTTCCTTGTTAAAGACTCCAGATTCACAAAATGGCTTTAATCTTCTGTTAATGCTTGCATAACTTCCTCCAATTTTTTCCCAAATCTGTACCTGATTAAGTTTGGTGTTTAAATCAGTAAAGACATCTGTAACCATTTCAAAATTTTCATTAGGCGGTTTCACATGTTCATATAAAAATTTCTTTGATCTTTCTATGTCATTTTTTCTAGTCTCTGGGTGTTTTTTTAAATGTATCCTCCTGTATTCTTTCTGTTTTTCCTTAACATCAGGTCTTTTTTTATAATCACTTATTCTTTTTCTAATTCCGGGTATTTGACTATGTGTTTTAGCATTTTGTAATGCTTTTTCCCTCCTCTCAGGAGAATAATGATAATAAACTGTGGATAGCTGAATGCTTAATCTTTCTGATATTTCTCTTGGTTTTAAACCTTCTTCTTTCAATCTTCTTATCTCTGTTTTTTGCTCATCTGCAAGTGAAGAGTTAATTTTAAACATAAATAGATAAAGAAACGAAACTTTTTAAACTCGGTTCTTCTAACTTTCTATACCTTTCTCTTTTTTTTAAACCAGCAACAATAATTGATATATGGCAAAATCTCAAACAGCTTTAGAATACCTGATGGTATACAGTTGGGCTATTGTGATAATTATAATAGTTGTTGGGGTTTTGTTTTACTATTTTATTTTAACAAAGCCATGTTTATTGGCTGGTACACAGGTAAAAGGATTTGCAAATTTCAAAGTTGAAAATGTAAAGCTAACAACCAATGTCCTATCTTTCGATTTATCTTACTTTGAATCAAGTAATGCTGAACTTCAAAAAATAACAGTTTCAGGCGATGCCAATTCAACCGGCAATTCACCTGTTGGAATTATTCTCAGTTCGATTAAAGTTAGAGTCTGGGCTTACACAACCACAGAAAAAACCATAGAAAACTGTTACGACATTAATGTTGAAATTAAATATAAAATCAGTGAGACAATTTTCACCTCTTCTGGGAAAATAAGTGGAATGATTGAAAGAAGTAGCGGTATAGTGAGTCAAACCATTTGTCAGAACGCAGCAGATGCTGAACTATGTGAAGGATTAGATATAGTTTATGGGGAAGGTTATGGAGATTTGTGCTGCAGTGAATATAGTTTGTGCTGTTAATATATATCAAAAAAACAAATTTGATACTATGAAAAAAAATAAGAAAAAACAACAAAAGATTATTTTTGGTCTAATAATTTTAATCATTATTCTAATTCTAATTGCAAATTTGTTAGTCAAACAACCGAAATTGTCTGAACTTCAAACTGTGGCATGCGAGGCTGCAGATAGAGGAGGGACGTGTGATACAAAATTAGCAGATTTAGGCATTGTTTTGAAAGAAGGGTGCTGTCAGGTTTTAGGAAAGTGTTGCGGAGGTGTTTGAAATTAAAAAACTATTGTTATTGGCTTTCATCATCATGATTTTATTAACTGACATAGCTTATGCGCAAATGTGCGAAGTTAGTCACATAAGAAATTCTTTGAAGAAGGCCTTGTTTGATTATCTTCAAAATCCGGCAACCGCATCATTAAGCCTCCCAAAAATAAAGGATCTACTCAGTTTTTATTTAAGCATACCCGATGTCGATTCTATAGATTGTTCAAGCAAAGGCTGGAGTTCTAATGTTGCTTATGTTGACATAGTTAACGAAGCTGATAATATCACAGTCACAATTCCTATCTGTCCTGGTGGTACAAAATATGGTGAATGCTCTCTAGCTAGACCAAGATATTGTTATGCCGGTAGTTTGGTTGAGAGATGTGATATCTGCGGCTGCCCATCTATGCGAATATGCCAAAAATTACAAGGCAATTGTGTCGAGAGTAGTGAAAATATCACCTGTCATCTCAATTCTGACTGTGGTACTAACAACTATACAGGAAATTATTTCTGTAAAGATGGAGACGTGTACAGAAACTATACTAAATATACTTGCCTGAATCCTGGCGAGACCAATTCTAGTTGTAAAATAGAAACGGCTTCTGTATTAATAGATGATTGTAATGCTACTGAAAAATGTGTGGATGGACAGAGTGAATGTCAAGCTAATATATTAAACGAGGTGCGAATAAATGGCGACCAGTTGAACGAATACTACTTTCTCTCAGAGGAATATTACCAGAAATTTTTGGATCCTGATTTTGGTCGAGGGTGCGTTGATAATTATTGCCAGAACGTTACCTACACCGATGTCTTGGTGTTGGAAGGCTACGTAACGGTCCACTCTAGATCCTACGAAGACATAATTGATGATATACGCTCCAGAGGCACAGGCACCTATTATGTAAATACCATATGCTATGCTGCCTATGAGGTAAGGGGCGTCCTAGAGATAATAGATTCGATTTCAGCAGAAGGTTGCCTCGTTACGATAGATTATAGAGCAATTAATCAAACAATGTTACCAGACTTGACAATAACAAATATGACAGTTCCAAGTTATGTTGCGCCAAACACATCATTTATGGTGACCATAACCGTAAAGAACATTGGCAATGCACCTTTTAACAATTCTATAACCTATTCAATAGATAATCCGCTAACAACTTCGAGATGTATTCATGGTGGTTTTTCGAAGTCTTTACTGCCGAGCGAATCAGGCAACATAACAACTTATCCGACTTGTGTGGAACTGGAAAAATATAACAAACCAAATGTAAATAACTATTATTTTCCAGAAGGCACATATGAGTTAACTGCTATCATCGATTATGATAACGCAATAAATGAATTAAATGAAGCAAATAACAAATTTACAAAGACTGTTATTGTTGGGAGCCCTACAGGCCCAACCTGCATTGATTATGATACTGGAAAGGATTATTTCGTGAAAGGAACTATAAAATCCTGGAACGGAACAATAGAAAGCTCTGATTGTTGTGCTGCAACATCAACTGATTCGAATTGTATAGCCTCTAGTAATTATTTAGCAGAGAAATATTGCACTCCTTCTGGTTTCATGACAGAAATTTACACTTGTCCCAGCAGCTGTACAAATGGTGCTTGTACAAGGACTGTTAACAAACCGGATTTGATAATAACCAACATAACATGGCCAAGTTATATTGCACCAAATAAAACGATTTATCCTGTGAATATAACCATAAAAAATATTGGCAATGCATCTAAGCCTGAAGTACATATAACCTATTCAATAGATAATCCGCTAACAAGTCCAAGGTGTATCCACGGTGGTATTTTGGCTCCTATACTACCAGGTGAAACAGTCTATAAAACAACTAGTGCCAGTTGTTATGAACTGCAAAATTATAGTAGTGGCTTTCCTGCAGGCACTTATGAGATGAATACTATCATCGATTATGACAATGGTCTAGACGAATGGAATGAAACAAATAACAACTGGACAAAAACAATTGTTGTTGGAAGTCCGTAATATGAATGATTTTAAAATTGAAATAAGGAATTTTTAGAGATGAAAACTTTCTGAGAAATTTTATTTCTAGCAAACAGTTTGAATGGAATTTTATTTTAAAATAATCCTTAAATTCTGGTCTTTCCATATTTCTAATGGTTTGAGATGTCATCAAAATACGAGATAGAAACCAAGGAGATAGAATTCTTAACCCAACTAACTACCCAGATCCTGATCCTGTTCGTGCTGATACTGTTCATCTTCTCGATAATCTTCCCAAGGCAGGACATGCTGGTTTTGACAGTGATATTCGTGGTGGTTGCCGGAGCTTTCATCTTAAGCACGAAGAACAAGATAAAATTGTGGAAGAAGAAATGGAACAAATAAATTCTAAAAGCTAACGCTAGACAATATAAAAATAAAAATTAAAAAATTATTGTGCTAGCAAGAGTCATAGTCTAATCGCTTAGAAACTAGAATCTTCTTGGGCTCTTTTTAGCAAAGCATTCTCTGCAAAAGACTGGCTTGCCTTCTGTCGGTTGGAAAGGAACTTCGCATTCCTTATGACATTCGGAACAAACTGCCTTGTGCATTTCTCTGGGAGCTCTGTTAAAGCTTCCTCTATTATCAAATGACATTTTAATTACTCCTTAACAATAAGGGTACATTTAGAGTTTAAAAAACTATGTTTATTAGAACATCCTTAAATCTTGGATTTAAGTAAACACTTAATAATCAAGAATTCTAAATTATAATTATTAAGACTCTATTTTATTATAAAATAGTAGTAATTATTCATTGCTTTAAGTGGTTAGACGACTATATGTGTATATAACCATTTGATAGATTGGAACTTTTAACAGATGAAATAGAGCACAACTATTTCTGTAATTATATTTGATTTGGCAAGTTTAAGGAAGGAATCGGTTTATGGAAAGAATATTAATGGGTAATTTATTGAAAGGCATAGCTTTCAAGAGGATAAAAAATTGGATTCAAAGTCTAACATAGTGTTTTATAGTCTTCGATTTTTCAGACTACCAGTAAAGAAGGTAGTAAATATGGGCAATGTATTCGTGATGAGGCAAAAGTATTTGGATAGAGAAGAAGAGTTGAAAGAGGAAAGATTAGCTAGAGGTAAGGCTTGATGCGATCTGATATATTCTTCTTAAATTTTTAAATACGGAGTGATTTTATGATAAGAAAAGAGAAAAAACCTATCGTTTATACACATGCAAAGAGAAATGGATCAGCAGAATCAGCAGCAGTGCATATGTATTTAACCCGTTCATAAGGTTGTTAAATATGCCGACACCACCAAATTGGAGAGGTCGGAGAGGAAGATTTAGAAGGAGACGTCTTGGAGAAGAGGATATATATTAAATTTAAATCCTGATTTTTATATATTCAGAATATGAAAATCCTTGCCGCAGTTACTGAAACTTGCTCTAAATGTGGAAAGATATGTTGGTTTGAATATTATGAACGTAAAGGGAAGGTCTATTGTTATAGTTGTTTTAATAAAAAATAACATTAAATCCTGATTTTTCTATATGATTTGTATGAATAAAAAACTTAAGAAGAAAATGATTATTACACAAAAAGAGCATGAAGAATGGCATAGAAAAAATAAGGGCTATGATGAAAAGAACAGCAAAGAGCATGACGCTTGCCATAGAAAGATAGGCATTATAGTAAGAAAAAATAACCCTTAAATTCTGAATTTTACACAGAAAAACTGCTATTCCTTTTCATCGCCTTGCTCTTCGTCTCCTGAATGCTCGTTGGCTTCACCGAGGTTTTCCTCTACTTCCTCTTCCTCTTCCATCTCGTCCCTTGTCTCTTTTCTTTTCTTTACGTCTTTTTCCTCTTCTCTACCTTCCTCTTCTGCTGACTTATCTTGCAGTAACTCATGACTTGCTTTTCTTCGTGTAGTTTTCTTAGACCTATAACACTCTAAACACAAGTCGTATCCCTGTTTTACTTGCCAGTCTTTCAAAGGAGATCCACATTCTTTGCAATCTTTCTTTTCTTTCATAAAAGAGTTTACTTCCTAGAATTATTTAAACTTAAATCCTGAATTTTCTATATCAATGAAAGAGTTTCTTTGTCTTTTAAAATCTATTTTTATATAGGAATTTATTATATATAATAAATAGAGAGGTGAAAAAATGGTTAGAATTAGGAAAATAGATAAACCGGGTTTCGAAGACGTAGTTAAAGAATTATCATCTCACGCTGAAATGTTAGGGACAAAACAGCACACCAAGCAAACAGTTATGGATACTTTTGATGGAGAAGTTGAAGAATACAGAGGTGGAAGAATTTCTAGGAAGGCGTTGAGAGCTACAGTTCCAGAAGTAAACAAAGAACTTCGAAGACTTGATGGAGAAACCAGAGCACATATAGCCAGCATTGAAAAAGTGGCTAGGAAAATATCGTTTTTTGCTAGAAGACAGAATCCAGATAGATACAAAGCAACTACAAGTGGCGTACGCAGAGCAGAAATAGACACAAGAAGAGAAAAAATTAGGAGAAGGTAGATTTTAAGCCTCGTTTTTTTGTATAAGAGGTTTTTAATCCTCATGAGAGTAGTCTTAGATATATTAAATTCTCTATATCTACTAGCTTAAATCCTGAATTTTGTATATTTCTTATATTCAGGTGAACAAAGTGGTAGATAAAGTCTTGATATGCTGTCCGGAATGTGGCAATAAAGATAAGTGGAAAATAGAGGTTGAAACCAAAGGAAAGAAAAGAATTGTAACCATAACCTGTAGCTGTGGGTGGTGCCAACAGTACGTAGGCACAGGAGAAAGCATAGTCAAACGAAACCGTTAACCCTTAAATCCTGATTTTTACATAAAATAATCATGATTGATTTTGATAAACTCTTCGATGATTTTGTCTAGATAAATACGTAATCTCTTTTCCCATAACCCAGAGAATTTTCCAACTGATCCCTGACCTGAATAGTAAATGGAGCCAGGCCCTTGAAAACAGTCTCGTCTAAAACAGTTTTAATTGCAGAATAGTTAATTTTCTCCTTTGGCCGACCTTTCATTTGACGTGTTTTTTGCTCTTTTTCCAATTTCAAAAACTGCTTATCAATAGACCTCAACTCAGGTTCTCTAGAATTAATATTATTAACATTTTCTTGTAGTTGTTTTAGCCATGGAATATTATATCTTCTTGATAATTCTGATGCATCATAAGATATTGCTCCCAAAGAACTTGGCAAAGACTCTACAACTCTTTCAAGTATGTACGGTGGTCTCAATGTGATTATTTTAGATTTACTTTTTATCACGTCTGCTGTGGCTGTTGAATAGAGTTGCATTAGACTCGAATGCAACCGCATTAGTCTAAATGCCAATTCAGGATCTATTCTACTTCTTCTTTCAGTTTCCCTTTCTTTAATTTGTTTAGCTCTTTCTAATTTGCTATTAAAATCTTGATATAAAGGCGGTGAGTTTACAAAAAAGTTTTCGTAAGGAGTATAGCCGATATTCAAATTAAACTCGTCAGATGATATTCCTATTGGATTTTCATGTGAAAAAATTTTTCTCAAAAGCTCATGCCAATCAGTGCCTTCTTTAAGTCTATATGATTCTCTTTCTACTGTTTTACTTGGAACTATGTTACCGGTTTCTGTTTCTTTCCAAACACCAGGTTGTGGTTGGTAGACCTTACCTTCTTTTTCAAGATCAGTTTTTTCTATAGTTTTTGCTATCAAACCATCTTTGCAAAGTCCATTGAATCTTTCTTTTAAGAAATCTTCGTAGTCGGTTTCCTTGATACTGCAAGCTCTTAATTCTCTTGGTATCATTCTTGGGGATGGTAGTGCATCTCTGAAAAATTCCCAACTATCAGAAAATAAATCACTTAACTCTCTATAGGCCACATTGCCTTTGACATCTATCTCAACATACTCTGCGAATTGAAATCTGGCCATAGCCGGGAGAATTATATTTTTAGCCAAAATATCTCTGGATAGTTCTACCTGTCTCTTTCTCTCTTCTGCTTCAGATCTTACTTCCTTTGCCCCTTCTTTTGAGAAGTATCTTGAAATGTGAGGCTGGAAATCGATTGTCATTAATTTAAAATAAAATGGCAAAGGATTTATGTTTGAAATTTAGGTGGTGGATTTACTATAAATGTGAGAAAGAGTAATGGAAGAATTGATAAGTAGTGAAAGAACTCATTGAAAACTAAAACATTTAAACTTAAGAAATGGGTTTAAATGTTTTTACTGTTCTATTAAAATTTATGAGATATTTAACAAAAGAAGAATCTAAAGGAGTAGAGAAATACATTCTTCCCGTTCTTGTTGAAGAAGCAAAGAAATCAACATGTAAAAAGTCCCAAAGAGCAGCTACAATCGTTAAGAATGGAGAAATTCTTGGTAAGGGTCATAACAAGGTTACTATTGAAAAATATTGCGACCCTTGTATTAGGGAAGGCATAAAAGATAATAGCAGAGTAGAGCTTTGTTCTGCTACTCACGCTGAACAAGAAGCTATTTTAGATGCATTGAAAAAGGGTAAGAATATAGAAGGCTCAAGAATGTATCATATAAAATTGAAAAATGGTGAAGTAAAACCTTCAGAAGATGTTTCTTGCACAGTTTGTAGCAGGCTTGTTTTAGGATCCAATATCAGCGAGTTTGTTCTTCTGCATAAAAAAGGCTTTGCTTTATATTCCGCTGAGGAATTTAATGAAAAATCATTCGAATATTTCTTAAAATAATGTGCAATAATTGCGAGTATAGGGAGAAATGTGATAAAAAATAAGAATCAGGATTTAAGGATTATTTGTATTCACAACTTGCTATAATACATCTTTCTTTACAATAATCTTTACAATCATCTTTTTCTAATGGTTCACCGTGAATGCCTAAAGTAAAATGCCATATAGTTTCAAATGAGTGCATAATAGATCTATTAATTGCTGCGCTGTGAGATTTAGCAGGCATCTCTAAAAATTTATTTGGTTTTATATTAAATCTATGATGTTCCCTGCCTTCCCTATATGCACATCTCTTAGGGTCTGTTAGGTTATAATCTCCTGGGTTCAATAGTTCTAGATTCTTTTCTGTCATTTAATCAGTATAATAAATAGAATGTTAAGTAAAAGATTTAAACTCTTCTGCAAACTCAAATCTAAAACAATTAAATTACTTCTTCGTCTTCTACTTGCCATCGTGCTACTGGTTTATTGAATTTATAAACGGCTTTTCTCAACACCTCAATTCCATATCTTCTTCCAAAAACTTCTATAGACATTACTTGAGTATGTGTTTTATTTGATATCTCTAAAACTCTTTTTACATTGCCATCCTTACTAAGATAAAATCTCGTGTTGCCATCAGAAGGATCACGACCGATATGTACATCTTTTCTAATATCTGGCAGTCTATCTTTCAAATACCGAATAAATTTCTTCTCTAATTCATCTGCTTCCCTTAACAATTCTGCCATAAGAAATCGATAGTAAATAAAACATTTAAGTTTGAAGAAAGAGTTTAAATGTTTTCTGTTTTAAGCTTTTTGCTTGGGCTCTTAGCAATGCCTCTTTGAACTCTTGTTCAACATACGTCATCAAATCCTGATTGCTTACATTTTTGAAATAAATTTTATATTCTCTGCAAACGGGGCGAGAATGACCCATGTCAGCATAAAGCCGGCACCCATCTTTCAAGCATTGTGATTCTATAGCAGAGCATAAAGGATTATCATCACCAAATCTTCTTATGAAATCAGCCTGATCCTTGAAGAAATAACCTTTGACGATCTCGTTGCCAGGGTCCTCAATTGGAATGTCGTTGTAGTCTGTTTTTCCTTCCACAGCCCCTCTAACAGTCTCGTTGTCCAATACTTGGAACATCTTGAACTGGATAATTGTCTTGTTGAAAAGAAGCATCGTAGAAAGTTCGTTTTTCTCTTTCATTTAATAAAATTGCTGTTAATATTCTTATGGATTTATTTTGGATAAAATAGATTTCATTGAACATAAAATAATTTAATTCTTCAAGATAACAGTATAATTTACCGATTTATCCTATAAGATAATTTAATTTCTGATTTTTTTCAAGGTTTAAATGTTTTTGCATTGTTATAATTATTATGATAACACCTCCAAGATTCATAAAAGAAGAAGATATGGTTGAGACTTTCAAAAAAGCAGGTTATATTGAATTAGGAGGCATTGATCCTGATGATATATTTCTGAGAAAGACAGTAAGACTTGAAGATGATAAAAAAGAAAATATTGATGTAAAAATATGGAAATCATCTTATCATCCGATAGTAGAATTTTTCTTTCCAAGCATAAGTCATAAAGATAACTCATATTCTAAAAAAAGAGTTTCAATTGGTTATACTAAAAGTAATGATGGATTACTTCCTGTATCTGTTGGCTTTAGCGTCGAAGGTGGTAGAAATATAAACTATCCGTTTTGATTTAAGTTCTGAATTTTACAATTCTTTATTATGAAACAAGCTATTTGACGATTTCGTCTTTAGATAAAAGATAAAACCATTTGTTGATTTCCCTGTCTATGCTTCAGGAATAAGAGATAGCTGTGAATGAATTTCTTTTTTCTTTTTCTCTAATCTCTTTTCCAAAAGCTTTGCCTTCATTTCTAGTCGTTGATATCTAGTTCTTTCCTTTTCCTTGTCAATATCTCTCATTTCAGCCAAAACCTTTTGCATTGCTCTAAAAGTTGCAGTTCCTTTGACGAAGGAATCTTCTGGTTTTTCACACATTTTTCGGATGGTTTCTACATCTTCCTTCTCAAACTTATACTGACCATTTCTAGACCCTACAATTGGCTTTCTTTCTAACAGGCCCATGTTAAAAAGACTTAGATACCATGCATAATAGGCAGTTCCTAATTTATACAAAACATCTTTGTCTAATGCCTTTCCTTCCATTTCATTGTATATAGAGTGTCCAAAATCCATTGCTTCTCTACTGGTAAATGGTTTGTCTTTCCATCTGTTAGCCGCTCTTAAACCAACCTGGTATATCCAGGGATTTGTTTTTAAATCACTAGTAGGCTTTCTTTCCCAATCAGAAACTAATGTCTGATAAATTCTTTCGTATTTTTCTATATCTTTCTGAACTATTGCGGCTAATTTTTCGTCTGTCTTCTTAATCTCTTTAACCGCTTCTCTCATATTGGTTGTAATTTTTCCAACATATTCAGCCATAAAAACAAATAGGACAGTAAAAAATTTAAGCTTAAAGAAAGGGTTTAAATCTTTTTCAGATTAAGATTAAACATGTTCGAAACAAAGGAGCATGAGAAAGTAGCCGAACGTGCAAAAAGACTTTCATATAAAGTTTGTATCAAGGAAATGTGCGAAAATGGAGACAAAATTGATTATCCCCAAGTAGACTTCGACCCCAAATTGCCGAATCCTATGTATGATTCTAAAAAAGATGTGCTGAAAATTAACCCAAACTTTGATCATGGTGCCAAAGCTGTTATACAGTTTGGTTGTGAAATGCCACATTATTTTCACAGACATCTAAGTAATGATGCTTATGTAGTATCGCATAATATAAAAGGTCTTCTAAAAGACAAAGAGGAAAAAACAATATTAAGATGGGAAGAGGGAGTTGCATATAGAATTATGGAAAAGGTGTTTTTGAGATATGTAAAAAATCCCAAACACTTTGCAATAAATTCTAAATATGTTTTACCTAAAGTTTCAGTCGAAGTTTGTATAGATGAAATGTTAAGGGATAAGAGAACATTGTTTGATGCTGCAGATGATTTAGCAATATACTTTGGTAAATCTGGTATTAAAAGTAAAATAGTTCTTGCTGCACTCGAGGAGGAGTATAAAGAAGATAGCTACGTTGGGTGGAAGGTTGTTAGAGAGATGCCTACAAATGTTTTCAAAAAATTGTTAAAGGATAAAGAAGCCCACAAGAAAGTATCTGGTATACAAATAAAAAGTCTGTCTCAAAGGATATCTGAAAGACTTAGATTGAAAAGATAATGTCCTTAAATTTCAGGTTTTTCATAAATTATTTATGATCGATTTCGACAAACTCTTCGACGGCTTTATACTAGTTTCTTATCGCAAACATCTTTGTAAGAACAAGCTGAGCATTTCTTAGGATTCTTTGTAGGTTCGAACTCCCTTTTACCTAAGGCCAGCTCGTGCAAACGGTTTATCTTCTCCAGCATGAAATCGACCCAGTCTTGTGTCAGCACGTCTTCCCAAGTTACGTCTCCGCTGTCCCTGTTCTTGATTGCCATGAAAATATCAATAGGCGGTCTGTAAAGGTCTTTGAACGCAAGAGCGTATGCAATGATTTGGGATTTGTCTGACAAGAAAGCATATTCGGCAGGCTTGTCGTCTGTTATCACTATTCCTTCAGGTCCTACCTCCACAGAGTCTATCATACCGAACAGTCTAAAGTTAGGTGATATTATGAAGACTTCCCTTCCTGAGAACCTTTCGTTATTCTCAATAGCACGTTTGATTGCTTCCTGCATGTCTACTTGCTCTAATTCTTTTGTCTCTTCAAGGAAGTCTTTGAACTTTTGTTCATGAATTTCAGAGCCTTCCATCATTTGCTCAGTCTTTCTAATTATTCCTTGCCACTTGAATTTTAACTGTACCTCACAGTAGGATTGCTGGTGAAATTCTGATATCGCTATCCAAGAGTTTCCTTTAGAGTCTATTCTCATAATAATATTTTGATTGAGAAGTTTTAATTTCTATATTTTTAATATTTCTTGTATATTGTTTATTATATAATCTGGTTTAACTTTAGCTTTCTCTTTGTCTTCACCGTATTTTGCAAAAGCAGTTTTAAAGCCAAGTTTTTTAGCAGGAGCAATATCCCTTTTCAAAGAATCCCCTACCATAACACATTCCTCAGGTTTCAGTCTAAGTTTTTTCAAGGCGTATAAAAAAGGTTTTTTGCTTGGTTTCTTAGCTTTTGTCTCGTCAAACGTTACTACAATATCGAATTTATCTTGGATTTGCATGGCAGCAAGCCTTATCCATGCTTGGATTTTTGGAGCATCTGAAAGAATAGCTAGTTTGTATTTTTTCTTTAGCTTGTTTAACGTAGGAACAACATCAGGATAAGGATATAGCAAGCCTTCTTTGACTCTTCTGTAAGCAACTATACCTGAGGCCATTATTGCATAGTCTATTCTTTCTAATACTTTCTTAAGGAATACTTGGAATATCTTTTGGTATTCAAAGCCATACTCTGAATATAATTGAAACATGATTCTTAGTCCTTTCTTCTTGTCTATCTTTAATCCAGCAGAAATCATTGCATCCATTGCTGCTTCGCAGCTCAGTCTTTTCATTCGCATGAAATCGATTAAAGTGTTATCTAAGTCAAAGATAATAGCTTTTATCATAATAAAAATATGTGATTAATTCTAATAAACTTAAATTCTAATTTTCCTAATTCTTTTGTATGGTGTCTTTAACATTCTACGGCGGTGTCAATGAAATCGGCGGAAATAAGATTCTTCTAGAAGATGGGGACACGAAGATATTTTTAGATTTTGGAATGAGCTTCACAAAAGCTGGTCAATTCTTTTCAGAGTTCATGCAACCTAGAAAATGCAACGTCATCGGAGACTTGATCGAATTCGGCCTATTGCCTGATTTGAAAGGTCTTTATCGCAGAGATTATCTAAAACATATGGGAAAGCCATTTGAAGAAGAACCGATGGTGCAAGCTGTCTTATTGTCGCATGCGCACGCTGATCATAGTTCTTATATAAACGACCTCAGACATGATATTAAAATATTCTGCTCCAAGCCTACGAAGCTTATACTCCAGGCTATACAAGACACCGCACAATCAGGATTTACAGATTTCCTTGACATTGTTGAGAACTTCCAAATCTATGTCAACAAGCAAGGCGAATATAGTAGGAAGACCAAGCAATACCATTATAATGATATCGTTATCAAAAGAGACGTCAAAGATTTTGAGTTCGGAGAGAAAATCAAAATTGATTCATTGGAAGCCTATCCTTATTCTGTTGATCATTCATTGGCAGGAGCAACTGGCTTTATTATCTATACTACTGAAGGAGCGGTTGTTTATACTGGCGACATAAGATTCCATGGAAGAAGAGGCTTGGAGAGCGAATTGTTTATCGAGAAGTGCGCAGAAGCAAAGCCTATAGCCATGGTATGTGAAGGGACTAGGATCAAAGAGAAGAACAGTAAAGCAGAAGAGGATGTTGAGAAGAGGATTTCTCAAAAAGGTAGCAAGTGTAAAGGATTGATCATCGCTGACTGGCCGATACGTGATACGGATAGAATGCTTTCTTTTCTGAATTCAGCTAAAGCATTGAACAGGAAATTAGCTATCAGCACTCGCCAGGCTCATCTGTTGAGTCTTCTCAAAGAATGCAATGATAAGAATATTCCGAAATTAGATGATGAGAACATCTGTGTCTATTCAATCAGGAAGGGTTGGGGAGTCATACGCAAAGACTTTCCACAAAGGATTAAAGAGCAGGACTATGAGAGTTGGGAGAAGCCTTTTCTTAATGATTGCGTAGAGCACCAGTGTGTTGGCAGCAAGCCTGATGATTATGTCTGGTTCTGTTCGAACTTTGATTTAAAGGAATTGATAGATATCAGACCTCAGAATGCTCTTTATGTGAAATCGACTTGCGAGCCATTTGATATCGAGATGGAAATTGATCAGGAAAGAGTTGATAACTGGCTTAGGCATTTTAAAGTAAAGTCTTTCAGTACTCATGTGTCAGGACATGCTCCTGGTAAGTTGATTGGCAGGAGCATAAAGAAGATTAAGCCTAAAATATTGTTTCCTGTACATACGGAGTTTCCTGGGATGTTTAGAAGGTTTGGCAGGACGAAGATTGTTAAATATGGGAAGGAGTATAAATTGTAAAGTGATTGTATGGATGATAAAATAACAATAGAAGAATTGAAAAAACTTGTAATCAAGTTTAGAGATGATCGAGATTGGAAAAAATATCATAATCCAAAAGACCTTTCAGTTTCTATGAGTATTGAAGTAGCTGAACTACTGGAATTGTTTCAGTGGAAAACTGTTGAAGAGATAAAAGAATTTTTGAAAAATAATGAAAAGTATCAAAAAGTTTGCGAAGAATTAGCTGATGTTATTATATATTGTTTAGATTTGGCAGATACTATAAATGCTGACATATCAGAAATAGTTAAGAAAAAATTGGAGCATAATGAAAAGAAATATCCTGTTGAAAAAGCAAAAGGAAGCGCAAAAAAATATATGGAGTTATAAGTATGAGGCTATTTGAAGGCAGTACTCAGCAATTTATACAAGATACCTTACAAAATAAAATTTCAGATGAACTGAAAAATGCGTTCGAAACATATTATATGAGGAAAGCAAACCCTCGAGAAGTAATGTCTTGGACAAATTCTTTACAATTTCTAAAAAATGCAATAGAAAGTTCTGATCTTAAAGACAATATGATAATTTTAGAATATGAGCTTCCTTACTGTACCAGAAGGATAGATTGTATTTTGTTTGGCAAGGGAAGTAATGAAAAACAAAATGTACAAATAATAGAATTGAAGCAATGGGAAAATGTTGAAGACTGCGAAATAGATGGAAATGTAATGACTTTCGTTGGTGGTGGAAAAAGTATGGAACCTCATCCATCTTATCAAGTTCGAGAATATCTGTTTGATTTGAAAGATTTTATTGAAATGTTTGAAGAACCTGACATAACTCTATCATCCTGCTGCTATTGTCATAATTATTCTAGAAAATCTAATTCTGTTTTATTTTTACCAAAATTTCATGACATTTTAAAAGAATTTCCAATATTTACTAAAGAAGATTTTGAAAAATTTGCAAGCTATTTAAAGTCTCGCCTAGGAAATGGTGGTGGATTGGAAATTTTCAATAGATTTGTAAACAGCGACATAAGACCTTGTAAAAAATTAATAGAACATACTCACAGAATGATAAAAGGTACTAAAGTATTTCATCTTATAGACGAACAGCTTGTAGCTTATAATACAATTTTAGATCGGTCCAAAAAATGTTCAAAATTGAATAAAAAATCTGTTATAATAGTGCGTGGAGGCCCAGGAACTGGTAAGTCGGTAATTGCACTAAACGTAATTGCAGAATTGCTTTCAAAGAGATTGACTGTATTCCATGCCACAGGTTCAGCAGCTTTTACGACTACATTGAGAAAGATTGTAGGACCTAGAGCTTCTAGATTATTCAGATATTTTAATAGTTTTCGAGCAACAAAAACAAAAGAAAATGAAATTGATGTTTTGGTTCTTGATGAAGCACACAGAATAAGAAAAACTAGTAATGACAGATTCACAAAAAAAGAATTACGAACCGAAATTCCACAAATAGAAGAATTAATGAGAGTTGCAAAAGTCATAATTTTCTTTATTGATGATTTACAAATAGTTCGACCTTATGAAATAGGAAGCACAGAACTAATAAAAGAAACTGCCAAAAAATTTGATGCGGAAATTTTTGATTTTGAATTAAAAACGCAATTCAGGTGCAGTGGATCTGACGGTTATCTTAATTGGGTTGATAACACTCTTGATCTAAGAGAGACTGATCATCTGTTCTTAACTAAAAATGATAAAATGGAATTCAGAATATTCGATAGTCCTGAAGAACTCTATGAAGAAATAAAGAAGAGAAATAAAGAAAAAGTAAATTCAGCAAGGTTAGTAGCAGGTTTCTGCTGGCCTTGGAGTGATTCAAATCCCGATGGAACTCTCAAGGAAGATGTAGTAATAGGAAACTTTCGAATGACTTGGGAAGCAAAAAACGATGCAAAAAGATTGGCTAAAGGTATACCGAAAGCAGCTCTTTGGGCATATGATCACAACGGTGTAAATCAAGTTGGAAGCATATATACAATTCAAGGATTTGAGTTTGATTATGTTGGTGTTATATTTGGAAAGGATCTGGTTTATGACCCTGACAAAAAAGCATGGGTAGGTAAGCTGGAAAACTCTGCTGATGCGTCCATAAAAAGAGACAAACAAAATTTTATAAAATATGTAAAAAACGTGTATAGAGTTTTACTAACTCGCGGCATGAAAGGGTGTTATGTCTATTTTATGGATAAAGAAACGGAAAGGTTTTTCAAGTCTAGAATAAAGAATTCTACTAGTAAAAATTAATCTTTTATTATTTAGTTTTAAGTTTCTTTTTTGAATAATACAAAACTTCAAAATCATTCAAGTCTATAAAGTCGTGAGGATTTTTAACATTCCTTAACTGGTTTAACTTATCATCCAAATAATAAGTCTTGCCATTAATTTTTACTTTATCCAATTCCCTCATAATTCGTTCTTACTAAAAGGTCTGCAAATTATTTACTAACTACAAGAAGTGGTAAAAGAAGCTGCTTTGCCTTTGAAAATTAAATAATTAATACTTTTAATTCTAACTTTCTATTGGTAACTATGCCACCACCATTTGTTAAGACTATTGAAGACCTAATCAATTGGCAATATGCAAAGATAATAGCAAAATCTTCAGGTTTCTACAAAGGAGAGGACGAAGCTCAATATGGTTTTGTTACTAAAAAATTCAAAGAACTTCAAACAGGAAAAATCAAATGGTCTGACATTCTTAGAGAGGATTTGAAAATGGAAAGGAAATGTTCATATTGTGGTTCTACAGAAAATCTAAGCAAGGACCATATAATTCCACCAAAAAAGTTGAATCCTCCCACGAACTGCAAAATTCTTTTTGAGATTCACAACATAATTTGGGCTTGTAAAGGTTGCAATTCTTCTAAAGGCGATAAAGATCTTTATGAATGGTATGGAGTAAAGAACAGAAACAAGATACCTCGCTTGGTGGAAGGCAAATATCTCAAACTTGCTTATGCCTGCAACAAGTGCAGAGGTACTTTAAGCAGTACCTCTCCTAATGGAAAAATCAGTGTATTCGATATTGGCCTTATATTTAAAACTCCTTGTAAATGAGGATTTAATAATATTATAATATTAAAACATTATATAATTATCAAAATATGTCAGCCTATAGACTAGTCAGATAACCAATTGGTATAGTTTTAAATAGGTCTAAGAATTATAGATTAATGCGAAAATTATAATCAAGGAGGTATAAAAATGACCAGTTTAAAGGAAAAAATTATGGCAGAGATGGTCGTAGATTATGGAGATACTCTAGAACGTAATTTTGAACTTGCAAAAAAATTTATAAGAATTGCAAATAATGGAAAAATTGATGTAATAACCCGAAAAAGTATTACGGGAAAAGAATTGATACAGTTATATCTCATAGGTAAAATCTATGCTAAAGAAGCAGGGTTATGCGAATCCGAAGAAGTTACTAATAAAGAATTAATTAATGAGCTTAGCATTCCAGAAGGTTCTCTATTGCCATGGACCAAGGATTTACGTGACAATAAGAAAATAACAAGCGCAAAGCCTGGCACTCATGCTATCCCGGTTAATCTTATAGAAAAAACATTGAAAGAAGTTGAAACAAAAACAACTTCAACTGAAGAGATTTCAGAGGAGATATAAAAATGCCAAAAATAAATCCCAAAATTTGGATAGAAACCTTATTGAACAGTAGTTTTTTTGATGAACCTAAAAGTTCACATGATGTTGTAAGGGAATTGTCTCAAAGAGGTATATCTCTCCGTGGGAGACAAATAGGAGCTGTTAATACAACTCTTACAAAAACATGTCAAAATCCTAAAACAGGTTTAATTAGAGAGGAGATACCAAAAAAGGAAAGAATATCACAGGAAAAATGGAAATATAGAAAAATCAAAGTTGGAGTTAGTATAAGTGGTGACTGATAAGGTTTCAAAATTAGAAAGGTGAACTAATACGAAGGTGAAATAATGGAAGAAGATGTCAAAAAGATTTTAGAGGATCATGAAAAAAGAATATCTGCTCTTGAAAATCTTACAAAAGGTTCTAAATCATTAACACCATCCAAAGCAAAATCTTTGAAAGAATTCATAATAGAAAAAAATCCAAAATCTGATGTGAATAAAACTTTATCTATAGCATATTATTTAGAAAAATTTGAAAATCAAAATTTAGTAACTTCTAAAGATATAGCAGAAGGGTATAGAAGAGCAAAGGAAAAAGTTCCAAAAAATGTCACAGATATGATACAAAAAAATATAGCTAAAGGATTTATGGAAGAGTCTGATACAGAAAAAGAAAATCAAAAAGCTTGGTATATTACCAACTCTGGAGAAAGGTTTGTTGAAAATGATTTCAAAACGTGAAATTAATGAATAACTTGTCTCCGCTAGTTAGAAGTGCTCTTGACTCCTTCTTTCATGCTTTAGATCATGATAAAATTGATACAGAAAAAGATCGAAGATTTACCATTTCCCATTTAGACAATGCCATTGAACTTTTATTAAAAGAGAAAGTTAAATTGTTAGGACAGAGTCTTTGGAAAAAAGATAAGACAACTATAGGCATATATGATTGTAAAAATATTTTTGAAACTCAAGATACACCAATTATTATTCCCGAGTGGCCTGATATAGAAGATTTGCACCAAATAAGAAATGATATTGAACATTTTGGAAGTACCCCTACAAAGTCGCAAAATGAATTTTATGTACTTAAAGCAAAAAATTTTATTCAAAGATTTTTAAAAGAAGAACTAAATATAGACGCAGCTGAAATTGAAAAGGAATATAAAATTGAAGAAAAATTGCCTGTTATAGAATCAGAGGCAATATTAAAGGATTCTGAAAATTTATATTTGATGAATAAATATGATGATGCTTTAATTAATGGTTTTATTGGACTAGAATTAAAATTAAGAGAAATATCAAAACCTTTTATTAAAGATAGTGAAAAATATCCATTCGTACAACTACTTAATCAAATAAGTAAAATTGGAGTTTTGAGTAGAGAACAAATAGAAATGTTTGAAAATATATGGAATTTTAGAAATAAGATAGTTCATCGTGTTGAAAAACCTGATAAAGAAAGTATAATGAATTCTCTAAAAGAAATTAATAATTTAATTGAAATTTTAAATAAAAGTTTCTACAATAAAGATGAAAACTTTATCAATCTGTTTAAAGAAATTAATCCTAAAACTGAGATGGAAAAAGTTTTATTATGTATTTATGGTTTTTTGAAATTATATAATACTGAAAAAATTAATGTTAATGATATACGAAATTTACTTGTTAAATTACGCTTATCTATACCATCTAATATAAATGACATTTTAATTAAATTAAAATCAAAGGGTTTGGTGGAGGTTTCTATAGGCAAAAAAGATTTTATGACAGCTTGGTACATAACATTACATGGTGAAAAATATATAGAAAATTTGAGAAAAAAATAATTTCTTTTTGTGAGATATACGAAAGTTTCAAATCTTCATTTTTCCTAAGCAAATCTTCACTTTTTCTCACGAACTCTCACATTTAGTATGTGACAAAACCTCATTTTCTATCTATAAAATATATTTTGTGCTATATATATTACAATTATACTAATGTAAAATATTTATTCTAAACTATTTACTATCCTATATCTATAACATAATATATATGATAAAGCTATAATCACAAAATACATACACCAAACAATAAATTACGACATATAGCTTATGAGTATTTTTCAGTGATAATTTTGCTATTTCCTATTTCAAATTTATTATAAATTCTTCAATTGTTCTTATCATATAGCCACTGAACCTATCTGGTGTTAGAAAATAATGTGTTTCAAACTTTTTAGAGTCATTTTTAGGATATATCCTCTTTTCCTGGATCAACTGAACCTTTTTTAAGGGATTTACCACGAAATAGAATGTTCTTTTAGGTTTTTGATATCTGTCAAAGGCAATCCCTAGTGCTTTACATAGTTCCATATACTCCATAGAACCCTTTTCTTTAAGCAATAATATTGCTTTTCCAGCCATTCCCCTTATGTGAGCATTCCTAGCAGATTTTCCATATAACCAAAGCAATAATTCTTTCATAATTATATTAGGTATCCAATATATAAAGATTAATGATAAATGTCCTTAGCAATCAATATTGTTAAATTAGACTATTTTTCAGATATATTGGGTCGATTCATCTTTCAAATGATCCTGATGCTTTGCCACAAGCATTTAGAAAAAGTTAGATATTAATAACAACTGTCTTAGATATTTTTTACACAAATTTTTTAAAGAAGAAATAGTTTAACTCTCACAAAACTATGCTTTTTCTAAAGGCATTTCCTTTACTTGGCCTACCAATTTGTTGAATTTTCGCCTTAAACCTTCAAAATCATGAGCAATATCCACTCCATTATCAGTTAATTTCACGATTTTGATCCTTCCTTTCTTCTCAAACTGGACCAAACCTAATCTTCTAAACATTTCTAGAACTTTTACAGTGTGGGAATATGTGCAATCCACTGCTTTCGAGACCTGAGTTGCATATCTTATGTCATCCATCTTCAAACTTGTCAACATTTTTACAGGTTTTGGATGTAAGAATAAGATTTCAAAGAGATTTTTTTGAGTTTTTTTCATTGCCACGGGTTTCACCTAATAAAATTTTGTGAAAACTGTTATTTAAACGTATCTTGACTTCTATATGATATATATCGCATAAATTATTTTATTAAATATGTTACATTTCTTATTTTATACTCTATATTCATTCTAATATATATTTAAAAATTATTATAATGTAAAATATATATTAATTTTTCAATCTTATTTTTCTGATTTTAAGTCTCACTTGAATTCATTTTCAAAGTGAGAAGTCATTAAAATTTGAGTTGTTTAAGTATAATATCAACGGATTTTAATTTCAACGATTTCAACTGCTTGATGTAGATGTCTATAGGTGATTTAAAGGCTTTGTTCCCAAGTGAGAGTTCATTCAAAGAGTATACTAAACCTTCCAATTTATCTGCACCCTCAATAATCTTTCCCTCTAATGTTTTCATGTCTTTGGAATTTTTCCAAAGTTCTACATATTCCTTAGATAATTTTTCTGGCAAATCATCCATTAATTCCTCTAGAAACTTTGAACCCATTTTTTTGATTTGTTTTGCAAGTTTTGGATGAGTGTGTTTGAAACCAAAAATTATATCGCCGGTCAAACACTCTTCCATATCATGTATAAGAGCTGTTTTCAGGAGCTTTTCCTGATTAACTTTATTTCCAAACTGCTTTTCCAGGTCTGCTAAAATCATGGCATACAAAGCTGTATGAAAAGAATGTTCTGCAATGCTCTCGTCTTTTAGCCTTATATGTGTACCAAACCTTACGATTGTGTCAAGTCTTCTCTCTTTTTTCAAAAACTCGTCAAAATTGAATTTTCCCATAATATTATTTATTTACAAGATAAATTCATACTATGGACATGCCTTTGGCTCCTGTAGAGAAAATATTAAAAAAAGCAAATATGAGAGTTAGTGAAGATGCTGTTAAGGAGTTTGCAACTCTTTTGGAGGAACTGACAGCAGACATAGCTGCTGAGGCAACTGCTATTGCTAAAAGCAAAGGCAGGAAGACTGTTTTAGCAGAGGATGTTTTAGAAGCTAAAAGAAAGATAGTGTAAATTTGCACGGTTATTTTCATATAAACAGAGAACAACCATATTGAATTCTGTTGTTATGTTGGGAGCAGAATGAGGTGTGAATTTATTTTCCAAAAAGCTTATATTTTCCACCTTCAATTTTTATCGCCTTACCATTTATTATAGCATCGGCTATTTTCTTTCTTGCAGAATCTAATAATCTAAAAAAAGTGGGTTGGGATATGTTCATTTTCTTAGATGCTTCTTCTTGCTCTAAGCCTTCCAGATCCTTTAGTCTAATCGCCTCAAATTCGTCAACAGTCAGAACCACTTCTTCAAGTTCTCTTACAGGAATACCTGCTGGTTTGAAATAGGTCACGCTTGGCTCGAGCCAAACTCTTCTACATCTTCTTGGTCTAGGCATAATTTTATTTCTCGTTATGAATATATATTTATTTCAGTTCTTTCAGTCTCTTTTCGATTTCCATGCATTCTGCTTCCATTTCCTTTTTCTCAGCTTTTAACATTTCAATCTCTTCTTCTTTTGTAAGTCTAGGATATCCTGTTCTAGGACCGAATCTCCTGAAACCGGCTGTTCTACAACCATATCCTCTACCCCACCAAGGACCTGTTCCATCTCCCCATGGCATATTTTTCACCTCCTATTATTATGAATACTAATTCATTACTTATATTGAATATATATTCATAATAGTATTTAAAGATTTCTATTTTAGAAGATAAATACTGATAGCGATTACAAACATTCCCAAGAACAAGCCAAGTATAGAAAGATGCTGGTTCTTATGCTTATAGACATACGGTAGAAGTTCATCAAAGCTTATGAATATCATTATTCCTGCGGTTGCAGATAGTATGATACCTAATACAAAATCATTTAAAAATGGTGACAAAAACAGGAAACTTAGAATTGCTCCAATCGGTTCTGCTATCCCGGCTAGGAATGAATATAATAAAGCCTTACTTCTTTTTTTGGTTGCATAAAAAATAGGCATTGCGACGGCTATACCTTCAGGAATGTTGTGCATCGCTATAGCAATAGCCACCAACATTCCTAGTTCTATATTAGATACCGATGAGAAAAATACTGCAATACCTTCAGGAAAATTGTGTACTGTTATTCCTAAGAAAAGCAATATTGCAACTTTATTCAATTTATTTCTTTTGTAAGACTCTTCTTCGTAAATATGCGGTATTAAAACATCAATAATGTAAATAGAGGCGATACCAAAAAAGAATGCAATAGACGCATACAAAAATCCTGTTGTTTCAATTCCATGAGCAAGCAGTTCCGTGAACGATATAAAAATCATAACGCCTGCTGAAAAGCCGAATGCTATACACAAATAGCGGAATTTTGGTTTCTTTATTAATAATGATAAAAATCCTCCTATCAATGTTGAAATTCCTGCTAAAAATGCAAGCAAAAGAGGTAGGCTATAAATCATACACCTAATTTAGAAAACCTGACATAAATACAATATGATATAGATGTTGTTGCGGTTATTTTTATATAACCGTGGATTTTTATCGCTTTCTTATTGGAGTTAGACTTGCTAAATATCCTATACCAATACCTAACACTGCGAATGCAAAAGCTATTGGAACCAGAACCCATGCCTGTTCCTTGGCAAAAATTAATACAAAAAGCACTATTGGTATGAATATGCCTCCAAGTGCTGGAGCGATAGTGACAATATCATTTTTGTCTGTCATGTTAAGAATAAAGCTTTTCTTGTTTATAAACTACTTTGAGTGGTAAAAAAAGAATATAAGTCTTTACAAACAATTTGTTTTATGGATTTTGATGCAATAGTCCAAAGGATAATCGAAAAAACCAATCTAACAAACGAAGAAATCAATCAGAAGATTATTGAAAAGCAACAAGAACTTTCAAATCTCGTTTCTAAAGAAGGTGCCGCATACATAATAGCAAGGGAATTGGGCCTTGATCTGTTTCCTAGAGTAAAAAGAAGATTGGAAATAAAAAACGTTATTCCAAAAATAAGAAACCTTAACTTGAGCGGAAGAATTGTAAGGATAATGGAACCCAGAGCTTTTGAAAAAAATGGAAGAAAAGGTAAGGTTGCAAATATTATAATTGGTGATTCTACAGGAACAATTAGAATGTCTTTGTGGGATGCTCAAACAGAAATTATAGAAAAACTAAAGTCTGGGATGGCTGTTGAAACTTTTGGTGCATACACAAAAGAGGATGGAATTGGTGGTGTGGAGATAAGGTTAAGTGGTAAAGGTGGTTTGAAAATTCTAGAAGAGAGTGATTTACCAACTCTAGAAAAATTAGAGAAAGTATCTCAGAAGCTAGAAAGAAAAAGAATTTTGGATCTGAGAGAGGGCGATTCAACAGAAATAAAAGCAGCTGTTGTTCAATTGTTTGAAACTAATATTTTTTATGAAATATGTCCAACTTGTGGAGGCAGAGTTACAAAGAATGAAAATGAATTCAAATGCGATGAACACGGAATAATTAAGCCTGATAAAGCAATTGTTTTATCTGGAGTAATTGATGATGGTACTGCAAACACAAGAGCTGTTTTCTTCAGAAATGCTGCTTTGCAATTGATAGGAATGGAAATGGAAGATGTATTAGAAAAAAAGGATTCCTTGTTTGATAATATTGATATTCTTGGTAAAGAATTTTTAATGAATGGTAGAGTTAGAAGAAATAAAATGTTTAATAGACTGGAGTTTATTGTTAACAATGTAAATGAAGTTGATGTGATAAGTGAAGCGAATAAAATTATAAATAGATTAGCATCGAATGTTTAAATGAGTTCTATGAAAAAAATTGAGAGTGTAGCTGACTTGCCCGGTGTTGGAGAAAAAATAGCAGAAAAGCTAAAACAAGCGGGATATATAGATATGATGGCTGTTGCAGCTGCTTCGCCTTTAGAACTGTCTGCAGCTGCTGAAATAGGAGAACCAACAGCAGCTAAAATAATAAATGCTGCTCGAGAAGTTTTGGATATTGGATATGAAAGGGCTACTGAAGTATTAAAAAAGAGAGAACAAATTGGAAAATTAAAAACCAGTAGCAAAAATCTAAATGATTTATTGGGTGGTGGAATAGAAACCCAAGCTGTCACAGAAATGTTCGGACAGTTTGGATCTGGTAAAACTCAACTAGCCTTTCAACTTGCAGTTAACGTACAATTGCCTATAGAAGATGGTGGTTTGAATGGTAATTGTTTGTTTTTGGATGCGGAAAATACCTTTAGACCAGAAAGAATAAAACAAATGGCTGAAGCATTAGGATTGGATGGAATGGATATTTTGAGTAATATCTATACTGCAAGATGTTATAATTCTGATCACCAAACGATTCTTACTGAAAAAGCTGGAGAATTGATAAAGGAAAAAAATATCAAACTTTTGATTGTAGATAGTGTAACTTCAAATTTTAGGGCAGATTTTATAGGAAGAGGTGAATTGGCAGTAAGGCAACAGAAACTTAATAGGCATTTGCATACATTACAACGCCTGGGTGATGTTTACAATCTTGCAGTTTATATAACAAACCAGGTTATGGCTAGACCGGACATATTATTCGGAGACCCGACTACTCCTATTGGAGGTCATATAATCGGTCATTTCAGTACGCATAGACTTTATTTAAGAAAATCTAAAGCAGATACAAGAATAGCAAGAATTGTTGATAGCCCTTCTTTACCTGAGGGCGAAA
>Ga0315296_10000523_pt1 | contig 35258 bp, 43 predicted proteins | sample YL17G14_18_MG_FD_203921 | JGI IMG/M metagenome (GOLD analysis project Ga0315296, IMG submission 203921) | Sediment microbial communities from Yellowstone Lake, YNP, Wyoming, USA - YL17G14_18 | ecosystem: Environmental > Aquatic > Freshwater > Lake > Sediment | place: USA: Wyoming | collected... | reverse complement strand
CCCTAAATGCAGTGGAAATCGGGGACTACAAGGGCGAGAAGCTTGGCTCGATAAACGATTTCAGGGAGAACTCGATAAACGGACCTCAGTACGTCAACATTAGCACCTACAAACTCGCTGTAACAGGACTCGTTCAAGACGAGAAAACGTACACGTACAACGACGTCATCGACAGACACGCACATTACGAGAAAGTCGTCACGATAAACTGCGTGGAAGGCTGGAGCGTAAAAATCCTCTGGGAAGGGGTATTACTCAAGGACTTGCTCACCGAAGCAGGATACGACGCAGGCGCACAGGTTGTGATATTCTACGCACAAGACGGTTACTCAACCAGCCTACCGCTATCCTACATTGCCAGCAACAACATCATGATTGCATACAAAATGAACGGCGTTATTCTCCCGCCCGAGAGAGGATTTCCATTTCAACTTGTCGCCGAAAGCAAATATGGATATAAATGGATAAAATGGATCACTCAAATCGAAGTATCCAACGACACAAGCTTCAGGGGTTACTGGGAAAGCCGAGGATATTCTGACAACGCAGATTTTCCGTAAAACCACGCGCAAATCTATTTAGCATTTCTAGCCAGATAGACAGCATTGACCACTTTGGTGTATCGAGTCCACGCAAGTACGGATCGTAAGAAGAGGAGGTAATTGTGGAATTCTTCAATTCCTACGAGGATGCTAGACGCGCAGAAGCCTATGCCAAACTCGAGTTTCCCGGCACGTATTATCTAGCATACCGAGATCTACCTAAGATCATATCCGAACATGTCAAAGGAAGAGAAGCGATAGATTTTGGGTGCGGTGCCGGGCGTTCCACAAGATTTCTTCAAAGACTCGGATTTGATGTCACAGGAGTCGACATATCGGAGGACATGTTGAAGAAAGCAAGAGAACTAGATCCCAAGGGCGACTATTGCCTCATTCAAGATGGTGACTTCAACCAGTTCAAAAATGACTTTTACGACCTCGCGCTGTCTGCATTCACTTTCGATAATATACCCACAATGGAAAAGAAAGTCGGGAATTTCAAAGAACTCGGACGCCTACTGAAAATTGAAGGAAGAATAGTTAACCTAGTCTCATCACCCGAAATATACACACGTGAATGGGCATCATTTTCCACCGAAGAGTATCCAGAGAACAAGTATGCAAAAAGCGGAGACAAAGTCAGAATAGTTCAAACCGATTTGGAGGACAAGAGGCCGGTAGAAGACGTTGTCTGGACAGACGAGTATTATCAAGAGACTTACAAGAGAGCCGGACTAGAATTAGTCCAAACCTACAGACCATTGGCAAATGAGAATGAGACCTACAAATGGGTCAATGAAACAAAGATTGCACCCTGGGTCATCTATGTCTTGAAAAAAGCACCCAAGAACCATGAACTATTAGCTGGACCAAACGCCTATTCCCTAGCGCAGACCCACGATGCATTCTTCGATCTGAGTTCGCTGTGAAGTCCGAAAAGCTTTATCACCAAACGAATCCATCTGCGTTCTGCACTTGAGGGGAGATTGGTCGTGGGCTCAAAAGTTGCTACAATACGTTTTGACGAGAAAGACGGTATCTCGCTTGATCATGCACTCAAACTGATCGGAGGCATCGACGACCTCAACAACCAAAAAAGATCAGTAACCATCAAAGTCGGAATCTTCACCACCGCGAATGAACACCATTCATCAGTCAGCGCAGTGAAGGCAATTATCAACAGCTTTAGTAAAGCACCAGAGATCTTCATCACTGAATCAGACAATTACAAAGGAACAGGCTCAGAAAGACTTCAAATCTGGAAAGAACTCTTCAAGCACAACGTTGTTCCGTTCAACCTTTCACAGGACACCGACACAAGACAATTTCAAATCGCCGACGGAACCCTTCAGTTGTCACACGTCCTGTTCAAACCCAACGTTTTCGTAAGCACCCACGTCCTGCGCACCTTCGAAAGAGGCAGCATCCTCAAGAACCTATTCGGACTTGTTCCAGACCGAAAGAAAGCAAGGTTCCATAAGAAACTACCAGCAGCACTGGCCGACATGTACGAGGCAATCGGTGGAATAGACCTCGCAGTAATGGACGGGACATATCTTTGGCATGCATGGGGAGGCCCAACAACCCAGATGAACACCATCCTGGTCGGCAGAGACGCCGTCGCAGTCGAGACAGTCGGTGCAATACTCGCAGGGATGAACCCACAGAAAATGCCGGTACTACAGGAATTCGCGAAAAGAGACCTTGGAGAGACCGATATCAGAAACATCGAAATCGTCGGCACCAACTTCGATGACCTCAAGAAAGAGTGCGAAGCAGCAATCAAAACTCGAAAGAAACGGAAAAGTACTCAAGGTCCTACGACGTGGGGCGGACGCGCTAACCGCGCGTTCGTGAGCCTTGTCAAAGAAGGATTCTTCAAACCTCCAAACAAGAGAACAGTAGAAGACATCATCCAAGCCCTACAAGCGAAAGAGATTTCGACTGAAGGTCAAGAAGAGAAAATCCAAAACTTCCTGACACGAAGAGTGAAAAATGGAACTCTCACAAAAGAAAGCGACAAAAGCGGAAAATTCTACTGGACCCACACCCAAACCTAATCCACATCTTGCGTTGTCAATAGAACGCGTGACTGTAAGGCTACAGCAACAAACCATCAAAGCATACGCCATATAATCACTCGACAAAGAAGGAAACCGAATTACCTCTGACCAGTCTGATTTGTACACGAGCATCCACAAAGGACAACGCATGGTTCTTTACAACATAGCTATGCGTGCCGGAGCGATCATCTACTCCAACCGATCGGCCCTCGAAGAACTGTACAATGATTTGAAAGAGTTAAGAGAAGAGATGCATTCACGAAAAAAAGCAACAGCTCCAAGAACATCGTTATCGCAGATGCCACTACCTAGGAGGTAGGTAGTTTTAGACTTGAAAACCGCGAAAAAACCCACTATTTGTTCTTGCCAGCTTAGTCTTGGCGTCTCAGAGCCCGATCCAATGCAGCCATGACATTCTGTTTCCCCATTGCTAGGATGTAAGGACCAAGCCTTGGACCCTGAGGTACACCCAACAGAACCGAGTATACAGTTCTGAAGAAGAGTGCCGGCTGAAGACCGTGTTTCTTGGCGATCTCGAAAACCGCGTTCTGCACCTTTTCACCCTCTTCTTCCTTCTGCAACACTTCGATCAGTTCCATGATTGCCTCTCGATCTTTCTCGCTAAGACTCACTGGCGCTTCTTTTATTTCCTCAAAGTCCTTGACCCAATTCAAAGCATAATGGATCCGCTTCTTCAAGCCTTCATCGACTTTCTGACCCTTCTGCAGAACTCCATAGCCCTGAAGTCTGTCAGCGACAAATGCTTCCTCGCTCCCTTGAGGCGCCAGCTTCGCCAGAAAAGTCAACAAGTTATAGGGCGCATGAATGCTCGGTTTCGCCGGAGGCTTCAACGCGCAACAGTATTCGTAGAGCCCACGCAGCTTCACAAGGTCCTTCTTGCCTCCAGACTGCTTCGTCTCAAAATAAATGTCTTCCAAATCATCCCACTCTTTCATGTAAGACGGGATGTCAGTCACGTCCAATGTGCGAGTTCCGACGAACCGCTTCAGCATCAGCAACAATAGTGCCTGTGGAGAACCATAACGGAACCAAACCTGCGGCGTGAAAACATTGCCCGTTGATTTCGAAATCTTTCTACCACTCTTGTCCAAAAACATCTCGTACTGCACATGAGACGGCGGTTCATAGCACAGTATTTCTCTGCAGATACGATCATTGATGCGCACAGAATCGGCAATGTCTTTGCCGTACGCTTCAAACCGAATATCAAGAGCCTTCCACCTCGCAGCGAACTCACTTTTCCAAGTCAGCTTTCCTTCACCTTTTAGAATGTTTGCTTCGCCCTTGTGGCCGCAGCCCTCAAGCATCCTGCCTTTTATCTCCATCCCTTCGCAGCTGTAAAGCACCTTGTTCTCTTTCTCCAAGAACTCCGACACTCGGGTCGTGTATATCCGCCCGCAGTTGCTGCACACCGCAAAGTAAGGCAAAACCTCAGTGTAGCGTTCTTGCCCAACTTCCTCCTTGACTATCTCTCCGACATGCTGAGCATTCAACAGCAAAACCCGAATCTCATCATTCAACAATCCCTTCCCATAAACCTCCTTTGCAGAAACATAATGATAGTCTATCCCACACTCATCCAAGGCGCCAAGAAGAAGCGAACTCATGTGTCGGCCGTAGCTTTCGTGACAACCAAATGGGTCAGGAATACTTGAGACAGGAAAACCCAGATACTTCTCAAGAGAAGACGGAAGACCGTACGGAACCTTTCGCAAACCATCCGTATCATCACAAAAAGCAACAAGCTCCGATTTGTAACCTTGATCTCTCAAAGCCATGGTGACAGCGAAAGAACGTGCCGCATCACCCATGCTTCCAATGTGCGGAAAACCCGAAGCACCAAGCCCCATCTCAGTCCTTATCAGGTCCAAGCTGCGACCCAGCTTCCGCTCACGTTCAACTATGGTAACGGCCATCTTGTCGTACCATGTACCGCGTCCAATCATCTCTTCACTCATCTGCAACATACTCGCCAATAGCATTGACGTCAAGGAAATAAAAACGTTACAGAAAATGTAATAATCGCTTTGGAAAAGCAAACAACAAACAAAGAAAGGTTAGAGGGGAGTTGATTACTTTATCTTGGCTCCGCAGTTGGGACAGAACTTGGTTCCCGCAGGAACGTCGGTTCCGCATTTCGGACATTTAACGGTTGCTTGCAAAGCAGTTCCACAATTGACGCAGAACTTTGCAGTAGTGGGGTTTTCGGTTCCACACTTGGGGCATTTGACCGTAGCCGCCGCTTGCGTCGGCGCAGATGGCTGGAGTGTTGTTCCGCAGCTGTTGCAGTACTTTGCTGTTTGCGGGTTCTGGAAACCGCACTTTGGACACAGCACCATCGTCTGTTGAGCCTGTGGCTGTCCCTGGAAAATTGGCGGAATGAGCACTGCTCCAACTCCGATTGCTGCGCCTCCTCCCTGACTCTTCGAAAGGCTTTCAGTTGATTTCTGAACCGTTTCCATTCTCAGCACTTCAGCTGCGCCTACTCCAGTCTTTATGTAGAACAGTCTGTCTCTCCATTCGGGTGTGGTATCGATTCCTTCAAATTTGACTTCAATCAGTTCGAGTCCTAATCTGTGGAGAGCGTCGTAAAGAACGTTCTTTGATAGAAGACTTGTTTCATCCAGTTTGCCGTACACGTCTGAAAGCGAGTATTGGCTTAGAGTGTCGATTAATCGTTCGTTGAAGTAGCCTCTGAGGAAGTTTTGCAGTCCGTCAGTCGTATAGACTCCCTGTCCGCCCACGACTTCGTTGACGAACAGGTTTGCTTCTTCAACTCTGAACCAGAACGCTCCGAAGAACTTCAAGGGCGCCAGTTCTTTGGTCTGTCCTTGGGCTCCGAACTTTCCTTGGAACTGTTTTAGCGAAACGAAAATGATTGTGGCAGTGAATGGAACTCTGTTGAAATTGACGATCCTTGAGAAAAGTCCTGTAAGCAACGGTAGATTAGCCGTTGAAAGCACGTGGCGTCCTGCTCTGAACACATCGTATGATTTCCCATCTCTAAAGAACACTGCGGCTTCGTACTCGTGAACAATAAGGTTGTCTCCCCAAGCGATTTCCTCGCTTGGGTATCTCCAGACCATGTCTCCTTCTGCAGGTCCTGCTCCTCCCGATCCAGTCCATTCAATAACTTTGGGCATTCACTTTCACCTCCTCGCGCGTGCGGTAATAATCGAGATCATGCTTTCAATCCTCTCAGAATCTCCGATCTTGAATCGATCAAAGAATCGTATTCTTCGACTTTGGAGATCAATGCGTCCATTGCTGCGCTCCAGTCTTCGTTTCCGGGTTGCATCTTTGAAAGTTTTTCACAGTCAGCCTTTATCCCGTCCGCTTTTTCAATCAAACTCGCGTCGTACTGGAGCACCGAATCAAGCTTGTCTTCTTTGACTTTGACGGCATCGAAAACTCCTTGATAGCCTGCGACAGCTCTATCTATTCTCTGTGTGATTCTATCCATACGAGAATTGAGTGCGTCATAGCGGTATGTGTCCTCTCCAGCAAGCTTCTGAACCATCGCAGGATTTGCGAAGGCCCTTCTCATCACGGTTTTTGCAGCCTTGAGCCTGTTGACTGCTTCCATTCTAACGAGGCGATCACTTTCACGTCTCAACTCTTTTTCTTTGTATCCGTGGTATCCAGGAATGTAGCCCATTATTCGTTCGAGAAGACCTCTTTCGCCCTTCACTTTTTCAAGATAGTCTTTTCCACTCATGTTTTACCCTTCATGTATGCGATTACACCTATCACTGCGAGCACTATCACCAATATTCCAACGACTAGGAACCATGGCACGATGCTGTAGAAGCCTCCAACGACACCCACCGCCGTCATTATCGCACCCCAAATCAAGTAGTACGTTGACTGGTTTCCCGCCGAGAACGAATAGATAATCGTATAGATTCCCAGAGGGCCGAAGAGCCAGCCTAGAAGGTTGAAGAAGGCGTATGGAAGCAGAGCCAAACCGTAGCTTATCAGGGCCACGGCTAGTGAGATCGCGAGAACTGCGATGGCTCCAACACCGTAACTGAATCTTCTAGCTTCAGTTTTCATTTTGATCCTCGCAGTTTTTTGTCGAATATTACAGAATATGCTGTTGCTTTTAAAGTTTGATTATAGTATTCCGAAGCCTGTAGAAGGAATGTCGCCCTTGATAGCCACTCCAGTCGCGCCATCGATTATAAGCTGATAGTCTTTGCTCTTGTACTCGTATTTTATGAACCATATTGGCGCATGGAGGTAAACCGTCTCTTCAATCTTTATTTCCGTCTTCATCTCGATTATCTTGTCAACATCCTGCTGAGCCAAGAACTTGTGGTTGCCTTCGATCTCTGCCTTCGCCTGCTCCTCAGCTTCATCCTTGTCTATCTCACTGTTCAAAACCTTCGCGAAGGCTTCTATTCTTCTGAAATCAAAAAGTATCTTTCCTTCCAAAGGCACCTGATACTCCCTCGTTGGAAACTCGGTGGCCTTCCTGGCTAAGACGAGCCAATCATAGTCCTTCTCGATCGATCCTTCCTTCATCACAGCAGGAGTGATTCTCTCAAAAATGCCCCTGTAACTGCTCCTCGCTTCAACCGAAACAACCCAGAAAGGCAGGTAAGTCAATTCTCTTCCAGTAAGCTTGGCCTTTCTCGCCAAGTCGGAAGGCTTCATGAATCCTTCCCTCATCCAGCTTCTGACACGCGTTTCAACTTGCACCTGATCGAACGCGTTAAGCAATAGCGAATGTTCAAACGTGAAAGTCTGTCCGGTCTCTATTACAACTGTATACCCGCAGTACTTGCAGGTTGCAAGTAATTCTCCCGGTTGAAAAGAGATGGGTGCACCACAATGAGAGCACTTTATCTCGTCAACGATGCCCATCAGTTCAGTTCCTTCTGTTTTTCTCGTCTGATGATCTCTCTTGACGCTATCACACCAGAAGCCGAAGCCTGAATCAAACCCCTCGTCACTCCGGCCCCATCTCCTATGGTGAAGAGATTGTGAATCTTGGTCTCCAAAGTGTTACTCAGCTGCAGTCTCGAAGAGTAGAATTTAACCTCGATACCGTACAACAACGTGTCCCGCGAGTGCAGGCCCGGCGCGAGCTTGTCCAACGCTTGCAGCATCTCTCTGATGTCGGCAAGATATCTGTAGGGCAACACGAAGCTCAGATCGCCCGGCGTCGCGTTCTTCAGCGTTGGGGTAACGACACTCCGCGCGATCCTTTCAGGAGTTGATCTTCTTCCTGACTCCAGATCGCCCAGACGCTGAACCATCACGCTCCCGCTGAGCAGATTTCCCAGCCGAGCAACGTACTTGCCGTACGCTATCGGCTCTTTGAACGGTTCTGTAAAAGAAGTGCTCACGAGGATAGCAAAGTTTGTGTTCTCAGTCTTCCGCTCAGCATAGCTCTGCCCATTCACGGTCAAGACTCCATCGTACGATTCTGTAATCACCTCACCATGAGGAGCAACACAGAAAGTTCTGACCTGATCGTCAAAAGATTTTGAATAGTAAATGAGCTTCGGCTCGTAAAGGACTTCAGTCAACTCTTCCATGACAGAAGCCAAGACCTCAACTCTCACTCCCACATCCACAGGGTTGTTGAGAGTCTTCAAACCCAGAACCTGAGACTCCGTCTGCAACCACTCGGCACCACTTCTGCCTGGTGCCGCGATCACGTATTTGGCAGAATGTGTTTCCCCGTTTGCTGTTTCAATGCCTTCGACAATGTTGTTTTTGACAACGAGTCCTTTCACATCGGTTCGCGGCTTGAACTCGACCTTACCGTCCAATTCGTGTCGCATCTTTCGAAGCGTTTCAGCACATCTTTCTGTGCCCATATGACGGATTCTCTGCCGGATAAGTTTCAAACCCGCAAGCGACGCTTTTCTTTCAATATCCTCTATCTTTTCTTCGTCCTCGCCGTAAACATGCTCTGTTGCACCATACTTCAGATAAATGCTGTCAGCGCAGTCCAAAAGCTCCTGAAGCTCTTTGCTCGACATGTACTGGTCAAGCCAGCCCCCCACCTCTGTGGACAGTGTGAGTTTGCCATCACTGTACGCCCCGGCGCCACCCCAACCGGACAGAACCGAGCATGGGTCACAGTTAACACATTCGTATCCTCGGCTAGCTGGGCATTTGCGTTGGTTGATGTCTTGACCTCGGTCAAGCATGAGAACGTTCAGCTTGGTTTTTTCGGCAAGTTCCAACGCTGAGAAGATTCCTGCCGGCCCAGCGCCAACAATTATTACATCGTACTTCAACCGGCTTATCTCCTGAAACCCAAAACTAGATGCTGTAACTAGCATATATTTCTAGCGAGCAGACAAAAGAAAAGAGAACAAAAGAAGCGTATCTTCTACGTGTCGTGATAGGGTACGAGACAAAGGAACTTCAAGAGTTTGTTGCCTGCGTTTCTGAACTGATGTTTCTCGTTAGGCGGAACAAAAACCGCGTCTCCTGGCTTGAACTTCTTCTCTCCTTCTTTGCCAAAGACCGTTCCTTCGCCCTCCAGAATGAACACTTCATGTTCCCAGTCATGTGTGTGCAACGAGCTATAGCCCCCTGGTTCCATCTCAAACAATCTCATTGCAAAATTAGGTGCCCCAATATCTTTGGTTATGAGCCACCTGACCTTCAGTTCCGAAGCCCCTTCATCAGCTACTTTAGCCTCAACATCTGTGTACGGAAACACTTTCACCAAACAACATTCCTCTCCAGAGTGCTAGTTGAGTATTTGTCTGCTGAACTTCAGATTGATTTCGCGCTTCTTATAAATCCTTGCAGAGAATTATACTGTTAAGTTATTTGTCATGACTTACGAATGTGCAGTTTCGCCGAGTCCCAGATAGTTCTTGAGTAAAGTTGTAATAGCGCGTATATGATGCGGTTCAACTGAGCCTATCCTTCGTATCAATCTTGATGAAGTTAAGCACCTCATCTGGTAGATCAAGACTACAGAATCCTGGGCAAGTCCATTAGTTGCTGATCGAGTAATTCCATAAGAAAAGGGGAATCTTAAGGTGTCTTGATTACCTGTCAAAGGAATAACCATGCAAACATTCGCTCTGGTATGTATTGCCAAAACTATCGCTGGACGTTCACCGGTCTGCTCATGACCTTGTGTATCGTTCAAAGAAACTTGCCAAATTTCAAAGCGACTTGGAAGTCTTAATTGTGGCATGGTTCCCATCTATTCGTCTATTCTATCCCATTCATCAATTTCACGCTTGATTTCTTCGGTCATGTATTCGTCTTTAAACAGAAGCTCTTTTGCCTTTGTTATGCCAATTATACGTTCTGTATCTCTTATGTGGGGTTTAAGCCATTTCATTCGTGTAAACAGCTCATCATCGCTTATGTTAGGTTCCTGTTTGACTAGGTAGACTATCGTTGAGGTAGCTTCCAGAAGCTGTTGCTCTCCTTGTAAATCGCAGCAATTCTTGATTTTTTCGAGAATGGCAATGTCGGATTCTTGCAAGACATAGTCCGTTTGGAGATTATTTATTCTGATCTTAGTTGCATCTGGGAAATATTCGCAGTTTAGTTCACGCGAATATGGACCTGCAACGTAAATAGTGAAATAATAAGATATGTCCATTCCCAAGGCCATTGCAAGAAAGGCTATTTTCTGCATCAAGAAGCGCCATCTATAATCATATGCGTTAGGTGTCAGTTCTAGATATCGGAGACAAGCTATCACTTTGTCAAGATTTGTTGGCATTTTTCTTCCTCATTTGCTACTCTTTGCACTAACTCCATCCATTCAATAACTTTGTTCAATTCATGTCTCCCTTTGGGGCCTAAAGTGTAAATGTCTATCTTGTTGTGGTTGATTTCAACTTCAGACTTTTCGACATACTGCATATCCCTAAGCTTGTTCAGATTCGCGATCAATTTACCATCAGATATTTTCAAAGCTACTTTCAACTCTCTATATTGGATTCCATCGACAAAATAGGAAAGCAATGCTAAAATGAGACATCTTATTAAAGACATGGCACTGGCATTCAATTTGTCAGAGTTCTCTAACAAGGAAGAAATATCATCAACCAACACTTCTCTCACCCCACTATTGATGCGTACTTAGAGTATTTAACCGTAGCTTTGTTTTCAACTTTGATTTTAAAAGTTCTATTTAGGATTGACGATTCCAAAAATAAGATTCTCAATACCGAAAACAACAGTCACTTAGAATTTGAAAAGACTGCCCTCTAACAAATAACTTAACAGTATCGCACAGAATCATGCTTGTGAAGATGAAGAAACCTCGCGTGAAAAAAGAAACAAAAATCGAGAATGAAAAGTATTCTGCGCCTAGTCTTTTATTGCTTCTAGCAGGCTCATTACGTTCCAAAGCTTCACTCGCGTGTACGGTGGCATGTTTGGATCCTGCAGTATATCGTCCAGAAGTGAAACCGCGTTTGAAGCTCTCACGGCCGGAGTGTATTCTCCGGTTTGCATAGCGTTCATTGCATCTTTCGCAGATCTTCTAATGTTCCTAGGCGTGGTGTTGTCTTCGGAAACGGCTCCCAGCACGGCAAGCGCCTGCTTGATGCGTTCCTCATACTCCTCAGCCTTCTTTTTTCTGACCATAAGTGCCACCTCGCCAAACATCATGATAATCTAGTTATATAGGCTGGGTTGCCTATTTAGTTTGAGGTTTTAAAGCTTGTCCCGAAAGGAACGAGACGAAACTCACATCAAACGCATGGCAGAACTACTCAAAAGCGGATTAACGATGACAGACTTGGGCTGCCCCGCTTGCGCATCACCATTGTTCAGACTGAAAAACGGTGAATTATGGTGTGAGAAATGCCAGAAAAAAGTCGTAGTGGTCAAAGAAGGAGAAGAACAGAAACTGGCAAGAGCCACAGCCCTTAACAGCCTTGAAGCAACACTTGCCGCCAAAATACAGGAAATCCAGGAAAAAATGACTAATGAACAGGATCCTGAGAAACTGCAGAAACTGGGAAACACTCTCACAGGGCTTCTGGAAAACCTTGAGAGAACGAGAAAAATCAAGAAATTATAGCCGGAAACCGAAAAGATGCTTGGAGTGTACAGCGACTTCCCTACTGACGTCCAAAAGATTGTATATTTTGAAACCTCAATATCCGAGACAAGATTACAGAAAACGCTGGTAGAAGTATTTTACAGACTCAACAGCGAAGAGTCAGCCCTGAAAGAAATCGCTTACCCTTCTCTGCCGCAATGCATGATCGGTTTTGAGTTTGGAATAGCTGAAGGCAAAGACTTCAACTACCTTGACACCCACGAAAAAGACAGGCTAGTTGCAGCAACACAGAAGAAACCGTTTCCTTCACTGGATTTTCTCTGCATAACCCGGTACTACCGTGTTCAGGACCAGAAGAAAAGACCGTTGAAGTTCGACCATTACATGCTTCGCTTCAGATTTGCCAAGAAAGCCCTTCAAATGCAGGTTTTCCACGAAAAAGGCCCGATGCACCTTTCAACAAAAGACCTGCCCCTGTTCATAACCAAAATTGTGAACAGCGAATTTCCCAAAAGAGTGATCAAGATCGTCAGAGAATCCTAGCGAGTTCGCAAAAAATCATTGACGACTCGCCAGATTTCTTTTGTCACTTCTCTTTTTGACTTGTTCCCGTCTATTCTGAGAAGAGCACCGTTTTCAACATATTTTGAGTAGACCTCTCGAACCTTCAACTGCGTTTCCAAGTTCTCCATTACGGACTTCTTCCGCTTCAACCTGCCAGTCACGGTTTTCGGGTCAACGTCGATAAAAAGCGCTAAGTCTGGGCGAACAGCATGTTTGTTGACCTCTTCAATCCATTTCAAATCAAGGCCTGCCGCACCTTGATAAGCTAACGAAGAGAAAACGTACCGGTCTGAAACCACAATCTTCCCTTTCTCTAAGGCAGGAAGAACCTCGCTCTTCAAATGCTCAACACGATCGGCTGCAAAAAGCAAAGCCTCAGCCACAGCAGACCCACGGCTATCGGCGTGCAAATAGTGTTTCTTGATGAACCTGCCCATCTGTCCTCGACTCGGCTCAGCCGTATAAACCGCATCATGACGCTTTTTCAACTTCTTTACAAGCAGTTTTGCCTGCGTGGTTTTTCCACAGCCATCCAATCCCTCGACACAAATGAAGATGCCGCGGCCAACCATCGTTCTTCTTCCCCGAAAGTCAAGACTGAGCATAATACTGTTAGAACTATAACTGTTTTTTCACCGCGACATTGACGTGAATTCTGCGGAAGCGATGTCGCCAAGGCTTTATTTCAGAACCTAGTAGTGATGCATGCACAAACAATTCAGAAAGCAAATTTGGGAAGGAACCATGGGTATCGGAACCAAGCTTCGTAATGAATTCTCCTTCGTCCGCGGCAATTATCTAGTCCTGATCATAAGCTGGGTTCTCATGGATTTTGCGAGCGAATTGCCTTCACTCTACTACGGCCCATGGGTAATGTACGATCTTGGGGCAACTGCATCGATTCTTGGGTTCATAGGCTTTGCCTCGGTACTCGTCCTGGCGGCAGTTCAGTTTCCAGGAGGATACCTCGCTGACAGGTATGGAAGAAAATGGCTCATTTCAACGTTGACCTTTGGCGTGGCTTTGTCTTTCATCTTCCATGTTATAGCACCCAGTTGGCACTGGATACTTGTTGGCGGAATGATCGGCAGCCTATGTCTCATTTACCAGCCAGCGCTGATGGCCATGGTTGCAGACTCAACGTCGCCGGAAAAAAGAGGGATGGCTTTTTCCATTACGACTCTAATCGCAAACGTAGCCACAACTCCTGCGCCAATCGTTGCCGGAATAATCGTGTCGTTGTACACGCGTGCAATAGGCATGAGAATATCGTATGCCATCGTTGTATTGCTCTACTTTGCCGCGGCTCTGTTGAGAAGCAGACTCAAGGAGACCATAAAGACTGAAGAGAGAATCAAACCGCGTGACCTGATAGCGTCTTACCCTCAAGCCATAAGAGAAAGCGTAGCCGTGTGGAAAACGATACCTCGCTCAATGTTCTTCCTGTTCATAGCCAATCTGATAATAACTTTCGCACTCTCACTTGGACAATTGTTTTTCGCGGTATATGCAGTTGAAGGCGAAAAGAGTGTACTGAACCTGACCCAGATCGAATGGGCGCTCGTTCAGACAGCCCTGTTCATCGCGATGATCATTTCAGCCATTCCAATAGGAAAGGCGATCGACAAAATCAACAGAAAGGCCCCGTTGTTGCTCGCCCACTTGACCATAATACCCGGTGTCCTTTTCTTTGTCTATGGCAACTTCGCACTTCTATTCGTTGCAGTGGCTCTGATCGGCATCACGCAACTCTTGTTCTTTTCTTCTTTCGCTTCTCTTCAAGCAGACCTAGTTCCAAGAGAAAAGAGAGCAAAAGTCATAGGATTTTCACAGTTCGTCAGTTATATTCTCATGGCGTTCGGAATGCTTGCGGGCGGTATCATCTACTCGTTCAACCCACAACTTCCGTTTCTCTTGATGATTGCATTGGTCATCCCCTCAGCACTGGTCATAGCACTGCTGGTGCACGAACCTGCAAAAAGAGAAGCGGGCTAGATTCTTCGGAGAACAACATTAGCCATTATAAGAACGAAGTCGCATTAATGGATACTTAGCACGAAAGGGAGCAACAGATGAAGCCCAAGGAGTATTGGGGTGAAATAAAGGACCCCGTTCATGGTTACGTATACATAACTAAAAAAGAAAAGACGGTCATCGACTCGTACCCAGTTCAGCGACTGCACAGACTTCGCCAACTGGCGGGCGCAGAATATGTTTATCCGGGAGCAAACCACACGCGCTTCGAACATTCCGTTGGAGTTATGCATCTAGCAGGCGAGGTGATCGGCAACCCGAACATCTCCGGATTGGTTGACGAAGATGAGGCAGAAATGATCAGAATCGCCGCGCTGCTTCACGACGTTGGCCATGGACCTTTCTCACATGTTTTTGAATACTTGCTGACAAGAAAACTGGACAAGACGCATGAAGATCTTACAACTTGGATAATCCAGAAGAGCGAACTGCGCGACATAATTAGCAAAGCTGGATACAATCCACAAGAAATCGGAAAGCTGGCAGTCGGAAAGCTGCATAGACCGAAGAAAGCTTTTCTAGATCAGATAATAAGCAGTGCCGTCGACGTTGACAAACAAGACTTCATCGTCCGTGACACCCATCACACAGGAGCAGAGTATGGATACATCGACATCTTCCGGCTCATTCACACATTGGATGTTGTCGGTGAAAACCTGGCAGTGGAGATAGGAGCACTCTCAGCACTCGAATCACTGCTGATAGCTCGAATTGAGTCCTTCAAAAGCATATACTTCCATCGCGTCGGCAGAGCCGCACAAATAATGCTTGCCACGGCCATGGACAAAGCAAACGAGGAACTGGGTCTAACACGCTTCAAGACTCCCGAACAATATTTGGCGATGGACGACTACACGGTTTACACGATGCTGAAGAACTGTTCAAAATCAAAGAGAATAATAAAAGATCTTGAAAACAGAAGAATGCTCAAATGCGCCTACGAAAAAACATTCTACGAAAAGGACACAATGATTTCGAACATTTTCAGCCGCGAGAACTACAGAAGACAACTGCAAATCGAAATAGCAGAAGAGGCTGAAGTACCAACGGAAACAGTAATAATTGACGTGCCAACAGTCCCATCCGTACCCTACGAACACTCGGTCCTGACAGAGAGTATGGAAATCCCAGTGTTCTATAAAACAGCAGAAGGAAAGAAAGTACCGCAGAGACTGAGCGAAATCAGCAAGATTTTCGACACGTTAAGAGGGTTCATGAACATACTGCGTGTGTACACCACAGCGGAACAACGTGAAAGAGTAGGTGCAGCAGCCACCAAGATTCTTGGCAGAATTCCATCTTCAGCGAAAATATCTTATTGAAGGACGAAAAAGATGCAGTCAATCACGTTGAAGGGCCGAATAATCGTCGAAGGAAAATGCGAAGCTGAAGCCATAGTCAGTGCCAAACCAATCAGTTTTCTCGGAGGAATCGATCCCGCTGACGGAATAGTAGTCGAGAAGAATCATGACTTGCTGGGTGTGTGCATAAAAGACAAAGTATTGTGTTTCCCTCACGGACACGGTTCCACCGTTGGCAGCTATGTACTTTACTCCCTCGCCAAGAAAGGATTGGCACCAAAAGCAATACTCAATCAGACAGCCGATACAGTTGTGGTGGTTGGTGCAATAATTGCGAACGTGCCCATGCTAGACAATATTGACATTGGCCGGATACGAACCGGCGACACGGTTGAAGTCGACGCGTGTAAAGGCTTCGCGAAGATTCTGAAACGTAAAGAGGGCTAGCCAAAGCATGTACCTAACGAGAGAGGAAGAACGGATTCTCAACGGCGAATGCGGATGGGCGAATCAGACTTGCATGAAAATACTCGTTCGCTTAGGTGACCTTTTCGACGCGCAGAAATTGATTCCCATCGACTCAGCACACGTTTCAGGGGTTTCATATAAAACACTGGGCGATGCCCCAATAGAGTTTCTCAAAGCTCTTGCAGATTGTGGGGGAAGAGTGAAGGTTAAGACGACTCTGAATCCGCAGAGTCTCGATCCGAAGTATCTTGTCAAGAAGCTTCCTGAAAATCTCGTCAAGAAGCAGCTCAGCATTCTTGAACAGTTCGACAAAATGGGTCTAGCACAATCCTTGACTTGCACACCCTACTACCTGAGCAAGGTAAAATCTGATTCGCATCTGGCATGGGCTGAATCATCCGCAGTGGTCTACGCCAATTCCATCCTCGGCGCTAGAACAAACCGTGAGGGCGGACCGAGCGCCCTAGCGGCGGGGATAGTCGGAAAGACGCCCAACTATGGAATTCATCATCCTGAAAACAGAAAACCGGAAGCCGTTGTTAAAGTCGAAGCCAGACTGCGCGATGAAACGGACTTTGGTGCACTCGGAATCCATCTGGGCAAGCTGTTACATGACAAAATTCCAGTGATAGAAAACCTGCAAAGACCTTCAGTGAACAAGCTGAAGCAACTTAGTGCTGCTCTTGCTACGACAGGTATGACGAACATGTTTCACTGTGGCAAGTGTCCGAAAAAACAAGAACTCGAAAAGATTACGGTTCAAGATTCAGACCTCAGACGTACAGTTGAGGAATTGACAACCTCGCAAGCTAAGAAGCCAGATCTCGTCTTTCTGGGATGCCCACACTGCTCATTGAACGAGATGAAACAAATCGCCAGCCTGGTTCAAGAGAAGAAAGTTGCTCCAGAAACCGAATTCTGGGTCTGCACATCGAGTCACGTCAAAAACATCGGCGAAGAGTATGCCAGAGATATAGAGAAGAGCGGCGGCCACGTTCTGACAGGCGTGTGCACAGTCGTATCGTGGACAGAGAAACTTGGGATAAGAACGATTGTGACTAACTCTGCAAAGACCGTTTACTATGCTCCTTCACTGTGCAAGGCTGAAGCAGTGCTTGCGCCAATGAAGGATTGTGTGAAAACAGCATTGAGAGGATAAGGTTTATTCGAGCGAAGACACAACTGCATGAGTACGCTGGGCTTAGGGCTCCGGTAGTATAGCCCGGTTAAGTATTCCGGCCTTTCGAGCCGGAGACCCGGGTCCGAATCCCGGCCGGAGCACCACGACCACTTTTTGAACAATCCTGCGGGCACTTCGGCACGTGTTTTTGATCGACGTAGGTCCGCTAAAGAGATATGTCTCTGCGAACAAAAACATGCTCCATCTGTGGCAAGAGGCTGATCTATGCACAAGCAATTCCCTTTCATCGCGCTGTTCACTACTACAGTAATCTACGGCCTCACTAACATCCTGATCAGGTTCGCAAGTAAAGAAAACTACTTTTCAACGGTGTTCTTTGTTCTATTTTTCTCCACGATCATGTTCTTGCCCATTCTGAAACTAGCCAGTGGACTAAGCGAAGTAAAGTCTCTGAGACAACTGCGATTGATAGTGCCATTAGGATTCTTCGTTGCCGCTACGTGGTTTCTCATTTACTTCGCCATAATGAACACATCAATAGCCAACGCTGTGCTTGGATACATGACCACACCAATCTTTGTGATAGCACTGTCCCCCTTCCTTCTGAAAGAACATATCAACAAACCCATCGCAGCCGCACTTTTTCTCGCACTCTTAGGGGTTCTGTTGATTTTCGATCCTCAAAATCTCATCCGGGCCATCGCGCCTGTCGGTATAATCAGCGGCATTTTCGCAGGGGTCGCATCTGCAATGGTGGAGATAATAGGAAGAAAACTGAAGAATCAGTACGGCCCATTTTCTCTAACTTTTTTAGGAACCTCTATGGGGATGCTGTTTATGTTCCCCACGTTTCTTGTTACCGGTCTGATAATACCCGACACGACTTCTGTAATCGTCATTTTGCTACTCGGTTTAGGAGGTGTCAGCGGAAGCACATTACTCTACTATGGATTGAAACACATACCCGCATCGAGCGCGTCAATCGTCTTGTTGCTGGAACCATTCGTGTCAATAGTAGCCGCGTTCATAATATTCATTGAAGTGCCCTCCATTCTGACCATTCTCGGAGCGGTCCTACTTGTCGTCGCAGACATCATCATAATCCAGAATCAACGATAAGACCTAATCCTCATGATCCATTAAAAACATCCTGCACACGACTCTCGACGGCACTTTCCAGTTTAGCTCCGACGTTGAATCTCAAAGTCAGACTCATATACAACTTCTGCCTATCGAATAGATTTCACAAACAAGGCGATAATTAATGGTAGACACGACGAAAGCAAACTACGAAACGCTGATGAAAAAGAGCAAAGAACTCGCAGTCTTACAGTCTGCTGAATCAATCATCGGCTGGGACATGGAAACAATGATGCCACCCAAAGCAATCGCGCTTCGAAGCGAACAGTTTTCACTCCTCAGCACGATTGAACACAAAATGAGTACCGAGCCGGAAATAGGAAACCTACTGGACAAGATAATGCACCACCGAGACTACAGCAAGTTGAATGAACCTCAAAAGAGAAACGTGTACCTGATCAAGAAACATCATGACGAGCAGACCAAACTGCCTGAACAGCTCGTAGCTCAAATCGCAAAACAACAAGCACTGACCATCGACATCTGGAAGAAAGCCAAAGCAGCAAAGAACTACGCCATGTTCAGACCCGAACTTGAAAAACTCGTCGAGCTGGAGAAAAAAGCAGCACATATGCTGAAACAAGTCAAGAAGACAAAAACACCCTACGACGCACTGATCGACATTTACGAACCCAAGATGACAACAGCAAACATCACGAAGATATTCGACCAACTAAGAGTAGGGTTAGTTTCACTGATAAAGAAATGTGAAAACGCATCCAAACAGCCAGACATGAGCATCCTGAAACGCAAGGTTCCTGTAGAAACCCAACGCAAAATCTCGAAAGACCTCGTACAGTTCGTGGGATACGACGTGACCTCGAAGGAAGCTGGCGGCAGAATAGACGAGACAGAACATCCCTTCACGACAGGCTACTACGACGACGTAAGAATCACAACACACTACTTCGAAGACAACTTCGCATCATCACTTTTCTCAATACTGCATGAAGCAGGACACGCCCTCTACGAACAGAACCTCAAAAAAGAATGGATGTACCAACCAATAGGCAGCGGCGTCTCCATGGGTTTCCACGAATCACAGTCACGCATGGTTGAAAACATGGTTGGAAGATCAGAAGAATTCTGGACCTATTTCCTGCCCAAACTGAAAAAGATCGCAGGACCTACCCTGTCAGATCTGAAACTGGATCCATTTGTGCACGCAATCAATCAGGTAAAGCCTTCCAAAATACGCGTCGAAGCAGACGAGGTGACCTACTGCCTACACGTAATCATACGATTCAACATCGAACGCGACCTGTTCGCGGACAAGATAACAGTCAAAGAACTCCCAGAAATCTGGAACCAGAGCTACAAAGACTACCTCGGAATAAAAATCACTGATGACTCGGAAGGCGTGATGCAAGACACCCACTGGGCCAGCGGATCGTTCGGCTACTTTCCAAGCTACACGCTGGGCAACATATACAGCGGACAATTACTTGAAGCAATGCAAAAAACAGTGCCAAACTGGCGAACACAGATTGCCGAAGGTAACTTCAACCCAGTGAGAAACTGGCTAATCAAAAACGTGCACTCATACGGAAACCTCTACGATGCCCCAGACCTCATAAGGAAAATCGCTGGAAAGGAACTCAACGTAAAACCATACTTGAGTTATCTGAATGAGAAATACTCCAAACTCTACGGCTTCTAGCCACTTTTCTTTTTCGTAAAAATCTCGTACGCTTTCAAAATAAGAAAGACGACAAATCCGCTTATAAAAACCCCAAGCCCAGTCCAGCCTATTGCAACATTATAGTAGTTAGCGCCATACAGGAACAGAATCGCTCCGACAACAACCAAGAGAAAACACAGGACATCTTTCCACAACTTCATTGCAGCTCACTTGACAGATTTTATCCTTCTACACCAACACAAAGTATATAGACTTACCGCTAGAAATATGATTAAACGCCGACAAAACAAAATGGAGCGAGGTTCACGCTTCTTTCATCCGACACCACACTGTCGCCACGATGGCAAGCTCACCGATCCTGATCGGCGAGTGACTGGCGCAACTACAACTGTCTGCCGAACTTGGCTTTAGAATAATCTATGTTTTCGACACCGTATTGCCGACATGGAGCCTTAACATGGTTCATCTTTCTCCATTCCGACAGTTTTATATACAGGTTGCATACTCAAAACAGCAGTGTGGACTGAGAAATGTCGGACCAGAACATAAGAAAACCAGAGACCAAGGAAGAACTCATCAAACTGGTGACGGGAGCCGCCAGAAAATCCGTCGAAGACCGCGCAACCTCAAGAGCAAAACCAGCGAAACCCACACTCCTCGGCACAGCTGAAGCACTCAAAATTCACAGAGACACGCTGTACACATGGCTCAAAGAGTTCAACATCGACTTCAAAGACATCACCGACAGACTACCAGCAAACCTGACCTTTGAACAACCAGATGAATCAAAACCTGTCTACCTCATCGGTGAGGCGCTCATAGGTGAAGGAAACGAAGTTGCACACATAGACCTTCTCATGGGAGATAAGGACGGCCCTGTCGGAGACGCGTTTGCCGGAGGAATGACAAATCTGTCAGCAGGACACACTCCTCTCTTAGCAGTCATCCGCCCGAACCTACCGCCGAAACCACACACACTGCTAGTACCCAAAGTCACTGCTAAAAACTTTGAAGACGTAAGCAAAATCTTCGGACCGGCTCAAGCCGCTGTAGCAAAAGCAGTCGCTGATTCAGTGGAAGACGGAATCATTCCCCGAGAAAAGATTGATGACTGGGTCATAATCGCCAGCGTCTTCGTTCACCCACAGGCAACCGACTACCGGAAGATATACCAATACAACTACGGCGCAACCAAACTCGCACTGAGAAGAGCTATGACTAATTATCCTCCACTGGACAAAATACTCTACGACAAAGACAGAGCTAAACACCCGATCATGGGATTCAAAGTACCACGCCTATGGAGACCACCATACCTGCAGATCTCACTAGACAACCCAGACCTGGAAAGAGCCAAGAGAATCCTCTCGCAATTGCCTGGAAGTGACAGAATAATAATCGAAGTCGGTACGCCACTGATCAAGAGATACGGCGCGAGAGTGATCAACGATCTGAGGCAAGTGGCTAAGGACACCTTCATGGTGGCTGACCTTAAGACGTTAGATGTCGGCAAAGTGGAAGCGGATCTTGCCTACGACGAAACCGCTGACGCCGTGGTTGCATCCGGATTAGCACCAGCCGAGACGATTGACGCGTTCGTACATGAAGCAAAGAGACTTGGAATATACGCTGCGGTAGACATGATGAACGTGGACGACGTCCTCAAAAAGCTGAAATCCTTCAAAGAATTCCCAGACATCGTCATACTTCACAGAGGTATAGATCAAGAAACCGGAAGAGAACACGGACTAAACATCATCCCAGAGATCAGATCAACTTACAAGGACAAGAAATTCCTAATCGCAGTCGCAGGCGGAATAGTGCCAGAAACCGCAAAAGAAGCGTTGAAGAAAGGCGCTGACATAATCATCGTCGGAAGATACATCACGCAGTCAAAGGATGTTGAACGTGCAGTCAGAGACTTCCTCGAAGCAACACCAGAAATGCGCGAAGACATAGACCTCTTCAGAGTGCATGTTGAGTAAACTACTCAACCATCTTCCTTTCTTTTTTGTCAGAAAATCTTGAAGGCAACATAAGCCAGAAGAAAAACTACACCGGCCATTATGAAAACGGTTAAGAAACCAAAAGACTGAGCGATGAGCGGCCCAAGAAAAGATCCGCCAGCTCCACCCACACCTATCAATACATTAAACAAACCAGACTTCCCTGCAGGTATCACCTCCATCGACAGCGAAAGCGTGTTTACCAAGAATAACGCATTTAGGAAACCAAAAACGATCAAAACCGCCGTAGCCAAACCGACCGAAGCAAGAGCAGACATCTGCGCAGCCAGAATAAGCAGGAATGCAAACATCCCTCTCAAGAAGACCAGCCGACTAGTGCTACTTTTTGTCATTGACTGTTCCGATCTTTTTCGAGCCAAAGCGTAACCTAGCACTCCTCCTCCTGAGTTCAACACAAAAACTGCGAAGACCAAGCCTGCTGGCAGAGCAGCAGTTTTCACTATGTTTGAGACGAATATCGGCATTGGCGTGAAGAGTATGCTTGTCGCTAGCGAAAACAGAATCAAACCACCGCAGAACGCGTTGACATTGTCCCTTTTCAATTTGGTCGTCGTCATCGACACTCCGTCGATCATGCTAGACGCAATGAAAATTCCGCGAGAAGCGAAATCAACCGACTTTTCAATACTGACCAAGCCTCTCTCAAACACCATGGCAGGGTCCCGCACAAGCACGAGAGACAACAGAAAAGCCACAAGGTTCAACCCGGCACAAAGGAAAAAAGTCGGTGCAGAATCGAACATGAGAGTCGACAAAACGAAACCCAAGAGCAAACCGATGAGCCATCCGACCTCAGTGAAACCCTCATAGAAAGCAAACGATTTCTCCCAATCCTGTCTCGAATAGAGTTCAGCGATCAACACGTTCTTCGGCGCTTCATGAGCCACGTGAAGAATCGACATAACACTGTAGAGAAGGATCAACAGCAGAACGCTGGAAGTGAAACTGAAGAGGTACAGGAGAACCGTTGAAGCAAGGAATGAGAGAAGAATGTAACGCTTATACCGTTTGCCTCTATCACACAAGTAACCCCAAAGAAAAGAGGTAGGGATCGATAGGAGCAAAGCCACCGACGCCATTACCCCTATTTCAAATAGTGAACCACCAATGGCGATCACGTACAAAGGCAGGAATATGGATAACAATCCATAACCCATCTCGTGGAAAAAGAATCCCAATCGCCACATAGGCAAAGAACTCTGCCAAGCTGGGATTAAAACTTTTACGTGTACAAGGAGGTATTCTCTGTGAAGAGTCCGCCAACCTTTGATAAATCCTTAATAGACAGTTGTTCAACTTTCATACCACTGCCAAAGAGGCTAGCTGCATGGCAAAATTCAAGGTCATCGTCTCAGACCCCGAAACGGGAACCTCAAAAATGGTGGAACTCCAAGAAGCACGCGCCTCTCCACTGATCGGAAAGAGAATAGGCGAAGTCATGGACGGCGCGGCAGTCAACTTACCGGCACACAAGATCCAGATCATGGGAGGCTCCGACAAAGACGGCTTTCCAATGAGACCAAGCGTTCACGGCGGCGTTCGCCGAAGCATCGTGCTCAGTGGCGGCGTAGGATTCAACCCTACGAATGAAGGAATGAGAAGACGCAAAACCATTCGGGGCAATGTCATAACCGACGAAATCGTGCAGATCAACGCAAAGATCGTGGAAAAGCCTAAACAAGCGAAAGAAGCGAAGAAGCCAAAGGAAAAGAAGGAAGAACAGCCAACGGCTGCAAAACAAACAGAACAGCAGTCTGAAAGTCAAGGCAGCGCCTGATTGCGCTTAATGTTTATTAACTGCATCAATTTAAACCCTTCAATAATTTGTAAATCATGTAGGAAAATGGACAATGAGCATCGAGAAACGCCCACCTATACCTCGTCAACCTGAGATCAACATCGGCACGATAGGACATGTCGATCACGGCAAAACAACGTTGGTTCAAGCTTTGACGGGCGTTTGGGCGGCAAGACACAGTGAAGAGCTCAAAAGAGGAATCACAATCAAACTTGGTTATGCCGACATGCCTATTTACAAATGTTCGAAATGTGAACCTCCAAAGAACTACACCACAGAACCGACATGCCCAGCATGTGGCACAAAAGCCGTTTTTGTTCGCGCGGTCAGTTTTGTTGATGCTCCAGGACACGAAGCGTTGATGGCAACCATGCTTTCTGGTGCAGCCATAATGGACGGCGCGCTTCTAGTTATAGCAGCAGATGAACCATGTCCGCAACCGCAAACCAGAGAGCATTTGGCAGCCGCAGACGCCACTGGAATAAAAAACATTATCATAGTTCAAAACAAGATCGACATCGTCGACGAAAAGCGAGCACATCAAAGCTTCACTGAAATAAGAAACTTCGTGAAAGGAACAGTTGCCGAAGATGCCCCCATAATTCCAATCTCTGCTCAAAGAGCAGTCAACATAGATGTCCTCCTCAGCGCGATGCAACAATTCATACCCACGCCCAAAAGGGATGAGACAAAACCGCCGTTTATGTGCATAGTACGCTCATTCGACACCAACAATCCAGGGACCACAATAGAGGAACTCGAAGGCGGAATTCTCGGAGGAACAATAGTTCAAGGAAAATTCAACGTCGGAGATGAACTTGAAATACGCCCCGGAATCCCTGTAGAAGGAAGGAATACCTACGAGCCGATGTTCAGCGAGATCGTAAGCCTACAAGCGGGCGGAAAAAAAGTCACTGAAGCATACTGCGGCGGCCTGGTTGGAGTCGGTACACTGTTGGACCCGTCGTATTCCAAAGCAGACAGCCTAATCGGCAACATCGCAGGAAAAATAGGCATGCTACCACCGACAGAATCTGCACTGACACTACAGACAAAGATTCTTGACAGAGCAGTGGGCACAAAAGAGCTTATGAAAATTGCCGAGATAGTAATGAACGAAACTCTTCTTCTGCACGTGGGCGCTGCCATAACTGTTGGAAAAGTGTCCTCGATAAGAAAAGACAGCGTTCAAATCAAACTTACCCGCCCAGTATGCGTGCACCCGGAATCCAGAGTCGCATTGAGCAGAAAGATCGCAGGAAGATGGCGGTTAATCGGTTTTGGAATGATCCGATAACATGACCGAAGTGCCCAAACCTGCGAAACAGAAACTCAAAATAATCCTTGACTCAAACGCACTGTTCGTTCCATTACAGTTCAACATAGATATTTTTGAAGAGCTCAAGAAAATCTTAAACAGAAATTTCGAACTTGCCATACTCCCCTCGATCAAGCAGGAACTCGAGAGAATCGCCTCAGAAGGACCACCTGAAGCAAGGAAAAGGGCAGCAATGGCGCTGAAATTTGCTGAGAAATGCATCTTGCTTGAAAAAGAACCTCAATGCGAGGGTCCTACAGACGACTTGATTCTTCAAGCAGCCCGCACATACAAGTACCCGGTCTTCACGAATGACAGACAACTTCGCAACAGGCTAAGAGATATAAATGTGCCAGTTATCTATGTGAGACAAAAGTCACGTCTAGAGATTGACGGGAGGCTTTAACCCCTGTTTAAACTTGTAACATTGGAAGACACAATTCGTATTCCGCCCGAAACATTTGGCAACCCACTTGAAGCCGTGGGATACCAACAGGTCAAAGCAAAATACGAGGGCGTTGTCGATGAAACACTTGGCTACGTAATAGCCGTAACTGAAGTGAAAGCAAGCTCTATTGGCAAAATAATCCCAGGTGACGGTGCAGCCTATCACAAAGTGAACTTCTCATTGTTAACATTCTACCCCAAAATCCAAGAAGTGGTCGAAGGGGAAGTAGTGGAAATTGCCGACTTCGGCGCCTTCGTTCGAATAGGCCCGATTGACGCCCTACTTCACGTCTCACAACTCATGGACGACTTCATATCCTACGATGAAAAACAAGGAGTATTGCTCGGGAAAGAAACGAAACGCAAGCTGATGAGCGGAGACCAAGTCCGCGTGCGGATAACCGCAGTTTCTCTGGGCCGGGCTGGAAGCTCAGGCAAGATCGGAGTAACGGCCAGACAACCTTTCCTAGGCAAACTAGAATGGATCGATGCTGATCTTAAGAAGATGAAAGAGGCAGCGGAAAAGAAGCCTCCTGAGAAGAAGAGTGAAACGAAATGAGCGAGAAAGCATGCGCCAACTGTCACTTTCTCACAAGAGAAAATGTCTGCCCCAAATGCAAATCCACCAGCCTTAGCGACGATCACAGCGGTCTGGTCATAGTTTTCGATCCTGAAGGCTCAGCCATCGCCAAAGCGATGAACATCAAAGAGAAAGGGCGTTTCGCCTTAAAGGTCAGATGAAATGCCCGTTAAACTTTTTCTTACGCCTCAGTTGCGAACCACACTGAAGCAACCTCTAGGAATTCTGGTACGAGGATCCTTCTTTGAGACGATGAAAAGACTCAAGGACATGGTGACACAGGAAAGACCACTCGGCATCATCGCTGTCGGGGACACCGTCTCGAAAAACCTCGTTAGAAGCGGTTTTTCCCCAAAGCTTCTGATAATAGACAACAAGTCCAAAAGAAAAAGCACGAAACCTGCAAAACTACCTGCTGGAAAGATAATCTGTGTTGCAAACCCTCAAGGGACCATCACAGAAGAAGCCGAAGCAGCAATAGAAGACGCCCTAAAAGGCGATCAACAAGTCAACATAGTTGTTGACGGCGAAGAAGACTTGCTGACGCTTGTAGCCATCGCACATGCCTCAGAAAACTCGTACGTAATATATGGACAGCCAGACGAAGGCATCGTGGTGGTCAAAGTCACAGCAACCAAAAAGGCAGAAGTTGCACGCATCTTTGACTCGATGGAAAAGCCCTCAAAAGCTAAATAAGAGCGTGTAACATCAAGTCAACACCTCAAACGAGGAAACATCATGGAAGTCAAGATACTGTCACAGAAAGAGAATCCCTTGCTGAAACGAAAGGAAATCAGTTTCCAAGTTAAGCACAATTCAAGTTCGACGCCGCCTAGACTGGAAATCAGAAGGGCGGTTGCAGACGCTTTAAGGGCTAACATAGACTTGGTTTTTGTCAAAAAGTATGAAACGAGGACCGGAATGCACACAGCCCTCGGGGTAGCAAATCTTTACGATTCCGCCGAACAGGCAAAACTCATCGAACCTGAGTATATAGTCAAACGAAACATTCCACCCCCTCCCAAATCTACAGAGGAAGAGAAGAAGGAGTAGCATAAACGATGTCAAAGAAGGCAGACAAGAAAGAGGCACCCAAAAAGGAAGAGCCTAAGAAGGAAGCGAAGAAAGAAGTCGCACCACCAGAAGTAGAGGCGCCCAAAGAAGAGGCAAAACCGGCGAAAGCGGAGAAAGCCCCGAAACCAGAAAAAAAGAAGAAAGAAGAGAAAGGCGTTTTCACACTGTACAAGGTTGAAGGCGAAAAAGTTGTTCGGCTTAGGCCAATATGCGAGAGATGTGGGCCAGGCTATTTCATGGCGGACCATGGCAACAGATACACGTGCGGCCACTGCGGATTCACGAAGTACAAGCCTGCAAAAGAATGAGCAGCTTTAAATCGTCCGACACTTTGATAGCTTTCTGATGATGCCTAAAATGCTCAGAGTAAACGTTATCATATCCAGCATTTCAGCCGAACGTTTTCTAGATTTTAGGAAACCGTTTCCTCAAATTCACATCAACACCAACCTAAACCTCACCGAGATGGAGAGAAAACCAGACAACTCTCTTGAAGTTGGATTTGTTCTGACAATAAGCTACAATCCTTCAGTCGCTCAGATAAACCTAAAAGGAGTCGCTTTCGTGATTGGAGACAAATCAGAGATCGACAGCGCGTACAAGGATTATGAAGACAAGAAACCACCGCCGCCCATGGTACTGCAATCAGTCTCCAATGTTGCTCTCACAGAATCAATCCTGATTGCCAAAACCCTGAACATCCCCCCGCCTGTCCCCTTGCCCCAAGTGACCACTGAGACAAAGCAACCTGGAACCAAAGCTTCTGGTAAGGAATACACGGCGTAGAGAAATTAGAGAAAGAAACTATTTTAGCGGAACGTACATCGACGAGCGAGAAGCACCTATACCTGGCGTTCCATGCCGCACGGGCTTGTTTGTAACCGCAAATTCGCCCAAGTAGTGGCCAATCATTTCAGGTTTTATTTCCACTTTAACAAATTCTTTGCCATTGTGGACGCCCAGCGTCAAGCCGACCATTTCGGGAAGAATAATCATGTTTCTTACATGTGTTTTTACGGATGGGGTGCCTCCCTTCCGAACTTCCTCCCTCGCTTGTCGGACTTTCTCGAGCAGTATTCTCTGTTCGGGTTGAAGACCGCGATGAAGACTCCGTCTCTGTCGCGACGGTAGAAGGTCTATGAATTCGTCCATTGACATGCCTTGCAGTTGATTTAGGCTCAATCCGCGATACGTGAATTCCTTGGGCATTCTTCTTCACCTAATCCGTAGTTCTTAATGCTATGAACCTGCTCCTAGTCTACTGATCTTGTCTTTATCACGTGCACTCTTTGCTTTCCTTCCTGTTCCTCTGGCTGCGATCAACCCGACCTTCTGCCCTGGCGGAGCTCCATGAGACGTGGTTGTTACTTTACGAGCGCTTCTCTTACTGCTTCCGTACGGGTGACATGCAGCCACCATCTTTCTTCCGCTGGTCCGCGGATACTTTCGTCCTCTTGACCTCATCAAATGGAACTTCGTTCCAGACTTCAAGAACGGTTTGTCTGTCCTACCGGAACCCGAAACAACGCCTATAGTTGCCCTGCAATAGTCCGCCACATACTTCGTTTTGCCTGATGGAAGCTTGATCATCGTTCCGTTCGGCGTGTGTGTGACAACAGTAGCGTATGCACCTGATGATTTGGACAGTTTGCCACCATCACCTGGGCGAAGCTCGATGTTGCAGATCATGGTACCTTCAGGGATCTTTCCAATCGGCAGAATGTTGCCCACGTCAACCACGGCTTTTCCACCGAACTGAATCGGTTTTCCCTCGAACACTCCTTCAGGAACCACGGTGTAGAAGACTTCGCCGCTTTCAAATCTCACAAAGCCTAAGGGTGTCCCTCTGCCTGGATCATGTACCAGTTCCTCGATAACACCATTCACTACGACGTCAAAACTCTCCTTCACCTTCGATGTGGGGGGGTATCTAGAAGCAGCAACCCTCTTGTGGGTTGAAGCCCGAAATGTAGGGGCACCACGTCCACGTCTTTGAACACGAATTCTCTTCCCCATTAATCAGTCCACCATGTCAGCTTACAGTATTCCAAGTTTGATTGCGATGTCAGCTGCTTTGAAGTCCGGATGAAGCTTCACAAAAGCTTTCTTCTCTCCGTGCGGAGTTATCTGGATGTTCACTCCTTCGACTTTCACTTCATACAACTGTTCAACCGCTTTCTTAACATCTGACTTGCTAGCCTTCAGGTTCACCATAAAGACGAGCTTGTTCTCTTTCTCGACCATGATGCTGGCAGACTCGGTCATTAACGGATAAAATATAACTGCATAAGGGTCCATTATGCCTTTCCTCCTTGACCTGACAACGCAGCCAGTTTCTCAATCGCATTACTCGTCCAAACGGTAAGTCTACCCGGATGTGTGCCTGGCGCAAGCATTTCAGCGTTGAGATTCGTTACCAAAACCGTGTCAATGCCTGGTATGTTACCAGCTGCTTCCATTATCCCTTTGTTCTCCGCGACTACTATCAGTGGTCCGCAAGCTTGTTTCATCTTTCTCCCCCTGCTCTTGCCTTTCCCAGCCCGCACCTTCCTGCTATCTTTCACTCGAAAAAGCTCTGACAGGACTCCCAGTCGAATGAGGGTTTCCTCAATTTCCTTGGTCTTTTTCAATTCCTCAAGCTCAGGGATGACCACAAGCGGGATCTGAAGGACATCCTCGATATTGTGGCCCCTTCCTGCGACGAGTTCTTTTGACGCCGTCGCAGCTATTGCTGAGAACAAGGCTAGTTTCTTTTCCTTTTTGGTTATCTTTTTGAGAATGTTTTTCTCTGAAAGAGGCGGGTGTCCTTGTCTTCCGCCCACTGTTCCAGGTGCGAAGGCGGCTCTTCCTGCGGCTGTTTTGCGTCTGGGCAGTCTGGCCGTGCCTAAGCCTGTGCCTCTGGATTCTGCGGTTGTCCTCTTCCCAGCCATAGGATCTCTGCCTTGCGGCTGAATTCTGGATGATTGTAATGCGAGAACCGCACGTTTTATTACATCTGGTCTGAGTGGCGTCGTGAAAACTGGTGGAAGATCAATCTTCCCAACCGCCTTTCCTTCGAGGTCGAAAACCTTTGCTGACTTCTTGACCATCAGTGTTCACCGCCTATCTTCCTTGCTGTGATTCCAGCGATATGTGAGTTATCTGAGGCGACTCTTCCGCAAAACCCTTCGGCGGCCTTGCTGGGTAACGCAACTTTATCGGACGTTTCTCGGTGCCTGCAACGCTTCCTGCAAGCAGAACGTACGGTCCCTTCACTAGACCGTACCTGAGGAAACCGCCTTTGGGAGTTATCTCTTTTCCATCTTTGCCTATCTTCAGAATCCGCTTGTTGTACTCCGTTCTCTGATGGAACCCCATCTGCCCCGCACGGGCAACACTGTACATGACATGATGCGGGTTCCACGGCCCCAGAGTTGCAACGCCTCTCTTAGTTTTCCGTCCCTTAGCCTGAAGTATAGTGACTCCCCAGCGTTTCACTGGTCCTTGCCAACCTTTGCCAGTAGACACTGAGGCGATATCCACGAACTCACCTTCCTTGAAGATCTCTGCAGCGGTGATCGTTTTTCCAAGAAGACTCTTTGCGTACTCGAATTGTTTTGGAACCGTGCCTCCGCCTACCTCTATCTCGGTTATGTCTGGCTTCTTCTTGGGCAAGCTTGTTTCTCTAGGTTGCGTGATGGCTACAACGCGAATCTTTGCAGTGATCGGCAGTCTTTCTTCAACCTTTTTCAAAGCCTCATCTGTCTTGAAATCTTCTGGAAGCGTGAACACTCGTCCCAAGTCAGCTGGAGGCTCTTTGGCCCACGCTTCAGCGACAGTCCGCAAACCATAAACGTCTTTGCTATAGACTTTCACGGCACAAATAACCGTCGGGGGAGTGTCCAAGATCGTTGCTGGACGGATGACTTCCTTGCCGAAGTTTGGTGAACGTTTCCGGTCCTCTATCGTGAACACGTGAGTTGTACCGGCTTTATAGCCTATAAAACCCAACAACCTTGGCGTTTCCGACTCGACTTTGGGCCAAAAACGTATTCTGGCTAGTAAACTTTCAGCACGTTTCCTAGGCAAATATGCGAGAGAACCATGTCTAGGGGCGTGTGTCTTACGATGTCCCATCGTTTTTCCGCTTCGTGTCTTCTAGACATGAGAACAATGAGTTATTAACATTTTGGTGGTGATAACGCTGAACATAATCCGCCCCTCAAAAACGCCCACTTGGTCGCGCACACAGGTGTCAAGACATATAATATATTTGGCAAGCGTTAAATCTCGAAGTGACTAGTCGTGTTGAGGACTGTCATAATGGAAATCACATCAGAAGTGGCCGGAGCCCTCTATGATTCCGGATGTCTCAAATTCGGCACTTTCCGCCTAAAGTCAGGCGTACTAAGCCCATACTACATCGACCTAGCATCCGTGCTGTCTTCACCCAAAGACCTCTGCAAATTGGCCGACATAGCCTCACAACGAGTGAAACAGATCGCCGCAAAAGACAGGATAGATAAGCTGGCCACCATCGAGCTCAAAGGAGCCCTAATACTACCCAGCATAGCATGTCGAACAAACATGCCATGCGTTGTCGTCAGGAAAGAGACGAAAAGCTACGGCGCAACCGGAAGAACCGCCGGATCAGACATCACGAGAGGTGAACGAATACTCTTCTTCGACGACGTGGTCACAGAAGGGTTATCCAAGGTAGAGGGAATCAAACCCCTCCAGGAACTAGGAGCGACCGTTGAACACATACTCGTGATCGTCGACAGAGAACAACATGGCAAAGAAAAACTCGAAAAATTCGGCTTCAAAGTCCACGCTCTGGCCAAGATCACCGAATTGGCGCAGACACTCGTCAAAGATTCAAAAATCTCAAAAGAGCAGGGAGAAGCTGTTCTAAACTACGTGAAAGGCCTCTAAGGCGCAACGAAAACTTCATCACAGCCCTGAGCGATGCATTTTTGACTGAAACCTCAGCCAAAAGCACCCTCCCCCTATCCCTCAGGACCTAAGCAAGCGATCCGCCTTCACGGGCTCAGTGAAACCTGACAATCTCCTGCGATGCTTTCTATTTTTCATCGCGATCTTTAGCGCGTTGTCCCTTTTCTGGGGTTTCCAGTTGCTCCACCTTTTTCAGAATCTTCTCCGCACACCCTCGGGGTGAACACTTGGCGGTGTCCAAAACGATTTCTGCATTCAATGGCTCTTCATAAGGCTGACCTACGCCAGGCACCGTTGACGATTTGCCCTTCAAAGCTCGCGCATATATCTTCCTGGGAGCATGGTAAGTCCTTGCTCGTTTCTGTTCGCGTTCAATGCAGATGTCCATTGGACACTGGAGGTAGACTTCTACGAACCTCGGAATCCGCATCCGTGCTTCATCCCGGTAACGCCTCAAGTTGCCAGTCGCGTCGATTATGACGTTTACTCCGTTCTGGGTTAGAATTCCGGCAATGTAAACGAGACTTGAATAAACGATGTCGCGTTCTTCGATAGAGTAAGTTGGTTTGGGCGTCATTACCTTGCGCAACCCGTCTGAAGACAGCAATTGAGCTCGAACACCACACGCAGAGAGTAACTCCTGAAGAGTTTCGGACACAACGGATTTGCCGCTTCCGGGCAAGCCAGTGACCCAAACACACCAACCACTTTCCGCTGGATCAAGTTCTTTCAAGCTGATCCCATTACTGTCTCTTGCATGCTTTCTTTTAAGAATTCATAACTCTTGATTTTGACCAAATGGCTTCTGCACTTGCAGTCGGAGCACCCAAAACTCAGAATTGGTGAACCTTCTCGGCACAACAGGTCTGCAATTCTGCATTCCTCAGTTTTCATGGCTTCTTTCGTGAGGACTTCGCGTATTGTTACTCTTGGACTGTCAAGCAGGTAATCTATGTGCCAGAACTTCTTCTTGACTCTCCCGAGGTGACGAGCTATTCTCTTCTCCAGATTGTTTTGAGATGAACCGACGTAAGCGTATGTGCCCTTTTCAAACTTCATAACGCCTTGTGCGCCGACTCTTGCGCTCACGTTTCTGCTGACGGAGATTATGAGAACGTAGACGCCTTTCATGATCCTCTAGTAGAACTGTTCTCTCGGTACCATTTCAGTATTTCACTAACCGCGTCATGCGAATAGCCCATTTCCCTCAGAAGCCGTTCAAGGTCATCAATAGACTTTACACCCAAGTCTAACTCCGCACTCAGAAGGGCCTTCATTGAAACCCTATTTATACTTTAGTCTTGATGCCGATATACGGTTTTAACGTTTGTGCCAGTTCATGTCGAGTGTGTTTTGAATGCTACTTCAAATATGATTTGACGCTTTCAAAGTCAAACTCTTTGGACTTGAGCACGTTCTCCGCGAACCGGAAGATTTTTTTTCGCACGTTGACAGATAATTTGGGGTACCACAAGGGTGAAGCTATCACTAGACTCCGCCACGCGTAGAAGGGTTGAACCATCTTCAGGATCTCATCATCTCCCGTATTATCCAAGTAGTTTTTCCAGAAGAGACAAAACAGTCTATCAAAAGGTCCGTCCATCTCACCGAACGCCTGCAAAGAATAGAAAATGTAGTTGATCGTCAATGTGGCTACATCATCTGCAGGCTCACCCCACTCGCCTCTGCTACGGTCCAACGCAGTAAAATCGGTGCCTTGTCGGAACATTATGTTCCAAGGATGAAAGTCCCCATGCACCTGCGACAACCTGTCGGCCCGGCGCTTCAGGCGCCAGCGCCACTCCACGCATTTCTTCTCAAACTCGAGAAAGAACTTCTCATCAACATAACCAAGATTGCCCGGATAGCTGTCGGTAAGTCCAAAAATCCCCTCACCATGGCCAACGAGGTCCCGGATCCTGCGGATGTACAGTTGCGGAGCATCCTTCTTCTTCACCGAATGAATGCCAGCAAGATAGTCTGCGAGGGCAACACACCTCTCTTCGTCAAGATCAACGAGCGAACACATCTGTGCGATCCTGTCAAGGTCTGAGTGGTAGAGCGCGCCTTCAATGAACTCTGTCAAAAGAAAGAACTCGATGCAATCACCCAGAGACTTCATACTCTGACAGTCACTCAGAAATGAACCCACGTCCACAGAATGAACATGGTTGGGCAGTTTATTGAAGGACGAATGCTGCCAGAGTAGGACTCCGGCTCTGTCTGAAAAATGATCGTGTCCGAAGCCTTCAGGGCGCATAGTTTCCAGGACGCAAACCTTGGGTTGCCCATTAACAATGAACTCTATGACGTAAGGCACACCATAGCCGAAACCCTTCAAATCAGCAACCTCGCCGCCACGTAAAGGAGCAAGGCGTGTGACTTTTGCGGCCGTCTTGTAAACGTTTGAGAGATATTCTTCCACCTTTTCAATCTTCAACTCAAGCAAGCGACAGCACATCCAAGACCAAAAGGTATCGATTACAGGTTAAAAGAATAGCGATATAGTGATGAAGCTGCCACACTCAAAGACCGAAACTTCCCGAAGAGAAGAAGAAGTGAGAAGCAATATTACTACATTTAGAAGGGAAAGAAGCACAGCAATTAGTCTTAAATAGTATCAACAAAGAACGTAAACCGTGAAAATCATGGAGAAATTCAAAGTCAAAGATCTGAAGTTGGCGTCGATCGGAGACTTGCAGATAGAATGGGCGTCGAAACACATGCCTGTTCTTTCTCAGATAGAGAAACGATTTGCCGAGGAAGAGCCTCTGAAGGGATTAACCTTGGGCGCATGTCTTCACGTGACCAAAGAGACAGGCGTCCTGATTGAAGCTTTTCTGGTTGGAGGAGCAAAAGTTGGACTGTGCGGTTCTAATCCTCTCTCGACGCAAGACGACGTGGCAGCATCCTTAGCGAAGAAAGGCGTCAACATCTTCGCATGGAGAGGACAGAACACTGAGGAATACTACTGGTGCGTTGAACAAGTACTGGATCTTGAACCATCGATAACTCTTGACGACGGCGCAGACCTTGTCAGCACACTTCACAACAAGAGGAAGAAAACTTTGCCGAGAATCAAGGGCGGTACCGAAGAAACGACGACCGGCGTCCTGCGATTAAGAGCCATGGAGAAAGACGGAGCCCTCAAAT
>Ga0315296_10000522_pt1 | contig 35260 bp, 40 predicted proteins | sample YL17G14_18_MG_FD_203921 | JGI IMG/M metagenome (GOLD analysis project Ga0315296, IMG submission 203921) | Sediment microbial communities from Yellowstone Lake, YNP, Wyoming, USA - YL17G14_18 | ecosystem: Environmental > Aquatic > Freshwater > Lake > Sediment | place: USA: Wyoming | collected... | reverse complement strand
TTCCGATTCCGGTTACCGTCGACGCTCCATACAGCATCGACGAAAGCATCTGGGGCAGGGCAGTCGAGTGCGGTGTCCTCGAAGATCCGTGGGCCGAACCGCCAGAGGACATATTCCAATGGACAAAGGGAATGGACGGGTCGCCAGACTTCCCTGAGTATGTCGAGATCGGGTTCGTCCGTGGAAAGCCCGTAACGTTGAACGGCGCTCAGCTGGACCTGCTCGCCCTGATCACCAAGTTGAACGAAATCGCAGGCAACAACGGTGTCGGAAGGATCGACCACATCGAGAATCGTCTTGTCGGGATCAAATCCAGGGAGGTCTACGAAGCGCCAGCGGCAATCACGTTGATCAAGGCGCACCAGGACCTCGAGAGCCTTGTGATGACCAAGGACCTGCAGCACTACAAGAAGATCGTTGAGCAGCACTATTCGGACCTCGTCTACAACGGCCTGTGGTTCTCACCACTGAGAGAGGCGCTGGATGCCTTCGTCGAGAAGACCCAGGAACTCGTGACTGGCACCGTCAGGTTGAAGCTGTTCAAGGGAAGCGCGGTCGTCGTCGGCAGAGAGTCGCCGTTCTCGCTCTACAACGCCTCGCTCTCAACCTACGCGAAGGGCGATGAGTTCGATCACTCCGCCGCGAAGGGGTTCATCTATGTGTGGGGGCTGCCTCTGAAAGTCGGGAGCATGGTCAAGGCCAAGGGAGAAGGCAATGGCGCAACGAACGAAGCCACGGTCGGTGAGGAGTCAGCTTCAACCTGCAAATGAGAAGTTCCTTGATTTCACAGCCTCGGTCTCGTTCGACCATCGGCTATGGAAGCATGACATAGCTGGAAGCATAGCGCATGCGCATACCCTCGCGCAAGCGGGCGTGGTGACACAGACAGAGCTACGTGAATTGGTCAAAGGGCTCAAGGAAGTGGCCGTGGGAATAGGATCCGGTGCGATCAGCCTCAATCCAAAGTACGAAGACGTCCACATGAACATCGAGAAACAACTGATCGACATCATAGGAGATACAGGCGCCAAGCTTCACACCGGACGGAGCCGAAACGACCAGGTCGCCCTGGACATGAGATTGGTGGTGAGAGAGGAGGTACTCGCCACTGTAACTTCCGTCCTCGGTCTGGAAGAGACCCTTCTGCGCAGGGCAAAGGGCGAATCAATGACCGTCATGCCTGGATACACGCACGTCCAGCACGCCCAGCCAGTGTTGCTTTCACACCATCTTCTGGCCCATTTCTGGAGACTGCAGAGGGACAGCTCACGACTCATGGCGTGCTATGAGAGGGCGAACGTCTCTCCGCTCGGTTCCGGAGCATTGGCAGGGACCTGGTCGAAAATCGACAGATCCATAGCTGCCAACATGCTCGGGATGAATGGCATCACGGAGAACTCTCTTGATGCGGTCTCAGACCGGGATTTCGTCGCGGAATTCGTCTTTGCGCTCTCACTTCTCATGATCCACCTCTCCTCGCTGAGCGAGGAGTTGGTCCTCTGGTCATCGGGGGAATTCGGCTTCCTGAAATTGCCCATGAGCCTCTCCGGCGGCTCGAGCATGATGCCTCAGAAATGCAACCCTGACATAGCCGAGCTTGTTCGGGGGAAATCCGGCAGAGCAATCGGAGACCTGGTCGCGATCCTCGCCCTACTGAAATCTCTTCCCCTCGCGTATAACCGCGACCTGCAAGAAGACAAGGAGAACCTCTTCGACGCGTTTGACACCGCAGAGGCATCCCTCCAAGCCCTCACAACCTTTCTTACAGAAGCTGAATTCGATAGGGCGAGGATGAGGAAGGCGGCCGAGGTCGGGTTGATGACCGCAACCGATCTCGCCGACCTCCTCACAACAGGAGGCATCCCTTTCAGGAAAGCCCACAATATCGTGAAGGAACTGGCCGTCAAGGCTGATGGCGATGACCGGGTGTTCAAAGAGCTCGCCAAGGAGGTGCTCATGAGATTCTCGAAGGATTTCAAGACCTCTGACATGGCCTTCCTGAACGTCGAACGTGCAGTCGACAGGAGGGGATGCGATGGAGGCACCTCGAAGAAGGCAGTGAAGAGCCAGATATTGAAAGCAGAAGCTGCACTCGTGCGCTCGAGGCAATCGGCAGAGAAGATGGGGGGGCAAATCTCGAAGGCTGACGGGCTTCTTGGGTGAGAATCAACTGGGATTAGATGGTACTATCCTGTCCTCGATGCAGGCGGAGAGGATGTCGAACGCGCGCATCATGTCCTCCCTGCTGACGATGAATATCGTGTCCGTGTAACAGCTAACGGCCTCGAGCAAGTTGATGCCCTGTTCTGATAGCATGCCCATGATGAACGCGAAGGCGCCCGGAGTCTCCTCTATGACCGGAGGGCTCTTCAGAGTTATCTCCCCCAGATTCTCCTTGACACTGATGATGTAGTCGTGGCCTATCGCTTTGGTGATGATAGGAATATGCTTGTCCTCCGAGATCACGGTTATGCCGTTCGTGCTCTGCAAGATCTGCATCGTGCTCTTTTCCGCGAGGATCTTCTTCACGACGTCCTCGAGGTTCTTCAGCACGATCCATTCATTCTTGGCGACGACGATGCAGATGCGCGTCTTGAGCTCAAGTCTGCTTGATTCGAAGACCTTGAGGATATCACCCTCATAATTCGTCTTCGCGAGCTTCATCGCGTATCTGCGGCTGGCTGCCAGAACGGCCTCTTCGTTCTTGACGCCGAGCTCCTTCATGATCAATCGCGAGAGCGACGAGTAGTTGATCAGGTCCTTGCTGATGCAGTCCCGTATGCTGGGGTGTCTGTCGATGTATTTCCTGGTTAGCTCGGCTGCGCTCAGCTTTTCTTTCGGCTTGTCCATGCACGAGCGGAATTCACAGGACTCACTTTAAGCTTTGTCTAGGCTGGTTACCTCCTGGGGAAAAAGACTCCATCCGAGAAGCATTAAATATGGACAGTTCATAGGGCCGAAAAGCCATACTACTGTGGACATGCTCCCGTAGTGTAGTCCGGTTAATCATTCCAGCCTTTCGAGCTGGATACCCGGGTTCAAATCCCGGCGGGAGCACATTCCAACTACTGACCGATTTTCCTGCCCGGACTCACGATACACTTTGTCACCCTGGGCACGGGTTTCCATCCGTGCCCACAGTCTGCTGCTGATTCGTTATCAAAACCAGAAACTAGGTGAGAACCATTATCTCCCTTTCCGCCTGTTATAGGCCCTGTAGACGTTAGCCCATCGGAAGAGTCACGATGGACCGGGGGCTACGGAACGAGACCGTGGAAAGGGGTGGTTCACTATGCGACAAGAGCCAGGTCTGAAGCGATTTCTTGTACTATCCATTCTCCTCGCCGTCCCGGTCGACAGCGCACTGCTGCTCATCGCCCATTTCGGATCCGAGCAGGCGCTGAGGAACTACACCGACCTTGCCACATTCATCCAGCTGATTGTTGTTACCGGTCTCTTGTTCTTGGTCGTTCGAAGAGCAATGGACAAGTCACTCAAGAGGACAACGGCGTTCCTGGCAGTCGGATTCCTGCTCCAGGTCGCCTTCTCTGTGGTTTGGATCTATTATTGGCACATCGCTAACAGAGGGGGCATGCCCGATGTCAGCATCGGGGACGCCTTCTACCTCGCCTCCTACGTTTCTTGGACGGCAGCGACCATTCCCTACATCAATAGATATAGAACCCTCATGAGCCGCAGATCGCTTGGCATCCTTACGATCTACTCGATTGTGGCAGCCATCATCGTCCTAGTGACGGTCAAGTACTGGTACGACGCCGCCGTACTCTACGGATACAGCTGGTACGTGACAACGGTATGGCTCTCCTATCCGGTCGCTGCAACTGTATCCCTGTTCTTCATGATTGCCATGACGCTCCTCTACGGATATGAGAGATATGGCAGAGGACTCCTAGCCAACTACTGGTTCTATTTCCTCTTGCCCATCGTGATGATTGCGAGCGCCGATGTTTTGAACGGTTTCTACTACGTGCTTTCTGATAGCTCAGTTCCCGGAAGGCTTGATGACGTCCTGTACCTCGCTGGATACGCAGTCGCAATAGCCGCGGGTCTGACTGTTGTCATGTCCAAGCTTGATACGGCGTCAGTGCTCCCTTCTGTCGAAGATCACGTCCTGAAGGACGGGTCAGTGAAAATCATCAAGGGAAGAGGCACGATCGTGGAAGACCCACACAGCAATCTCAGCTTCGAACTCTTTGCCCGCCTGATAACCCCAGAAGAACCTGACACAATGCGAGACGGGTACATCTTGAGCCGCCGCGCTCCTGCGGCTATCAGGGAGGAATTCGGTTTCAAGGACGTAAGGATCACATGGATCGCGACGGGGGCCGGACAGGAGGTCATGGACCCAACGAAACCCGGTCTGATGGCACATGCGATCATGGAGTTTCTCTCGAAGACGAAGAACGGGGTAGTCCTACTCGATGGCATAGAGTCGGTGATGGTCTACAATGACTTCAACCGAGCAGCAAGGATGCTCGAGCAGATCAACGACTTCGTCATGCAGTATCAGGGCTACTTGATAGTGCCAATCGACCCGAAGGCGTTCGACTCGCGCGAGAGAGCGATGCTCATGAGGAACTTCGAGACGGTCGCCGTCCGGACGGTGGACGTCTAGGAAAGATTGCATGGTCCCTCTAAATGGACACCTCGAAAAAGGAAGTCGACGCGAATCTCCTTGGCCCCTGCGGGTTCTACTGCGGCTACTGCCTTGCCTACAAGAACGGCGTATGTCTCGGATGCAGGTATCAAGCCGAAAAAAGCGAAACCTCTGGTGTAGTGGAGGAATTCTGCGACACTCTCGCTTGCGCAACGAAGAGGGGATTTGCCGTCTGCGCAGAATGCGAAGACCATCCCTGTGACAAGTACAACCCAGAGAGCAGCATCTTCTCGGATACCTACATCAAGTACTTGCGGGATGAGGCAAGGACGCCCAAGAGGCGCTAGAGCACCTGGCTCATCTCGCGCTCAATCAGCGAGAAGTCCTTGGAATCCATCGTGGCTTCATCGACAGGGATGAACAGAAAGCCTTTGTCGAGCACGACCTGCTCGTTTATCAGCTGTATGAATCTGAGGACACTCTTGAAATCATTCTGGGTCGTGAGATACTCAAGCCCTTCGATTATCACGGCACCGCTCTCGCCCTTGGCCAGGAACTCCCTGATCGCGGAGGCAAGGTGCGCCAAGTTGTTGGGAGACACGTATTCGATGCCGCTCGTTTCTGGAGACGCCTGAGCAGTCTCGGTCTTCGAAAGCCAGAGCGACTCGGCCTGGAACCCATATTTCTTTTTCAATTGGTCTGGATGAGTCCTCGATATGCACAGTCCCCTGGCTCCTTGTGACAGCAGATTCGTGAACAGTGCGAAGCTCCTCTCAGGCCTGTCCTCCTTGATGACGTAGCTCCAGCCAGGCAGGAGTTGGATTACCTGAGGCGCCTGCGGAACCCCTGGGGCGGTCCCCGGGACCGACAGTTTCTTGCCCAAGGCTCGCTCGATCTCGTCGACTTTCTGCTGCACTCTCTGAAAAATCATCGAACGCTTGGTCTTCGCCATTATCTGCAACTCGCGGGATGTGTACCCCTTTTGGGAGAGCTTGATGATCTCTTCCCATGCCTCCTGAAGGCCCTCCTGGAAACCCTTGATGAAGCCTCTGGCGGAGTCCTCTTCGCTAGTCATTTTCCCATCCGCATCTCGCAACCTTCCTTATGGGATGGCCAGACTAATAATCTTTTGCGGAGACATGCTGTGACACATAATTAGCCCGCCACCTTCAGCTCCTTCTCGACTTCTTCGCCTGCCACTACCAGGATGTTCATGATCAGACACCTCATCCAGACCTCCTTGCGCCGCATCGTCCCGATGCGGCTCTTGACGGAGGGACCGAAACGCCTCTTCATATTGGAGAAGAACGCCTCAGCCCTCCTCTGCTGGTTGTACTCCTTCAGGAACGCCTCTGGCTCCTTCCTGTACCTGAACATCATGTGTCTCCATGCGGGTCGACCGCAGCTCAGCATCTTCGAGTAGGATTTGGGCTTGATGAACGGCATCGCCCCCAGGTCCTCGACGCACTGGACGTTGTCCTTGGAGAGATAGCCCTTGTCCGCGCGCACGACGCCCAAGTTGGCGTCGATATCGTTCAGGAGATAGGGGAGGACGATCGTGTCCGAGGTCGTTCCGTCGGTGATGGCTACGGAATATGCGACACCCCGGTCGTCGATGGCAGCATGGAGCTTGACAAAGTCCTTCGACCTATCGGTCGGATGGGAGAGCCAGCGGTCGAAGAGCTTTGTGCCCATGCCAGTAGAATCAACGCTTACCTTCAGCCGACGTTTTTTTTAGCTCTGCGAGGAGGCGTTTGTTGAGTCGGCGGAGGTAGGACTCGTCGAGATAGAACATGGCCCTGCGTATGGTCTCATATGCTGGCCACTCGTCGCCGAGGCCGACCTCGTGCCTGAACTCGCGGTTGCCCTCGAGGTAGCCCTCCATCCACCGGTAGGACTTGCCGGAGTAGATCCTCCAGAGGCACAGCATGACCAGGGGTCTGGCCATGAACTCGGGAGGGCGCCCCACCCTGCGTTTGCTGTCGTCGCTGTATTTCGGCTTCCAGATCCATGGCTCGGGTTCTTCCCAGACGACCTTCTTGGCTATCTTGAAGAACCTTGCGGGTTCACCAGCCAGCACCATGCCTATCTTCCGCCAGTCTCTCTTGGAGAGACAGATACCGCCCATTAATGCATCCCATCCTGAATGAGCTTTCGCTCATTCAGCCAGACAATATGAGCCCCGGACGTTAAGAATTATCTGTCACAGCAGCGGAGACACGAGGTCCAGAGAGCCAGAAGTAAGCTCGCAAAAGCTATTACCATGGCTCATTATCCGAGGGCGATTGTGACATGGCGAAGAAGAAGGGGCTCCCGAGGCTCAGAGTCAAGGCTAGGATTGCCTCCAAGGTCATGGAGAAAGACCTGCACGCGAAAGCAAAGATGCTCATGGACGATCCTGAGATTATCCTGCCCGAATGTGCGGAGGACTGTGGATCCTGCCCGTTCAGGAAGACCAGATCACGCATGGAGAAGATATCCAGGTTCAAAGACAACCCCAACAAACTCGCGAAGCTGGCCAGGAGCGGAGATAAGCTCGCGCGGGCGTACGCGGCCACCATAGCGCTCGCACATGAGAACAAAACCCCTTATCTCGCTACTGCAACCTACCCTGCAGGAACCATCACGTACGCGCTCAGAGGTAAGACCCCACGCGAAAAGCTAATCGGCGTTCAGAACTTCGATTCGCCGAAGTGGCGAGTGCTGAGCGTGCTTGATCTGGTCAACAAGAAGGGTCTTCACTTCTACTCTTACGGAGACGACTTCATCTGCACCGGAAGATTTTCGAAACCTCCCCAGGAATACGTGAAGCTCGCGGCGGAGTCCATCGGAGCTGGCAAGCTGGAAGGAGAAACCTATGTCTGTCCTCATAATCCGGCCTCGACTGACCACATGGAGTTCGATTGGGTCAGCGCGGGAAAGAAGATTCTCATATGCGATCAGTGCACTGCAAGAATCAAGAACACTCTTTCGAAACTGGCAGAGGGCTTGGCTGTTCCCAACGTTCTCAGTGAGTTCGAGATATCCATTGTCAGACCACTGGAGACCGCTTCAGGAAGTGGTGATTGTCGCGGCTTGCTTGACAAGCCAGTCAACAAGGAACTGCTGGATAAGTACTCCGCAGGACATATGAGCAACAAGGAACTGATCGAGCAGCACATGGAGAGCGTCCATGAGTCGCTTGCGGACATGAAGAAAAGAGTCTACGTGAAAGGAGACAGGTGCTACGGCGGTGATATGAGCGCCTTCGTGAACGAGATGTCGTCTGACGAAGTGGAGAAAAGAGCGATCGCCGGAGTCCTGGCGAGAGTCGAGCATCCCGTCGTCGTGGACTCAGGCGATTCGGTCAACAAACTGCTTTCGGAATACTGGTCCCTCTACGGAAAGGACGCCCTCAAGGCAGTCGTATCCGTGGAGCTTGCCGAGAGGTACTACAAGGACGATGATGAATCAAAGAAGTCGCCTCTCAAGGTCATCCGTGACGCGCTGAGGGTTGCTGGACACGATGCAGTAGTGTCCCAGATCCCGAAATACTCCGGAATGTCCGTCTACGGGATCTTTGCGGACAAGGTCGCAAGGGCTTTCAAGACGGGCGGCCAACAGTCGGCAGTTGCAGTCTTGGACGCAGAGAAGGCAAACGACCATCGAATACGATCCATGACGCACGCTTTCTATCTCGCCCTAGGAATCACCGGCAAGTCCTGGAAGTTCACCGAGGAGGAGAGAGAATACGGCAAGCACCTCCAGTCGTTCGCCAAGAAGCTGCTGGAAAGCTCGGAGACGGACGATCATCACGCCGCATTCATTGCGTTCCTGCGAGAGGCCGGGAGTCCCGAGGATATCAGGCGGGTTTGAAAATCTTCGCGTCGACGACCACGTGCGTGACCCCCGGTGCGTATGACTTGATCTCCTTCATCCTGATGATATCCATCCTGCCACCCTTAACGTTCTCCAGGATCCGCTGCACTGGTCGATTCGGCAGAAGCTCGTTCGGACAGGTCTCATGGTAGTGGATGACCCCTCCGCTCTTCAGAAGACGGATAGCAGCTGGAAGATGCTCGTGAGTTGTCTTGACATAGCCCATGATGACTCTGTCGGCGATACCTTCCCCGGCCAAATCCCTGTTATCACCCAGAACAGGTTTCACGATCCTTGACACCTGGTTCAGAGCTATGTTCTCCGCGAGGTATCGAAAGGCAACAGGGTTGAGCTCGCAAGCGATGACCTTCGATGGCCTCTGGTACACTGCCAAAGGGATAGAGAAATAGCCTATGCCAGCGAACATGTCCACGACGGTCTCCCCGTCGCACACCAGATCGGCCATCCTGAGACGTTCCTCTATGTTCCCGGATGAAAACATGATCTTCGCGGCGTCGAACTTGTACCTTATTCCGTTCTCGAGATGCGTTGCCACAGTGTCTTCCCCGAGCAGAGTTCTGATGACTGGCTCCCTGTATTCTCCCCTGATCCCGCCCACATCCCGCAGAACAGCTTTCAGGTTGAGGGCCAATGCGTATGCTTCCGCAATCTGACTCTCGTACTCATCTAATTCCGAGTCCAAACGGATCACGGCGACATCCCCGAACAGCTCCCATTTGCTTGGCAACAGGTGCTTGAGTTCCTCGGGAACGCAGGCGACCTTCCGGATTGCGTCGATTGGATCTTCCCTGTGCTTCCTCTCGGGGAAGGGCCTCTCGACCAGCTCGGCATTGTGTTTCTTCAGCAGGGTCTCATCCGGCTCCGATTTCACCGGGATGACCACGAAATCATTCTCTTCGATGATCGCATGGGTCTTGTCCAGGAACCTCCGCGAGGTGATGACCTTGCGAAGCGCTTCAGCGTCTGACCTGGCCACTCTTACACCAAACACGATTCGTGGCATTGTCCACAGTGACTATAAACACTTCCTGAGTCAGAAGCATTAGACTACCGAAAGTGATATAGTCAGTCTTGGACTTCGGAGCACCGATGAAGTATCCTCTGGCGACGGTGTCGATTGTCCTTTCGCTAGCGCTCCTGTCATCCTATCTTGCCGCCGCGGACATCCCACAATATCCGGGGCAGCCGAGGTACGCGAACAACTTCTTAGGCAGTTTTCGGACACCGACTGTTGCACCAGGGCAGATGGTCGATTTCTCCTTCAACCTCACAAACCCGTACAACGGCTCAGATGCCATCATGCAGAACGTGACACTCGTAGTCGGCATATACATGTATGCGACGCAGGAGAAAGCCGAAGCTGTGACAGGCTCGTTCCCGCATCCACCCCTAATCCGTGGAACCACTACCGAATGGAAGGAGAACATACCTGATATCCTGCCGAACCAGCCGAACCAGACACCGAGGATCGAACTCCCCATACACACGTCTAAGAAGACCCCTCACGGGTCATACTTCTCGCAGAGCACCTATTTCGTCAGGTTCAACCTCACATTCAATTTCCCAGACAACTCGACCGATGTGGTCCTCAAATCCAGGGGATGCTTCACAGAGAACGAGTGGAACACGATCGTCTCGTTCGAGGGAAACCAGAGCATCGTAAACACGACCTACATGAAATCACTCGGCGTGGACGGAATACTGCCGGACTCCTCGTTTGGAATCAAGATCCCGATTCCTCGTTGGCCTCTCGGTGTGATCGTCGCAGGATGCGGCGGGCTGTCGTTCATGGCGCTCTACTATTTCACCTTGGACAACCCCGGGAAGTATCCCCGGCTAGAGAAACGATTCTATTATCTGCGGGGAAAACTGCGCGAGACGTGGGGCAAGCTTGAGTACAGTAGAAGAAAGCGATGATGGATAGTCGATATCCCCTCTCTGTTCCAGCAACCTTCGAACGTCTGGCTCGGAGAATATCCGAAGCGCTTTGTCTATCTTCTTGTCCGTCAATGCAAGGAATATCTTCCTGATCCTGAATGCCCGGGAGAGCTCTTTCCCGAACTCTTCCTTCCACAGCCGGTCGTATGAACCGAGGCTCGAGATCCTGTGGGATTCGAAGTATTCAGAGACGGCTTCGGCGCACAGTTCGGCTCCACGGACACCGGTGTAGACGCCCCCGCCAGACAGGGGTTTTGCGTGACACGCTGCGTCACCTACGAGCAGGATGCGGCCTGAGACCGCAGACCTTCCCGGCCCGATGGGGATCTTCCCTGAGGTCGTCGATACCCGCCTGGCATGCCTGAACTGCGGTCTCGTCAGGAGTCTCTTCAGGTAAATAGCCGGGAGATCTGCAGCATCCCAGGTGCACAGGCCGACTCGTACGAGGTCGCCCGCGGGGATTGCCCATGCGAAGAAGCCAGGGGCGACATCCCTACCAAGGAACAGCTCGACGAACTCCGGGTCGATCTCGACCCCCTTGAGGTCGACCTGGATACCAGTCAACATGTGCTTGGGAGCAGCAAGATGCGAGGACTTCCGGCATATGGACTTGTATCCATCCGCTCCAATGACTACCCTGGAGACAAATTCTTCGGAGAGATGATCGGTCCTGACATCGGTATGCACTTCAGAGCCAGTGTCACGGATGTGACGAGCGCTGCTGCCAAGCCTAGGGACAGCTCCAGCGTCGACCGCCTTGTGGAACATCACCCTGTCAAAATGAGCCCTGTCGAGGACGTAGGCTCGTATACTCCTCGCCTCGAGCGTGAGCGTGAAACCCAGAGGGGAGTGCAGCTTTGCGCCTCTGACCTCTCCGAGCACGCTCTCGCGGGCGAACATGGGCACCCCCCTTTGGGTCACCAGGCCCGCACACTGGAGCGGCTCCCCAGGCGTTCTATGCTCTTCGAGAATGGCGACTTCGTGATCCCTCGCCAACAATCTGGCGGCGGTCGAACCCGCAGGACCGCCTCCGACAACGAGTACATCCGTCCGCACGACCGTTGGAGAGCGTTTGGGCATATTTCAGCCTTGTCAAGAAAACCCCTCACACAATCTCACAACTGTCTGGCGAATATGCTATATCCAGCCAGTGCCTAGCTCCATGCCGTGAATCCGAGAACGTCGTTTGAGGCGAGATTGGAGTCTGCCAAGGATCTGGCGGACATATTCGAAGTAGTGAAACTAGCCGTGAGGAAGAGCACTGGAAAGGAGAGGTCGGGTCTGATGCTTGGCCTGGCGAACCTTGGCGGAGGATATGAGGGGTTTGTGGGCGCATTCTTCCCTGTGGCCACGAACATAATAGTCATGAACAGCCTCCCGCTCAAGAGGATCAAGGAGACCGATCCCGCACTGTACAAGCCGTATGTGTTCCACATCCTGCTCCACGAGTATGTGCACACTCTGGGGATAATCGACGAGGCTGCAACGAGGGCGAAGGTCTACGAGATAAGCCTGGCAACTTTCGGCAAGGAGCATCCGGTCACTCAGTTCGCAGCAGACCTTTCCAGGTTCGTCCCGAAGCTCGTGTACCCCGTCTATGGCTGGAAGCCACAGGAAGAATACCAGCTGGAACTGGTCAAAGGGTTCGACAAGTCCGCCACCAGCAGCTACATCGGCTGAACGACAAGTCCGGCTTGGCTACTTCTTTTTCGGGACCTTCTCCCAGTCCTTCAGGAACTTCTGGATGCCCTCGTCAGTGAGATTGTGTTTGAGCATCTTCTTCAAGACGTCGTACGGGATGGTCGCCACATGCGCGCCCGCGAGTGCAGCCTCTGTCACATGAACGGGGTGCCTCATGCTCGCAGCAATCACCTGGGTTTTGAATCCGTAGTTCCTGAAGATGGTGACGATGTCCCTGACAAGGGCCATCCCGTCATGGCTGATGTCGTCCAGCCGTCCGACGAACGGAGAGACGTAGGTTGCTCCAGCCTTTGCTGCAAGGAGGGCTTGGTTCGGGGAGAACACGAGAGTGACATTCGTCCTTATGCCCTCCTTGGAGAGCACCTTGACGGCCTTCAGCCCTTCGGAAGTCATGGGGATCTTCACGATTATGTTCTTGTGTATCTTGGACAGCTGACGGGCCTCTTTGACCATACCCTCGGCCTCCATGGAGACCGCTTCTGCGCTGATCGGCCCGTCGACCACTTGGCATATGTCCCTCACGCGGGTTTCGAAATCGCAGCCTTCCTTCGCCACCAGAGTCGGGTTGGTGGTTACGCCGTCCAGAATGCCCCAGCTGTTGATTTCCTTGATCTGGTCCAGGTTTGCAGTGTCTATGAATATCTTCAAGTCGAGACCACCTTCACTTTTTCCTCTTTAAGACATCGTGAGCCGCCTCAACGATGTTGTCGACAGTCAAGCCATACTTGTTCATCAGCTCGTCACAGGCTCCCGATTCGCCGAAGACATCCGGGATCCCGACTCGCTTCATCGGGACATGGAAGTTCTCGACGAGCACCATCGCAACTGCGCTTCCCATGCCCATCATGACGGAGTGTTCCTCAGCGGTCACGACTCCGCCAGTCTCTCTCGCCGCTCTGACGATAGTCTTCTCGTCCAAGGGTTTGATAGTGTGCAGGTTTACGACCCTCGCGTCGACGCCATGTTTCTGAAGCTCCTCCGCTGCCTCAAGGCATTTCGAGACCATTATCCCGCAGCCGATCAACGTGACATCCTTCCCATCTCTCATCACGGGAGCCTTGTTTATGTCGAACGAGGTGGCCGCGTCGGTGATCGTCGGCACGTCTGCCCTGCCTATCCTCACATAGACTGGCCCCTTGCTGTTCGCGATCGACTTGACCACCTTGTAGGTTTCAGGCGAATCCGCGGGGACGATGACATTCATGTTCGGGAGTACTCTCATGAGCGCGATGTCCTCGACGATCTGATGCGACGCGCCGTCCCCACCGACGGTTATTCCGGCGTGCGACAGAACGATCTTGATGTTGAGGTTCGGGTAGGCGATTGACTGCCGTATCTGGTCGTAGCATCGCCCGGTTCCGAAAACGGCGAAGGTCGAGACGAACACGGTCTTTCCAGACACAGCGAGACCCGCTGCCGTGTCCATCATGTTCTGCTCGGCGATGCCACAGTTGAAGAACCGCTCTGGGAACGCGGCTGCGAAATCAACGGTCCTCGTGGAGGTCGAGAGATCAGCATCCAGCACAACTATGTCCCCGCGCTCCTTTCCGAGCTCTACGAGCGCGCGCCCGTACTGCTTCCTCTGGCTCTCTTCCTTCCACTTCACGCCTTGTCACCCCCGAGCTCCTTCATGGCCTGCTCGTACTCTTGCTTGTTCGGCGCCTTTCCATGGAAATGAAGTGAGCCCTCCATGTAGCTCACGCCTTTGCCCTTGATCGTATGACATATGATGATGGTCGGCTTGCCTTTGACGCCTTTGGCCTCGTTCGTGGCGTGGATTATCTCCTTCATGTTGTGCCCGTTGATCTCGATCACATGCCATCCGAAAGCCTTCCACTTGTCCGAAAGGGGCTCCAGCGACATGATATTCTCAGTCGGGCCGTCGAGTTGCAGCTTGTTCCTATCCAAGTACACGGTGATGTTGTCAAGCTTGTAGTGGGATGCCAGCATGGCTGCCTCCCAAGTCTCCCCAACATCCATCTCGCCGTCGCCGACGACGACATAGATCCTGTAGAGCTTCCGATCAAGCTTCGCTGCCAACGCCATGCCGTTCCCAGCCGCAAGACCGTGTCCCAGAGAGCCGGTCGACATCTCGACCCCGGGGGTTTTCTGCATGCACGGATGACCCTGCAGCCTGCTCCCCATCTTCCTGAGCGAGCTGAGCTCCTCGACCTGGAAGTAGCCAGCCATAGCCAGGACCGCGTAGAGGGCGGGCGCGGCGTGGCCCTTGCTCAGCACGAACCTGTCCCTATCAGGCCAATCAGGTCTCTTCGGGTCGTGCCTCATGACATGGAAGTAGAGTGCAGCCAGAATATCAGCACAAGAGAGGGAACCACCAGGGTGACCCGAGCCAGCCCCGTAGATCATCTGAATGGAGTGCAGCCTGATCTTCTTGGCGATGGCCTCTAGCTCGCTGATGAATTCGCCGTCGTAGACTTCCAAGTCCGACCCCCTGGTCGTATCTCACAGACGCAAGCGGGATATCCGTTGGTCTGCCTTAAATCATTCGAGGGGAAAATGGTTTTCGTGGCGATCACGTTTCGAGCACGTGACATCTCCTGCCTTCGATCTTCAGCTTGCCTTGGGCGAAGAGCTGGATCGCACGCGGGAGCAGCTTGTGCTCCTCCTTGAGTATGCGCTCCTGCAGGGTATCTGCGGTGTCGTTCTCCTGGACAGGAACCGCCTTCTGAAGTATGATCTGCCCGCCATCGACATCGAGCGTGACGAAATGGATTGTGCAGCCGGAGACCTTGCAGCCGTAGTCGATGACCGCCTGATGGACATTGAGGCCGTGCATGCCCTCGCCTCCGAATGACGGAAGCAGCGCGGGATGTGTGTTCATCATCCGGCCGGCATACTTGGATATCATGACGGGTGTCAGCATGCGGAGATATCCGGCGAGAACGACCAGGTCCACCTGATGCTGATCGAGGCAACTGACAACATCCTTCTCGTGATCCTCCCTCGTCACGCCCTTGTGAGGAAAGGCGAACGCATCGATCCTGTGCTTCTTCGCACGCTCGAGAGCAAACGCCTCGGGGATGTTCGAGATCACGACGACAACATCGCCGTCAATGTCTCCTCGTTCGCAGGCATCTATGATTGCCTGGAGGTTTGTCCCGCCGCCAGAAGCCAGAACCCCGATCCGCAATCTCCGCATAGAAAACCACTGGTAAGAGACTTCTCAACCTCGTGATGTAGTATCAAAATGGGCCCCAGGACCTCTCAGCGCCAAATTATGTCTCCGATCAGTCACCGCTCTCGATCCTCGGTGCAAGCAGGTAGCGCACATCTCCTTTCCCGCCTGCGATCTTGAACTCGACCCTGACTGGGTAGTCGTTTCCCAGATGCATGGTAGCGAGGCTACCAGATGGGACCGCCTTCAGCATGTTGGCGAAGTATTCCAGAGGGAACAGGCTTCTCACGCTGCTCGGCGCCTCGAGGGACTCCATGTCCTTCTTGGACTTCTTCCAGGTGACCTGGTCCATGTCGCCCTCGCACGTCATCTCAAAGCCTTCTGGAGACGCCACTAGCGCAATGTGGTCCGATACAGTCTCGCTTGCCTTGATGCCTTGAACGAGATCGTCGACCTTTACTGTGAGAGTCGCAGGGAGGTTCAAGCTCGGGACTTTCGGGTCGCTCATGCCGGTCGTGTCGATGAGGCTCATGCGCCTCGTGATGTCCCCCACGGAAATGTTGAGTCTCCTCTTCTCCTCGTCGTGCTTGAGGTCTATGATATCGTCCGATCTAGCAAGCTTGAGAAACTGGCTGAGCTTGTCGATGTCGATCCCGATCTCGACCTCGTCCGCCTTGAACTCCTCGAATGCGTCCTTTCCCAGCGTGAGGTCCACCATCGCGATGTGGGCCGGGTCCACGGCCTTAAGTGTAAGTCCCTCCGCGTTCATGCAGAACTTCGCTTCATCGACGAGGGTTGAGACAACGTTCACAACCTCTTTCAAGATGTCCGCCCTGGCTTTCGCCTGAAACATTAGCCCCCCTTCCGTGTCTACCTGTAACCTGTCAGTGTTTTAAAAACTTGTGCTTGCATCCAGTGCTAATATTCTCGCCATGAGTGACCGCACTTCACGCATCTGAAGATCCTTGTTTCGGGCTCATCTGCGGCTCGAGTCTGTCTCAGGACCCAGTACGCCTTGTTGTGTCCGCACGACGAACACTCGGCGTCAGCTGTTGGGAGCGTCCCGGATATCTCGCCCATCACGGCCATTTCCTTGTCCTTGCTCTTGTGTTTGATGACCTGGTCCTTCTTGTTCGGTTCGTAGACGGTCCCGCACTTCCTGCATATGAGCTTTCCATCCTGTGGAAAGAGAAGGCTCTTGCACTTCTCACAAAACATAGAATTCCCGCCTCACTCTCATCCGGACGAGCGAAGCGGTCGACTGATAAGAACGTTCCCGTCTCACGCAGACCTAGATGGAATCCCACTGGTGCAAGTTTGTGTGGTGCTCTTTCTTGCGAGGAATCGCAACTGCCTCGGATTCCACTGCAGCGTGCGAGGGGCCTCGTTCCTCGTGTTCGTCCCGATCTACGAATCTCGAGGGATACTTCTTCTGGCCGCCGCCCCACTCGTGGTCGATCATCCTCTGTGCCCTCTTGATCGACTTCGGGTCTGACGAGATGCTGAACCTCGGGACTTCCTTGCTCCGCCTGATCATCCCGCCCTTGTAGCCACCCTCGGGTCGAGGGTTCTGGTACTGCGGGTAGTTGAATCTCGGCTTCGCGGAGAAGTTCTGCGCACCTCTCCTCTTCTGGCTGTGCTGCCATGAGTCCTTGTGATGATGGTTGTGATGGTTGCGCCTCTGAGCTGGCTGAGCATACGTTTGCTCTCCCGCCGCGAGGAGATACTGATCGTCTATCTCGCCTTCGCCGTCCGCGTAGCGCATCTCAGCGGCTCTGGCCCAAGACCCTCTTCCTCGGGATGTGAACCCACCGCTCGCATTTGAATACTCACGTCTTCCTGGGAGATGGAGCAAAGCTCCGACGCCTGCGAGAACACCATGTGGGCTCTCCGATTCCACTTGCGGCAGATATGAGTTCGGATCATGGACGAGGACAGTCGTGTTGGACACGACCGCTCCCGAAGAATACTCGATCTCCCTTCTGTTCTGCTGTGCAAGCACGCCTCCTACGTACGCGAATGCCACTGTGAGCACGTATGTGTTGATTCCGTATGGGCTCGCTCCTGCGAGCGCGCTGACGAATGAACCCACGTATTCCGATGAGAACTGGAGGTAAGGCGATATGAACGGTATGCTGTGGTTCAGAGCGGCCCCCATGGCCGCAGGCGCAATCGCGACTCCGAACATGTGAGAAGGCAGAAATCCACTGTCGAAACCCGTCATTACTGAGTACAGGCCGACAACTGGGATGATAGAGGCTGCGACTCCCTTCCAGGGACCACCTGCCCTCCTGCCCCCGACGTAACCTGCGATCATCTGCCCGAACATCGGCAGCCACCACAACATCAACGACAGGATAAGGGTGTATTTCGCAGCGCTCCAGAAGCTGAAGACGACATTGCTGGACTTGAATCTCTTGCCCTCTTGGTCATGCTCGTAGGACGCCAGTCTGTACGGAACCCTGCGCTGGTCTGCGGGTTCGTCCGCGTCTCGAGCATCCTTCCTGCGTGTGCCGAATACCATGCCCATCCCTTCGGTCCGACAGTCGTCAGACGAAATCACATATGAATCTCGTGCTATTTATTACTTGTGAGATGCTGGTCTTGCCGTGTCAATACGGATACGCTGTCAGACAAGAATGCCTACGGCATTCACTCCCAATACCCCAGAAGGCGCAGGCACATCTCGCCATTGACATCCTTGACCCACAGCGAGAAACAGTAAAACGATCTCCACATCTTGAGCCATTTGTGCCTGCTGGAGCCCATTATCGTTCACGATAATTGAAATGGCCAACTTATATATGCAGGAATTCGTCTTCACTTCTTGATAGCTTCGAGTTGGGTTGGTGAACGATGTCCAAAGTACTGATAGTCGAGGACGCGCCATTCATCAGGGAGATGATCCGCGACATCCTCGAATCACACGACCATGAGATCGCAGGCGAGGCCGCAAACGGGCTCGAGGCGATCGAGAAGTACAAGGCTCTGAAACCCGACGTCGTGCTCATGGACATCTTGATGCCCGGGATGGACGGCCTGTCAGCGATCGTGAAGATCATGGAGCAGGACCCGAAGGCGAAGATCATAGTCGTCAGTGCGCTCGTCAAGGAAGCCCTAAGAAAGGAGGCCATGAGGGCTGGTGCGATTGACTTCGTTGCGAAACCGTTTCAGGTCGAACGACTGCTCGAGGCTGTCAGGGCTGCGACGACGGCATAGGGATGCACGCTTAGTCCCGCAGAGATGATGGAAATGGTCGAGCAGACACACTGCTAGTTATAGCCCGGAGAAGGTTGCACCAGATGTTGGATTGGGCATGGATTGGATCTCTGTGTGCCGGTGCGATTTGTTTCGGAGCGGGGATGCTTGCATGGGGGAAAGCGCCCAGCTCGCTTCCCGCAGGGATATTCCTGACCGCGATGATGACAACCTTCATTGCGATGACTACAGGCCCTCTGTATGTGATTCTGGATCAATCCCACGCGGAGATAGGTGTCACGATCGCGAAGGTTTTCGTCATATCCATGTTGCTCACCCTGACACTCCTCTGGAACCTATGCCTAGTGTTCCCAGTTGCCAGAGAGGCAAGTTTTTGGCCGCCGAATCGAGTTGGCTTGGCGATGATCGGCACTGTAGGCGCCACAATCATTCTCGGTTCGACTGCCACACTGGATTACTCCAATCCGAACATAGTACGCCTCGCAGAGAGCACATCCAGGACGATTCTTGTGATATCCGGAATCCTGATCTCTTCCCTCACTGGCATGTCTCTCTACTCAATGACCAAAGCGGATCGAGACGGGAGACGTTCTGCACTCATATTCCTGACAGGCGTTTGGCTGTTCGTGGCAAGCGGCATTGTCTGGACAATGTCAGTGGAGGGCGTCGGACCTTTCGCGGATGGGTATGGCGATATTGCCGGGATTTCTTTCACCGTCGGAGTTGCCATATCAGGATTGTTGTTCGGGGTTGCGATTGCGAGAAGACAGATGGTGATAATGGCAACGCCCGTCACGGAGAGGCTCGGCTCTAGCTCAAAAGCGAAGTTCAACCTGCTTCACAGACACGTCTACCTCGTTGAGGAGCCAAAGCCAGACTACTCATTCGCTTTGTTCTCGGACATCCTGAAAGGAAGATGCTTCGACTGTGGAAACGACGAGAGCTTCCCGTGCGAGAGCCTCGAATGCAGCTCATGCGGTCTGCCATGTCCCTGCAAACAGTGCAAGAAGTACAGAAGCCGCCCGCAAGGAATCGTCGTGACGAGACAGTTCCCCAAGGATGTTCGCTCGAAGTACTTCATCCAGACGACCCCCATCTTGTGGCTGTCGACGGTGGCTGGGAAGGACAACATGGACCCTTCCAAATTGAGCTTGCTCACCGACTACCTCGTCAATTTCATGGAGAAGTCGCAGAACGCTGTCATTCTCATCGATGGGATAGAGTACCTGGTAACAAGCAGCGATTTTTCTAGAGCGCTCAGAGCCATTGACAGGTGGACTGAGACCGCTATGGCAAGCAATACCAGGCTGATCCTATCGATAGATCAGAGGTCTTTCGATTCGAAAGAGCTGGCCATCCTCGAGAGGAACAGGGAGGTCGTGAAGCCAGATGCGGCAGAGAAGTGGAGGATCATCCCCGAGCCAGTGTGACCCGCGCAAAAGAAATGGTCCCGACTCCCGGATTTGAACCGGGGGCCTGCTGATTTCAGCGACTGAGATCGGGCGTACCGATTTCCATACTACAGTCAGCCGCTCTAGCCAGTCTGAGCTAAGTCGGGATTCCTGCGCCAGAACGTATGCAGCGCGCACCCTATTATGGATATCGTATAAATCGTTTTTCGAAGGGCTACATGTGCAGGCCGAACGGCTTTCGAGAGCACGCGCGAAACAAAAACGAAGTATTATATATTTCTGATTAATATAAGGGGACTGTCCGACGCCGGTAAGGCAGAAGAGGTACAAAGGGCGTCACGAGGAAAAGGCGGCAGCGGGGCGATTTACCACGGAGCCAGACACTGAGAAGATCACCATCCGCATACCGCACAGACACCTGCGTGCTCTCGACTTCCTCGTGGAAATCGATGATTTCCCCTCGCGCTCCGAAGCGATCAGGGCTTCGATCAGGGACCTCATCTATGCCAGGCTGGAGTTGGTAGTCGACCGCATGAAGAAGTTCGAGCACGCCGAACAGAGTCTTGCGGCCATCAGAACATACGAAGAAAAGTACCTAAAGAAGTAGTCAGAACGGGATGGGATGCACTCTAACTACTCATTTCAGAGGTCACCAATCAGGATAACCTCCCCCCTTTTTTTTATTTCAATGTGAGGGCTCTGGAACGATTCGGGTGGTGTAACCTGCCCAGGATATAGAAATCATCCTCTATGAGCTACATGTAGTCAGAAGAAGGGTATATACCGGTCATCATCAAGGAACAGATGCTGGTCAGGGGTGTCGCATTCTCTCTGGACTCGGAGCTTCCGTTCGAGGCGAGATCACTTCTCGAAGACTTCAGGCTGGCAGTCAACAACGCGGTCCGGGCAGGACTTCAAGCCCGGGTTAGCTCGAGGAACGCATTGTGCAAGATCGCGTACGGAGACTTCCGCGAAGAACACCCAAGGATGTACGCTCAGCATCTTGTATCGGCGTTCGATGTTGCTGGGAGCATTCTCAAGAGCCACCGCAAACGAGTTCAGAAAGGCATCTCTGGCGGAATCCCATTTGTCAAGCGCCTGATGATGAAGGCTGAGAACCAGGCGTACAAGCTTGATCGGAAGGCTGGAATCATCGACCTTCCGATTAGGGCCGGCTGTCATGTCGAGCTCAAGCTTGTCGTCAGCCAGTATCACCGGAAATATCTGGATGACATGACCCTTTCTCTCGGATCACTCACCGTTCTCCCTAATCGTGTCATAGTTGCATTCAGGAAGGATGCGCCGACGCGTTTTGTGCCAGAATCTGCCCTCTCCCTGGACACGAACGAGAGGAGCCTTGACGGCGTGTTCGTTGAGGGCGATGTAGCCAAGGCCGTCAAAGCAGAGTTCCCCGAAGTCGCCATTATCCAGCAGCGGCATCACGACAGGCGCAGGAGTTTTCAGAAGAAGAAGGCTCACGACCGCCGAACTTCCAGGAACCTGTGCAGAATGGAGGGGGCGAGGGAGCACCACCGGATCGACTACAGGCTCCACCAGGTGGCCAACTCGGTCATTAAGTTCGCAGAAGAGAGGAGATCCGCGATAGTTCTCGAGGACCTGAAGGGAATGAGAACGAAAAGGAACAAGGGACTTAATCGGCGCCTGAGCCTCTGGCCCAGAAGGAGACTGCACCAAATCATCGAGTACAAAGCGCAGTGGAGAGGCATTCCTGTGTTGGTGGTCGACCCAAGAAACAGCAGCAAAACGTGCCCGATATGTGGGAGGATACATAATTCTCGAATGGGCACCGAATTTAAGTGCGTGTGTGGCTGGCGCCTCGACAGGCACATCAATGCCAGCCTGAACCTGCTGCAGACAGCCATCTCGAAGGGGATGGCAGGGGGTTTACGGTTCAACCCCGGCGCGTTCCAGCATGACGTGATGATGATCCTATACGAGCCAGCGACGGCCGCACGGTCGGAGCCGAATGGAACGAGTGGCATTGCAGGGGTGACCTAGAGGTCACCACCCGACAATGCGACAGAACCCAATGTGAGCCACGCTGCACGAACGTGCTCGTCCAGGTCATCCGATGTACCCTAGATCCTCTCTCTTGGGCTCGACTGGCGGCTCCGCTTCTCTCAGCTTGGAGGTTATCTGGTCGATCTGCTGGGCCTTGGTCTCGAGTTCCGTGAAGTCGATCTTGACCTCCAGTATTTTCGCGAGAACTTCGAGGACCGCCTGGGCTCCCTTGGGATCGACGAAGTATCCGGAGGTCTCGCCCATTAGACACACGCTCCGCATGCCGTACAAGTTGCCGAGCCCAAGCAGCAGGCCGCTGGCACCTACAATGCCGCTTCCAGGCTCGCCCTTCGAGAACGTCACGCCGAAATTCTTCATCTCCTCGACAAGCTCGATGTCCGTCGCAGCGCCCAGAACCCTCGGCTTCTCAATCATCTTGCCCAGACCGTAGCCCCCGAGCGTGAAAATCCTTCTAACGCCTAAGTCCTTCGCGATCTTGAGCGTCTTGTCCGAAAGCTCGTACTGCCCGTCCGGGGTCAAACCCTGGTAGTCTCCTATCATGATGACGATGTCGTTGTTGGCATCAGGCCTTTGCACGTAGTAGATCTCGTTGCTGACGAGCCTGATGGTCCCCGCATCGTTCACGAGAACTTGAGGCGGGAAGAACTTGGAAAACATCTCCGCGAACTTCACTGCTTTCAGCTGGTCCACGAGATGCTCTGCGGCCAGCTTGCCGACATTCCCCACACCCGGCAGACCCTCTACCAGGATAGGTTCCCTCAGGACAGGCTTCTCCTTGAATACGACAACGATATCTTCCATCTAGGTCCCCTTCATCTCATTCTTCAGGCGCCTTCTGTATTCTCCGTACCTATCCTCAGGAGAGTACTTGGCAGGCATAGTCATGAACGTGGTCCCTCCGCACTTGGGGCACGGTTCTTTCAATGTGTATTCTCTGCACGAGGAGCACTTCCTCAGAAGGGTCTTCATTTCTCCTCATTTCTCTTGAAGCTTGCAGAGCCTCCTGCCTTCTGGACTGCAGCGGTGATCTTGGTGACCGTCGCCTTGAGCTCCTGCTCGGCGACCTTGTAATCCTCGGCGGTGACGGTGATGCGGTACTTCGGAGCACCTACGTAGTGGATGTTCACCGCGGCGTCATCAGTGTCGACTCCTATCGCAAGGGCTTTCTTGATGTGGTCGATGCCGTCCGATCCTGGGTTGCTTATCTCGAGGGTCCCGTCGATGGTGACGGACGGGGCCTGGATGTTCTCCTTCGCGACCTCGGTCACTGCGGCCGCCCATTTCTTGTCGAGGCCGGTCTCCTTCAGTGCATCTGGGTTGACAGTGACCTCCTCGAAGGCGGTGAAGAGCGCGCCGTACTCAGCGATGAGTTTCTCGCCAGCTTCGGCATATGCCTCCTCGAGGTTCTTGCCCATCTTTGTGCCTACGATCTCGAGGAGTTTCTCCGCTTTCTTCTCGTTCTTCCACTCCTGGATCTTCTCGCGCTTCTGGTGTTCGTTCACCTGCTTGAGAGAGAGATCGATGTGACCCCTCTCTTTGTCGACGCTGAGAACCTTGCAGACGATCTTCTGGCCTTCGCGAACGTGGTCCCTGATGTACTTGACCCAGCCTGTCGCGACATCCCTTACGTGGATGAAGCCTTCCCTGCCGCCGTACTCGTCCAGTGATACGAATGCTCCAAAATTCTTAACGTTCTGCACACCGCAGACAACCATGTCTCCGACTTCGGGATACTCGACCTTGTGTGGCATTACTGGACCTCTCCGAGCAGCTGCCCCCTGACGACACCCTTCCCACCAGTGGGCTTTATCAGAGTGGCGCCGCACACGTTGCACTTCACCTGAGTCGCAGGCTTGTTGAACGCGATCTGCTCGTTGCCGCAGTCCGGACATTTCACAGTGATGAACTTGGACTTGGGCGCTGGAATCTTGCTGCTCATTCCTCAGGCCTCCTTCAATTCGAAGGTCTTGGCTCTGATACATGTCCGCTGATGAGCCTTCTTGCAGACCTTGCACCTGTACCTGAGCGCGACCTTGACCGTGGGTTTCTGCCTGCCTTCGTACTTGGGCCTCGGGAAACCGCCGTAGCCTGCTGTCGCCCTCCTGTATCTCCTCTGCCCCCACTTGAGCTCGCTCCTCGGCCGAGACTTCACTCTCTCGACCTCGTGCTCCGTGTGTTTCTTGCACTTGGGGCAGAACTCTTTTGTGACTCTGGGCATCTTCATTTCAATCAGTGGCCCTCAGGGCAGAACACGAGTAAGCGGCAACTTGTATTAAAGGATTGCCGAATTGGCTGAACGATATTTCCGAGCTGACGTGGACTCCGCAATATGATAGAGTTCGTCATAGGCCACGGTAAATATTCCACGACTTGGATGGAAAGGAATATATATACGGCAATTAATAATTGGCTAGGCACATAATATGACGGACAAAGGCCTCACCAAGAAAGATGAGATGCTTGTCGAGCTTCTCATGCGCACCGGCCTGTCGAAGAACATGGCCAAGACGCTTGTTTTCCTGAGAAAGAAGGAGGAGACCACGTCCGTCGAGATCGAGAGCGCCACGAGCCTTAGGCAGCCAGAAGTATCGATCGCGATGCAAGAGCTGCGGAGGCGCAAGTGGGTCAGCAAGCGGGACATCAAGAAGGAGGGCAAGGGAAGGCCCGTTCACTCGAACAAACTCTCGATACCGTTCGACAAGATAATCGAGATCATTGAGGCCGAAGAGCGGAAGAAGATCGAGTTGATCGAGAGCAGCATAAAGCAGCTCAAGGAGCTCGCGAAGTAGATCTCGGGCGTAGGACGCTTTCCTTCTCTAGTATTTCGATTCCTCCCTTTCTCGCGACTATGACCTTGTCTGCGAGTCCGAGAAAGAGTCCGCTGTCGACCACGCCCGGGATGAGATTGATATCTGATTCCAGCCTTGTTGGATTGTCGATCCTCGCGAACTTGCAGTCAACGATGTAGTTGCCATTGTCGCTCACGAACCGCTCCCCATGTCTTGTCCTGAGCAAGCACCGGCATCCCAACTGCTCGAGCAGGTGAATGGTCGCCTCGTGGGAGAACTTGACGATCTCGACTGGCAGGGGGACCTTCTGTCCGAGAAAGTCGACGAGCTTCGATTCATCCACGATTATGATCTCAAGATTCGTAGCGGCAGCTACTATCTTTTCGCGAACAAGCGCTCCCCCCAGACCCTTGACGAGGTTGAGAGCCGGGTCCACCTCATCAGCTCCGTCTATTGTAAGGTCAATTACTGAGCGTGCCTTGAGCTCTCCGATCGGGATCCCCGCTGAACGGCCGATATCCTCCGATTCTTTCGAAGTCGGGATGCCGACGATCTTGACTCCCGCCTGGACCATCTCGCCAATCAGCTTCACGGCGATCCTCGCTGTGGAGCCGCTTCCAAGTCCAACGACCATCCCGTCCTCGACGTACTTGACCGCCTCCCTAGCCGCCACTTCCTTGAGGTCCAATTGCTCACACCCTTGTAATCCCGAAATTATTGCTGATGAGCTCGCATAGCCTACCCACCACATAATTGTCGACAGTCTTCCCTTTCTTTCCGGAGGCACGAGATGTGTCTCCGTAGATCCCATCGGGGAAGTACTTCTCCGGGTCTGGAAGGACCATGAACTCCGGAGGCCTCGTCTTCCCATTCGGCCTCGACCTGCCAACCAAATCGGGCCGTATGCCCAGTATGCGCGAAGTCTCAAGCTCTCCTCCGTGGCCATCCTTCTTCGGGAAGTCCTTTCCCAGCAGCTCATAGGCGATATCGTAGTCGGAGAGAACCATCACCTTGAGTCTTGGGTTCTTCTCGACCGCCCTCTGCGCGCCGAGTCTGATAGCCGCCATGTGGCCGGAGCCAGCATGGCCAGTCAGAACGAGGATCTTGTCGATCCCGTTTCTCCCGAGTTCTGAAACGATGTCATACGCGAGTCCATGAACGGTCTCGGATGAGAGGGATATTGTTCCTGGGAAATTGCGCGTTGTCCTGCATTCGCCATATCGTATTGGAGGACAGACGATCGCATTGAATTCGAGGGCTATCCTCCGGCATATCTCCTCGGCCTGGAACGAATCCGTGCAGAGCGGAAGATGCGAGCCATGCTCCTCCACAGAGCCGACCGGGACGATGACCAACGGTTTCCGCTTCACAAGCCTGGCGAATTCGTCGCTTGTGAGTTCCTCCACGAGCACGAGTTCATTTCGTGACTTTGCCGACATTCTTCTCACCCCCCTTCGCGACCTTGTCGAGGTCGATATACTCGGCATCGCAAACGGGACACCTGAGGCGCGATAGCTTCTCGACGCCGAACCGCTCCCTGAGCTCCACATCTATCTTCTCGACCCTGTCCTTCGGGATGGTCTTGTCGCATTTGGGGCAGTAGTACACGTTTCGCCGAATCGAGGTGCCCATACATAAACGCACCTTGAGAGAGCGCGGGTGCAAACTGGTTCCTGATGCTCATGCTCGCTCACATGACCAGGACGTCCTTAATACTCATGAAGGTAATACTTCTCTGAAGAAAGGCCATGAGGGTTTCCGCACTCTTCTCTGGGGGGAAGGATTCCACATACGCGCTGTACTTGTTGCAGCAGCAGGGCTGGGAGGTCGTCAGTCTTCTGACCGTTGTTCCAAAGGCCTCTGATTCCTACATGTTCCACTATCCCAACATCCAATGGACCCAACTTCAAGCAGAGGCGATGGGGATACCCATCAAGTATCGCGAGAGTTCGGGCCTGAAGGATGAAGAGCTCAAGGACGTCGAGGAGCTGATGAAGGGTGAGGATTGCGACGGGTTCGTGTGCGGTGCCATCGCCTCGGACTATCAGTTGTCCCGCCTGAACGAGATCGCCCAGAAGCTCGGCAAGCCACTCCATGCGCCGCTCTGGCGAAAGGATCAGGTCACGCTGCTCGAGGACATGGTCCACGCTGGGTTCAAGTTCATGATCGCAGGCGTATACGCGGAAGGATTTGACGAGGGTTGGCTCGGCAAGATCATCACGTCTCATTCGATAAGGGAACTGGAGAAGTTGAGAGATAAGTACAGGATCAGCGTCTCGGGAGAGGGCGGCGAGATCGAGACCTTCGTGCTCGATGCACCGAACTTCTCCAAGTCGATACACATCGAGGAGGCCCATGCCAACTGGTCAAGGCATTCGGGCAACTTCACCATACAAAAAGCCTCGTTGGAAGACAAGAAGAAGGTTTAGTAGGGTTTTGCGCAGCCCCTCCAGGGCCTGCGAAAGGTCACTCAGAAATCGTCGCACTTCGGGGAATGCTTGGCCTCTTTGTGGTACGCTTTCCTGCGGGCCTCCCTCAGTGTGCCCTCGGGTGTGAGACACATCTTCCTGCCGGACAGGACTGCTGCAACGCCCTCTTTGGATTCGAGGTGCGGGTAGTCCTCACATATCTTGCAGGATGGCGGGCAGACGCTCAATCTGTCCCCCTCGACCTCCGGGAACTGGAATATCCCTCCCTCGTAGTTCCTCAGGATGATCCTCTTGTCGGACATCGATATGAGGTACTGCGGGCCAACTGGTATCTTGCCTCCGCCAGTAGGCGCGTCGATGATGAATTGCGGGACGGCGAAACCAGATGTGTGGCCTCTCATTGCCTCGATTATCTCTATCCCCTTCGCGATCGACGTCCTGAAGTGCTCGAGCCCCTTGGCTATGTCGCACTGGTAGATGTAGTAGGGTCTGCACCTGATCCATGTCAGGTCCTGGCAGAGCTTCTTCATGATCGTGGGGCAGTCGTTCACTCCCTTGAGGAGGACTGTCTGGTTCCCAACCGGGATGCCAGCGTCCACTAGCATCTCCACCGCGCGCTTCGATGCCGGGGTGATCTCCTTCGGGTGGTTGAAGTGCGTGTTGAGCCAGACGGGGTGATATTTCCGAAGCATCCTCACGAGCCCAGGCGTGATCCTGTAGGGGTTCACGACTGGCGTTCTCGTGCCTATCCTCACAATCTGCACATGCTTGATCTTCCTGATCTCGCGGATGACCTTCTCGAGGAACTCGTCGGATACGAGGAGAGCGTCGCCGCCTGAAATGAGAACGTCCCTTATCTGTGGAGTGTCCCTGATGTAGTCGATTCCCTCCTCGATCTCCTCCCAGCTCCTCTGGTGATCAGTTTGGCCGACGATCCTTCGCCTGCAGCAGTGTCTGCAATACATGCTGCACTGGTCTGTTATCAACAGGAGAACTCGGTCAGGGTATCTGTGGGTCAGGCCTTCGTGGGGCGAGTCGACTGTCTCGCCGACGGTGTCCTCCATCTCGTCCTTCGTGAAATGTAGTTCGTGCGATGTTGGAACGGCCTGTTTCCTCACTGGATCGCTCGGATCGTCCGGGTCCATCAGGCTCGCGTAGTAAGGCGTGATAGCCATTCGCAAGTACTTCATTGAGTTGCGGATCTCGTTCTCTTCCTTCTTTGTAAGGTTGATGACCTGCGCGAGCGTCTCGACATCGGTTATGCGGTTCTTGACCTGCCACTTCCAGTCAGTCCACTGCTTGGGACTGACATTCTTCCAAAGCGGGATGTCCTTGTACCTTCTCATTGCTGTCAGGCCTCCGGAAGGCCTCTGTCAAAATGCGGTATATACTCCTTCTATATAGGTTGTATGTAGTGCACACGAAACGACTGGCATGTTTGCACCAGTCGCCCTCAGAGGCCCTTGCCACCACTCACCAGGAATGCTACGCCGAAGCCCGCCAAGGCCGACGATATCCCGATGATGAGCATCTGGAGACCGCTTCTGTGAGGCCGCCCAACGGTCATCTTAGCCTTGTACCAGCCTATTAGGAACAAAGTCAGAGCGCTCAAGATCAGTGAGCCGATTATTCCCATCAGGATCGCGTTGCCCGCGAAAATGAATGGGAGGAGCGGGATCAAGGAGCCCACGATGGCAGCAATACCGACGAGCATAGCGCTCTTCCCTGCCTGCTTCTCGTCGACAGGCGAGAGGTTGAGTTCGTGGGCCATCATGATGTCCAGCCAGGCCTTCGGCTTCATGGTGATGTGCACGAGGATGTCCTCAAGCTCCTTGCTGGGAACGCCCCAACGTTCCAGGATCTTCCGGACCTCTTCCTTCTCTTGCTCAGGCACCTCTTCTATCTCGCGCTTTTCGCGCTCGTATTCCGCAAGATAGAACTCGCGCCTCGCCGTAGTCGATGTGTAGGCTACTGCACCCATGGATATCGACTCTGCAAACGTGGCCGCGAGGCCACCTGCGAGAATGATCTTAAAGTCCTGAGAAGCGACGGCGACACCAAGAATGACACCCAGGACATTCACAATGCCGTCCTGACTGCCAAGGATGAAATCGGAAAGCAATCCAGGTTGCTTGTGCTGCTCACCTGTGACGTCCTCGACCTCCTTACGCCAGAACTTGAGCCGCAGTGCCACAAGACTACCCTCGGCAGTTAATGAAAATGAGGATATTAAGACATTCATCCGATTGATGCACAAGGAAAATCCTTCTCCCCTGACACCAATTCCATCCTAACGAGCTTTCCACTCTTCCTTCAGAAGTGAGAATATCACGTCGTCCGGGAATCTGCCCTCTACGAAATAGTGATCCCTCAGCACGCCCTCTCTCTTGAAACCCAGTTTTCGGATGAGTGTCTGAGAGCGCTTGTTATGATGAGAGATCAATACTTCGATGCGATGTAGGCCCATTTGGTCGAAACCGTATTGAATGATTGCACTGAGCGCCTCGGTCATGATCCCCTTGTCCCAGAAGGATGGATTCAGATCGTAGCCCATCTCCGCCTGGTACCGCTCTGGCTGAATCCATTTGTAGAACCCTGCGGATCCGATGAGATTGTCACAACCCTTGACAGTCATGCCCCAGCGAATCCCACGCTTGAGCCTGAACACGTCCACGAAGTAGAGCTTCAACTCCGCGCTGGCCTCACTCAAGTCCCGAGGACCCCCGTGGTCCTGACCTTCGACGATCTCTTTCGTGTTGAAGTGTTCGAAGTACCATGGAGCGTCTTTGACAGTGACCTGTCTGAGCACCAATCTCCTGGTTTTGAGTACGGGGAACCGCGCAGTACTCTTTCGATTCGGCGCTACCTTGCCAGCCATATTCCAAACCCGATTGACGGTTCTCCATATAATCGTATCAGAGGCTGTCGGAGACGGGAAGCGTCTCATGAACTCCGCTGAGAAATCAAGTGTGCAGATTGCGAATAGGGTGATGACCAGGTAGACAGCCTTTACAGCTATCAGACGGCGCATGCCCGTCATAGTATTTCAGACCGTCATCATTATTTAAATGGAAAGCTGATCTTCTTGATGCTACCAGGATGGCGTTCGAGCATGTGTCTACCTGTTAGAGTTCAGGTCCTAGAGGTCGTTCGATGAAAGTTGAAAGGGGAGCCAGGCTCGCTGTGTTCTTGAAGCGTTTCGCCAGTGCCCACGGTGCAGACATGGTCGGGATCGCAAGCGCGAAATCATTCTCGGGTGCGCCCAAGGGACATCGCCCGGGCGACCTGCTGAAGGGTGCCGAGAGCGTCGTCGTGATGGCCATGGCCCTCCCTGCAGCAGCGTTCGAGCGCGCGCCGAGCCGCGAGTACTTCATGAGCTATATGGTCGCGAACCGCGAGCTGGACACGATCGCCTTCAAGACGGCCAAGTACCTCCAGCGCAAGGGTTTCAGGGCAATCCATGTGCCCGCCTCACCACCATATGACATGGTCGAGATGATGGGGGACATGTCTCACAGACACGCAGGGTACCTCGCCGGGCTCGGTGTGTTCGGGAAGAACTCGCTTCTCCTCTCGCCCGAATATGGCGCGAGGATGAGACTCGTCTCAGTTATCACGGATGCAGTCCTGGAGCCTGATGGGACCCTCGATATCGACCTCTGCAGGGAATGCACGAGATGCATCAAGGCCTGCCCGGCGAAGGCCCTGAAGGGGAGCGGCATTGTCGACAAACCAGCGTGCAATGACCATCCTGTCGGCGTAGGCAGACAGCTGCAGATGGATGACTGGGAGCAGATATGCGGCGTGTGCATTCGGGTTTGTCCCGTTGGCAGGACCGAGTCAAGGAAGAAGCTAGGGAAGAAATGAGAGGAAGGGTTTTGAGAGAGGTTTGGTGCATTCTCCTCAAACTCCAATCCTCGCTGATTAGAAGAGAGCCAGAAAGTCGAAAGTGGGGTAGATCGGATTTGAACCGACGACCTCATGCTCCCAAAGCACGTATCATACCAAGCTAGACCACTACCCCATGGTCGGCCTTGAGGCAGGATTAACGCCCTCCGCAATAAAAGGGTTCTGTCGAATTCATGGCAGAAGCTTTGGCAGTTCCTTCAAGAACAATTCGATGGCCCTGCCTCTGTGCGATATCTTGTTCTTCTCGGTGACCTCGATCTGGGCATAGGTCTTCACGTGGCCATCAGGCACGAAAACTGGATCATATCCGAAGCCACCAGTCCCTGCCTTCTTCTCAGATATCGAGCCTTTCGCGACGCCTTTCGATATGTGAGGCTCCTTGCCTGGCACGAGAAATCCTATGCAGCATTCGAACCTGGCAGAACGATTCTTCATGCCTTCCATAAGACGCAATATTCCATCGCAGCCAACCGTCCTGAACACATACGAAGAGTAGACGCCAGGGAATCCCTTGAGCGCGTCTATGAACAAGCCGGAATCATCGATCATAATCGGCCTCTGGTACCTCTCCATGAGCCGGGTCAGTCCCGGGACGATCGTCTCCTCGAGCGTGTCTGCTTGGATCTCGGGATATGTCGTCTTGATGTGCTCCAGCTCATACCCGTGCTCCTTCATCTGCTGGGAGATCTCCCTGAACTTGCCGTCATTGCTCGTGACGAAGGCTATTCTTTTCGCGTGTACCGCCCCCTTTTCTCGATCTCCTCGACCTTCTTCAGGACCGCAGCGCCTGCAGGATAAGCCCGGACATATGAATCCTTCACGGCCTCGTAGAGTTCGCTCCGTTTGTAGTGGGCCGAGTGGAAGGCCTCCTCAAGAAGGTGCATGTCAACTCCCTTGTCTTCGAGCTCGGATGTCTTTGAGCCGAGTGAGAAATCGATGACAACGATCCTGTCGTCGTCCAATAGCATGTTGCTCGTGGTGAGGTCTCCGTGGACTATGTCGTTGGCATGTAGCCTCGCTGCGATCTCGCCAATCTTCCCGCACACCTCCTCGGCCTTTTCGGAGGAAAGGCTTTCCAGTGCGTCTTTCACGCGCATGCCCGGTATCTCCTCCATCACAATCCTGTTATCCGCCAGGTCGACCGAATAGATGATCGGCACCGAGACACCCGCCCTTCGGGCTTCGAGCATCAGCCTCACCTCATTCTTGATCCTGAAGGTTTGAAGGGATTTGTCCAGGGTTGGATGCCTGTAACCCTTGACCACGCGCTGCTTGAGGACCACGCTTCTGTTCATCCAAGTTGCAGAATCCAACCTGGCCTCGGCGCCAACTCTGTGGACCGTCACGGCAGCAAGAAAGTTCTCTGCAATAATAAGGATGTCTGAGGATGTCGGACGCACTTTCCGAGCTATTCGTGCACTAGCAACGCTTATCACCAACGACCCCAATCGTGGAATGTGTCCCACCTGTCCATAGGCTCGGCCAGACTTGACGAGCTGCTCGAAGGAGGACTCGAGGGAGGGGCGATCACCCTCTTCTTCGGCGAGGCTGGAAGCGGGAAGACCAACATATGCCTGCAGCTGGCTAGGAATGTCGCCCTCGTCGGAAAGAAAGTCATATATATCGATACGGAAGGCGTCTCGCTCGAGCGGCTAGAACAGATCGCCGGAGATAACTTCGAAGACGTGCTCAAGAACATTCTATTCTTCGAACCTCATTCATTCGACGAACAGGAGAAGTTCGTGGACAAGGCGGTCAAGCTCGCCGAGAGCTCGCTAGAGGTCGGGGTGATCATACTCGACTCAGCAACCATCCACTATCGTCTCACGAGGAACGACGAGGAGAAAGGAGTCCGGAAATCACTCAGCCCTCAGCTTGCGAAGCTCCTTGCCGTCTCGAGAAGCAAGGATATCCCTGTCGTACTCACATCTCAGGTGTATACAGACCTGGAGAAGGGGACCTTCGAGCCTCTCGGTGGACATGTGCTTCTTCACGATGCCAAAGCGATCGTGAGACTGGACAAGGTCAGCACTGGAACAAGAAGAGCGGTGATCATCAAGCACAGACATCTGGAAGAGGGGAAAAAGGCTGATTTCAAGCTGACGCAGAATGGCGTCGACTAGGTTTTCCTCTTCACCATGTAGTCGGCGAACGCCATGAGTGTCTTCTTATGCGGTGAATCCACGAGGGCTGAGAGTTTCTCCTTCGCCCCGGATATCAATCCGTCTGCAACCTTGGTAGCATGGCTGATCGCACCGATTTCTTCAAGGATATCCCTCGCTCTCTCGAGCTCCTTAGTGGTCGCGTTCTTCTTCCCAAGGATCGACAGGAATTCCATTCTCTCTGGTCCTTTCAGATCCTCGAGTGCCTGGACCACTATCAGGGTCTTCTTCCCGTTTCTAATGTCGTTGAGGACAGGTTTGCCGAAGGTTGCTTGGTCGGATTCAAGATCGAGAACGTCATCCCATATCTGAAACCCGAGGCCAATCATCCGGCCGTACTCGGCAAGAGCCTCCTCCTGCTTGCTCGTGGCGCCGCCGACTATTGCGCCTCCTTGCGCTGCAGCGGAGTATAGCACGGCCGTCTTCAGCTCTATCATCTTCATGTACTGGTCGGAAGTGACCTTCTTCGCGTCCTCGAAGTCCATGTCCATCTGCTGACCTTCGGCCAGCAGCCTCACCGCCCTGGCCAGGATGTCGACTAACCTGACTAGCTTGGGATCGTCGACCTCAGAATCGAGCACGACCTCAAAGGCACGCGCGAAAAGAGCGTCTCCGGAGAGTATAGCCTCGGGAACCCCGAACGCTGCGTGCACGGTCTTGATGCCACGCCTCGTTTCATCTTCATCCATCACATCGTCGTGGACCAGTGTGAAGTTGTGGACCATCTCAAGTGCGACGCCGAATGGAAGGGCGGCATCGGCTTTGCCTCCTACCGCCTCGGATGCGACTGTCGCGAGCAGGGGTCTTAGCCTCTTTCCTCCAGCAGCGGGATAGTGCGCCATCGCGGCCTTCAGGTTCTTGTCCTGGATGATGTCCAATGTGTGCATGAGGTATTCGTTGATCTTCTTGACCCTACCCTTGTAGTCATCTGGGAAGACCATGAGTGTCACTCCGATAGCTGGTCTAGCCAATCCTTCGAGCGGCCGGTGAGAATCGCCTTGCTCGCAGCCAATTCCTTCAAATCCTTTGCTCCGACCAGAAACATCGCGGCCTTCAGTTCATCGATTATAGTATTGAGATCCCGTGTCAGAGCGTCCTTTCCCTCAAGGGCAGCGGGAAGCAATCTCCCTGCCATTCCAGCGGAGGAGGCACCTATGGTGATAGCCCGAGCGACATCGAGACCGCTCCTGAGACCGCCGGTGGCAATCACGGGCAGGCCGACATTCGCGACGACGACTGCGACTGGCGTCGGTATTCCCCAGTCCCAGAATGTCCTTCCGATGTTGGCCCTCGATGAATCCCCGGCCGATTTCGCCCGGAAGTACTCGACAGCCGAGAAACTCGTGCCTCCGAGACCGCCTACATCAATGCCACGGACCTTGGCCTTCTTGAGCTTGAGCGCAGTCTCCCGGGGCACTCCCGCGCCAGTCTCCTTCGCGATGACAGGCAAGGCGGAGGCGAACTTCTCAAGTGCCTTTAGGCCGCCCTTGCTCTTCGTGTCCCCCTCCGGCTGGACTATCTCCTGGAGGTAGTTGAGATGCACTGCCAGCATATGGGCGTCCACCATCTCCATGGCCGCCTTGCCCTCCTCGATTCCAAGAGGCGCCGTGAGACCCTGCTTGATGAGCTGAGGCACGCCTAAGTTGCCAATCCTGAGCGGTATCTCGAACTCCTTGATGACTGAGTAGGTGCGCGCAACTTCAGGGTTCTCAAGAGCTGCCCTCTGGCTGCCCACGCCCATTCCGATCCCGAAATCCTCGGCGACGGAAGCAAGGCTCCTGTTGATCTCCTCGGCCTTGCCGTACCCTCCTGTCATCGCCGATATTATCAGTGGAGCCTTGAGCCTCCGGCCGAATATGGTTACTGACGTGTCGACCTCTTCGAGATCGACCTCAGGCAGCGGGTTGTGGACGAGTTTGATGTCGTCCCAGTATACGTAATCCTGGCTCAGATCCTCATTGGCGACTATCTCGACATGATCGCCCTTTCTGCGCTGTATGAGCCTCTCGGGTTCTTCGGCCATTG
>Ga0315296_10000521_pt1 | contig 35266 bp, 31 predicted proteins | sample YL17G14_18_MG_FD_203921 | JGI IMG/M metagenome (GOLD analysis project Ga0315296, IMG submission 203921) | Sediment microbial communities from Yellowstone Lake, YNP, Wyoming, USA - YL17G14_18 | ecosystem: Environmental > Aquatic > Freshwater > Lake > Sediment | place: USA: Wyoming | collected... | reverse complement strand
CAGGCCCTTTGTGCGCTGGAGCAGGCGGTCAGCGAGGAGCCGGCGATCCTGCGATGCGCCGAAGACTGGGTAGCAGCGGCCGCTGTCAAGCGGCAGCGCTTTCGGGTGCGCTGGCGAACGGGCGAAGAGGAATGGTGGCCTGCCGATGTGATGTCGCAGCGTTGGCGCAAGGAGCCCGGCTTTCTCGAACTCGGCCCGGCGGGCTATTACTATTTCCGATTGGCTGAGAAGGAGCGCAACCCCGACATCCGGGAATCGGGGGTCGGGAGCCTGCGCCGGGGGATGAGGCTGATGATGCGCCGCAGCAAGGTGGAAGGCGCGGCGGCCGGGCTTTCGGCGTATGAGGAAATGGCCAATTCTCTCACTCGGCGGCTGCGCGGCACAGGACAGGCTGCTCTGGCGCTCAGGCGCTATGCGACCTGGAAGACGGTGAGCGCGCCCTACGCGGTGGCATCGCGGCGGGTGGCGGTACAGTATATAGAACTGATGGGCCGGCACTTCGGCAAGGAGCCGCGCAAGCACATGGAGGACGCCGCCGAGGCGTTCGGCAAGGCGCTGAAACTGCTGCAGGAGATGCCCGACGCTCCCTGGGTGCCGAGTCAGGACGGCGCGGCGGGCGGGCCCAGCCGAATGGCCTTGTGGCAGTTCGCGCGCACGAGGAGGCAGGCGGCGAGCCGGGCGCGGCGGTTGCGCGTGGCCGAGCGACAAGCAGCGGATGCGATGCGCAAGGCCGCAGATTCACAGGAGCGGCTGCTGAGGTCCTAGGCTGGTGACGGCGGAAGCACGGCGATGAAGAGATTCCTGCGCATGCTGCGCTATGCGGGCCCCTACAAGTGGCGCATGGGCCTCGGGGTCTTCTGCGTGGTATTCGTCGCGCTCTCGAACCTGATCCTGCCGCAGTTCTTTGGGTTCATCGTGGGGCGTGTGCTGCCGGGCCACAGGTTCTCGGATCCGCTGCCCGTCTCGCTGTGGGGGTGGAGGATCACGCACACCTGCGGGCACTGGCTGTTCCTGGTGTTCGTGGCGATCGTGGCGCTATACGTTGTTCGCGGCGTCGTGTCGTTCGCGCGCACCTATGTCATGAGTTGGGTAGGCCAGCGGCTGCTGTTCGATCTGCGCAACGCCGTTTTCCAGCGCCTGCAGGAACTCCCGATTCGCTTCTATCAACTGCGCGGCCCGGGGAACATCATGGCGCGCATCACGGGCGACGTGGACGTGATGGGCAGCATGATCACCGGCTCCTCGATTGACCTCTTCACGAACATCGTGATGGTGGCGGCGATCGTCGTCTGGCTGCTGTATACGCACTGGAGACTGGCGCTGATCTCGTTCGTCGTGGTGCCCATGTTCGCGGCGAACTACCAGATGTTCATCAGGACGATCCAGCGCGTCTGGGTTTCGCTGCGCGACAAGTGGTCGGATCTTTACGGGGAAATCTGGGAGTCCATCGCGGGCGCGCAGGTGGTCAAGGCATTTTCCCAGGAGCGCTACGAGACGCGCATGTTCTTCCGCGGAATGCGCGAGACCTACGGCTACAGCGTCAGGTTGGCCAAGGTGGGCACTGCGATGGGAAGCATCGCGGAGTTGCTGTCCGTCGGCGGCACCGCCCTGATCCTTCTCTACGGCGGCTGGGAGGTGCTGCGCGGGAACCTCACGCTGGAGGGCCTGATCGTGTTCAACTCCTATCTCGGCTTCCTTTACGGCCCCGTGGTTACGCTCAGCAGCACGAGCGAGATCATCCAGAGAGCGCTCATCTCGGCGGACCGCGTTTTCGATATCCTCGACGCAGGCTCGACGGTTCAGGAGGCGCCGGACGCCACCCCCCTGCCGCCGATTCAGGGCAAGGTTACGTTCGAGAACGTCTCGTTCTCATACGAACCCGAGAAGCGCGTGCTGACGGAGATAACCCTGGACATACCTCCCGGAACGGTGGTCGCGCTGGTTGGGCCCAGCGGGTCCGGCAAGACCTCGCTCGCAAACCTGATACCGCGCTTCTACGACCCAACCACGGGCCGCGTGTTGATTGACGGGCAGGACCTGCGCAAGGTTACGATACGCTCCCTGCGCAGCCAGATCGGGCTCGTGCTGCAGCACACGTTCCTCTTCACCGGGACGATAAAAGACAACATGCGCTACGGGCGCATGGACGCCACCGATGCGGAGGTGGTGGCGGCGGCGATCACAGCCAATGCGCACGAATTCATCGTCAAGGAACTGCCTGAGGGCTATGACACCGAGGTCGGATCCGGCGGACAAGGCCTCTCGGGCGGACAGAGCCAGCGCATTGCGATCGCCAGGGCGCTGCTGCGCAACCCGCGCATCCTGATACTGGATGAGGCCACATCCTCTCTCGACTCGCGCGTTGAAGCGCAGATTCAGGAGGCGATGGAGCGGCTGATGCGGCAGCGCACGACTTTTGTCATCGCCCACAGGCTCTCGACCATCATGTCTGCGGACATGATCGTGGTGATGGACGAAGGCAAGATCGTGCAGACGGGCACGCACGATGAACTTGTTGCGCGCGAGGGGCTCTACGCTGAACTATACCGCAAGCAGTTCCGAATCCAGGAGAAAGACAAGGATAAGGTTGACTCGCCCGCTTCGTAGGCCTTGCAGCAAGACCCTGCCTTACTGTCACCCTGAGTCCGCCATCTGGCGGACGAAGGGTCTCATGATGGTGAGATTCTTCATCCGCCTGTCGGCGGATTCAGAATGACACTAGCGGGAACGGGAATTCCGTTGGACGCTCGTAGGAAGGCGCAATGCTGACCAGCCGCAAGGGAATGTCGCGCACTGACTTCGTGCTGTTGTTACTCGTGGCAGTTGGCCTGGTGGCCGCGGCACCCCAGTTGGCGCGGCGCTGGCAGGTGGAGCGCGCCAACCGCACGGTAACCGTCGCAGTGGATGCCGCCGACCTTCAGCGCTTGGCGGCGACGCAGCCCGGGTCGCTTGAATCGCTGCTCTCCAGAGTGCGACAGCGAGGGGCAGCCGCGGTGGCCGTGTCGGAGCAGACGCTGGAGGACCTGCAGGGATCGGGGCTGGTTCAGCTGGTGCCTGCCGGCCTGATGTCACTGCGCAATCCCGATACAGCAGGCGGGGGCGGTTTGTGGATCACGTTCACGGATGATGACGGCCTCTCGAGGCAAGTGGCGATGAGCCTTCGCTCGAAGTTCCCTGAGGCGCGGGTGAGGGCAACCGAAGCGGGGCTGGTATTCGTTGGCAGTGAGAATGACTTGCGCGACTTCGGGCTGGCGCTGCCCGTGCGCATGATCCAGGCTGCCGGCGCTGCTGGCCTGGACATAGTGTTGCGATTGCGGAACTACGACGGGGTTACCCCTGCGGCAATTCAGTTGAGGTTCAGCCGGGCTCATGACTTTGGAGCGCGCATGATCGTGTTTGAGGGCGACCAGGTCTTGGGCTACCCTGGCCTGATCGAACTCGCAGCGAAGGCATTGGGGCCGCCCCGCCACCTCGGCGGGCTGCTATACGGTGCGGTGGAACTGGTGCCGCAGGCGGGGGACGATGAACTGGGTCGGCTGCTGAAGGGGCGAGAAGTCCGCGTGCACAGCATTTCGGCGGAAGAACTGAAGAAGATGACTCCCGACGCGGCGGTGGGGCGCTTCGTGCGCGCGGTGCAGGAGCGAAATGTCAGGGTCTGCTATGTGCGGCTGTTCCAGGGGGCGCAGCCGTCGCAGACGGACTACAACATGGAGTATGTTGGGAGCCTGTGCGACTCGGTGCGCGCGGCGGGGTTTACGCTCGGGCGCGCCGAGCCGCTGCCGCCGCTCGGCGTCCCGCTGCCGTTGAGGGTCGCGATGGCGCTTGGGGTCGCTGCGGCGGGCGTGCTGCTGGTGCGCCGGATGCTTCCGGTCGGCGAGGGGACATCGTGGGCTCTTGTCGCGGCGGGCAGCATATTGCTGGGCGGCCTCGTGCTGCGCGGCGGTGGGGTGGGGTTCAAGTTAGCGGCGCTGCTCGCTGCCACGGCCTTCCCCAGCCTGGGAATGGTCTGGCTGGTGCAGTCGGTTGCGCGCGGGCGGCCAGGCGCTTCGACGGCACGGGCGCTTGCTGCTGCAGCGGGGAGGCTCGCGGGAGCGTCGTGGTGGTCTCTCGTGGGCGGGCTCTATGTCGGGGCACTGCTCGCGCAGCGCACATACCTTGTGAAGGCGGACCAGTTCGTGGGAATCAAGGCGGCCACTGCCTTGCCGGTGGTGCTTGCCGCGATGGTGATAGTGGGCCGCATGAGCGGGCAGCGGGGCAAGGGCTACCTGCGCCAGGTGGGGGAGGATTTCCGGTCATTCTTCAGCAGGCCCGTGCTGCTGTGGCAGGCGGCTGCGGCGCTTGTGATCGCGGGGGTTGCTCTGCTCGTGGTGCTGCGGACTGGCAACGAGCCGTTGGTCAAGCCCTCGGCAGGCGAACTCGGCATGAGAAACTTTCTCGAAGACCTGCTGATCGCCCGACCCCGCACGAAGGAATTCCTGCTCGGCCATCCCGCGCTGATGCTGGGCGCGGCGCTGGCAATCAGGCAAGCAAGCACCGCGAGCGGTTGGGCGGCATTGCTGCTTGTGGCCGGCGCCATCGGGCAAGTTTCGATAACGAACACCTACTGTCATCTGCACTCCCCGCTGTGGCTGTGCCTGTTGCGCACGTTCAACGGGCTGTGGGTGGGCGCGATCATCGGGGCGATCGTAACGGCGGGCGTCCTCAGATTGGTCCGCCCGGGACTTGGGGCAGGCGGCAAGCAGGGCGAGTCAGCGGGCGCGGCGTGAAGTTTGCGCTTTCCGGATACTGGGGAGCGGGGAACCTGGGGGACGAAAGCATTCTCGCCGGAACCCTGGCCGCGCTGCGAAGGCGGGGTGTGGAGGCTGCGGTCCTCTCTGCAAATCTTTCTGAAACAAAGGCCCAGCACGGTGTTGCGGCATACCACCGCTACTCGCCAAAGCAGATGAGGCAGGCGCTGAAGTCGGCGGCCCTTCTTATCAGCGGAGGTGGGGGGCTGCTGCAGGACGCAACCAGTTTTCGCTCGCTTCTATACTATCTCTTCGTCTTGCGCTGGGCGCGGCGTGCGGGCGTTCCCACGATGATCTTCGCTCAGGGGATCGGCCCATTGAAAAGACGCCTGGCGCGCATTCTCGTTAGGAGGGAAGCGAATGCTGCGCGCTGCATCACGGTGCGCGATCAGGCAAGCCGCGAACTGCTCGAGAGCATCGGCGTGCAGCGCGATATCGAAGTAACGGCCGACGCTTCTTTCCTGCTCGATCCCGCAGTTGATTCTGATGCAGCGCGGATCGGCGAAAAGATCGGGACGCTGCGCAGGCCGCTGCTCGGGGTGGCGCTCCGCCCGTGGGGAGATATGGCGTGGCTGCGCGAAGTCAGCGATGCGCTTGGCCATGTGTCGCGCACCCTGGGAGGTACTCTCGTCTTTCTCACGTTTGATCGCACGCATGACACCGCGCTGTCAGCGGAAATGGCTGAAGATCTTGGAGGCCGAGCCGTCGTGTTCTCGCCCGAAAGCCCGCAGGAAATGCTCGCGATTTTCGGCCATCTCGACATGGCGCTCGCGATGCGGCTGCACGCTGCGATCTTCGCGGTCTTGACGGGTGTTCCAGCAGCGGTGCTCTCGTATGATCCGAAGTGCGATTCTTTTTGCCGGGAGGCCGGCCTGCCTGATCCGCTGTCTGTCGGTTTGCTGTCAAGCAAGCTATTGGTTGAGGGTGTGATGTCGTGTTGGGAGTCGCGCGCGCAGCGCGCCGCTGCGGCGCGATCGGCAGCGGCGGCAATGCGCAGCAGGGCGCAGCGCAACGTGGAAGCGGCGCTTCGGTCTGGTTCCCCGGCCTTCTAGCAAACGGGCGCTTGCAGAAATTCGTCCCAGGAGGGGGCCCCGGGAAAAAAGTTCCCGCACACTATTGACAGCAGGGAATTTCTCGCTATAATGTCCAAATTGGAATGACTGCGGAATGCAGGCGGGAAAGATGGGACGCAATTCGCGCAGCAGTTGCCAGCCGCATAGAGTCGTGCGGTTCGGCTACGGAACAATGGCGTGCCGATAAGCTTCGTTGGACATTTTGAGGTCGGCTTAGAGAAGGGTCGCATAGCCCTTCCTGCGCCGATCAAGGACGCACTCCCCGGGGAGACCGAATACCTGTGGGTATTCTGCAGCACCATGTTTGATTGCCTCTCGCTGGCAACTGATGATGGCTGGAATGATTTCGTGGAGCCCTACCGCAATGTGCGCCCTGACAATCGTGTCGGAATGCTGATGCAGCAGCGGTTGGGCAACGCCAGGAAAGTGAAGGTTGATAAGCAGAAGCGCATCGTCGTCCCCCAGCCGCTGCTCGACTGGGCGGGCATTTCCGATCGGTGCTGGGTGCATGGGTGTGTGGGCAGGATGGAATTGTGGGCTCCCGACAGGTGGGAGGCGCACGAGAAGAGGTCGCTCTCGACGGCGTCGTTGGCGCATGCAGTTGGCGCGGCCGAGCGGGAACGAGAATCGCCGCAATGATGATGCCGCACGCACATGAGAGAGATTCCCGTTCACAAGCCTGTCCTAGTGCGAGAAGTGCCGGACTGGCTCCAGATAAAGAGGGATGGCCTATACGTAGATCTTAGTGTCGGTGGCGGCGGGCACGCTCTTGCGATCGCAGAGCGCCTCGGGCCCGAGGGCCGGCTAATAGCCGTGGACATTGATCCAGCCGCCGTAGAGAGAGCGCGTGCCCGCCTGCAGGGATATCCGGTAACCGTGCTGTTGGCGGACCGGCGAGAAATCGAGACGCACCTTGACAAGCAAATAGAGGACGCGCTGGTGGATGGCTGGATAGCGGACCTGGGTGTCAGCAGCGAATTGCTGGCGGACGCCTCGAGAGGCTTCTCTTATCAATTGTGCGGGCCATTGGACATGAGGTACGACCCGCGCCAATCGCTGACTGCGCAGCAGGTGATCAACACCTGGTCGCAGGGCGAACTGGAGCGCATGTTTCGCAGGTATGCGCAATTGAAGTGGGCGGGGTCTTTGGCTCGAAGGATAGCGGAGCAGAGGCGGCACCAAGCGGTAACGACCACAGCACAACTGGCGGACATCGTCGCAGCATCAGTTCCAGCACCCGCACGCAGCAAGTTGAATCAAGCACTGTCCAAAGTCTTCACTGCGGTAAGGATCGCGGTAAACGATGAGCTAGCGGCGGTGCCGCCCATGCTCCGACAAATCGTCGCGCGCAGCAAGAGCGGAGCGCGAATATGCATGATAGGGTATTCGTCGCTGGAGGACAAGGCCGTAACTTCAACCCTGAGAGAACTCGGGCGCAAATGTCGGTGCCCCAGTTCGCAGCCGGTCTGCACTTGCGGTGGCCCGATGGTGCGCCTGCTGACCCCCAAAGCCATCCGACCCGGCGCGCGGGAAGTAGCCGAAAATGTGCGCGCGCGCAGCGCCATGATGCGCTGCGCAGAGCGCACCTGACAGTTCGGGGGCTGTCGCGAATTTCGCGCATAGCCCGTCCGTCTGATGACGGACAGCGGACAGTTCTTTTGTTGTGGCGGGCGCGTTTGCCTCCTACGTGCCCGAAAGAAGGCGGCAGGTGAGAATCGTAATGAAGCACGGCCAGCGTGAGTACCCGCGGAGTGTCGTTGGCAACCTCTACACCCCCAGCGAGCGACCCGGAGGGACCCCTGTGCGACACTCTCTCGTGCTGGTTCTCGCAGTCACGATTCTCACCGCCGCCTTGGTGCTCGCTGCCGTGGGGTACCTGTCGGCTTATGCGATCGCCGGCAAGAACGAGCAGCGCCGCGCAAGACTCAAGCAGGACGTGGGAGAGCGCGAGGCGCGCGTAAATGCCTTGTGCGCAACGGTGGATGCACTGCGGGCGCAGCGCGCGCAGTTCGCGAGCGACGAGTCGCAGCGCCCCGTTCTGGCCGCCGAGCGCACGGACTATATTGGCGGGCAGACGACGCCGTCGCGCGCCGCCCGCCAGCCCGGTCAAACTGCCTGGCTCGTCAAGAGCAAGGCCCGGATCGCCTCCGTGATCTCCGGCTATGCGGCCGCTGTTTTTCGCCCAGCAGCGGCCGAACCAGCCCGCCTGCCAGCGCAGCCCCAAGAACGGCAGCGCTGACAAGCCAGGCTGGCCCTGCGATTTGCAGGGCAGCGCTCGTTGGGCGACACTGGGACGGTGGTCATGCTTCGCTCCCCCGCGATCACTGCGCGCTCGAACACGCGCCTTTGGTGCTTTTTCATTCTCGCCGGCTTCGCGGTGGTTGCCCTGCAGGCATTCAACCTTCATATCGTGCGGCACGGCCCCCTGAAAGCCATCAGCGAAAGGACTATCGTGCGCAAGCGGGTAGTGCTGGCTCAGCGCGGGGCGATCAGAGACCGAACCGGCGAACTGCTTGCTTACTCGGTACAGGCGGGGTCGGTATTCGCTGATCCCAAACTGGTGGCGGACCCGCGCGCTGCTGCAGAAACTCTGGCCGCGGTGCTCGAGATGCCGGCCGCGACAATGGAGCCTCTGCTGGCCAAGCGCTACCGCGTCGTGCGCACAGGCAACAGCGCACAGGTGAAGCGCGTCCGGTTCGTCTGGCTGAAGCGCAGGGTTGACGAGGTCGCGCTGGAGCGCGTGCGAAAACTCGCACTGCTGGGCATTGGAATCCAGCCCGAGCCGAAGCGCGTCTGGCCTTACAGTTCGCTGGCGGCGCACACCCTGGGCTTCGTCAACGACGAGAATCATGGGGCTGCAGGCCTGGAGCGCAGCCTCGATCCCGTGCTGGCGGGCAAGGACGGCAAGATCGCCGCCGAAGTTGACGCAGGGGGGAGGCTCATCCCCGGGCGCAAAGTGTACGAGGAGCCGGCGCTGCCTGGCCGCGATCTGATCCTGACCATTGATCGGACGATGCAGCAGGCTGCAGAAGCGGCTCTGGCAGAGGCACTGCACAGATGGAAAGCGCTGCGGGGCTGCGTGATCGCCGCCGATCCCACGAGCGGCGAGATCCTTGCCCTGGCCACCCTTCCCTCTTTCGATCCGTCGCGCGCTTCCTGTTACCCCCCGCAGCGCTGGAGGCACCCTGCAGTGTCGTGCGTGTACGAGCCCGGGTCCACCTTCAAACTGGTTACGGCCTACAGCGCGCTGGAGGAGAATGCACTTCGCCCGGGGGAAGTGGTCGTTCACTGCGCCGGTTCGACGGCCATCGGCAACCGCACCATCCGCTGCGCCGTTCACGGCAGGGGAGGGCACGGCAGCCTGAACCTCGAGGGGGTCATCGTTCACTCATGCAACATCGGCATAGGAAAGGTGGCCGAGAGGATACCCTCCTGGAAGATCGCTCGCTACATGAACCTGCTCGGTTTCGGCAGCAGAACCGGGATCGAATTGCCCGGCGAAGCGCGCGGGTGGTTCCCGGACCCTTCGCGGTGGAGCAAGGTGCAGAAGGCGAACATCGCCTTCGGCCAGAGCGTTGCGATCACGTCGCTGCAACTGCTTGCCGCCTACTGCGCGGTGGGCAATGGCGGGACACTGCCGCACCTTCACCTGGTGCGCCGCATAGCGGCGTCGGCCGACGATCCGGGCAAGGAGGTGCACCTATCCGGCAGGCCCGTGATGAGCCCGACCACGGCGGACAAACTGCGCAAGATGCTCACCCATGTTGTGGAACGCGGCACAGGCAAAGCCGCGGCAATCGCGGGCTACCGCATCGCCGGCAAGACGGGCACCGCGCAGAAACCAACCAAAGAACTGGGCTACAACTCCGGCAAGTATATTGGCTCGTTTGTCGGCTTCCTGCCCGCGGACAATCCGAAAATCGCGGTCCTCGTCGTGATTGACGAGCCGAAGGGAGCACATTACGGAGCGGTGGTTGCGGCGCCCGCGTTTCGCGTCATGGCCAGCCGGGCGGCAAGCCACCTGGGCATAGCGCCGATTGCGCAGGTCAAGCCAGGTGTGAACCGCCCGCGCGGAACTTGACAACCGGGTGCGTGAAGGCTGCCCCCGTTGGCTGTCACAGCAACTGGGGCCTATAGTTGATATAATGCCGATAGACAGTGGAGGCGTTCTTGAAGTCGCTCGCATCCCTGGTGGAAGCGGTATCCGGGGCGCAGGTGCGCGGTGATCTGAACCGGGCCGTGCGCGGCCTGACGCACGACTCGCGGCAGGTGGAACCTGGCTTCTTGTTTGCCGCCCTGCCCGGCCAGAAGACCGATGGGCACCTGTTCATACCGCAGGCCGTGGAGCGAGGGGCCTGCGCGGTGGTCGCGGAAGCGGGCAGGGGGGACCTGGAAACGGGGGAAGCAACCCTCATCCTGGTGCCCCAAACGCGCCCCGCGCTGGCGGCCATGGCTGCGTGTTTCTACGATTACCCTTCCCGCCAACTTTCGCTCACGGGCGTAACGGGCACGAACGGCAAGACGACCACGACTTACATGCTGGAAGCGATGATGCGCGCTGCCGGCAGAAAAGTGGGCGTGATCGGCACGCTCGCCTACCGCATCGGAGACGAAGTGCTGGAGGCGCCCTTCACCACCCCTGAGGCGCCAGACTTGCAGCGCCTGCTGCGGCAGATGGTGGACAACGGCGTGACCCACGCGGCGATGGAAGTCTCATCTCACGCCCTCGCCCAGCACCGCGCCGATCACTGCGAGTTCTCCTGCGCGATCTTCACGAATCTCACCCGCGATCATCTCGATTTCCATGCCGACGCGCAGGAATACTTCGAGGCCAAGGCCAGGCTTTTCCGCGACCAGGCCCTGATGCCCACACAGCGCGCGCGCGCAAACATCATCAACCTGGATGACCCTTCCGGGCGCAGCCTGGTCCCCATCGCCCGCGGCGTAACGATCACCTATGGCTGCCGGGAACAGGCCGACTTCTTCGCCCGCGACGCTGAAGTCTCGGATGAGGGCACTTCCTTCCGCGTTGATACTCCCCAGGGTTCGCGGCAAGTGAGGCTGCACTTGCTCGGCAGGTTCAATGTTTACAATGCCCTGGCGGCGCTGGCAGCCGCCCTGGCGCAGGGGGTGAGCCTGGACACCGCGGTCGCGGCCCTGGAACAGGTGCCGCCGGTGCGCGGCCGGTTCGAGAAAGTCGAAGAGGGGCAGGATTACTCGGTTCTCGTTGACTACTCGCACACGCCCGACAGCCTGGAGAAGGCCCTGCTCGATGCGCGCAACCTGGGCGCGCGGCGCGTCCTCGTGGTTTTCGGGTGCGGCGGCGACAGGGACCCCGGAAAGCGCCCGATAATGGGCAGGCTCGCCGCGCGGCTGGCTGATGTCTGCTTTGTCACCTCCGACAATCCGCGCAGCGAGGACCCCGACGCAATCATCGCGCAGATCATCGCCGGGGTGCCGAGGTCATTCAAGCACAGGTGCCGCGTTGAGCGCGACCGCGAGCGGGCGATTGCCGCGGCGCTGCGCGAGGCCAGGCCGCAGGACCTGGTCCTGATCGCAGGCAAGGGCCACGAGACGAAGCAGATCTTCGCCGACAGGGTGGAGGCCTTCGACGACAGGGAAGTTGCCGCCAGGCTGCTGCGGGAAGAGTTGGCCCGGCGCGCGGCGCGGTCCGTCGAGGGCCACCATAGGAGCAAGTGAGTGCCGCGCATATCGCTCGATATGGTTCTTGAGGCAACGCGCGGGCGGCTGCTCGCGGCTGCAAGGGCGACGGACGGCCTGAGTTTCTCGGGCGTCTCCACCGACAGCCGCACTGTGCGGGCGGGTGAGATCTTCGTAGCGCTGCAGGGAGAGCGGTTTGACGGGCATGATTTCGTTGGCGACGCTGTCAAGCGCGGCGCGACAGCGGCCATCGTGAGTAAGCCAAATGTGGGAGTTGATCCGGCCCCAGGCATCGCGCTGATTCACGTTCCAGATACGCTGCAGGCAATGGGCCGCATCGCCGCAGCGCACCGCTCTCGATTCACTATTCCCGTTGTCGCTGTTACCGGCAGCGTGGGAAAGACAACGACCAAGGACATGGTTGCCCATATCCTCTCGCAGCGGTTCAAGGTGCTGAAGACAGAGGAGAACTACAACAACGAGATAGGTGTCCCGCTCACCGCTTTACAACTGGAACCTTCACATCAGGTCGCTGTCTTCGAACTTGCCATGCGCGGGCCGGGAGAGGTCGCATACCTGGCGCGCATCGTGAGGCCGACGATCGGGGTGGTTACGAATGTCGGCGTAACGCATATCGAGCGACTTGGCAGTGCTCAGGCGATTGCGGCGGCCAAAGCAGAACTGCTGCAGGAAATGGGGCCTGACTCGGTCGCAATTCTGAACGCGGATGACGGGAACAGCGCCTCGCTGAGAGGCGCAGCGAGAGGGAAGGTGCTTACATTCGGCATTGAGCGCCCCGCCGACGTTACTGCCCGCGATGTCAGGCAGGGCGAAACGGGGGCAGCGAACTTCACGATTGCAGCCGGGGAGGAGCAAGCGCCGGTCAGATTGGCAGTGCCCGGCAGGCACAACGTGCTCAACGCCCTCGCTGCAGCCGCTGCCGCGCTGGAAGCAGGGGCCACCGTCGCCGACGTGCGCAAGGGCCTCGAGGGCGCTGCTCTCGGCAAGCACAGGCTGCAGGTTCTGAGGTCGGCGCGCGGGTTTACCATCCTGGACGATTGCTACAACGCCAATCCGGCTTCGATGGTCGCAGCCCTGGAAGTTCTGGGTCAGATCAAGGCGGACGGGCGTATGGCGGTCCTGGGAGACATGCTCGAACTCGGCCCCCACGCTGCCGAAATGCATCGCGATGTGGGCCGTGAGGCCGCAAGCCGCGGGCTCGCGCTGCTGGTGGCAGTCGGCGATCATGCGCATCACCTGCGCGAAGGCGCGCTCACGGGCATGACGCCTGAACAGGTCGTGGCGGCCGCTGATGTCGAGCAATGCGCAGACATCATCTTGCAGGCAGCGCGCCCCGGGGACGCGGTGCTCGTGAAGGCATCGCGCGCAATGGCCCTTGAGAGGATAGTGGAGAAGTTGGCAAGTGGCTGAGCCGATCGTCCTGCTGACGGGGATGGTGATTGCAGCGCTTGCGGGAGCGCCGACGGTTGCCCTGCTCAAGCGCCTGGGCTGCGTGCAGCACATCAGCGAGTGGGCGCCCGAGCGCCACCGTGCGAAGGCCGGCACCCCAACATGCGGAGGCCTCCTTCTGGTAGCAGCCGCCGCTTGCGCGTTCCTGCTGACTGGGCGTTATTTTCGCACCGTTGACATTTCGGTCGTGGGTGTGCTGATTTTCATGGTCCTCGGTGCCGCCCTGGGGTTTGCCGACGACTTGTTGTCGCTCAAGCGGGGGCGCAATCTGGGGCTGAAGGCCCGCCACAAACTCCTGGGCCAGGTCGTGCTGACGGGGTGGTTTCTTTACTACCAGCGCATCATTGGCAGCGGGGGGATGAGCGTGGTGCTGCCCTTCTCGGGCAGAGTGGTGCCGCTCGGCTGGCCATATTGGCCTGCTGTGGGGCTGCTCGTAATCTTCTTCATGAACGCCGTCAATCTAAGCGACGGGCTCGATGGCCTGGCAGCCGGGTTGAGCGTGCCCGCGCTGCTGGCGCTTGGCCTGGCCGGGCTGCGCTACCATCAGGGCAGTGCGCCCCTGCTGTGCTTCGCTGTCGCGGGCGCGTGCCTGGGCTTCCTCTGGATAAACGCATATCCGGCGCGCGCGTTCATGGGCGATACGGGCTCGCTGGCGCTCGGGTGCGCCATGGCAGGTGCTGCGGTCGCAATGAGACAGGAGATCCTCCTGCTGGCGGTTGGAGCGGTGTTCGTGGTGGAGGCGCTGTCTGTGGTCGCGCAGGTGATGTCATTCAAACTGACGGGCCGCCGCATCCTTCGCATGACCCCTCTTCATCATCACTTCGAACTGGGCGGATGGAGCGAGAATACAGTGGTAACGAGGTTCTGGCTGGTGGGCGCGGCGCTGGCAGCGGCGGCCGTCGTCGGTGAGCGGTGCTGGGCAATATGAGCAGCGTGTTCCGAGAGAAGTTCAGTTTTGCCGGGAAACGGTTCTACGTGATCGGCCTGGGCGAGCGCGGCACGGGGCGCGAGGTCGCCATCGCGCTCGCCAACCGGGGAGCGGTGGTAACTGTTGCCGATGAAAAGAACCGGGACGAAGTTGCGGGCGAGGTGGAAAGGCTGCAGAGAATGCCGGTCGCATTCGAACTGGGCGAGCGAGCCTACGACAGCATCCCTCAGTCGGACATGGTGGTTATCAGCCCGGGCGTCCCGCCCGATATTCAGCCGCTTGAGAGAGCGCGCGCATCGGGCATTTCCGTGGTCAGCGAGATCGAGGTCGCCTACATGATTTCTCCCGCGCCGATCATCGCTATCACAGGGACCAAGGGCAAGACCACGACGGCTGCGTTGCTGGCTCATATCCTGCAGCGGGAAGGGATGCAGGTGCGCCTTGGCGGCAACATAGGCCATCCCCTCGTCTCGCTTGCTGCGGCTGCGAGCCCGGGAGAGGTCCTTGTCGCCGAGGTGAGCAGTTTCCAACTCGAGGCCATCGTCAAGTTCCGCCCGTGGATTGCCGCCTTCGTCAACTTTACCCCCGATCATCTCGACCGGCACGAAACGACGGAGAACTACTGGCGCGCGAAAGTCCGCATTTTTGAGAACCAGGCCGAGGAAGATTTCGCTGTGCTCAACGCGCAGGACAGCCGGGTCTGCCAACTCAGCGGCACACTTCGCTCGCAAGTTCTGCTCTTCAGTCGCCACGGCAAAGTTGCAGCGGGAGCCTTTGCGGATGGCGATTGGATAGTCGTGTCTGACGGCACGGATTCGCGGCGCGTGTGCCCCAAGGCGGCCGTGCGGCTGCCGGGTGACCACAATCTGGAGAATGCCCTGGCTGCGATTGCGTGCGCATCCGCCGCAGGCGCGCCGCTGGCCCGCGTTCAAGAGGCCCTCGCCGATTTCGACGCCGGCCCGCATCGCCTGCAAGTGGTGGCTCGCGTCAGGGAGGTCACATTCATTGACGACTCGGAGGCCACCACTCCTTCGGCCGCAGTTGCAGCCCTCAATGCGGTAGAGCAGCCCATCATCCTGATAGCGGGAGGGAGGGCAAAGGTGGCGGACTTTGGCCTGATGGGCGACGCCATCGCCCAGCGCGCCAGGGCACTCTTGCCCGTGGGTGAAGCGGGGCCGAGCATTGCTCAGGCCGCTGCGCGATCGGGTTTCGAGCGCATAGAGCCCCTTGCCGACGACCTCGAGCAAGCGGTTCGGCGAGCATTTGACATCGCGCAGCCAGGGGACGCCGTGCTATTGTCCCCCGGGTGTGCGAGTTTCGACCAGTTCAGAAACCTGGAGCACCGCGGCGAGGTGTTCAGGCAAGCAGTCCTTCGAATTGCACGGGAGAACGTGGAGGAACCTGAATGACTGTCATGCAGCAGGGCCGCAGCACTTACAGGCAGGCATGGTCATGGCTTCGCAGTCTCAGGCCGCCGGATACTTCTCTGGTGCTGCTCATCTTACCGCTGATCGCGATTGGGCTGATCTACGTTTTCAGCGCCAGTTATCCGGTCGCCGGTTTCGACCGCTCACGACTGACGGGCGGCGACAGTTTCTATTATTTGAAGCGCCAGGCAATGTTCGCAATAGTCGGCCTTGGGATGATGTGGGTCATGTCGCTCGTGCCTTCTGCTGTGCTGAGGAGAATAGGGTACGTGGGTTACTGGGCAGCGGGCGCGATGCTTCTGGCAGTTTTGATTCTTGGACCGGAACGCAACGGGGCGCACCGGTGGATGTTCGGCATGCAGCCCAGCGAGTTCGCCCGCCTGCTGGGCATTGTCGCCCTTGCGCGCGTGATCTGCGAGAAGGCCGGCCAGATGCAGAAACTGCCCACCGTGATGCGCATTTGCGCGCTTGCAGCGCCGCTCATCTTGCTGGTGCTCGTTGAGCCTCACCTTGCTGGCGCGGTGCTGTTCTCCATTGTCCTCTTTGGCATGCTTCATGTTGGCGGGGCGAGAGCCCGGCACCTGGGACTTATAGGAGTAGCGACTGCGCTGGCGGCGGTATTGGCCGTAGTGGTTGTAGGTTACCGGTCCGGGATCGTGAAAGCGCGCCTGGGAGGCGGCTACCACACTCTCCACTGCCAGATGGCATTCGGGGCAGGCGGCCTGGGCGGGCGCGGATTTGGCGAGAGCCGCGAGAAATACTTCTACTTGCCCGAGCCTCACACTGACTCGATACTCGCGATAATCGGCGAGGAGATGGGCTTTTTTGCGACCCTTGGGGTGATCACCCTCTTCGGGCTTCTTGCCTGGCGAATGCTGCAGGTCGCAGCGCGCGCAAGCGATGAGTTCGATGTCCTGCTGACGAGCGGGATCGCGTTCGCGATCGGCTTCGAGGCCTTGATAAACATGGCTTCCGTGACCGGCCTGGGGGCGGCAACTGGCCTGCCCCTGCCTCTCGTGAGTTACGGCGGCTCCTCCGTCCTCGGCACATTTATTGGAATCGGCATCGTATTGGGCGTCTCGCGCCAGCAGGCCGAGACCGTTCCCGTGCGGGTTCGAGGTTCCCGGACTGGGCGCGTGCTGCGCGTCAGCGAAACACGGGCTGTCTAGGAGTCAAATGGCGGACGGCACGACCCATATGATGGGAGTGGGCGGCATCGGAATGAGCGCCCTGGCGGCAATACTGCGCTCCCGCGGAGAGGCGGTTTCCGGCTGCGACATCGCCTCCTCGGGCATCACCGAAAAACTTGCCGCCCTCGGTGTCGCGATCCAGATCGGCCACGACCCCTCGCACCTTGCCGGGGTCTCGCGTCTCATCATCTCTGATGCGATCAGGCAGGATAATCCTGAACTGGTGCAGGCGCGCTCCGAAGGCGTGCCCGTTCTGCGCCGCTCTCAGGCACTGGCGCAGATCATGGATCAGGGCCCCGGCATAGCCGTTGCTGGCACCCACGGCAAGACGACCATCAGCGCAATGGTTGCGCTCATCCTGCAGCAGGCCGGCCTCGACCCGACAGTGCTCATCGGCGGCGAACTTGATGCGATAGGTGGAAACTACCGCGCTGGCAAGGGCGAGTGGGTGGTGGCCGAGGCGTGCGAGGCCTACAACTCGTTCCTCGACCTGCGGCCCGAAATCGCGCTGGTGGCAAACATCGAGGCAGATCACCTGGACTTTCATGGAACGCTGGACCGTTTGCGCGGCGCGTTCGAGCAGTTCGTGCAGCGCATCAAGCCAGGCGGTTGCCTGGTCTGGTGTTCCGACCGCGGCGAGTTGCGCGCTCTGGCGAAGCGCGCCGCGTGCCGCACCATGTCCTACGGCCTCAAAGAAGGGGCCGACTTGCGGGCGACCGACATCCGCTTGCAGGGGTTCGGCAGCAGGTTCCGCATTGAGGGACAAGGCGAGGTGCGCCTGAACGTCCCTGGCCTGCACAACGTGGCCAACGCCGCTGGCGCCGCCGCCTGCGCTCTGCAGACCGGGGTGCCTTTTCACCATGTCGCTGCCGCTCTCGAACAATTCGAGGGCGTCAAGCGTCGCTTCCAGAGGATAGGCGAGATCGGCGGGATCACTGTCGTGGATGACTACGCCCACCACCCGACGGAAATCAGGGCCACGTTGAGCACTGCCAGGCCGCTCTGTCAGGGCAGGCTTTTCGCGGTCTTCCAGCCGCACCTGTACAGCCGCACCCGCGACCTGCTCGACGACTTCGCGAACTCTTTTGACCTGGCCGACGCGGCGGTTATCACGGAGATCTACCCCGCCCGCGAAGACCCCATCCCCGGGATCAGCGGGGGCTTGCTCGCCCAGCGCATCCGTGCGCAGGGGGGAGCAAAGGTGATCGAGTTCATCGCGGAAAAGAAAAGCATCGCGCCCCACCTGGCTCCGCGCCTGAAGCCGGGGGATTGGGTCATGATCCTTGGCGCCGGCGACGTGGATGCTGTGGGGCGCGACCTCGTCGGCCTACTGGCAGAAAGAATGACACAGGAGGGTCCATAGTCCGTGGCAAGGCGTTTCGATCTGCAGCAATCATCGCGGTCACCATCAGCCCTCCCGGCGCTTACCGTGGAAGAACTTGCGGCCGCGCTTGAAGGCACCGTCAAAGTCAATGAGCCGATGAGCAACTACACAAGTTTCGGAATCGGCGGCCCGGCTGATTTCTTCCTCAGGCCCAAGAACGAGAAAGACCTTCGCTGGATCGTTACCTGGGCCAGAGCGGCAGTCAAGCCGATTCGAGTCGTCGGCAATGGCACGAATCTCCTGGTCTCAGATAAGGGGATAAGGGGAGCGGTCATCCAACTGGGCTCCGGCTTCCAGCAGATCGCGACCGAGGGAAACATCCTGGTTGCAGATGGGGGTGCCAAATTGGCGGCGCTCATCCAGCACGCAGAACAGTCGGGGCTCAGCGGCCTGGAGGCGCTGGTCGGTGTCCCGGGAACAGTGGGCGGCTCGATCGTAACGAATGCTGGCACCGATGTGGGCTCGATCGGGGACATCGTGCAGGAAGTGCAGTTGATGGACGAGACGGGCCACATCTTGACCATGCATCACGATGACCTCGAATATGCCTATCGCCACAGCAGCCTGATGGATTCCGGCCTGATCGTGCTGCGCGTGCATCTCGCCCTCCAGCCCGCCGACAGGGCGCAGATCCGTGCGAAAATGGAACGCCTGCGCGTGAAGCGCGCCACCCGGCAGCCCCTGCGCGCGCGCTCGGCGGGCAGCGTGTTCAAGAACCCGCCTACGATCGCAGCCGGGAAACTGCTCGACCGCGCCGGAGCCAAGGGGATGCGCTGCGGCGACGCCCAGGTCTCCTACAAGCACGCCAATTTCATAATCAACCGAGGCGAGGCGACCGCGAACGACGTGAGAACCCTGGTGGAGCAACTGCAGCACCTGGGCTGGCGACTTCACGGTGTGCGCCTGGAGCCTGAGATAGAGTTTGTCGGGGAGTGGTAGCAGCGGTGCCCGGGAAACTTCGCGTTGCGGTGTTGATGGGCGGGCGCTCGAGCGAGCGCGCGATCTCGCTCATCAGCGGAGCCAGCGTTGCCGATGCGTTGGACCGCGAGAAGTACGAGGTGAAGGCGGTTGACGTGGGATACATCGGCGGCGACCCTGCGCCGATTCCTGCCGAATTGCCTGTGGCGCTGCCCGAGATGCTGCCGTTCGAAGCGCTGACTCAGCCCGCCCGGCCCGATGTCGCTTTCATCGCGCTGCACGGTCGCGGCGGCGAGGACGGCAGCGTGCAGGGCTTGCTCGAAGTGCTCGGCATCCCTTACACAGGCTCAGGTGTGCTCGCAAGCGCGCTGGCGCTGGACAAGATCCAATCCAAGCGGGTATTCATGCAGCAGGGGATACCGACCGCCCCCTTCCTGGAGTTCGATGCGCGCTGCGAAAAGAGCGTCGAGGAGTGGGATGGTCACGCGCTAGATGAGATCGGCCTTCCGCTCGTCGTCAAGCCTGCGCGCGAAGGCTCCTCGATCGGCGTAACCATCGTTCGCGCCGGGGAACGGTTGAGGCCTGCCGCAGATGTTGCGCTTGCATACGACCACCGCATCTTCGCCGAGCGCTATCTGCCCGGGATGGAGATCACGGCTGCTATCCTCGGCAACCACGACCTGCAGGTTCTGCCCCTGGTGGAAATCGTGCCCGCGGGCGAGTTCTACGACTACGAGCGAAAATACACGCCGGGAGCCACGCAGGAAATCGTGCCTGCGCGCGTCTCCGAGAAGGCTGCAGAGCGCGCAAGAGAGGTGGCTCTGGCGGCCCATCGCGCGCTGGGATGCTGGGGATGGTCGAGGGTGGACATGAGGTGTGACGGCGAGAACGTGTGGGCGCTGGAGGTCAATACCATCCCCGGCCTCACGCCGCTGAGCCTGGTGCCGTGCGCGGCAGCAGCAGCAGGCATTCCTTTCCCTGAACTCTTGGACAGACTGATACGACTCGCTCTTGAACCGCGGCAGGAGAGCAGGTAGCAGCGTGGACGCGCGCCACGGCGCAGTGACGGTCGCTCGCAGCCCGAGGGCGGCGCAGGCCAAGAGGCGGCGCGCGCGGCTGGTGCTTCTGCGGGTTTCAGTGCTTGTCGTGTCTGGCCTGCTCCTCTGGCAGGCTTTGGCCCTGGCATTGTGGTTTCTGCCGCTTCGCGTTCGCCGCGTGGAGTTGGCGGGCCTGGAACGCCTCGACCGACACAAAGTCCTGGCCCTGGCAGGAGTGAGGATGGGCACGAGGATTTTCCGGGTGCCCCTCAACCAGGTGGCCAGGAGGTTGGCGGCGCATCCCGCCGTGCAGGAGGCGCAGGTCAGTCGCCATCTGCCGCACACGATACGCATCTCGATCAAGGAGCGCCCCGCAGCATTCGTGCTGCAGTGCGGAGGCCAGGCCCGGTTCGTTGACCGCAAGGGCCGCCTTTTTCCGACTGGCGATTGCAGCACGGCGGCCGTTGCCCGGCTGTTCGTGGTGCCCTGTTGGCCGTGGTCGCCGCGAACGGCGCGGGGTTCGCTGGATTGCCTGCGCGCCTTGGAGCGGGCCGGGCTGAAAGCGCGGACGGTGAGCGTTGCCTCTTCTGGGGCGGTGAGCGCCAGGTTGCACGAGGGCGTGCTCTTGCGATTCGGCCTGCCGCAGGACCTGGAAGAAAAGGCCCTGCGCGCGCGGCTGAGCCTGGCGGGATTGCCCTCGGGGGGTGTAGAATATCTCGATCTGAGCGCTCTTTCGGCAGTCGTCTGGAAACCGCTGCCAGCGCGCGCTCAAGCGAGGTGATGCAAGATGGGCGAGAAAGAAGTGCTGAACTCCCACCTGCGCGGCTGGCGCCCGCACCTGCGCCTGAAGCCCAAGGACTGGGTCGTGCCGCTGACCGCCGCCAGCCTCGTGCTGGGGATGATGCTGGCGCTGCAGTTCGGCAGCCAGAAGTCAGCGGGTGAACTCGCCGGCCGTCCCCGAGTCGAGTTGCTCGCCCAACTGCTGGCCGCCGAGCGGAAGAGAATCAAAGACCTGGACAGCGAAATCGTCAAACTCCGCTCGGAGAAGTCCAAGTATGAAAAGGCAGCGACAGAGGGCAAGCAGGTGCTGACCCTCATGAACAAGGACAACGAGATGTACAAGGTGGCTCTCGGCCTGACCCCCGTCGTCGGGCCCGGTATCATAGTGCGCGTGGACGACAGCACATTACCGCACGAGGCGGGCGCGGCAGCCGACGAATTCCTGATCCACGACTTCGACCTGTGGCCGATCGTCAACGACCTGCGCTCGGCGGGCGCGGAGGCGGTAGCCATTGGCGACCAGCGCGTGGTAGGCACGACAGCGATAACGTGTGTTGGGCGGGTGGTCAAAGTGAACGATGCTCCGCTCTCGCCCCCCTACGAGATCAAGGCAATTGGCAGCATCAAAGAACTCACCGGGGCGCTGACCATCAAGGACGGCGTGCTCGACAGGCTGAAGGCGCAGCGCTTTCCGGTCAACCTGGAGCAGGGCGAGAACATCTACATCCCCGCCGTGAGCGTGGGACCGAAAGTCAAGTTCGCCAAGCCCACCAAGGAGGCGCCGAAATGATCCTGCTGCCTGTTCTCGCGCTCTTGCTGGGCTTTGTCCTCGTTTACATGTTCAAACTGTCAGTCCCGCCTGACTACACAGACTACGTGGCCGTGGCGATCCTGGCCGGCCTTGACTCCGTCGTGGGCGGGGTGCGCGGGGTGCTCGATCACAGGTTCGAGCCTATCGTTTTCGTCACGGGTTTCTTCATGAATACGGCGGTGGCGGCGCTGCTGGTTTACGCGGGCGACCGGCTGGGGGTGAACATGTATCTTCCGGCGATCGTGGCGCTCGGGGTGCGCATCTTCTACAACCTGGGACACATCCGCCGCTCGCTTCTGGACAGGATCATGCACCGCCCCCTGGAGCACCCATCCGAGGCGCCCGAGGGATTCGTTGCTCCCCCCAGCCCGTAGCGCGGCTGGGTCTTTCGCAGCCGGGGTCGCCGTCAGAAAACGCGGGAGTGGGCTGCAGTGGGTTCCGGCCCGGTACTAGCCCTGGACATAGGGTCAGACAAGATATCGGCGCTGCTGGCGAGAGCCGGCGAAACCGGCATTGATACCCTGGGCCTGGGCCAGGCTCCGTCGAGGGGCGTGTTGCGGGGGGTGGTGGTTGATGTCGAGGAGGCTAGCGAGGCGATCGGCGAAGCCGCAAAGAACGCGGGCCGCAGAGCGCGTCATGCGCCCGCCTGGGTTTCTGTAACCGGAGCGCACTTTTCGGGCGCAATGACAAGCGCAGCGATCCCGATCACCCGGCCCTCGCGCGAGATTCTCCCCTCCGATGCGGACCAGGCATTGCGCGCAGCCGGGGAGGTCGCCCTGCCGGAGGGACGAGAGGTAGTTCACATCATCCCCTGCGACTTCGTCGTTGACGGCCTGCCCGGGGTGAGAAGGCCAGCCGGCCTGTCGGCCTCCACGCTCGAGGCAAGGGTTCATGTGATTACCGCCTCCAGCGCGGCGTTGGATAACGTCGGGCGGTGCCTGCAGCGCGCAGGCATCGCGCTCGAGGATTTCGTCTTTTCCCCCCTCGCCTGCGCCGAGGCCGCGTTCGGAGGCAAGCAGCCCAAAGGGCCGCACCTGCTCATTGACATCGCCGCCGCGACGACCGGCTACATGCTTTTCCGCGACGGGGGCCCGGTGCTCTCGGGGTGCCTCCCGCTCGGAGGCGCCCAGATCGTTCAGGACTTGTGCATCGGCCTCAGGCTGCCCCTGGACCAGAGTGAACAACTATTCAAGGGCGCAGCAGTGGGCCTCGCGGCTCTCGCGCGAGGGCAGCCTCCGGTCGTTGTTCGCGGTGCCGATGGCTCCCAGCGCCGCGTGAGATTGCTCGCCGCGGCCGAGATAGTCGAGGCCAGGTTGCGCGAGATCATCTCCCAGGTGCGCGCCCAGATTGTCGGCAGCGGCGTTGTGGCATTCCTTTCTGGCGGCGCGGTTCTCACAGGGGAGGTCAGCCGCATCCCCGGCGCGGTGGCGCTCGCCGAGCAGGTGCTCTCCTGTCCGGTTCGGGCCTATGGCGCGGCGCTGGCGGGATTGCTCCCCGAAGCGAAGGCCGCTGACATGGCCGCCGTCGTTGGCGCGGCAATCATCGGGCTGAGGCACTCGGCGCGCGAACCGCAGGCTGGGCGCGGCGCATGGCTTCGCTCGCTGGCGGCAAGGGCCGAGGCGATCAAGCGCGCCCTCCTGGGATCGTAGGGCCTGTCGTGTAGGGCAAGGGCTTGCCTGCCCTGAGCGATGCCGAAGGGCCCCTTGCCGTCTTCTGCTCACGTTGGACTGCTGCAGCCAAGATGCGCTTCGAATTCATCGGCGAGCCAATAACCATCGCCCTCGACGAGGGCAGGCCGGGCAAGCCTCCCGCCTCTTTCGAATGGAAGGGAGAATCGTACCCCATAGAAACGATCGAGGCGACGTGGGTTGATGCCGGATGGGGACCCCTGCGCTCGCGCTCAAAGCGCTGGTGGCAGCGCCGCCACCGCACCTACTACCAGGTAACGGCGCGCGGCCAGTTGTTCGAAATCTATCACGACCGGGGCCTGGACTCCTGGACCCTCTACCGCCGTTTGATCCCGTAACGCCAGCGCTACGGTGTGCGATGCGCCTCACGCAGGCGCTTCTTCGCAAAAGAGATAGTCTGGGTTTTGGCGTTCCAGGAGGATTTTGCGTCCAGCGCTTCCGCAACCGCTGCGGCCGGAGCGAAGACTATGCCTTTCAGGATCACTGCCCCATCTGCCGCCCCCACCTTCAGTGGCCTGCAGCGAGTCTCGCCCAGGCACAGGCCGATCAGTTTGCCGGGCTGGATCACCTTCACGTGCCCCCCGAGTTTCTTGCTCACTTCCTCCGCGGGGACCCAGGGCTTGCCCTTGCGCAGCACAGCGGCTGTTTTCAGGGTCAACTGCTTGCCATTGACCGTGACGCGGACGGCCCCCTTCTTCTGAGCCGCCCCCAGCGCAAGGCACGACGGCCAGATCAAGCACGCGCAGCAAACCGCGAGCGCACGCCTCATTGCTTGGTTGTCTCCTGTCTTTTCTTGGGGAAATCGAGCGTGGACGAAAGGGCGTCGTCCAGATATATGCGCACCACTGCGGGGCCGAAGCGCTGGAACTTCACCGGCGGCAACTGAGCTCCAGGGGGATGCGCTGCATCGTATATCGTGCGCGTGCCCTCTGCGTCCTCGACCTCGACGCGCACCGTAACGTCGGTTTTCCCTTCGCTGGGCGGCACGGTGAAGCGCAGGGTTTCGTCAACTGCCGCCTCCTTCTTCGTGGTTCCGTGCTCGGCGAAAGGATCGAACTCCGGCGGGCGCGCAGGGGCCTTGGGCCCTGTGCTGAGCACCAGCGTGACGGCGCTGTTGGGTTCCATGCCGGTGCCGCGAGCGGGTCTTGTTGTTATGACATAGCCCGGCGGCACCGCATCGCTGCTCTCCTCCACGACGTCGCCAGCGCGAAGCCCGGCTCCCTCAAGTTCCCGCTCCGCAGCGCGCTGCGACATCTGGCTGACGTCCGGGACTTTCACCAGTTTCCCCCCGCTGCTCAACCAGACGCGCAGTTCGCTCCCCTGTTCAACCATCTTGCCGCCCGACGGCGATTGGCGCGCCACCCGGCCGGCGTCGAGATCGCTCGCCGCCTTGCCTGCTTCGAAATACCGTAGCCCCATGCTTTCCGCCGCGCGCCGCGCCGACTCGGCGTCCATGTCATAAAGGTCGGGAATCTGCACCAGGTTTGCGTGCCCCCCTCTCATCTTGACCACCAATCCGCCTGCTGCCAGCACGACCACAGTCGCGATGATCGCCGCAGCCATGCGCCACGAACGCGCCCCGGGACGAGGCGGAACAGCGACAGCCAATGATGGTTCGCCCGCAAGGAATGCTTCCAACTCGTCCGCCAAGGCCTGCGCCGACGGGTAGCGCGCGGCCGGGTCTTTCTGCAGCAGCCGCATCACGATTGATTCGAGTTGCGCAGGCACTTCAGGGGCCAGCGAGCGCACCAGGGGCGGCTGGTCATAGACGTGCCGGTGAGCGACAGCCACCGGGTGCTGCCCCTCGAAAGGCTTGCGCCCCGTCAGCACCTCGAACAGCACGACGCCCAGGGAGTATAGGTCGGCCTGCGGGCCTACGGGCTCGCCCCTCGCCTGCTCGGGCGAGAAATAATGAACCGAGCCCATGATCAGGCCGGTGTCCGTATCGCCGGGCGCGGTTATGGCTTTTGCAATGCCGAAATCTGTTACCTTGACGGCATCGGGCGGGCCGCCGGTGGGAAGCAAGATGTTGTGAGGCTTGATATCGCGGTGCACGATCCCCTTTTCGTGCGCGCAGGCCAGGGCGCGCGCAACGCGAGCCGCAATCGCAGCGGCCTCGCGCGCGGGCATCGCGCCGCGCGCCTGCAGCCGGCGGCGCAGGTCTTCGCCCTCGACGAACTCGATGACTATGTAGTGGTTGACGCCGTCGCAGCCGGTGTCATAGACCGCCGCAATGGCCTCATGCGACAGGCTCGCAGCCGCCTGCGCCTCCTTGCGGAAGCGCTGCACGAAGCCCGGGTCGCTGCTGAACTGTTCCCTGAGTACCTTGACGGCCACCGTTCTGCCGAGCAGCAGGTCGCGTCCCCGGTAGGCTACGGCCATGCCGCCCTGGCCTACCTGCGCCAGCAGTTCGTAGCGCTGATTGAGAACAGTCCCCACCATCAATGGCAGGATACCACGCTAGCGGCTCCAAGTCCAGAGGCCATCGGGCGCGCGATTTCTATGGAATGCGGGGCTTTAGCCCCGCTTTCCAAAGCGGCGATAAATCGCCGCACTCCAAAGCGCGGCCTCAGCAGAAGCCGTGCCCCTCACTCGCCAGGCTGTTGGCCTGCAGGCAGAGACGGCTGCCCCGATGGCTCGGCGGTTTGACTCTCCACCTTGAACTGGCCGGGCTGCAGGCTCTCATCGGTCTCGAACAGAATCTGGGGCGGCCCCAGCAGGCGAAGCCCCTGCTCCGACGCGATGTCGCCCACCCAACGCTGCAACTCGGCCGACAATTCGGGCAGGAACGGGAGCGTTTGCTCCATGTCCTCGCTGGACAGGCCAATTGTGAACTTGTTGGGCCCCAAGGGGCCGGAAGGGTTTTCGCGCCTGCGTTCGAGCAACTCGCCCCACAGCCGCCTGGCAATGTCCGCCGGGTGAACGTGCCCGCGCAGCGATTTGGGAAAGCGCCGCGTCAGGGCGGCTTCGCAGTCGCGATCAGGTTGCATGTCGGTCTGCTGCTGCTGTCGGTCTTACCCGATCAGCGCGCTGGCGGCTTGGCTTTTTGAGGCGCAGGGGCGGCGCTCGCGGCCTCTTCCTTTGCTCGTTCCTTGGCCTCCTGCGCAGCCTTCTTCTGCATGTCCTCGCGCCGCTTCTTCTCGGCCTCGGCCAGGTCTGTTCTGCCCAGGCGCTTGTAGAGCCTTTCCGCGCTGGTGCTGACCGTCGGATTGTCCGGGGCCTCCTCGATTGCACCCTTGATGTAGTCTATCGCATCCTTTGCCTTCTTCAGTTGCACATACGTCTCAGCCAGAGTCAGCATTACCTGGTCGCGCGCGTCACTGGTCAGGCTGAGCACCTCATCGTATTCCGCTACCGCCTGCTCGTACTTTTTCCCGCTCGACAGCAAGTTCCCAAGAAGGTAGTGCACGGACGCGGCCACTTGCGGGGAAATGCTGGGAGCGTACGCCGCCGCCTGCCGCAGATAGGGAATTGCCTTGTTCATGTCGCGCCCTTGCATCAGCGTTTGCTGGGCTTGCACGAGCGGATCCGTCACCTCGATCTTGGCCGAGGCGTACACCTTGCGCCGAAAACCGGTCCACGCCTGCTCCAAGCGCTGCTCGACAACGCCCTGCCGGTATTCCTCTTTCTTCTTCTCGAAATCCTTGGGTATCTCGCGCTTGCGTCCCTCGACCAGGATCAGATGGTAGCCAAACTCTGTCTTCACTGGCTCGCCGACGACGCCGATCTTCTGCGAGAAAACAGCCTGGTCGAACTTCCTGAGCATCTGTCCCCTGCGGAACCACGTCGCCTTCTCACCCGTGATCCCCTGGCTCTTATCCTCGAAGGTTAGCGCCCCGCCCTTGCTGGCGGTCATTATGTCGTCGGATTCCTTCTGCGCCAGGGCGGCGAAGTCCGCCCCCGCGCGCAACTGCGCCAGAAGTTTCTTGGCTTTTGCCAGCGCTTCGGCTTCGGTGCGTTTCTTGCCCTTGGGCGGCGTGAAGGCAACCTCTATGTGTCGGGCCTTGACCTGGTCGAACTGCTCCGTCAGTTCCTTGTCACTCACCTTCGTGGTCGCCATCAGTTTCATGCGCAGCGCCTGCACCAGCAGGCTGTAGCCGATATCGTCCGCCTGCTGCCGCCAGGTCTCCTCTAGGTTGCGGCGCATTTCGGCTTCATCTACGGGGCCGCCCCGCTTTCGCCTGCGAGCGATCGCCTCTTTGAGTTGCTGCTCCACCAGGGTGTTTATCCGTTGGTCAACCATGTCGCGCGTTACATTGATGCCCATCTTCGCTGCTTCCTGGCGCACCAACAGTTCGCCCACTGCTTCGTTGAATGCGTTCAGGTAGGCCCAGCCCAAGAACTGCAGCGGCGGACGCCCCCCCTGCGTCACCGCGACGAACTTCCGGTCGAACAGCTCGCGCGTTACCGGCTCGCCGTTGACTGTCCCCAGCACCGCGGGCGGTTCCGTGCCCGCCCCCGCCGCACGCCTCACGCGCGGCACGTAAGACCCGTAGAAGAAAAAGATACCGATGATGAAGATTATCAGGATGATCCACATCCCGGTGCGCATGTGAACTTCGAACTTTCGGCGCATTCTCGTCAGCGACATTCGACCGCCTCCTGGGCTACGACTCGGTGGATGAGGGCTGCCGCAGCGCGGCGCGCCCCTTCTCGATGGCGGCCAGGATCTGCTGGACAGACTTCTCGAGGTTGTCCAGCGCCTGCCGGCAGTACTCGTCCATCTCGCGCCTGATGCGCGCTGCCTCCTCTTGCGCCTGCGCGGCGACCTCCTGGCCCTGGCGCTGCGCCTGCTTGATGATCTCGTCCTGCGATACAAGCAGGGCCGCCTGCTCCTTCGCATCCTGGATCAGACGCGAAGCCTGTTCGTGGGCCTCCGCAATGATGCGCTCGGCGTCCTTCGTCGTCTGGACCGCCTTCTTCACCTCCTCGGGCAGGCTCGCGCGCAGCCGGTTGACGAGTGTGAAGAATTCGTCCTCGTCCACTCCCCACGCCCGGTGCAGCACATGGACCCTCGTCCGCTTCTCGATCAGGTCCTCAAGTTCCTCAATTATTCTGAGCAGGTCTATTGCCGTCTCCCCCTTCCCTTGAGTTTTTCCTTCAAACGCTTGGCGACTACCGGCGGAACATACTTCCTGATATCGCCTCCCAGCGAGGCGATCTCCTTCACGATGCTGGAACTCAGGTAAAGGAACTCCGCGCCCGTCATCAAGAACATGGTGTCCAGGCCGTCGGCCAGGGTGCGGTTCATCATGGCCATCTGCAGTTCGTTCTCAAAATCGGAAACTGCTCGCAGGCCCTTGATTATCGTGTCGGCCTCCCGCTTGCACGCGAATTCCACCAGCAGCCCGCGAAACGGTTCGATGCTTACATTTTTCAGGCCCTTGCAGCACTCGCGCAGCATCTCCACTCGCGCGCGCACCGGGAACAGAGGCTCCTTCTCCGGCCGCTCAGCCACGGCGACGATCAGCCTGTCGAACAGCCGCGCCCCGCGCTCGATGATGTCCATGTGCCCATTGGTTGCCGGATCGAATGTCCCCGGATATATCGCCGTCGCCACCGCTTCTAGGTCTCCTAACCGTAGGGCAGGAGCTTGCCTCCTGCCCGATTGCTCACCACCTCGAAAAACGAAAAACACGTGTCGCCGACTCGCCGCCTGTCCGTGATCTCCAATCGCCCGATCCGCGCCGCCATCTCCGTCTTGCTGAAATGCTGCCAAACCACCACCGCGCCGTCCGCCAGCAGATCGCCCTCGCCCAGGTATTCCAAGGCCGCGCGCGTCTCCCTCTCGGCCGCGTAAGGCGGGTCCAGGAACACGATGTCAAACTTCTCGCCGCGCTCAGCAAGCAACTTCAGCGCCGGCTGCGCGCGCTTCCAGATTACCTCCGCCTGCTCTTTCATGCCCACGCTCTCGATATTCTCCGTGATGGCGCGGCACGCCTTCTCATTTGCCTCGACAAATGCGGCGAACGCCGCCCCGCGGCTGAGCGCTTCCAGTCCCACCGCCCCCACGCCTGCATATAAATCAAGAAATCTGCAGCCCGAAATCCTGGGTGCCAGGATGTCGAAAAGCACCGTGCGCGCGCGGCTCGACGTCGGCCGCACCGACCGCCCGCGCACCGCCCTCAACCGCCTCCCTTTTTCCCTGCCGGCAATGATGCGCATCTTGCTCGCCGCCCCACCCCACGCGACCAGTCTAGAGGCTCCCCCGCCACCTGTAAAGTAGGGGCCTATCGTGGAGTGCGGCGATTCATCGCCGCCCGTTCGGGCGACCCTGACGGGCCGCCCTCAGGGTGGCCCGAAGGGCCGCTTTCCAGAGCGGTAAAATAGGCGCGCATGGCAACGCGCCCCAACCTGCGAACGCCACCCCTTCCTGTTGGGGCGTATTGCATACGCCCTCACCTCTACCCGTAGGGCAGGACCTCGCGTCCTGCCCGTCTTCTGTAGGGCGGGCGCGCCGACGCCCGCCAAACTGCATGGTAGCATCCGCCGGCTGGCGGATCGCCTCCTGCCGGAGATGTCATTCTGAGCGAAGCGAAGAATCCCATTTCAGCATGTGGGATGCTTCGTCCCGACTCCGTCGGCTGGCGGATCGGGACTCAGCATGACATAGCGCCTGGGGCCGGCGTTGCTTGACACGGTTCGCGGAAAAGGGCAATCTTGTCGCTGCTTCGTCATCATCTGCGTGCGGCTGTCCTGGGTCGGCGAGGCATGTGTGCATGACCACGCAACTGCAAGCGATCCTGAGGGAACTGCGAACCCGCTTCGAGCGTCTCTACGGGGAGCGCCTGGTGCACATGGTGCTCTACGGCTCCCAGGCTCGCGGCGACGCCGAGCCCGGCTCCGACATTGACATGCTCGTGGTGCTGCGCGGCGAGGTCGAGCCGTGCGCGGAAATCGCGGCAACGGAGTTCGACGTAGCCGACCTTTCGCTCGAGCACGATGTGTCCATCGTGTGCGTGTTCGTCTCCGAGGAGGAATACAGGGGAGGCGGTAGTCCGTTGATGCTCAACGTGCGGCGTGAAGGGGTGGCGGTGTGACGTCAGAGCAGCAAGCCCTGGTTGAAAAGGCCAAGGAGAGCCTGGCAGCAGCGCGGTTGCTGCACGCCAACCGACAGTATGGTTTCGCGGCAGCGCGAGCCTACTACACGATGTTCTACCTGGCGGAGGCCTTCCTGCTCGGCGAGGGACTGACCTTCTCGAAGCATTCCGCCGTGCACGCCGCCTTCGGGCAGCGATTCGCGAAAACAGGACGTGTGCCCGCCGAATTCCATCGCTATCTGCAGCGCGGGCAGGAAACCCGACATCAGGCCGACTATGGCACAGCGCCTGTGAGCGAGAGCGAATCAGCGGAGCAGATTGCCCGCGCCGAGAAGTTCCTGGCGCTTGCGCAGAAGATGCTCGGTCGTCCAGCAGAGCAGGAATAATGGGTATGTCATTCCGAGTCCGCCGGCTGGCGGACGAGGAATCTCATGCTGGAACCGCACGCGCCGGCATCAATACGGCCAAAACACGTAGGTCTTCATCTGGAACCCCACGCCGATCAGGCTCCAGACAGCCCCGGCGATGCACTCTCCGATGATAAGCCCCACGAACAGCGGCAGCCCTTTGCGATAGAGCCGCAAGCCGCCCCACCGAAGAACCAGCAGTTTGGTCACCCACGCAATCATCAGCGGCCCCCACAGAAGCCCCATTGACCACGAACTCGAAACCGCATAGCCCACCGGATGAAAGGGCCACCATGCGAACCGCGTTCTCATCAGGAGCAGGAACAGGCTGAAGAGGAAACCCGCCACGATTGCCATTTCGCTGGCGAGGTTTGCGGGCTGCGGAACCTCCATCCAGCGGTTGAGCCGGTCCCAGGGCTCCCTCGCGAACGCGTGCGCCGCCAGGCCAACCTTCGCCGTCCCCATGCCGTAGCGGTATCCGATGTGCAGCATCCCCCAGAACCCTGCCAATGCTCCGATGAATCCCGCCAGAAGCATCGCCCAGAACAGCGCGCGCATTGATATGCCGCGCCGCTCCGCTATCTTGAAACCCTCCAACTGGTGGGGCATCGGGTGGCTCCGATAGGCCCGCGTCAGCCACCAGTAAATGTTGAACATCGCAAGGCCCCCCGGCCCGATGGCCTGCGAGCCCATCACCGCCGTCATCATCTCGTCCGGCCCGCCGTAGTGAAGGTCGTGAGCGGGCGGCCCAAGTTCCGCCCTCATGCGGGTTACGGCCGTCAACAAGGCGAACGAAATCACGAAGAACGCTATCGCTGTCCACATCGGCATCCCGCTATACCAGGAGAACGCCACCAGGGCCGCGAAACCCAGGGCAGCCCCCACAGCAGCCCACCGATACCCCAGGGGCTCGCGTGAATCGTCGAGCACTTTTCGACGGCTGAACGTCTGCCTCAGCACCTGGGCCAGGTTCCTGCGCCCTATCCAAAGCACGAAAATGAACAGCCCCATGTAGGCCCCGAAACTCTGCTCGGTGATATACGGGGAGCGGGGTCGGCCCAGCCACCCGTACTGCGCTGCGACGACTAACTCCGACTGCCAGTACCAGAAGAAGAACCAACTGGCGAAAAGAAGGTCAACGGGGAGCAGGTAACCAAGCCCGATGGCGAACGGGTAGAAATTGAAATTGACCCCGCGCCACATGCTCCACGGCCAGGCTACGAAGTAGCGGCCGATGTTGTTGAACGGCTTGCCGCGCGTCGGGATTGCGGGCATGCTCGGATAGAGGTAGTTCAGGCCGTTGAGCAAGTTGACGCCCGCCGCAACAGCAAACCCGATCCAGAAAAGCCGGTTGCGCCACAGGTCGGTCTTCGGGTCGGTGATCTCAAGCGGGATTTGAGCGATGGGGTAGGACAGGCGCTCCCGCTCGGTCCACTGCTTTCTCACGATGGCGTTTATGCAAAGACACGTGAACACCAGCACGACGATGAACGCGATCCAGATGCCCGCCGGAACGGCCCATGCGAGCAGGCGCTCGCGCGTGTAGAGCGTCGAGTTGCCCTGGTAGAAACCCGCCAGGATTCCCTTGTCCTTCATCACCAGGTGGTCGGGAACGAAGCGGTCGAAGCGCTCCGCCCACTTGTTCTCAGGCGTCGCGAACCACGTGCCTTCGCCGAGCATCGAAACGAGGATCTCCACCTGGTCGTGGCTGCAGACCGATGTCGCCACCGCGAGCATGATGTAGAGGACGAGCAGTTCCCGCGCGTCGAGCGCCCATTGCGGGCGAATCCTGCGAACTGCGATATTGAGCAGCAGCAGCGCTAGCACCGTGAAGACGACGTGGAAATACAGCGCGACCGTCGTCGGCTGGCCGCAGTACCACACGATCTCCATCTGCAACACCCAGTAGCAGTTGAGCGGCATCAGGATCAGGCCGAGCAGGATGACGCGGCCCGTTATGCCGAGGTCGCGTGGGGAAATGCGCCGCCGGTCTGCACGTGCGCGCATGCCGCGCTAATTCGGCGGGTGAAGTCTCCATCCTTCCATTGGGCGGCTGCGACTCCTGCGTCGGCACACGCCCGCGTGGCAACGCCCGGCGCCATCACTAACAGCACCCGGTCTTTGGAGTGCGGGGCTTCAGCCCCGCTTTCAAAAGCGGCGATGAATCGCCGCACTCCACAAGCATGCGAGGGATTGACAGGGGGGGCAGTATGTGCTATGAATCGCGGCAAGGAGAGCGCGCGTCATGGCTGCGGTGCACATGGGCAATATCATTGGATGGGCTTCGCTTATTGTAGGGCCGCCCGCTGCGCCGGAGTGTTGAACGTCAGACCATAGGAAATGCTACCGACGCCGCGGGCAACAATCCGCGGCGTCGGCGTCTATCTATGGGCAGTGAGAACGCCGCTCGGGATGATGCGGACGCCGGAGCGCAGTGAGGAAGGGACGAAAATATGGGTGCCATGAAGGGGAGAACGAGTTATCGTTGGGCGGTGGGCGCTGCCGTTCTGGCGGCAGCGCTGCTGTGCTCGCGCGCCTGGTGCGACCAGCCGCAGTTCACGGAGGACGTGAACGACGCGGGAAAAGACACCGTCGCTGCGGCCCGCACCCGGGTTGCCCCGAAGATTGACGGCGTGCTAGATGACGAGTGCTGGAAGGACGCAACGCGCCTGACAAGTTTTCGCGTCGGGAATCAGCCGGGCCAGGGAGCCATTGCCTCACAGCCAACCGAGGTGCTCGTCACCTCTGACGGGCAGGCGCTCTACTTCGGCTTCATCTGCCGCGAGAGCGACGTAACGAAGATCGCCGCCCACCAGACGCAGTATGATGGCAGTTTCGACCTCGACGACTGCATTGACATCGGGCTCGATACTTTCTGCGACAAGACGCGCTCCTATGTGTTCGTGGTGAACCCCTTGGGCACGCGCAATGACAGCCGCTGGGGCGATGAGCGCTGGAACGCCAAATGGCAGGCGGCGGCGAAGATCGGCAAGGATTGCTGGACGGTCGAGATCGCGATTCCGTTCTCCATCCTGACGATGCCGAAGGGCGCGAAGAAGTTCGGGTTCAACTGCGGGCGCTTCGTTCAGCGCCGGAGTGAGTGGGACGATTGGAAATACACGAAGAACTACTCCTGGCGCGAGTTCACGTGGGCCGGGTTGACGGGGTTCGAGATTGGAGCGGCCATGCGGCCGGATCGCTACCTGGGATATGTTGTCGGCTCGCGCCGATTCGAGGAGCCTGCATCAACGACAGGGCACATCGGCGGCGACTGGGAGCACCCGCTGACCAGCACCTCTACCGCTATGCTCACGGTCAACCCCGACTGGAGCCAGATCGAGGCTGCGCACGCGAGCATTGACTTCACCTACGTCGAGCGCTCCCTGCCCGAGGTGCGCCCGTTCTTCGTCGAGAGCCTGCCATACCTGCCGACGAACACCATCTTCTATCCCCAGGGACGGATATACCGGTTCGACGAAGGCCTGAAGGTGACGGGCACCGACGGCCCCTTCAGGTTCGGGGTACTCGGCATGCTCGGCGTTCAGCGGTTCGCAGACGTGCCGCGCGAGGACGATCTCGCCGCGCGCCTGTGGTATGACTTCAGCCACGAGACTTATCTCAATGTGTCCGACTTGCGCTCAGGCACCGACGACTGCTCGCACGTGGAGTTCGTTCACGAGCACAAGGGGCCCATCAATACGCGCACTGTGGCAGCCTATTACCATCAGTCCTCGGACCTGCCCGACCTGGGGGGAAGCCAGGCATCCCTGCGTACCTATGCTCAAACCGAGGACTGGTCTGCCCAGTTCTCGTGGGAGAACACGGGGGACAACATGCGGCCAGCGCTTGGCCGCTTGCCCCGCCCCGGCATTCAGGCGTGGCAGGTAAGGGGTTCCCGCTATTTCAACCCCAAGCCCGGCAGCACATGGTTCGAGAAAGTCAATGTTGTCATGTCCTACAACCGGGCGCTCGACCACCAGGGCAACCTGAACTATGAGGACGCTTTTCTGAACATGTGGATGCAGCAGAGCCCGGAGTTCTCCATCGGCGGAGGCCCTGACCGTTACCGGCATCCCGGGCCGAGCGGGAACGTGTTCGACGATGTGACCTGGGGCTTCGGGGCCAATTTCCTGGAGCGCAGACCCACGAATGCCTGGCTCGGGGCGACCATCGGCACCATCGAGGAGTCCGGCTACCGCAACTTCAACGTTGGGGGCCAGGCGCGCACGCGCAATGACCGGCTGGCAGGATACACCACCCTTGAGTGGACGCGATGGGGCCGCCGCAATTCACTTTCGCTTCACGGAAGCGAGGAGAACGCGCACCAATACACGGTGGGGCTCAGTTATCGCTTATCCAGGCGCACCACGTTCGCCCTCAGCCAGCGCTGGCTGAAACAGGAGGGCAAGAGCAACACCATATTCAACGCCGTCCTGCGCAAGCAATATGGGGTTGACCACGACCTGTATATCATCTTCGGCGACCCCACGAACCCCGACGAGACCGTCAACCAGATAATGGTCAAATACGTGATGCCCTTCGGCAAATGGGGCGAGCGCTGACAGCAGGCCGTAGGCGGGTGCTTTGGGGGCGGCTTCTCCTGAAGCCGCCCCGTTGCCGTGCAGGCCCGCGGAGTCAGGAGACCCCGCGCCCGGTTAGGGGCCC
>Ga0315296_10000520_pt1 | contig 35268 bp, 33 predicted proteins | sample YL17G14_18_MG_FD_203921 | JGI IMG/M metagenome (GOLD analysis project Ga0315296, IMG submission 203921) | Sediment microbial communities from Yellowstone Lake, YNP, Wyoming, USA - YL17G14_18 | ecosystem: Environmental > Aquatic > Freshwater > Lake > Sediment | place: USA: Wyoming | collected... | reverse complement strand
AAAAGACCATAGGGATGGTATGTAGAAGAGGCCACTCGCCATTTCGTAGCAACGAGGTTGGATTCCCAGTGCCTCAATACGAATCGGAGGCGAGTAGGCCATGCTGTACATAGGACTGGACGTGCATAAAGAATTCTGTCAAGCGTGCGTGATCGATGAACATGGACGAGTCCTCTCGAACGAGAAGTTCTCGTCCACCCGGGATGAACTCGACAGGTTCCTGGCTGGATTCAAGGACGCCAAGTTCGTCCTCGAATCAACAGGCATCTGGGAGTTCATCTACGAGGGCATCGAGAAGAAAGGTTTCGAAGCGCAACTGGCTCATCCACTCAGGGTGAGGGCAATCGCAGAGGCCAAGGTCAAGACCGACAAGGTCGATGCCGAGACCCTCGCCCAGCTACTGAGAGCGGACCTCATCCCGAGATCCTGGGTCCCCTCCAGGGACATCAGGGACCTCAGGCAACTCGTGAGACAGCGCGCATATCTCGTCCAACAGTCCACAAGTTTCAAGAATCGAATCCACGCTGAACTCCTCAGACGAGGAGTACGGCGTCCACAGAACTTCGTGATGCCGTTCTCGAAGAAGAGCATCGACTGGATGCGGTCTCTCGAGATCCCGACTGTCATCTCGTGCCTGAACTGCCTCGAGAGCGTCCAGGTACAGATCGAGGAGATGAACATCAAGCTGCTGGATGAGTTCAACCGAAGACCCGATGCTCAGCTCATAGCGACGGTCCCGGGCATCGGATTCTACGGTGCCCTCCTCATCCACGCGGAGATCGACGACATCAAGAGGTTCTCTCATCCAGAAAAGCTATGCGCTTATGCGGGGTTGGTGCCGACTGTGAGGCAGTCGGCATCGTCCGTCCACTACGGCGCCATCAGCAAGGACGGGTCCAGCTATCTCCGCTGGATGCTCACGGAGGCGGTTCACACTCATGTTCATTGCGAACCAGGCTCGCGACTCTCGAGATTCCACGCGAAGGTCGCGAGACGAAGGGGCAAACAGAAGGCGACCATCGCGACCGCGAGGAAACTCCTTCTCATCATCTACTGGATGCTCGTGAGACATGAACCGTATCACAGTCAAGGATTGGACCCCGGGTTTCCTCCTGCACGTAATGAGTGCGACATAGGGATTGGGGCAGGTCCCTGACAAATGGACGAAGATGCCATAGTGCGGCGTAGACCGCGAATAGAGGCTTGTCCGACAAACCCCTTGATCGAGTCGACGACGGGAGGCAAAAACAAAGAGGATGAAACGCAATCAGACGAGATGTGAGTGGCCTTCTTCAACATAGAGGAGGAAAGGCGAAGAAAAGGGTAAGGGGTTTGGTGCGTTCTCCCAAATCTCAATTCGGCTTGATTGAACTTTAGCCAGCACTGGTGATAACAGAGCCGGCCTACCCCACTTCTCCACCACTGAGATCAGTAGAATTCCAAAGGAATCTGAACTAGAGCGATTTATGAAAATGTATTTAACAAACCAGCTGTTTCCTCTGGCCGAGCAGGTGTAATCTAGTCTGGTTAGGATTTTGGCCTTCCAACTCTGCCAAGAAATAAGATAGAATTGGAGAGGGACGAAAGCCAACGGCCCGGGTTCGAATCCCGGCACCTGCACTCTCGTTCCATTGAGTTTCAGTTTAGCCCTGCTCGCAATTCTGCGTGGGAGGTCTAAGCCTCTTCCTCGTCATCTCCAAGCACAGGATTGTGCTCAAGCGCGTACAGTTCGTCGAATTGTTTTGACTCAGCCAGTGCTAGTGGCTGCACGTAGCAGTGCGGGTGGAATCCGACCACTTTCTTGTGGGCGTACAGGTCGAAATCTTCCTCAGACTCTACGACGTCCATCTTCTGTCTCCTTAGTTTCATTTCAAACACCTATCCTGCGATTTCCGCTTGCTCACTCGTCTCAGGAATTGCGATCATGTCGTCGGTCAGCAGGCTCCGATCTATCTCATGTAGATCATCCAGAAGCCGTGAGATGTCACTGACATCCTCTCCAAGACCCGACATCTCGCTCACGAGATCCTCGAGGTCCTGAAGCGTGTGAGTCTTTGCCCACTCGATTGCATAGGCGTTCCGGACCGCCGCTTTCACAGCATTCCTGTGCTTCATTGCATCCCATCCTAAGTAGTTTTGTCTGACGATTTGTCAGCTGATTCGCTGTATATCGCTGACGAGTATTTATAGGTTGCTTGAATGACGATGTTGATAGGCCAGATTCGTCGGACTCAATTCAATCGCAGAAGGAAGAAATCTCATAGAGATTTCTACTCTGGGTAAAGAGAGAATCTTAGGTGGAGACAACCGAAATTGTGAAGTCTGTCCGACGCAGAATCACGGATTCTGACGACGGAGCCGGATGCATTCCCTGCGCCTCGGGAAACGCTTTTATCAAGCCAAGGGTATTAAGTCGCAGTCAGCCAGGTGTACAACCTTGGGTTTGCTTGATACGCTCCTCAACAGAGAGAGGAAACTCCTTGACAACGCAAAGAAAGAACTCGACAGAGTAGATGCTCTGGACAAGAGCGGGAGACAACAGGACGCCCTTGCAGAGCTTGACAAGCTCAAGGGCATGCTCAAGCAGGACATCATGTTCATTGGCAAGATGAAATTGGACTTCTCAAAGATCTTCGCCATGCTTGGAGCGAGATACTTGATATTCGGGAGGCCTCAGGATGCGCACGACGCTGCGAGATACGCGTTGGACTTCGACCCAAAAAACGCGGAGGCCATGGGCGTCGCCGGCAGAGCCGCTCTGAAACTCGGCAGGAAGGACGAGGCCATCGCGTCTCTCAAGGACGCCATATCGATTTCTCCGCGATCGGAAGAACTGTGGCATGTCCTTGGAGAGAGCCAGGATGAGATCGGCGATGTCCCTGGAGCCGTCGAGAGCTACAAGCAGGCCATAGCGATCAATCCCCTTGGAATCAGGAATTTTGACAAGATACTCGCACACACGCCGGAAGACAGCGATATGATCAAACGGAAGGCTCTAACTCTCACGAGGCTGCAGAGATACGAAGACGCTGTCCGTACCTTTGATGCCGGGATTCAGCTGAAACCCAAGGACAAAGAACTCTGGATCGGCAAGGCCACAGCACTCAACTTCGGGGGCAGGTCAGATGATGCGATCAAGGCTTTGAACGCGGCCCTCAAACTCACCCCCGACGACGTGTACTGTCTGGATAACCTTGGAAGGATACATCGCAAGCTCGGACACCGGGAGGAAGCCCTCAAGAGTTTCTCAAGGGCAATCGAGATCGATCCTACCAGCAAACTCCTTTGGAACGAACTCGGTATTGTGCAGGCTGAGCTGGACAAGCCTGACGTCGCATTGGATTCGTTCGACCACGCCTTGAGAATTGACCCCAACGATGTGAACGTCCTTGTCAACAAGAAGAAGATTCTGGTGAAGGCAGAGAAGTACGCGGAAGTTGTCTCCACCTGTGACCGGATATTGATCCTCAAACCAGACGATGTCGAGACGCTGATAGTCAAAGCACGCGCGCTATTCACTCTTGAGCGGGCGGGCGAGGCGCTGACTTTCGTGGACATCGCTCTCAACCTCTCGCCGAAATCCAAGGAGGCCCTGAACCTCAAGAAGGAGTGCCTCATCAAGTTGGGCAGGCACGAGGATGTCATCACCCTCTGCAACAAGATGCTGGACATCGACCCCAGCGACAACATGGCCATGCACGACAAAGGCATCGCGCAGGTGAAGGCCGGGAAGGCCCAGGACGCGGTGAAGACCTTCGAGAAGGCGCTCAAGACCTCGCCCGAGCAGCTGCCGCTGCTGGAAAGCTTGAAGGAGACCTACAAAGTCCTGCAGAAGGACGAACTGGTCGTTCAGACCAGTGACAGGATTATCGCCCTCGACCCGAAGAACAAGGGGGCGTTTCTCGACAAGGCAGTCGCACTCGACCGACTCGAGAAACTCGACGACAGCGTGGCGACGTACAGACTTGCCCTGAAGCATGATCCTGCGAATCCAGAGATATTCTACAATCTCTCCGCACTATTCCTCAGAACGGGGAAGCCGAAAGAAGCGCTCGACTTCGCCAAGCAGGGAATCATCGCTGCTCCCTCCTTCCAGCCACTCTGGCACATGAGAGGCATGGCCGCATTCCAATCGAGGGAGTACGAAGAAGCGGTCGCTGTGCTTTCCAAGGCTGCCGAGCTCAATGCAAACGACAATCAGTCCCTCGCTTTGATGGGCAGGGCGTTGGTCGAGCTGAAGCGCTATGAAGAGGCATTGATGGCATACGACAAGGCGCTGCAAGTCGACCCGAAGAATGACGCGGTATGGTTCCAACGGGCAATAACACTGGAGTGGCTCGAGAGATACGATGATGCGCTGACCTCGGGAAAAGAAGCCATCCGTCTCAACCAGAGAGCCGCAGAATACCGAGTCAAGGAAGGTGTTCTGCTCACCAAGCTGGGCAGGCTCGACGAGGCGCTCATGGCGTACGACGAGGCGCTCAGAACCGGCCCCCCCAGCATGCAACTCCTTGTGGCAAAGAAGGAATTGCTCAAGTCGCTTCAGCGGAACGAGGAGGTCGTCCAGGTCTGCAACGAGATGCTCGCCCAGTCGCCTAGAGACAAGGATGCGCTGATCGACAAGGGTAGCGCTTCTCTGTTCTTGAAGCGGCCGAACGAGGCGCTCACTTGCTTCAACAAGGCCCTTGAAGTCCAGGGAGATGACCTTGATACCCTCGAGCTCAAGAAGATGGCGCTCATCGCGCTGGACGACGCGGAGAACGTTGTCTCCGTGACGAACAGGATCCTCCAGCTGAGCCCGAAGAACAAGAGCGCCCTGACGGACAGAGCATCTGCCCAGGAGAGGCTTGGAAGAAGGGACGAGGCGCTGAGGAGCTACGAGAACGCTCTTGCGCTGGATCCGAAGGACATCTTCGTGTGGAACAGGAAAGGTCTTCTCCTTCTCGGTGCAGCTAACCCAGCCCAGGCAGCAGAGGCCTTCGACTACGCAATAAGGTTGGATTCGAACCAGCCTTTCGTTCTCAATAACAGAGGGAAATCGTACCTTGAGCTCAGAAGATTCGAGGAATCGCTGACCGACTTCAAGAAGGCCATCAAGATCTTGCCTAACGTTGCAGAGTTCCACACCAATGAAGGACGAGCCCTCGCGAGCATGGGCAAATTCGAAGACTGCATCGGCTCGTTCAACGAGGCCAAACGGCTCGCCCCCAAAGATCTCGGAACCCTGAAATACATGGGCATGGCCCTCCTGAAGCTCAACCGCGTTCAGGAAGCTCTGAGAGCGTTCGACGAGGCAATCAGGATCGGGTCCAATGACAAGGACCTTTGGAAGAGCAGAGCGAAGGCCTACGAGGCAATCGGTGACAAGGAGCAGGCGGTGGCCTCCTACAACAAGGCCCTGGAACTGGACCAGTCGGATCAGAACTCCTGGTACAGGCTGGGTCTCCTGCACATGGAGATTGGAAGATATGCCGAGGCGAACGCTTGTTTCGACAAAGCCCTGGACATCGATAGCTCAAGCCCGAAGATATGGATGAGCAAGGGCTTCGCGATGGAGAAACAGGGACTCGCTGAGGAAGCGGTCAGCTCCTACGACAGGGCCATCGGACTCGACTCGAACGACAAGGAAGCGTGGAAGAGCAAGGGACAAGTGCTGCTCGAGATCAACCGCCCGGAGCAGGCGCTCAGATGCTTCGACCACGCTCTGAGCATAGACCCGTACTTCGAGGTGGCGAGCGAAGGGAGGAAGCAGGCGGAAGAGGAGATCCGGAGAAACAGGATTGAGGACTATGCAAGATCCGTCCTCGAATTCGAGTACACGCACGGAAGACCTGTCTCCAAAGAAGAGGCTTTCAAAGTATGTGGAATCCCGTACGCCTTCCTGAACGACGTGCTTGAGTACCTCGGCGGCAAGCCCGAGCTGAGTCTGTCTGGCATGTCCAGAGAGGACCTCGAGCGGTACGAGCGTCTCTCGCGCGAGATACTCGTGAACACTATGGACAAGCGCGACCTCGCCGAGCACGGTCTCCGACTCTGCGACATCACAGTCAACTTCCCCGATCTCAAGGTTGCGAGCGCGAAGAAGATACTGAGTTACATACAAACGGTAGAGGAGCACGAGTTCAGCACGAAGGTCAGCGACCCACAGACCGAATCGCTGCTCAGGCAGGCGCTAGAACTCCCAGAGGACCAGAAGAACGTATTGGGCCTCATCAGGAACCTGGGAGTCGGAGCCTACTGGGCGAGACAGCTGGTGACAATCCTCAGGGCCTTCCAAGGAGGAGGTTTCGAATCGCCCACAATCGCATTGAGGTCCATAGTCAGTGGCAGCTATGGGGAATACTCAGCGTACGATGAACGTCAGAAGAAGCGACATCCGCTCATGGAAGAGCCGACCGCCAGACCAAGCCGGGACGAACGACGAGCCGAAGAGCGCCCGTCCAGGCGCAGGCATGAGCCAGAAGAGGAGGAGCGGAGGAGTCGCTCCCCCGAGGTGGAGGCACTAAGGGAGAGACAATACGACAAGCCGGCCAAGCAGAGAAGGATTCGGGAGCAGCAGCCAGCTCAGCAGGAGATACCGTCCGACCTCGTGGGTAGACGGTGTCTGTTCCATGGGGGCATCGCGGTTGCTCGATGCGGAAAGTGCAAAGCAGTTCTCTGCAAAGAATGCATACGCGGGTCCGACAGGTGCCCGAGATGCAACTCCCCGCTGTCTGGTGAAGAAGAGAAGCCTGCGAAGAGAAGGTCACGGGCAGAAGAGGAGGAGAGGCCTGAGGATGAAGAACTTGAGGAGACCGAAGAGGCCAGGCCCAGGAGAAGACCTCGGGAAGAGCAGCGGTCTCCGCACAAGAAAGACGAGGAGGATTTGACCAGGCTTTAGCCCGCCCTGAAGATACGCAGAGCTCAACCGTGTAGCTTCTTTGTGAGCTTCGCGACCCTCTTGCCGTACCTTATGCATATCTTCTCTGACCGCTTGTCGGGCTTTTCAATCGCCACGGGACCGTAGTGGTCGCCGCTGGAGTCACCACAGACAACCATGCCGTGAATGAGCAGCGCCTGGAGGATGTCCAGGACCGTCGTCTCGTTTCCGCCGCCAATGTTCGCGCTCGACGAGAACGCACCTCCAACTTTGTCCTGCAATTTCCCGTGGTACTTGATGCTCCTGTCGAGCAGGTCCTTCACCTGGGAGGCCATTCCACCGTAGTATGTCGGCGAGCCGATGATTATCCCGTCGTACTTGGGCAAATCATCGACCTTAACATCTTTCACGTTTTTCGTGTCCACTTCAACGTCCTCGTCCATGACGCCCTGCTGGATCAGATAGGCCATCTTCTTGGTGTTTCCTGAGCGAGAGTAGAATACGATGAGTATCCTCGGCATGCAACTGCCTCCGGTTCTGTCTGAATGTGACCGACCTTCATATAGTCATCCGCGAACGAACCCTACATCACCCGATCACGAGTGTCTCGAGGCTGGTATGTCCGAGTCGGAACCTATCCATTCGATATGGATCAGTGGGGAAGGGAGGTCTCTCACCGAGAATCAGGCAAGCCATGAGCTCTCCGACAGCTGGCGAAATCATGAACCCGTGTCCGGAGAAACCGCATGCGATGAAAGCGTTCTCGACCCCAGGGATCGAATCCAGGATCGGGTTCGCGTCCGGGGACATGTCATAGAACCCGGCCCACTGCCTCATCATGCGTGCCGCGGAGAGACGCGGGAACAGGTCCACGAGTCTCTTCGAGAGCTGTTCGCAGAAGAAGTGGCCCGACCTGCCGGGGTCCTCGCCATGAGCGTTCGACTCTGTGATTCCAGCTACTAGCTCGCCGCGCGGTCCTTGGCTCATGTAGAAACCGTCCTTCAGGGTGACGATCATCGGATCCAGGAATGGAGACAGAGGCTCCGACGCCATTATCTGGTGCCTGACCGGTCTCGTGGGCACATCGACCCCAAGCATCTTTGCGACAGTGCTCGACCATCCACCTGCGGCATCCACGACCTTGTTTGCCTCGATGATTCCGTGAGAGGTTCTGATTGAGAATCCCGTGCTACTCTCAGCAATTCCGTCGACAGTGCAGTGCGTTTCGATGGCAACCGAGTTCCTACGCAAGTGCTCCGCATAACCGAAGAGTAGTGGGAATGGAAAGAGGATTCCATCGCCCTTCCTGAAGGCTCCTCCGACCACGCTCGGACACACCATCTGAGGTACGATGTCCTTGGCCTGGCCGCAGTCGACAATCTTCGTCCCGAGACCATGTCTGTTCTGGAACTCGACTGCCTTCTTCAACATCGATAGCTCCTGATCTGACTCCGCGAGGAAGAGATATCCACCCTGCCTGAACCAGAAGTTCGTGTTGAGTTCGAGACTCAGTCGTCTGAATCTCTGGATGCTCCACTTGGAGAGTATGATGTTCTCCTCAGTTGCGAACTGTGCCCTCACCCCACCGCCGTTCCTGGTGGATGCACCCGAGGCGAGATGCCCCTTGTCAAGAATCGTGATGTCCCTGCAGCCCCTGTTGACGAGCGAATACGCGATGGACAGCCCGGTTATCCCAGAGCCGATGATCACAACCTCGGAACGGTTCTTCACGGATGCTCCTCCTCTCTGGCAGCCCAAGCCCCGAAGGGGACCGCATCCAATGGCGGTCTGGAAGTGGTGATTGGTATCTCGTCCATCCTCTTCCCAGTCTCTTCCGATATGATCCTCCTCAGGAAGTGCAGACACTGTTTGCCCTGGCACGGCCCTGTGCCGATTCCCGTTATCCTCTTGATCTCCTCGATGTCTGAGTAGCCTTGTCGGATTACTTCGCGAAGCTCATTGACAGTCACGTCCTCGCAGAGACACGCGAAGGCCTTCTCCGTGACCATTCAGGTGACCCCCAAGAATCTCAATATCGCTTCTCCCGCTGCGAGCCCGCTGGCAATCCTGTCCTCCTTTGCGGTGAGACCAGCGACCCCACCGCACGCGTACACCCCCGCGACGCTCGTGAGTCCTTCAGGATCTGTGCGGACGCACCAGTGTTCTCCGACTGGGACTAGCTCACATCCCGCCTGATGTGCGATGCCCACGGCTGGAACGAGTGGCCCCAGAGGCACCACCAGATCGCATCGTATCCTCTGCTTCTCCCTGGTCTCGATACCAGAGATTCTCCTATGCCCCAGCAACCTCCCGATTCCTGATGCGTCGGGCACATCGGCGACGATTTCCACGCCGGCTGAGCGCAGCTCGCGCAAGACCAGCTCCTTCGAGTCGTTCTTGCCGATGATCGCAGCCTTCTTCCCTGGCCTGATTCCCCTGGCAACGAGTTGATGGACCGCTCCCGGGAGCATGTTGCCCGGTATGTCTCCCCTGACCAGCGGTAATCCCAGCTCCTGACGTCCAGTGGCGATGAGAACCGCCCGGGCCTTCACAATCTGGATTCCTGAATCGAGCAGCACTCCAACCGAACCGTCCTCGTAGAATCCTACGGCCGTGCCGGACAGACTGGATTCGCCCATGCTCGTTCGGTCGATCGCCATGATCGACCGGATGCCTCTTCCTCGTATCCTGGAGCTAGCGACGGTCCCGGAGATCCCCTGTCCTATTACCAGCACGTCGCACTTCTTGCGTTCCAACGGCTTGAAATCCACATCCTTGTCCGGAATTCTGTTGGCCGACGCTAGTCGCCTCACGACCCACAGATAGAAGGGCACCATGAATGCGGGTCGAATGAATCGTCTGCGGTAGTCCAGCCTCCGAGGGAATAGGTGATCCAACGCAGAGAGAACATCATAGTTGGTAGATGGAAAGCCTCGTTCGGTCTCCACAGTCATGCCGGGCCTCGAGAGAGTGCTGCATGACCGGACCCCGGGGATACCATCAACTCGCATCGAACACATGTTACACCGGCCCGATCCGCAGTACATTCCCCTGGGGCGATGGAACTTCATGCTCCGCGAGAATGTCTTGATTCCTGCTCTCGTCAAGGCTGCGGCAATCGTGTCTCCTTCGAGGGCATGAACCGGAGACCCATCGAAGGTGAACTCATGACTTCTCTCCTGTGTTGCCTCATTCACCAGGACCACGCCAGTCACGCGACGCAAGCTATCTGGTATGCTTAATATGTGTCGCTACACAACGCGCTCATTTCATGACAACCTTGATGAACGGGGATAGGAATAACCTCGGGTCAGGCAGGTGGATTCAGAATGCGAGTATGCGGCAGGTGCCGGAAGGAGACCATGGAGATGTTCTGCCCGGCATGCCATGTGCTCACCTATCCTCCCAGAGCTGCCGGGTCTGCGCCCGTTTCCGCTGCTGGGGATACTTTCGAATGCACGATCTGGCAGGGACCGAACAGGTCGCGTGGGATTGAGGTGCCGGTCAATGAGCGTGACAAGTACTTCTCAAAGGACCACGACATGGTCATCCTTCACATAGACGGGAAGAGAACAATCGCGAAGCTGGGCCCGCCGTTCTGGAAGAAACCCTCGGTGATCAGGAAGTCCCTGACCGAAGACGGGAAGGACCAGTTGATAAAGCTCTTCGAGAAACACCATCTGCTCCCACCAGCTCAGTCGATGAAGGAGAAGGGCATAGTTGACACACTGATTTTCGAGGTCGTCACACCGGCAGAGGAGTTCAAGGTCAGTGTGACCGAGAAGCAGGAAGACCATGGCGCGAAGTAGGGCGACTAGACGATCTTCAGCTCCCTTCCAATCTTCTCGAAGGCGGCTATCGCTCCATCCATATCCCGCCTGTCAAGAGCCGCGTTCATTATCGTTCTGATTCTGGCCTTGTCCTTAGCGACCATCGGAAACACAATCGGGAGAGCGAAGACTCCTTCCTCGAAGAGCCGCGTGCTGAAGCTCTTGGCCTTTCCCGAGTCGCCCATCATGACTGGAATGATCGGTGTTTGGCTCTTGCCGGTGTCAAACCCTGCCTGCTGAATCGCCTTCCTGAAATAGCTCGTGTTCTCCCAAAGGGTGCGAACATGCTCTGGCTCGGTCTCAAGGACATCTATCGCGGCGATGCATGCGGCCGCGACCGCTGGAGGATGAGAACCACTCAGCAACCAGGTTCTCGACTTGTTGTACGCGAAGTTGACCAGATCGCGGCTCCCGGACACGTGGCCTCCGACAACTCCGAAGGCCTTCGAGAAGGTTCCCATCTCGACATGGACATCTTCCCGGTGGAGACCGAAATGCGATACGATCCCTCTCCCGCCCTCGCCGAGAACCCCTTCGCCATGGGCATCGTCCACGTACACCATAGCACCATGCGCGCGGGCGCGCGATGATATCTTATCGAGCGGTGTTATGTCGCCATCCATGCTGAACACGCCATCCGTGATGATAAGAATCCTCCTGTACGAAGGCACGTGTTTCTCAGCACCATCTAGGACCGTGTTGAGATCCTCTGCGTCGCAGTGCTTGTACACTGCACGGTCAGCCTTCGACAGCCGGACACCATCGATTATGCTCCCGTGGTTGAGCTCGTCGCTCACGATTAAATCCCCAGCGTCTGCCAGTTGGGGTATCAGTCCCGCATTCGCGGCGAACCCGGTTTGATAAACGAGAGACGCATCGGCCTTCTTGAACTTCGCCAGGCGCTTCTCGAGTTCCATATGAATATCCATGTTGCCGGCTATCGGTCGGACAGACCCTGAACCAACTCCGTGCGTCTTGACGGCATCGATGGCGGCCCTCTTCAGTTTGGTATGATTGCTCAGGCTGAGGTAGTTGTTGGAGCACAGCATCAACACTTTGCGGCCATCAACGACGCACCTGGGCGTGCTCGGGCCCTCAAGCACCCTGAGTTTCCAGTCGAGTTCGCTATCCACGAGCCGTTGGTACTCTTCCCTCAGGAATCCCACAGGGTTTCTCCCCGGCATCTCCTCACCACTCAGGCTTCAGGGACACCTTGGCGGCCTGCTTCGACCTTATGAGATGCATGCCCTCCTCGATGTCTCTTATCGGTAACGTGTGCGTGACTATAGATGATAGCTTCGCTCTGAAGGCGGGCTTCTTGAGGATCTCGTGCATCGTTTCCCATGTCTGGAACATCTTGCGCCCGGTTATCCCGAAGACAGTGGCAGACTTGAACGTGATCGCGTTGTTGACATCGATGGTCACCGGATCGCTGTAAAGGCCGAGTATCGACACGCGGCCGCCGGGAGTCAGCATCTCAAAGACCTGTTTGAGTGCGGGAGCCGCTCCGGACATTTCGAGACAGACATCCGCTCCATTGCCGTCCGTCAGATCCCTCACCTGCTTCACGAGAGCGCCGTTGCTCATCGCAGCGTCGAGGACCGCATCGGCTCCCATCTTCTTCGCGAGCTCAGTCCTGACCTTCTCGCTTGCCAGTTCCGTTGCAATGACCTTCTCGGCCCCTGTTACTTTGAGAATCGCTATCGCCATGAGACCGATCGGACCGCAGCCCGCCACGACCACGTTCTTCTTTTTGATGTCGTTGAAGCAATCGTTGGGGAAGACGGTGAATGTCGCGTTTCCCAGCGGCTCCAGAAGGGATCCCAGCCTGGGGTCGAGCCCTCTCGGAAGCTTTCTCGCATTCATCTCTGGCAGTTTCACGTACTCGGCGAAGACCCCATCTGTGTCCACCCCGAGAATCTTCATGTTCCTGCAGATGTGCATTCGTCCCGTTTTGCACTGATAACAGGTGCCGTCCACGATATGAGTCTCAGCGGAGACAATATCTCCTAGCTTGATCCCCTTGACGCCCTTGCCGACCTCGACGACTTCGCCACACATCTCGTGTCCGAATATGATAGGCAGTGTCTTGACGCGCTTCTGGGCCCAGTGGTTCCAGTCCCAGATGTGGACGTCCGTTCCGCAGATGGAAGTCATCTTTGTCTGAACGAGCACCTCGCCCTTGCCCACCTTCGGTTTGTCGACCTCTTCGATCCGAGCGCCCGGCTCTCTATCCCTCTTGACCACTGCGTGCATCCAACGGCCACCTTCGAGTCAATTGGAGAGGGGACAATAATGGAGGTTCTTAAGCCATTAGGCGTTACAAGAAATCGTACCGAACCTTTCTGGTCTATCAGACCATGTCACGCAGCCCATTCTTACGATGAGCTGGACTCTTACAGGCTGGCTCAGACGACCAGGCATTTTCTGAGCTCTGGACACGTGACTCTAGGCCAGCATTTGGAGAACAGTCCTGGATGCTCCGTATGCACCGGGATGACTATCCTGGGAGAGATCTGCCTCACAATCGAGAATATCTCCCTCATGTTGGCGTGCCCCGAAGCATGTATCTGGTGGAAATCAAGCTTGAACCACCTTATCCAGTTCTGAAGCACTTCCTCTTCGATGTCCTCCTCCTCGAACGGCTCGCTCTTCGATCTTATGAACAGGCTTCCTGGAGCCGGGAGGATATCGATAAGCTCCGCGAGCTGCGTGAAGTCCGTATGGAAGATGAGCTTAGACTGGCTCCGGGAAACGTACCTCCAATCGACGACATGATCGTCCTTGCCGAGCTTCTCCAGGTAGAGCTTGTCATGGGTTAATGGCCGCGTCATTCCTTGTCGCACATAGACCAGCATGCTCGGATCCTTCATGGGATCCGGTACCTGAATGTGAGAATCCCCCTTGAGCGATTCCAGCAGGTGAGCCACCTTCGTCGATACGACGAATTTGCGACCAGTGGCACAAGCAACGTCCCTGAATGTTCGCATCCTGTCGACGTCCTTTGGGTAGAAGGAGACGATTGCCAGCTTCCTGTGATTCATCACCAACCTCCTCGCCATTTCCTCCACTTGTCTCTCCGATACATCCTTCCTCGGATCAGCGTCGGTCACCCGGGTTCCCTCGCAAATGAGAGCGATCGGTCGTGCCGCCGACGCTGCCCGAACGAAGTCCTTGGTCATGTCGCTCCTTGGTCCGTGCAGCCTGAGGTCTCCGGTGTAAGCCACGCATCCTTCAGATGTGTGTACTAGGAATCCATATGCACCCGGGACTGAGTGGTCAACATGTATCGGCTCCACCTCGGCCGAACCAACCTTGAACTTCGAGCCTGTCCTGAACTCCTTGAACTCGTGATCCCCGAACGATATGTTCTTTCCACCGGTGATTTCCCAAGAGTGGCGAATCGCATTCGCAGCAGCACCCAGATGGACCGGGATCTTCTTGTCCGTATACTTGAGATGCATAGCATGGTCGAAATGCATGTGAGAAACGAGGATGCCATCGAACTGCGGCTTGGAGTACTTGAGATCCGTGTCTTCGAGCCAACTCTCGTCGTAAAGTCCCTGGATCTTCGGCATCAGGTCGAAATGGAAGAAGTCCTTGAGACCCGTCCTAGCCTCCCTTGGGGAGAGCCAGTCTGCGAAGAACTCATCCTTGAAGTTGAACGGCTCCCCGAAATCGAGAAAGAGTCTCGTGTCGCGATCCTCGAGCAGGATCTTGTTCCCGCCGATCTGGTTAGCTCCCCCATAAGCAGTGATCTTCACCATGGACCTCGCTCCTCTCCCTTTGCCCGAACGCGATACCATAACCTCAAACCCCTGAGACCCCAATCAAGCTTTTGGTCGTCGCCGAACGGGATGCAGACCTGGATGCCAGCTCGTATGCCGACATGAAGTCGTCCAGGGACGCGACATATGGCCTGGCGTTTCCAATCTCCTCTGCTATCTCAGCGATTTTCAGCCAGGTCGGAAGCTCGGCAAGCCCCTTGATGCGCTCAGCGTCCGCCCAGAAGTTGTAGCTCCTGTCGATGAGTATGGATTCCACGCCGAGTCTCCTTACAGGGTAAAGGTCGAGCTTCGGTGTATCACCTACCATGAGCGCATTCTCCCGCCTGTAGCCGTGGCTTATCAGATACTCGACTATCTGCTTGCCCTTGTGGCCGTTGATCATTATCTTGTCGAACAGGTGGCGTATGCCGAACTTGTCGAGCAACGCGTAGAGGATCGGCTCGGGGTTGTGGGACACAAGGCAGATGGAATCCATCTGGCCCCTGAGGGACTCGAGAGTCTCTTTGACTCCCTTGTCCAGCTCATAAAACTCCACCGCCGCTTCGGGAGTGGGATCAGCCCAGAACTCCCAGTGTGGCTTGGCGTTCTTCGGAACATAGAGAGTCCCCTCCGCGTCAAGGAACAGGTGCCTGAACTTCTTAGGCTTCTGCCCATCCATCTGCTTCACCAACGACTCGGAGGATGTGACTGGATATTCTCAATGAACTAAGACAGTATCACAATCTTTCATACCAACGGCCATCTCCAGCCTCAACTCAGAGAGTGGATAAATATTAGTATTACGATTAATATTACGGTATCATAGAAACTAAAAGCGCTGTAAAGCATACCTTCTCCTGGTGGAACATATGGTTGTGGTGTTCGGAACTCTTGGATACAGGCCGAAATCGCTTATCCCGACAATCAGGTCAACTGCAAACGTCGATAAAGTCGTGTTCTACTGCGGGGCCGACAAGAGCGAGCCCAACGCAGTGAAGAGCGTCGCGGCCGCGAAGAAGGAAGTGCTGGACTACTGCAACGGCATGCACCTTTCGGTCGACGCCGTCGAACTGGAGGATCCGTTCGACTTCAAGAACATCGCGATGAGGATCAGGAGCGACATCAGGAAGCACAAGAGGGAGAAGAAGGAGATTGCGATATTCAACATCGCTGGAGGGACAAGGCCGACCTCTGCCGCAGCCCTGCTTGTGTGCATCCTGGAGGGGATTCCAACGGTGTACGTTCATGATGTCAATTACGAAGAAATACATCTACCGCTCCTCAGAATCGAGTACGCCAATGTCCTCTCCAAGGAGGAGAAAGAGATACTGAGGTTCCTGATAAACAACAGGACCAAGGACATGACCGAGAAGGAGCTGGCCGACAGTCTGGGAAAACACAAGGCCACGATGAATCACCACCTGAAGAACCTCGTTGCCGATGGTGTCGTGAGACTCGAGAGGCATCCGCAGGACCAGCGGAAGAAGGTGGTCCGGCTGGAGGAGTCCGCCGAGCTGTTGCTGGGTGAGGAACCTTGAGGGTGCTGTTATCGACCTTCGGCTTGGACGACGTCGATAAAGTCCTGTGCGCGATGCGCGCTTTGCCCTACGACCAGCTGGTCTTAATCGGACCTGGGTCAATCCAGGAAAGTGATGGATACAGGAGGCTGTGCAACCTCGAGGAGATGTCGGGACACAGCGTCGAGATTGAGCTCATCGAAGGGACTGAGTTCATGGTTCTCGTTGATGAGATATCCGAGGCCATCGAGAGGCGAATGGGAGGTCGGAGCAGGGGTTCCAACGGTCATATACTGATGAACATCAGCGGTGGCGAGAAGCTCCTTGGGGATGCCGCGTTGTTTGCGGCGTTCAGGATGGGTGTCGAAGCATACCATTGCGACAAGATTGTTACGAAGCTGCCGGTATTGCGCGGCGCGACGACAAAGGACATGTTCACGCCCTCCCAGTCAGAGATGATCCTCGGAATCGGCGACGGGCCACAGGAGTTGGAACGGGCGTACTCTTTTGCGGGTTCAGTCAGTAGACAGGCCGCGGAGAGAGTGATCAGGGAGCTGAAGCGCGGCGGATTAATGAGGTCCGAAGCCCGCGAAGGAAAGATATTCGTCGAGCTGACCGCCACGGGATTAGAGGTGCTCAGAGGGCTCAGAATCACAGGAGCTGGGGCAGGTCACGGACAATGACCTGATCTGAGTGAGGACTCACCTATCGATGTCTTCTCCGCCCTCGAAGACCAGCTGCGCCGCTGCATACAGATCCTCAAGACCTTCCCCGGAATCAGCGCTCATGGGGACGAGCGCTCTTCCAGCGCCCACCGAATCCATCGCCTGAAGCAGTTCAGCGCTCACCTGCGTCTGCGCGTCTATCGAATCGTCCAGGAGCGCGTTGAACAGCGCGTAAAAGTCCTCGCTCCAGAGAACGATCTTCTCCCTTTCGGCAGGTGTGATTGAGTCGGACTTTGAAAGGACGGACATCATGGGAACAGGCATCCTGAAATGGACGGTCGCGGCCAGCATCAAGGAAGAAACGAAACCGTTAGGAGTCTTGGCGAGACCAGGGTCGTACAAGAACACTAGCATCGCGGCGTCCCCGCTCAGGTCCTCCATGACGATCTTGCTGCTCTGTCGGAAGGTGAAAAGTTCCAATTGCCCTGGAGTGTCTATGAGAACATAATCCGTGTCAAAGCCCGCTACGACCTGCGATATCTCCTTGATGTTCAGCGCGAGCATGTCGGAGGCGGCTACCTGCGCTCCGTTCGGTCCCAGACCATACTCCTCCATGACCTCGGAGAGCTTGATCCAGTCCCTGACATCCACGTCGGGGACATAGGACATTGTGTCCGCGCCCGGGTCAAGGTTGACCGTGATGGCATCATATCCCTGGTTGCTAAGCCAGAGCTGAAACGCGTTGGTGAGCGTGCTCTTGCCGCAACCGGCCGTCCCCACAAAATACAGGTGCTTCGCGACCATCAAAGAGCCCCTTGTTGTATCCGAAGAGCGGGCTTGAAGGGATTCGAACCCTTGGCCAACCGGTGTCTCCAATGGTCCGTCAGGACCAGTGTAAGAGCCGGTTGCTCTACCTAGCTGAGCTACAAGCCCACAGCGCCGCAGTATATGGTGACCATTTATATAACTATCGTAGAGACTGGCGCGGCTTGAGACGTCTGGCTGTTGCCCTAAATGATTGTCGAGATAGGAGGCCGAGGACGTCATCATCCTAAGGCGAAAAATAATATAAATTACATGAGATAATTGTTGGTAGGAGGTTTGAGAAACCGATCCTATGCTTTCGCGAAATCCTTCACGATCGCGTCCAGCCTTCCCGAGACGCCGCGATCCAACGGAACGGGCTTGTGGGTCTTGAGTATCTGGTCTACCTTCTCAAGGGCGGCCTTGATCGGGTCTTTGCTTCCCTTCTTCACCCACATGTCATACGGGTCGCTGTCCCACAGCATTGGGATCATTATGTCCTTCATGCCCTTCAGCGTGTGCATCTGCGACAGGTAACTCCCTCCTATCCCGACTTTCTTGATGAGGTCCAAGGCGAGCGTCTCCTGATTAACCTCGAAACCTCTGAAGATTGCGATCGTCATTCTCGCGATCTCGTGATCGAGCAACAGCTGCTCGTAGGATAGAAGAGTCGAGTTGTCGGGCACTCCCAAGCCGTTCACTACCTCTCCGCCGACCCTTGCGCAGTCCATGGCCATCGTTGTGTTCTCCAGAGTCGCCTGCACTCCCGGAATCTTTGCCCCGGAGCCCATCCCGCCTACCGAGTTGGGCAGCTTGACGAACCTGGACATCTGGACCGAGCCAGAACACAGGAGAGTGCTCTCAGGAGCACCGCCCATGTAGGAGCCTGTTCTCGGGTCCATGCCCGTCAGGACGGAGCCGTAGATTACAGGAGCGCCCGGCGAGTGTGCCTGCATGATGCAAACGACAGCGAGTGTCTCCGCATGGTTCACGACAAGATCGCCAGCGGTCGTGACTGGGCCGCTGATTCCGGCCTGCGCCATGCCAGTGATGTGTATCGGAACATGATTCTCCGCCCAGACCATGGCAGCGTCAGTCGCGGTGCCATCGAGCATAAAAGGAGACATGGTGCAGAGCATTGCTGACATGTAGTGCCGCTTCCTGAGTTCCTCCACCCCTCCCACGATCTCCGCCGCCATCTTCACCTGGGCCCTTGCTTCCGCCGCGGTGGTCGTCGACTCCGAAAGGAGATGCTTCTGAGTATTCTCCATGGCAACTTTCATCCCGTGGACGACATGGACTCGCTCAGGAAGGTCGGATGCAACGACCATGGGCTCATAGATGCTCAGATATGGGAGATAGTCTCCGATGAGAGCTGTCCTCCTGATGTCATCCAGCACCGGCTTCCGCCTCGCGCACCTCTCTGAATCCCAGACCGATACGCCGCAGCCGTCGGTCGTGTAGTAGCTGTGGGTACCGTCCAAGGGGAGATCGTACTCCTTCGTCCTCCCGGCAAGGACGATCTTCTGTGGCGCCTTACTGACCAACGCTCCGACGACGTCCCGAGGGAACCTGACATCGGGATTCTTGTCACCCACGATTGCTCCGGCCCTCTTCAGGACAGCGCGCGCATTCTTGCTGTGCACACGGACGCCGACAGTCTCCATCACTTCTAGAGCGGCATCGTGTATCATGCGCTTGTCGTTCTCACTCATCGTGTCAACTGGTTTCTGTATCCTGAACCTCTGTTCGAAATCTGTCATTCCACTCACTTCCCCCTGAATGATATCAGGGCTTGCTTCGAATCGTAACCTTGCAAAAGGGTATGGGTTTGCTCTGGCACCGGCCGATCTGTGATCTAAAGATCAATCGACTCAGAGCCTACGTTTCTCGAGGGCGTCAGCTCCCAGCGTTTTGGAATATTCCCGGATCAGGCTGTCTATGTTCTTCCTTACTTCAGTTTCCAACGGTTCGGGCGTGTGCGAGTTTAGAAGCTCGATCATCCGTTCCTTCGCCCTCTTCTTCGTGTTCTTGGACCCGGCATTCATCCAAGCGGACCGGGACCACCTGTCTGATAGTCTTGGAACAGCGTGCTCCTTCCGGAACCTCTCCATCGTGTGGCGCTCCTTGAGGTAACCGCCCCTGGGGCCTACCTTGTGGATGACATCAACGGCCAGGGTCTCCTCGTTCACCTCGATACCCTGGGCGAACCTCAATGCATTCGACGCGATTTCGTCGTCTATCATGAGCTGAATCGGAGAGAAAGTATTGAACGCCTCGGTGGCTCCAAAGAACAAATCCGAGAAGTCCGCTCCGGCGGCGGCCGCAGCCATAGCCGCAAACGCCTTCTCATAGGAGGTCTGAGCGTCGACGGACTTGGAGTCGCTCTGAACGCCCATGTTGCTGGGTAGGCCATAGTACTTGGCGAGCTGGACTGCTCCTACGCCGATCAACGAGAATTCGGGGGATCCAGTCGCAGACATGCTGGTCCTCATGTCGAGCGGGCAGGATACCGAGCCGTAGACTATCTTCGGAGATTTCGTGACAGTCCTTGAGATGACTATCGAGCTGAGGACCTCAGCGTTCTGCTGGACAAGTGTGCCTGCGATTGAAGCAGGTGCCGTGCCCCCAGCAAGTGCCATGACTGTAACAAAGACCGGCATGTCCATCTCGGAATAGCCCAGGAGCGCTTCGAGCATCGTGTGCTCGTGCGCCAGCGGACTGATAGGGTCCACGTACCCGCAGAACAAAGGCTTCTTCCTCATGATCTCGCGGTCGCCGTAGATCGCCTCGCCGAGACGCATCGCAATCTCAACGTCTGTCTTGTCAATGCTCCCGCCGAAGGTGCACTTTCCCGAGTTGATCAACCCTGCAGCCATGACAACCATTCGCCGCGCATCGTCAGGGACATCGCTCGCGAACATCGGGACATATGCTATCTTCGCGTTGTCCAGGGCGTCGAGGAGTCTGCAGCAGAGGATCCCGTCATTGAGGGTCGGTACCCTTGCCTGGTCCGTCTCTGGGTCGATGTAGTAGACGCATTCCGCGCCAGGGCCGATCTTTGTTTTTCCATCCACAACCTCGATCGTGTTTTTCTCGCTCCGAGCATGCCATTTGAAATTCTTCTCGCAGCTCTTGACAGCCTCGGTCACGATCGATTCTGGCATCTTGACGATTCTGGTCTTCTTGTTAACACTAAGCCCGTGCCTTTCCAGCGATTCGAGAGTCTCCTCGGAGTTGACGAAGACCCCAGTATCAGCCAGTACGGTCAGTGTCGCCCCGTGAATGGCATCGAGGTCGCCTTTCTCCAGCACCTTCAACATGTTCTTGCTTGTAACCATCGGATCACCTTTCCGTGGCGTCACCGAATCGCATTGAGGAGACGACATCAGCGGTCTTGAGAGAACTTCCTCGCAGGTTCCGCTGGCCGGGACAACATGATTCACTTAGATAAAGCAAATCCAAATTACTTAAGAAAACCTGCGCGCGCATCGTGACACCTTGATTCCGTTGTCCCCGTTGGAAAGAGAGGTTTTATGTCCGGCTCCTGCCTTTTGCCTGCTGGATGCACGAGGATTTTGTAGGGATTCTCTCCAGTGGGAGCATAGGCAACTCCATCATCGTGATGAATTCCGGAAGAGGAGTCCTAATCGATGCTGGGCTTTCGTGCAAGGAACTCGAACGCAGACTGTCGTTGTTCGGCGTGGAGCCGACGCAAATCGAAGCACTTGTGCTAACGCACGAGCATGAGGACCACATCAGAGGAGCGAGGAGGTTCAGCGCTCAGCATGGGATGCCAGTCTACGGGACAAAAGGAACACTGGCTCTTTCTGGATTGCACGAGGTGAAAACGGAGACCCTCGCAGCATGTCACAGAGTCAGATTCGGAGGAATCTCGCTGAGGCCGTTCAAGGTTCGCCATCTCGCCGCTGAACCGGTGGCATTCTCCATAACTGTTGGCGGGAAGCGGATAGGGATCGCCACGGATCTCGGGAGTATCACACCGAATGTGGTCGAGGAGCTGAATGACTCAGATATGCTCTTCATTGAGGCCAACTACGACGAGAAGATGCTTCTCGATGGCACCTACCCGGGCTTCCTGAAGCGAGCGATCAACGGGGACCATGGCCATCTGTCGAACAACGATGCCGGGACGCTGTCAGCGAAGGCCTCGACTGCTCGGACGAGGAAAGTCGTGCTCGTGCACTTGAGCAAAGAGAACAACACGCCGGAGGCTGCACGCGAAACCGTTCAGAAGAGGCTTGCCAAGGAAAGCTCCATAACAGAAGTCGGAGTCTCAAAGCATGGCCTGGTGAGCGGCCCGTATAACCTACGATGAACTGATGATTCTGACCTTCCCGTGGGACTCAAGGGTCTTGACGATGCCACTCGGGAGCGACACAATATCCTCTTTTCTGAGTTTGTAGTCCCTGTCGACCCCGGCGAAGGTTGGCACGTCCTCCAACACTCTGACGAGAAGGAGCTCATCGGCTGGTGTCTCCTCTCCAGTCTCAGATCTCCCGGCCTCACATGCGCTCTTGGAAGGAACAGCAGGGAGTTCGACAACATCAGTCGGAGGTGTGTACTTCGGTCCAATCTCCTCGAAATCCGCATTGGAATCCTTGTGCGCTCCCAGCACTGAAGTCATGCTGGAGAGCAGCACAAGCTCGTCAGGAGTCAGGTTGCCAGTGTCAGGGTTGTCGCCTGCGACCTTCCTCAGAGCGAGCAGAGATATCTTCCTCTGCCTCAGCTCGTAGACCCTCTTCGATTTCTCAATGGCCTTCTTCAGCTGGTCGTTGAGCATCATGCTCGCCTGCGAGGTTGGGCTCATGGCGACTTCGCGCTCGCTCTCCTTCCTCAAATTCTTGATGTAGGCCAACATCTTCGAGTACAGAGCGTGGTCCACCTTCGTGAGCTGGGAGGACTTCGCTTCCTGTCTGAAAAGACCCATGATGTCCTCGTAGCTCATATCCCCCCTCTCTGCGGCCATCGGTTTTGACATACACCCCCGATATATTTTATGATTACGTGCACTCGGTTCTGTTGCATGATCGGGTGGTGACCGTCAGGTTACCCCGTTAACACAACTCGTTCCATTCGGCTCCGACCGTGCGGCCATCGCTGGCTCGTAGAGGATCATCATCACGTCATGCTGGAACGCGCCGGGGTCGAACCGTAGACCCCCTGCCATCCCTTTCGAGATGGCTGTCTGCAGCAGGTTGATGCTGGCGTTGACGTGCTTGTCCAGGTGCCAGCCACATTCACAACTGAACTCCGTGCCCATTCGGGAATCTTGTATTCTCCCACATATCGGGCACTTTCTGCTGCTGTATCTTGGATTTATCTTGAAGACGGGTATTCCCCTCCACTGCGACTTGTACTCAATGATAGTATGGAGCTTCCGTCTCGGCCACATGCTTAGGCGCCGGTTGAGGTCCTTGTTCCTCTTGAACCTGAATCCTCTCAGGTCTTCCAGCACAACCGCTGATCGTTTCTTCTCAGCGAAGGACAGGACTGCGTTCGCGACCTGGTGAAGACGATACTCGATCCGACGATGCTCCCTCGTGCCTTCTCTTCGGCAGAGATGCCGCCCTATCCGCCTGTCGTGCGATTTCTTCTTCTGTAACCTCTTCCGCCGGTCATGATGCCGTTGCTGGATGACTGCGACATCGCTAAAGTCCGCCTTGACGACGCTTGTGCCGATACGATCAACAAACACTCCGTCGAGGCTCCTCTCATTGGTGTCGAACGACAGGGCTGCTCCGGGGACATATGGTTTGGGAGCCTCCTTCCTGAATATCACAATTACTCGGTCGGGGAGAACGGTCAACGATCCCAAGCTGAGAGTCGAGTCGTCGAGATACTTCCGATGGAACTGGCTGACGACGAGCTTGAGCTCGACATGGCAACCGGCCCTGACCGGGAGGTCGATGGTCCCCGAGCTACGGTTCAGCTTGTACGCCTGGTTCTCAGCCTTCATCATGAGCCGCTTGACGTACGGGGTTTTGCATGCGGTTCCAATCCCTACGCGCCTGCGGTAGTTCTTGAGGACACTACAGGCCACTTCGAACGCGGAGAGGAGGTGCTGGGAGTACATCTTCGGATGTTCTTGACGGAAGTCCCTGTATGCAAGCCGAACAAGGGCGTTCCTGGAAGTCACCCGCGCTTGGAGCCCCGCCCGGATCGCGTTGTTTACGACCAATCTGAAATCCTCTAGTAGGAATCTCGCCTCGGTTGGAAGATTGGATTCCATGGTAAAGACGACTCCCTTCACCAACATCTCGCCATTCACGGCAGCTGGCATATTATGTTTCTCGGACTACATGCAGCACCTGGAAACCGATTTTCGAGTGGCACAGAACCTATGTCACCCGAATTGTGACAGAATCCGTGCACGCTAAGTCCTTGCCGGCAAAGAATAATACATCTGGACGTTATGCCAAGAGACAGTATCAATGTCTCAGAGAGATTTCGTGCAACCACATAGAGCGGGTTGCACCGTTGCTATAGATGTTTCGCCCAGGGCGAAGGTGACAGAGATTGTAGGGGTCAACAAGTGGCGCGGTTCGCTTCAGGTACGAATTGCAGCAGAAGCGCAGGGAGGAGCGGCCAACGACGAACTCATGAGGTTTCTTGGCCAACGGCTGTCAATCGCGAGAACGTCGATCACGATCCTGAAGGGAGAGAGATCTGCGCGGAAGACGATCTTGTTGCCCCTTGATGCTGACAGAGTTCGCTCCCTACTGGCAGGTGGCTGATTGCTCTCTCCGGAGGAGCGTCTGCAGCAGCTCGAGAAGATATTCGAGGATCTCGAAGAACTGAGCGAAAGCACACCCATTATCGTGGAGGGAATCAGGGACATCGCGGCGCTGAGACGGCTTGGCATTACGGAGAACGTCGTGGCACTACACAGAGGAGACACGATATTTGGATTCGCAGAGGAGATGGCGAAGAAGCATAGGACAGCTGTTATCCTAACGGATTGGGACCGGCGAGGTGGAACGCTCGCCAGGATGCTCAAAGAGGCGCTCACTGCTAATGGAGTTCACGCCAACCACACCATTCGCACCCACATCGTTATCCTCTCGAAGAAGGAGATCAAGGACATCGAGAGCATGCCCACTTTCATTGACAGACTCAAAGCATCCACTTCGGGCCAGCCAAGACGCGCGCGCAGTAGTTGAGGCAAAAAGGATTTAGTGCAGTACCTCGATTGAACGGACATGGCTCTGTCCGAGTGTTCCCTGGACATGATCCGCTACCTGAAGCTGAAGTCCGTCGAAGAGCTCTTCAGAGACATTCCGATAGGTGTTAGGATCGATGGCCTCCGAATCCCCGATGGTCTCAACGAGCTCGAGCTCAGGAGGGAGCTCGAACAGATGATGTCTTTGAACAAGCCCGCATCCTCTCGACCGAGTTTCATTGGAGCTGGAGTGTATCGTCATTTCATTCCCGCCGCTGTGAAGACAATAGTCTCCAGGGGCGAGTTCATCACCTCGTACACGCCCTATCAGGCAGAGATAAGCCAGGGCATGCTCCAATCGCTTTTCGAATACCAGTCGTTCATGGCCGAATTGACGGCGATGGACGTCGTCAACTCGAGCATGTATGACGCTTCAACCGCCCTTGGCGAAGCGGTCCTGATGAGTCACAGGATATCCGGGGGAGACAAATTCCTAGTCAGCAGGGCGATCAGCCCCGAGAAGAAAGCAGTCGCAGACGTCTATGCGAGGGGGGCAGATATCGCCATTGAGCAGGTCGGATATGACAAGCAGACGGGACATGTGGACTTGGCTGATCTGAAGGTGAAGATGAAGGAGGACGTTTCAGGATTCTACTTCGAAAGCCCGAATTTCCTTGGTCCAATCGAGACTCACGCCGACGAGATACGCGAGATCGTGGGCGCAAAGACCATGGTCGTAGGCGTCAACCCGCTTTCTCTCGCGCTCCTCCGACCCCCGGGTGAGTTCGGCGCCGACATCGTGATCGGGGACGCCCAGGTCCTCGGGAGCCCGATGAACTTGGGCGGTCCCATGATCGGCATCTTCGCGTGCAGGTCGGAGCATGTCAGGAAGATGCCAGGCAGGATAATCGGCATGACCACCGACACCGATGGCAAAAGGGCATATTGCATGACCCTGCAAACGAGAGAACAGCACATTCGAAGAAGCAAGGCCACATCCAACATATGTACGAACGAGGCGTTGCTCGCGCTCACCACCGCAGCGTATCTTGCTGTTGTGGGAAGGTCTGGGCTGAGGGAGATTGCTGCCAAGAATGTCGAGAACGCGGGCAATCTCTCCGCGATGATCAACAAGATTCCCGGGTTCAAGGCGCCGCTCTTCAACAGCCCTCACTTCAACGAGTTCGTCGTTGGATCTCAGCTTGAGTCCAAGAGAATACACCAACATCTGGAGAAGATGGACATCGAAGGCGGACTCATCCTGGACCGGATGTTCCCGGAGCTGGGTCACTCTGCTTTGTATGCAACGACTGAGATGCATACTGAGATAGACCACGAGAGACTTGTGAAATCGTTGGAGGCGACCCAATGAGGTATCACCAGGCTGTCCACGATGTATCAATGCTCTTCGAGGACTGCGACAAGCCTCCGACAGAGGACTCCTTCGACAATACGGTCGGGGGAAGACTCCCAGATACGGTTCTTAGAAAGGCCCTCGATCTTCCTGACCTCCAAGAGCGCGACGTGGTGAAGCATTTCATCAATCTATCACAAATGAACTTCGGGGTTGACAACGGGCTCTACCCTCTTGGCTCATGCACGATGAAGTACAACCCCAAGATATGCGACGAGATAGCGTCCTGGTCTAGCGTCGGCGACATCCACCCGCTGCAGGACCCATCGACGATACAAGGCGCCTTGAGGCTCATGTACGAGCTAGAGGGATTCCTGTGCGAGATCGGAGGAGTCGACGCTGTCACCCTGCAGCCCGCCGCAGGCGCCCATGGGGAATTCACGGGTATACACCTGGTCAAGGCATACCACGATTCGAAGGGAGAGAAAAGGAGAGAAGTGATTGTACCTGACACGGCCCACGGGACGAACCCCGCGAGCGCGGCGATGGTCGGATATGACGTGCTGGAACTCCCCTCCAAGGACGGTTGCGTGGACGTCGAGGCTCTGAGGTCGGCAGTCTCGAAAGACACGGCTGCGTTCATGTTGACGAACCCCAACACCCTGGGAATCTTCGAAAAGGACGTGAAGGAGATTGCCGGGGTATTGCACGACGCTGGCGCGCTCCTCTACTACGACGGGGCGAATCTCAACGCGATAATGGGGAAGACATCGCCTGGCAAGATGGATTTCGACATCGTCCATTTCAACCTTCACAAGACATTCGCCACTCCGCACGGAGGAGGAGGTCCTGGGGCGGGACCGGTGGGCGTGAAGAAGAAGCTCGAGGAGCTGCTGCCTGTTCCGAGGATCGCATTCAAAGACGGCATCTACTCCCTTGATTACGACAGGCCGAAGAGCATAGGCAAGGTCCGAGCCTTCTTCGGCAACTACGCCGTCCTCGTCAGAGCATACGTGTACATCAGAATGCAGGGAGGGAAAGGACTGGTCTCAGTCTCCGAGAATGCCGTCCTGAACTCCAACTACGTCAAAGAGAGGCTGAAGGAGGACTTCGAGCTTCCGTTCCAAGATCTCAGGAAGCACGAATTCGTCCTGAGCGGCAGACCGTTGAAGGCCAAGGGCGTCCGGACCCTTGACTTCGCCAAACGACTGCTCGACTACGGATTTCACGCGCCGACCATCTACTTCCCTCTGATAGTCGATGAGGCGATAATGATCGAACCTACAGAGACCGAATCAAAGGTCACCCTTGACGCCTTCGTGGACGCGTGCAAGGCGATCATCAAGGAGGATCCGGCGATACTCAAGACGGCTCCACACAACACCGCGAGAAAGCGCCTCGATGAGGCTAAGGCGGCGAGAGACATGATCTTCAGCTGGCGAGAATACGAGAAGAAACTTGGCCAGAGGTCTAACTCGGCTTGAATCTCGCGCAGATCAGCGTCCGCGTGCTCGTGACCCCTGGGATGGTCCTGATCTTACCGAGCACTTCCTCGCAGAGGACATCGTAGTCCACAGTCTCCATCTTGACAATCATGTCGAACTGGCCGAACAGCTGATGGACCTCGGACAAGCCAGGGAGCTTCCTGAGATGCTCGAGGACCAGTCCCTCTTTCCCGGTCGCGGTTGTTATCAGGACGAACGCGACTGCCAGCAAGACCACCTGAATTGGCCCATAACGTGATTATGCGTACTTATAATCTATCGGTTTCCTGGCCAGGTTCGCCCACATGAGGGAAAGGTTATCTACGGAGCGCCACAATTCGACATCGGTACCTCTTATGGCTGGATTTGTCGTCCTTGAGGGCATCGACGGCTGTGGCAAGTCGAGCGTGGCCAAGCTGGTTGCCGCAAGGTTGGGCAAGAGGGCGGTCCTGACCAGAGAGCCGACTGACTCATGGATAGGGAAGGCGGTCAGGAGGGGCGACAGCCGCAAGATCAGTCCGTTCACCGACGCACTTCTCTTCATGGCCGACCGAGCCCAGCATACGATCAGAATCTCGGAACTGGTGGAGAAGGGGCGCGTGGTGATCAGCGACCGATACTATCACTCGACGGTCGCATACCAGGCAGCCTTTTTGAAAGGCCAGTTCCGTGGGGACTCGTTCAAATGGCTCCTTGAGGCGAACAAGCGCATCTCGATCCGTCCAGACTTGACCGTGCTGCTGACGATAGCCCCGGAAATCGCCCTTAAAAGGGTTGGGAGAAGGGGCAAGCTCTCGAGGTTCGAGCGACTGGACTTCCTCACAGAAGTCCACAGGAACTACCTCAAGCTCGCGAAAGCAGACAACTCCATAGTAAAGGTCGACGCCTGCCAGGACCTGGAACACGTGGTCGAAGAGGTGCTCGGCCTCATCCGGAAGAGGAAGCTTTAAGCCCTAGGTGATTCTCATCATCGGTGCTATGCATCCAGCCGACCATCTGAGAGGGACGAAGAGCAGCAGACTGAAGGGACGAAAGATCGTCCTCGGTGTCACAGGCAGCATCGCAGCCGTGGAATGCGTCAAGCTCTGCAGAGAGCTGATTAGGCATGGCGCGGAGATATACGCGGTCATGTCGAAGGATGCACAGACCATCATTCACCCTTACGCTCTGGAATTCGCTACTGGCAAGCCAGTGACGACGGAGATTGACGGCAGAGTTCAGCACGTGTCGCTCTGCGGGGACGTCCCGGACAAGGCGGACCTCCTGCTGATCGCTCCTGCCACCGCAAACACAATCTCGAAGATGGCTTACGGTATTGACGACACACCCGTGACGACCATGGCGACGACCGCGATCGGCACCGGTATCCCTGTCATAGTCGTGCCGGCGATGCACTACTCCATGATCGCCCACAAGATCGTGGCCGAGAACATCCGGAAACTGAAGAAAATCGGGGTCACCGTCCTTGAACCGAAGCTCGAGGAAGCGAAAGCCAAGATGCCCTCAATCGAGTACATCACCGCCAGCGTCATAGCAACTGTTGGCAAGCGAGATCTCCTGCGGAGAAAGGTCGTTGTTATTGCCGGATCGACTGAGGAACCCATTGACGATATCAGAGTCGTTACCAACAGGAGCTCGGGCGAGACCGGGGTTGAGCTCGCCAGGGCGGCTCAGGAGAGAGGAGCTGACGTTGAGCTCTGGATGGGCAGGTGCGAGACTCCTTTGCCAGACTATGTGAAGACAACCAGATTCTCGTCATTCACCGACCTTGAGAAAATGATCAAGGGCAAGAAACTAGATATCGTGTTCTTCCCCGCGGCTGTTTCTGACTACTCTCCGACGAAATCCAACGGGAAGATCCCATCTGACAAGAGCGCGCTGACAATAATCCTGAAGAGGAACCCGAAATTGATCGACCGCATGCGGGCGCGTGTCGTCGTGGGGTTCAAGGCGCAGGCGCGCGTGACTGACGAGGGCCTCGTGAAAGAGGCGACAGCCCTGTGCCAGAGATCGAAATGCGCTCTTGTGGTGGCGAACAGGGTCGAGGACGTTAAGAAGGGCAGGACAAGAGTGGTCCTGGTCGACCGGACCGGTTCTACGGAAGAGCTGGAAGGGACCAAGTCCCACGTCGCCGACCAGATAATAGACAAGGTCGTCAGGATGATGGGATGACCAGGGCGAAGGCTTTCTGCCCTGGCCACATCACAGGATTCTTCGAAATACACAGGACTAGTGATGTTCTCTCGACGGGCTCGAGGGGAGCAGGGCTCTGCCTGACAGTCGGAGCGACGAGCTCTGTGGAATTGCTGGAATCGAACAGAGTGAAGATAACCGTGTCGATCAACGGGGAGGAGCAAAGGGCCGAGGTCACAAAGTCCGCCGTCAAATACCTGCTCGGAACCGACAAGGCCGAGGTCAATGTAGCCACGACCCTCGATCTTCCCGTCAGTCAAGGATTCGGAATGAGCGCTGCTGGTTCTCTATCCGCGTCAGTCGCGTTGGCAGAACTCCTCGGCCAGGACAGGCACAAGGCTTTCGAAGCATCCCACATCGCGGAAATCGAATGCGGGAGCGGCCTCGGAGACGTGTCCGCACTTCACAAAGGGGGAATCACGATAAGGAAGACGGCCGGCCTTCCGCCGATAGGAGAGGTCCTGAGGATCGACGGAGAGCCGGACGTTGTGCTCTGCGTTACAGGCAGAAAGATGCTGACGCGAAGTGTTCTATTAGACCCGAAGAAAAGCAGGGACATCAACGCCAGCGGCGGCAGATGCGTTGACCAGATTCTCAGGAATCGGACTCTGGAAGAGCTGATGTCGCTATCTCACTCGTTCTCGATCGATACCGGACTTGCCTCCAATGAAATATCAGAGATACTCGATGAATGCAACAAAGTCGGAATGGCAAGCATGGCGATGCTGGGCAATTCAGTGTTCTCGATTGGAAATACTCGGGAGACGAGAGAGCTCCTGAACAAACACGGTCCCGTCTGGGAATGCAGGGTCGATTGCATGGGACCGAGAGTGCTGTAGCCAAGCTCGTCTTGAGATGGAATGGACTCGCACACCATATTCCTAATCGAACAATGTGAACAATCGATCGTCCGACCCGACATCAAATAGCCCGATTCTTGCTCCGCAGTCGAGCCAGCCGTGCGCATAGTTGATGCACGCGAAAGCGTTGACGAGGTCGCCCTTCGCCTCGAAGTCCTTGGCGTCCTCAAAGTACGCCTCAGCCATCTTCAGGAAGTCGTCAGCGAGCTTCCGGTTGAACGATCTTTCAGGAGCTGCTATCTCGACTTTGTCCAGAGCGTCACATGTCAGCCTGATATACTTCTGGACTCTCTCCTCGGTCAAGAGCGCACCTTTCGCTGGCATCGGACCTCACTTCGTGGGGATTACCTCTATACTCTCCCCGCCGTGCTTCGACTCCCTCGGTCTGATCTCGACGAGCAAAGGCATCGAGACCCCGCCTCCAGTGACGATCGCGCTTCCGATAGGCAGCCTCTGGATCTCCTCTTCCATGCCGTCTGTCAGACCCTCGATCGAAGATGCTATCGCGCTCAGATCGTTCGGGTTCGTGACCTTGAGGATTATCTGAGTGTTGCATTGACTCAGAACGTTCTTGTCTATCTTCGCAGCCCTCTGCGTTATTACCATTAGCCCCAGACCGAACTTCCTGCCTTCGGACGCTATGGTCCTGAATATCTTCGAGCAGGCAACCTGGCCCTGTTGCGGGCAGAAATTGTGCGCTTCCTCCACGACGAGCATCATCGGCGGAATCTTGTCCACCTTTCTCAGCTCGAAAAGGGCGCTCCCTATCCTGTTTATTATGAGTTCCTGGATGTCGGGGGGCGTCCCTCGAAGGTTGATGATTGTGCACTTGCCTTTTTGGATGAGCTCGTCGATCTTGGTCCCCTGTTCGGCGAACACGTCGATCTCGTTCAGATACTCGAGTTCGCTGACGAGCGTGCCACTCGATGCCTCACCGCCCTGCTCGAGGACGGTGACGATATCGGCAATCGTGTAGTTCGGTTTCGTCTCCTTCAGGATTTCGATGGCCTTTCTCAGCATGGTCAAGAACGTCCTGACGTTCTTGATGTTCGTCAGTCCGAGGACCTCTCTCGCGTCCAGATTGTGCAATGTGAACTTCAGGGGTTTCGCGCCTTTGTTGATCGTTGTATCGGTGGCGAATTCCACTATCTTGTCATCGTACGCGCGCGGGCTGACCCCAAAGTCTCTGATTGTCTTCTTGACGCTTCCTTTGTGCTTCATGCTGGAGTATTCGCCATGAGGATCGACCACGCAGACGGTCACGTTGTGCTTCATGAGCTCCTCGATGATGGCTCCAGAACAGTATGATTTCCCGCCGCCCGTCTTGCTCAGGATGCAGACGTGCTTCTGGACCATGACGTTGATATCTAGCTCGAGTCTGACGTTGTGCCCCGCCAGGAGGCCGATGTATGCGCCCGTGTCGGTGTTTTCCTGGATGCCCACGACCTTCTTGATAAGAGATTCCTCAGCTCGGTATACTATCGAACCGGCCTTCAAAGGAGTGCGCGGAACCTGGAGTAGATTCCTGTCGTCGCGATATCCAACCACAGCCACCGCCGCCGACTGCTTCTCCTCGAACTGGACTGGCGTGCCGTCGTTCAGGACCTTCACGCCATCGATTGTCAGATTGGTCTTGTTCTCGACCTCGGAAACCTGTCCGAGAACCCATCCGTCGATCTCGTGCTTCACCTGCACGTACTCCATCTTCTCAAGAGGAGCGGTCACTCCACAGTTGAATTTCAGAGTCCCAACATTGCCATATACTATCCCGACCGGAGTCAGGCCAGCAGCGAGTTTCTTGGATGCTGAGCTATCCTTCTTCCGGATCTCAGTATGCCCCTGCGGCATCGTTCCCAGAGTGCCCGAAGAGTGCATCTGCTGAGATGGAATAGTCTGACCAACAGTCTCGTTCAACTGCATCCCATCCGACTGTTCATCATAACACAATTGATTCTATTAACTCTTTCGCAGGGTCGGCCTCGCGCCCGCGCACGGTCAAATATTAAAGACGGTAGCTCATTCCCTGAGAAGGATAGAATGTTTGTAGTGGGGGGATCTGCGTCCAAAGGGCTCGCGGGCGAGCTCTCGAAGTGCTTGAAGGCGAAGCTGGCCAGGATGGAAATCAAGCGGTTCCCGGACGACGAGTGCTATGTCAGGATCGACGAGGACCTTGATGATCAGGATGTATTCCTCGTACAGACGACCTGGCCGGACAGGAACATCGTCGAGCTCTTCCTGCTCCAGGATGCGATCAGGGAGTTCGACATCTCCTCGCTGACGACCGTCGTTCCATATTTCGGATATGCGAGGCAGGACAAGCAGTTCAAGCATGGTGAACCCATAAGCGCCAGAGCCATCGCTCGCCTGATCCAGGCCGGGACGGACGAGTTCGTTACTGTGGACGTACATTCTCCGAGCGTAATCGACTGGTTCGAAAACATATCTGCGAAGAACGTCGCCGCGTATCCGGAGATCGGTAAGCACCTGAAGAACAAGGGCATAGAGCTCATTCTGTCCCCAGACGAGGGGAGGGCTAGCAATGCCAAACGAGTGGCGGATGTCGTCAACTGCGAAGCGGATTTCCTGGTCAAGGAGAGATTGAACGGGGAGACGGTCGTCATGACTCCGAAACGACTGGATGTCAGTGGCAAGAAGGTCGCAATAGTTGACGACATCATCTCGACCGGCGGGACTATCGTGAAGGCCGCCGAGCAATTGAGGAAGCAGAACGCCGCGAAGATATACGCAGTGTGCACCCATGGAGTGTTCGCGGGCAACGCCATCCCCATGCTCGAGGCCGTCTGCGACGACATATGCACCACCGACACCATCGAAAACCCGAAAACTTGCATCAGCGTGGCCTCTCAAATCGCTCGGATAACGAGCGACTGAATATCGATGAGACCTGTCGCCCCTAGGTCGACCAAAACCTACATATGCCTCCCGCCGTTTCCAGACCACGCCATGAAGAAGGCAGATGACTTCAGCGAGTGGTACAACGATATCGTCGAGAAGGCCAACCTGACTGACAAACGCTATCCTGTCAAAGGCATGAACGTCTGGACGCCCTATGGCTGGAAGATCATGCAGGCGATAGACTCTCACATCCGCCAGGGGTTCGATGCCACCGGTCACCAGGAAGTCTGTTTCCCGTTGCTCATCCCGGAGGACCAGTTCGCAAAGGAGAAGGAGCACATAAAGGGGTTCGACGCCGAGGTCTTCTGGGTAACGCATGCAGGGCTAAACCCGCTGGATGTCAAGCTACTGCTGAGGCCCACGAGCGAAACGGCAATGTACCCGATTTTCGCGCTTTGGGTCCGGTCGCATGCAGATCTTCCTCTGAAGACCTACCAGATAGTCAACACATTCAGATACGAGACGAAGCAGACCCGTGCATTCATCAGAGTCAGGGAGATACATTTCTTCGAATCGCACACCTGCCATGACGGGTTCGAGGACGCAGAGAGACAGGTGAGGGAGGACTACGAGATCCTGGAGAGCCTGTCAAAGAAGTGGTGCCTGCCATACAGGCTCCTGAAAAGGACCGAATGGGACAAGTTCCCGGGGGCATTCTACACAGTCGGCATAGACACGCTGCTCCCGTCTGGGAGGAGCCTCCAGCTCGGTTCGATCCATCAGTACAAAGACAACTTCTCCAAACCGTACGATATCAAGTATGAGGACGAGAAAGGAGAGCACAAGTACGTCCACCAGACCACTTTCGGGATGAGCGAGAGGCTCGTAGGGGCAATCGTTGCCGTCCACGGAGACGACAAGGGTCTCGTTCTGCCGCCTGACGTTGCGACGAACCAGGTCGTGGTCATACCAGTGTTGGCCAAGGGGGAGACTGAGAAAGTAACGAAGGCGGCCAGGGAGCTTTACGAAGAGTTGAAAGCGTCCGGCGTCCGAGTACATCTGGACGAGAGAGATGTCAGGCCGGGCGTGAAGTACTTCGATTGGGAGCTGAAGGGGGTGCCGCTCAGGCTCGAGCTCGGGATCAAGGACATCGAGAAGGGAGTGGTGACTTTCGTCCGAAGGGACACGGGTGCAAAATCGCTCGAGGCGAGAAGCCATGCTGCGTCGAGGGTCAAGGACATGCTGGTCCTGATAGCAAAGGACATGTTGGTGCGGGCGCGCAAGGAGATGGACCTGAACATCGCGACCGTCGGGACTCTCGAGAATCTGCCGAAGAAGATGATCAGGACCGGCTGGTGCGGTGGAGAGGAATGCGGACGCACGATCGAAGTGAAATCAGACAGGAACATCCTGGGTACGCCGATCCGGGACGAGCAGTTCTCCGGGAAATGCGTCGTCTGTGGCAAACCGAGCAAGGATCCAATCTACCTAGCAAGGGCCATGTGAGATGGGACCCACCTATTCTCCTTTGGGATCCTTCCTGTAAAGAAGAAGACCGATGATGCCGAATGCAATCAAAGGCACCATGATTGTGTAGATCGCTATGTTGCCTCTCGTGAATGGATTCCAGGTACCGTATAGAATACCCCACGCCCAGTATGTCGCAACGCCCGCGATAAGCAGCAGTGCATAGAATGAGCGAATCGTCTTTCTCTGGAACTTGGAGCCTTCAGCGTCTGCCATCATCGCGCCCAATGAGTTGGCTATATAAATTGGTTTCTGAGGCGATTCTGTGACAACTGTCGAACTTCCTCCTCAATCCAGCTGCGATTCCAGCGAGAACAGACTTTAAGATGAGGGGGGACCATTACGCCTCCTAGTGGGTATTTCAGAAAA